>JACCDX010081160.1_pt1 | contig 10053 bp, 8 predicted proteins | sample 7449681 | NCBI WGS metagenome assembly JACCDX01 (sample SAMN15323450, study PRJNA562643) | freshwater metagenome | isolation source: river surface water | place: USA:Blue River Watershed | collected 2017-08-18
CGGCTGCGTGCGGATTGTGCGCCACATCGACTCGTACAGCGCCACCATGGCGTGGATCACTCAGCTTCTGGAAACGCCCGGCCAGCGACACTGACTCGAGACCGGCAGCTATTGCAGATCGGGAGACTGGTAACGATTGCAGAGTCAGTGCCTGCACAACAGTTGCCGCATTGATCAGGTCCAGTGCTGGCCTCGGCAAATCCAGCAGGGTGATCCTGGCCCCGCTCTTATCCTTACCCCACCAGTCCCAGTCAGCAGCATGGGCGGTAAAACCAAAGTCCGCACCCTGCCTGGACAGTGGAGCGCCGAGCCGTGCCGCCTCCATCACAATGCTCTCGGGTGTGTCACAATCGCCACTGACAGCAGGTACGCCTGGGCGAAAAATACCTGCCTTCTCACGACCGATGTCTTCACGGTTATCGCCAAGCCAATCCTGATGGTCCAGACCAATGCTGGTAACGATGGTCAGGTCGGCATCGACCATGTTCACCGCATCGAGACGCCCGCCCAGACCCACCTCCAACACGGCCACATCAAGCCCTGCCCGCTCCATCAGCATGAGACCAGCCAAGGTGCTGAACTCGAAATAGGTCAGCGAAATATCCCCTCGGCAAGCCTCTATCAGGGCAAAACAGTCACACAACGCTTCATCGCTTGCCATGCGACCCAGGATGCGTATGCGCTCGTTGAAAACCAGGAGGTGTGGCGATGTATAGGTTCCCGCCCGATAGCCGGCGGCGCTCAGTATTGCCTCCAGCATGGCGACGGTAGAACCCTTGCCATTGGTCCCCGCGACCGTGATCACCAGCGGGGCCGGCCTGGTCAGGCCAAGCCGGGCAGCCACGGCACGCACACGCTGCAGACCAAGATCGATCTCATTGGGGTGCAAGGCCTGAATCTTTTCGAGCCACTGGGAGAGATTCACGGTGCAAGCCTGCCCGGCCAGAGCAAGTCTGGCCTCGAGTCGGCCCTCAGAAGGCCGGAAAATTTCAATGTCTGTCGTTTGCCGTTCAGAGAACGGCCATTAACGGTGAGTCAGCTTGGCAGCAAGGGAGGCGACGCGCTCGCGCATGTCCTTGCGATGCACAATCATATCGATCGCACCGTGTTCCAGGAGAAACTCACTGCGTTGAAAGCCTTCCGGCAATTTCACGCGAACTGTCTGACGGATGACATCAGGCCCGGTGAAACCCACCAGAGCATTTGGTTCCGCAACGTTGATGTCTCCCAGCATGGCCAGACTGGCGGATACGCCACCGTAGACAGGATCTACGAGCACAGAGATATAGGGAAGACCGTTCTCACGCAGCCGCGCCAGCGCGGCCGAGGTCTTAGCCATCTGCATGAGAGAGATCAGTGCTTCCTGCATACGCGCACCGCCACTGGTGGAGAAGCACACGAGGGGAAGTTTGCTGGCAATACAGGTGTTTACCGCCTGCGTGAACTTTTCCCCCACTACAGCCCCCATCGAACCTCCGATGAAGCCGAACTCGAAGGCGGCCACCACCATCTCCACCCCGTTGACACGGCCCTGCACGACAATCAGCGCGTCTTTCTCGCCAGTGCTCTTCTGCGCGGCCGACAGACGATCCTTATACTTCTTCAGATCACGAAATTTGAGCAGGTCAACCGGCTCCATGTCCTTGTTCAGTTCCACCTGCCCCTCGGGATCGAGGAAAAGCTCAATGCGACGTCGGGCGGTGATACGCAGATGGTGGTCGCACTTCGGGCACACTTCCAGATTGCGTTCCAGATCGGGCCGGTAAAGCACGGCTTCACAACGCGGACACTTCTTCCAGAGTCCTTCCGGCACGCTGGCACGCTGTTTGGTGGTCGTTGTGCCACCGCTGCTGCTGCGAATGGAAGGGAGGATTTTGTTAATCCAGCTCATATCACGTTCCTGTTAAGTGGGAAGCCGACAACGGCCGCTAAAATTTTCAATATCAATAGGTTAAAATCAACTCTTCACGTTCTTCAATGCTTCGCTAATGGAAGAAATGACCGCCACAGCGTCGTCCAGCCGGGCGCTTGCGCAAGGCCCCTCGGACGGCAATAAGCCGATTCTCTCTACCAGGGCGCTGCCCACTATAACACCGTCGCTGACGGCGGCCATTTCACAGGCAGACTGCGCATCCTTGATACCGAAACCGACAACGATCGGTAGATTGGTTTCGGAGCGCAGGTGGGCAATCTTGTCACGAATTTCGCTCTTGTCACGGATGGCCGCGCCCGTCACCCCCTTCAAGGAGACGTAATACAGATAGCCGGTGGAATTGGCGCAGATAGCGGCTGTACGCTCTTGAGTCGTGGTCGGCGCAATCAGAAATATGGTGTCGAGTCCGCGCGGACGTACCGCGCTGAACAGCTCTTCACACTCATAAGCCGGCAGATCGACGATCAGCACTCCATCAACATCCGCTGCCGCGGCTGCCGCCGCGAATTTCTCGTAACCCATGATTTCGATCGGGTTCAAGTATCCCATCAATACGACCGGGGTCTGCTTGTCGCCAAGACGGAATTCGCTCACCATGGCCAGCACATCAGACAAGGTAGTCCCCTGTCGCAATGCGCGCTCCGCGCCCAGCTGTATCACGGTGCCATCCGAAGAGGGATCGCTGAAGGGAATACCGAGCTCGATGATATGAGCTCCGGCACGCACCAGTGCGTGCATGAGTTCCACGGTAAGTCCTTTTTGAGGATCACCCGCTACCAGATAAGGAATCAATACCTTTTTGTTCTGCGCCTGCAATCCGGCAATCGTCTTACTGATACGACTCATGAATTTCCGACCCTTGTTGCTGCAGCAATATTTGCCTGTGTTGGTATGCCAGTGTTTAGATGGTAATGCCGTCAATGGCCGCGACAGTGTGTATATCCTTGTCACCGCGACCAGACAGGTTGACGACCACAAATTGATCCGGAGACATCCCTGCCGCCAGTTTGCATGCACATGCAATGGCATGACTGGACTCAAGCGCCGGAATGATGCCCTCCAATCGGGTCAGCTCGCGGAATGCTGTCAACGCGTCCTTATCAGTCACCGGAACATAGTTCACGCGACCTATATCCTTCAACCATGCGTGCTCGGGGCCTACACCAGGATAGTCCAGACCTGCCGAAACTGAGTGCGTTTCAACAATCTGACCTGCATCGTCGGTCATCAAATAGGTTCTGTTGCCGTGCAGAACGCCGGGACGGCCTGCGCTCAATGAAGCAGCATGACGCCCAGTCTCCACTCCCTCACCGCCCGCCTCTGCTCCGTACATCGCCACTCCTTCGTCACGGAGGAATGGATAAAACAGTCCAATGGCGTTGGAGCCACCGCCGACACAGGCTACCAATGCGTCCGGCAATCGGCCGTACTCTTCCAGGGATTGAGCGCGCGCCTCACGGCCGATAATCGCCTGAAAATCTCGCACCATCATCGGATAAGGGTGGGGACCGGCCGCTGTGCCGATGATGTAGTAGGTATTGTCGACATTGGTCGCCCAATCTCGCAACGCCTCATTCAACGCATCCTTGAGGGTGCGGGATCCGGATTCCACAGAAATCACGTTGGCACCCAGCAGCTTCATGCGATAGACGTTGGCAGACTGGCGCTTGATGTCGTCCGCGCCCATATAGACGTGACACTCAAGCCCCAGACGCGCCGCTACCGTGGCACTGGCTACACCATGCTGTCCCGCCCCCGTCTCCGCGATGATTCGCGGCTTGCCCATAAATCTGGCGAGCAGGGCCTGCCCGATAGTGTTGTTGATCTTGTGAGCGCCGGTATGATTAAGGTCCTCACGCTTCAGCACTATCTTCGCACCGCCGTAGCGCTTGGTCAGGCGCTCCGCAAAATAAAGCGGCGAAGGACGTCCGACGTAATGCTTGAGATCCTTGTCGTATTCAGCCCAGAAGGCGGGATCCTTGGAAAGTTTCTTATAAACGCGATCAAGCTCCTCGACTGCAGCCACCAGCGTTTCGCCGACAAATGCACCGCCGTAACGGCCAAAGTGGCCATGCAGATCAGGACCGCTGAACTTATCTGCCGAATGGGACGTATCGAGACCGCTGACTATATCCACGCTTGGAGACTTAGACACTGTATACCTCATTGAAAAAACTACTCATGCGTTCTTTGCTCTTGCGCCCTGGCTCCGATTCAACACCACTGCTGACATCAACCGCATAGGGCGCGACCAGACGAATCGCCTCGGCAACATTATTCGCCGTCAGGCCACCCGCCAGCACTATCTTCCCCCGTGCTTCCTGAACACAGCGTCGAGCGATGTGCCAATCAAACGCGATACCGGTTCCTCCGGCAGAATGCTTGTCATAACTGTCGAGTAAAATTGCCGAGCTCGTTGCGTACTTCGCTATTTCCCCGAGCACATCAAATTCAGGTCGCACTCTGATCGCCTTCATGTATGGAACACCGAAGGAGGCACAGAATGCAGCGGGTTCCTCGCCATGGAACTGCAGACAATCCAGATGTACGTGCTTCAACACCGTCCGGACCTCCTCTTCCGCAGGATTGACGAAAAGGCCTACGGTTGTGACAAAAGCTGGCAGACGTCGACATATATCCAATGCCTGCGCAGCTGTCACCGCGCGGGCGCTCTTGCTGTAAAAAACCAGACCAATCGCATCAGCACCACACTCGGCAGCCAATAGCGCATCCTCTGGACTGGTCAGCCCACAGATCTTGACTCGGGTTCTCTGCATCATGGAAATTGGCCCCCGGCTCGGGTATCCGCAAAAGCGACGGATTCTACCAAAGTTCCATGGCAGAACCTACGCAAAAGGCTGCAAAAATGCGGGACCAATCGGCTCCATGGGCAATCCGAAGTGTTCGGGGTATCGCACCGCCACCAGATAGAGCCCATATGGTCGGGCAGTGATGGCAGCCAGCTTGCGATCCCTTAGCTCCAGGACGTCACGTGCCCAAACCGGCTCGCGGCTTCCACCACCTATTTCCATCAGAACACCAGTAATATTCCTGACCATATGCTGGAGAAAGGCATTCGCTTCGATGTCCACAACGATGAAACGATGATGGCGTCGAACCTGCAACTGCAGGACCTCCCGGTACGGCGTCCTGGACTGGCAGCCGGCTGCCCGGAAGGAAGTAAAATCGTGCTCGCCAAGCAGATGTTGACCGGCTTCGTGCATGCGGTCGATATCCAGTCTCAAACGTGTGTGGGTCAATTGCCGGGCCAGGATGGCGGGTTCGACGGCACTGTCGAGAATCACGTAGTGATAGCGCCTGGATAGGGCCGAAAAGCGTGCATGGAAATCATGATTGACGACGCGTGCCCAGCGCACTCGCACCGCCGGAGGCAGCATGCTGTTGGTGCCACGCAGCCATGCCTTCTCGCCTCGGTCGACCTGACAATCAAAGTGCACAACCTGCCCCGTCGCATGCACGCCGGTATCGGTTCTCCCGGCACAAACCAAATTCACAGGATGAGCTGCAATCCTGGACAAGGCATTCTCAAGAGTGGACTGTACAGTGGGCATGACTGGATCGCCCTGCCGTTGCCAACCATGGAAGGCGGCGCCGTCATATTCGACGCCGAGTGCGATCCGGGACAAGAGGGGGCTGACATTACTCAAGAAAGGAACTCAGATTTTCGCTAGCAGACGCTGCGCATCCTTGACCTGCTCTTCGTTACCCTCGTTCACCACTTCATCGAGGATTTCCCGGGCACCATCATAATCGCCCATTTCGTAATACGCGCGAGCAAGATCCAGCTTGGTGGCAGCCTCATCCGAATCCGTCATGAATTACAGAACGTCGTCGTCACCGGACTTTTCCTCCGGCGCCGTCTTTTCGGTCAAAAGACTGTCATCGACAAACTGCAGATCGTCGAAATCGTCTTCAACCACAGAATCTTTACCGCCTTGGGGCTCCTGCTTGGGCTCCTGCTTGGGCTCCTGCTCGGACTCCTGTTCATCATCCGCTGCAATATCAAACTGACTGGCATCAAACTTAAAATCCAGATCATTTGAGCCATCCTCGTCGGAGACATCGAAATCAACCACAACGTCCTGTGCGTCAGCGGCTGGCCCGGCAGCCTGTTCAGCATGGCTATCCTCGACTACGTCCAAACCCACATCAGCCTGCTCATCGTCCGCGAGTACTGCAAAGTCAAAATCAATGCTGTGGTCAGGATCGTCTTCGGAGGGGGCAGGTTCCTGAACCGATGTATCGGAAGCAGCGACATCGGCAGGCTCGTTATCAATGGCGAAGTCGAAATCGAAATCAAGAAGATTCTCTTCGCCAGTAGAAGGCTCTGCCTCCTGAGCCGCTGGTACCACAGCCTCTTCAGAAACGGCTGGTGCCGGAACTTCCTGATCGTCTGACAATTCAAAAGCGGAAGAAAAGTCCACTGTTCGCCCGTCATCTTCCTCCACTTCGCGCTGCTCATCCGCCGACGCAGCGGCTAGCGCTCCAGCACTGACCACTGCCGCAGCACCCTCAGCTACCGGAACATCAGTGCTGCGACCTGACTGCACCAGATCGTCATCGACAGTCGCTGCGGCTTCCATATCCAAAGCCAGCTCCATTTCATCCATGGCATCCAGTTCATCGAGGAACAGCCCCTCACCGTCTTCCAGAATTTCATGGTCTACTTCGCCACGCAATTGTGCCTTCAACTCGGCGATGCGAGGCGCCACGGTAGCGTCGCCCAGATCCAGCAACTCGGTTTCCTGCAATTTGAAGCCAACAGCGTCCTGTTTGGCGACGCACACTTCCAGCAACTTCAACCGTAGATCAGCTCGCCGGGGCTCGGCAACAATAGCGTCCTGCAACAGGCTTCCGGCTTCGTCATAGCGTTCGTAAGCGAGCAGTGCATCAGCCTCTTCGAGCAATTCCTGAACCGCAATTGCGTGGGACGAGCTGTCAGCGTCAAGTCTCTGCTCTCCCATGTCGACGTCGCCAGAGTCCTCGAAGTTGAAAATTTCATGTAGATCCGGATCGATAGCCGCTGCTACAGGTGTGCCGACGGCGCTGGCCTTGACCGCCTTCGAAGACAGTGGCTGAGCGATCTCCGCATTCGAATCCTGTATCTCTTCCAGATCAGCAAAATCTTCCTGACCCGCAGACCGATTACGGCGCAGCAAGGCATAAACGATGATCAGGATCAGCAGCGCTGCGACTGCCAGCAGCGCATAGGTGTTTTCGATCAAAGTATCCAGAACCGTCTGCAGGAAACTCCTGGGCGGCGCCATGGTGATGACAGGAGGCGGATCGATTGCCTCCGGTTCAGCCGCAGCCGGTGCCTGGGCAAGCGCCTGCTGGAGCTGCGCAAGCTCAAGGTCACGCAGGCGAATGATCTCCTGAGCGGAATCTATCTGCTCCTCCAGCTGGCTCAGGCGAGCAAGCAATTCCGCATTCTGCCTGGCAACGCGATCAGCCTCTTCCAGCTGCACGGCCAATTCAGTCTCCAAAGCGGCAATTCGGGCATCAAGCTCGGCATTCTGCCCACCCGCTGCGGATTGTGTCGCTGGATCACCGGCATCTACGCTGACAACACTCAGCTCACCACGACCATTGGGCGTATCCGCGGGGGCTTGCGATGGAGCTGTTGTCACCGGCTGGGAACTGAGAGGGACGTTACGTCTGTTTTCGAATAATTGATTCTGGCGAGATACCTCACTCATGGCCTCGCGGGCACTAAGGGCGCGAATCTGCTCGATATCGGGGATACGCAGCACCTGACCACGCCGCACCATGTTGATATTGTCTGCAATAAACGCCTCGCTGTTCAGACGCTGCAAGGCCAGCATAGTCTGTTGAACGGAGACCGAGCTGTCTGGACGGACTTGCATGGCGACGTCCCACAGTGTGTCATCAGCGCCGATGGTCACTGTATCCGCTGCATCGCTGCTGCTGACCGCATTGTTGGCAAGCGACGTGGATGCGGCCGGTTGAGAGGGCCGAACTGGAGGCGCAGGCGTGGCTGCCGCGTCAACGGGCGCGGGGGCCGCCAGCACATCAGCCGCAGGTTGCACAGCACTGTCGGTATCGGCATCGGAAGCAGCGGTCAGCGTATCGTCGCTGACAACAGGTGCGGCGTCTGCCGGCGCAGCGAGACGCATGGGCGAAGCAGCCGAATCGCTTGAGATTTGCTCTACAACTGATTGATTTAAATCGCCATTTCCGGCATTTTGCGGAGTCTGCACAGGCTGCTGAACAACCACAGGAGACGCATTGGAGGCGAATGCGGGGAGATCGAGCAGGACGGTATGTTCACTGAGGAGGCGACCGCTGGGCCAACTGGTTTCAAGGACGAAGCTGAGATAGGGCTCGCGCACAGGATCAGCTGTGGTCAGACGAACAAAGGCATCCGCTCCAGTAGATTCGATATTGAAACGTATGGCGCGCAGGAAGCTCTCCATCTCGATGGAAAACCGGTCGAAATCATTCTCTGAAGCCAGCTGGACAGTGATCTGGTCAGGGCGTACGCCGCCCAATTGCAGCAACTCGATTCGAGCTGCAAGAGGCTGGTTGAGGGCCGAATCGATAGTGATTTCACCCAGCCCCAGGGCCTTGACATGCGCAGCAGCAAACAGAACCACCGAGGTGAGGATCACCACCAGCTTTCTTACCATAATCCATTCCTTTTAAATGGCTTTCCCCACTGAGTCGCCCTGAATCCGGTATTCGGAGCGGAGGGAGGTTGCGCACTGCCTGAAACAGTTCTGCCGCCAGCAGGCGGCAGAACTCTCAGAATTACGCTTCAATATTGCATGCAAGTATTCATTATAAATAGTCTTTTATCAACACTTCGGCTATCTGCACCGAGTTCAATGCCGCACCCTTGCGTACGTTGTCCGATACCACCCACATATTCATGCCATTCGGGTGGGAGATGTCGGCACGAATGCGACCGACCAACACCGGATCTTTCCCTGCAGAGTCTCCAACCGGCGTTGGATAACCACCGGGCTTGCGTTCGTCCATCAGCACCACTCCCGGAGCATTGGCAAGAAGTTCGCGAACTTCCTCTACACTTATCGGGGTACGTGTCTCGAAATGCACCGCTTCTGAGTGAGAGTAGAACACCGGTACGCGGACGCAGGTCGCATTCACCTGAACACTGTCGTCGCCGAGAATCTTCTTGGTCTCCCAGACCATCTTCATCTCTTCTTTGGTATAGCCATTGTCGAGGAATACGTCAATCTGGGGCAGCACGTTGAAGGCGATCTGCTTGGGATATACGTTGCAGGTAACCTGACGGCCATTGAGCAGATCGGCTGTTTGTTTCGCCAGCTCCTCAATCGCCTCCTTGCCGGTGCCTGAAACTGCCTGATAAGTCGCGACATTAATACGCGTAATGCCCACTTTGTCATGGATTGGCTTGAGCGCTACCAGCATCTGAATGGTCGAGCAATTCGGATTGGCTATGATATTGCGGTTCTTGTAGTCCGCAATCTTGTGCGGATTCACCTCCGGCACGACCAGAGGAATATCGTCCTCATAGCGGAAATGAGAGGTGTTGTCGATGACGATGCAACCTGCCCTGCCAGCCTTTTCTGCGTATTCGGCAGACACGCTGCCTCCCGCGGAGAACAGACCTATCTGTGCCTGGCTGAAATCAAAATCTGCCAGGTTCAACACGGTGATTGGCTTGCCTTTGAACATCACCTTGCTGCCAGCCGATCTCTCGCTTGCCAGTGGAAACAACTGGCCAACGGGGAAATTTCTCTCCTCCAGAATACTGATCAGTGCTTCCCCAACCGCACCGGTTGCACCAACTACTGCCACATTGAACGTCTTCATTTCCGCCTTCCCATTCCTTTAAATTGGTCTATTTTCTTGATCAGCAGATCGGTTAAACCCCGAAATACCAGGGTGATGCTTCCTTCCAGCGCTTCTCGAATGCCGTGATTTCGGCCGCATCCTGCAGGGTTAGCCCGATATCATCCAGACCGTTCAACAGGCAATACTTGCGAAAGCTATCCACGTTGAAGGCAATTGTGGCACCCGAGGGGCGAATAATGACCTGCTTCTCCAGATCCACAGTCAGGGCATAACCTTCCTGTGCCTCCACTTCCACA
>JACCDX010818846.1_pt1 | contig 10052 bp, 9 predicted proteins | sample 7449681 | NCBI WGS metagenome assembly JACCDX01 (sample SAMN15323450, study PRJNA562643) | freshwater metagenome | isolation source: river surface water | place: USA:Blue River Watershed | collected 2017-08-18
AAGTCAGATCAAGCGCGCTAAATTTATAAAAAACGAGAGATGCATCGATGATTGATCTTGGTGTATCAAAGCTCGCCCTGATTGCAGTGGTGGCTTTGATTGTGGTGGGCCCCGAACGTTTACCCAAAGTTGCTCGCATGGCAGGTAACTTATTTGGTCGTGCTCAGCGCTACATGGCGGAAGTGCGCTCTGAGGTCAATCGCCAGATTGAGCTCGATGAATTCAAAAAGCTACGCGAGGCAAGTGCTGATGCCATGAAAGAAATGGAAAGCACCCTTAATGCTACCGTTCAAGAGGCGAGCGTTAATCTGAGCGATCAAGCTGAACCCAAGGATGATTACGCAAGCGCCATTCTAGAGTCAACGCCTGACGTAACGAAAGTGTATCGAGATGCGCTTCGACAAGGGCGAGATAGTTGGGGTGTGAAGCGCACTGCTAGACCTCTTTGGTATAAACACTCAGCCGGTGTGCGCACTCGAGTGCAATCGGGCGCTGCCCGCGTGAAGCGCTTTAAGCGACCTGCGATCAGTAAATAACAATAAATAATCAAATACAAAACGATGTCCGATACCAAACCAGGTCAGAGCGAAGAGACTTCCAAAGAGGGCGAGGGTTTTCAAGAAACCTTCATGTCGCATCTCTTTGAGTTACGAGATCGGGTAGTCAAATCGGCGATCTCGGTGATTGTGGTCTTTGTTTCCTTGGTATATTGGGCACCAGATATCTTCCATCTCTTTGCAAAGCCACTCTTGGATTCTCTGCCAGCAGGTGGCAAGATGATCGTCACTGATGTCACCGGATCCTTCTTTGTGCCCATGAAGGTCACGATGCTGGTGGCATTCTTAATAGCACTTCCAATTGTTCTCTATCAAATGTGGGCATTTATTGCTCCAGGGCTCTATACCCATGTGAGAAAACTAGTCTTACCATTAGTAGTTAGTAGTTACTCACTCTTTTTAATCGGTATGTCCTTTGCCTATTTCTTAGTTTTCCCAACCGTATTTCAATTCATAGCCAGCTATAACGCCCCCTTGGGCGCAGAGATGTCGACAGATATCGACAAGTACCTTAGTTTTGCCATGTCGACTTTTTTGGCCTTTGGAATTACCTTTGAGGTTCCAGTTGCGGTGGTGGTTTTGGTCAAAATGGGCATTGTTTCCATTCAAAAACTCCGGGAAATTAGGCCCTACGTGATTGTTGGAGCTTTCATCATTGCAGCTATCGTTACCCCTCCAGATGTACTTTCCCAGCTTTTACTCGCTATTCCCATGTGCATTCTTTATGAGCTCGGCCTTTTTATTGCTCGTTTCTACCTACCCAAAACAGAATCTACAGAAGAAAAATCAGCTTAATTCTATAAGTTATTGATTTTAAATAAATTATTTTCATAAAAGATACTGTTGCAGTAATACAACGAATAGCCATATAAAAGCCCTAAAAGGCTGTATTTGCATACAAAAAAGGGATAATTCAATGGTCTCGAAAAAATTCGGGCATTTCTTAATTTATGGAGATTTAAACAATGAAAAAATCACTATTTGCACTCGCCGCAGTCGGCGCGTTTGCTGGTGCTGCACAAGCCCAGTCAAGCGTAACCGTATACGGTATTTTGGATGTTGGCTTTCAAGGAAGAACATCTAGAATGTCAGGAACTGAAGTTCCATCTGCAGTAAAAACCAACACAACCGCTTTCTCGGGTCAGGGCGCAGAAAGTACTAGCCGTTTAGGCTTCCGTGGTAACGAAGACCTTGGCGGTGGCACTAGGGCTTTTTTCACAGCTGAGTTTGACCTAGCTCCAACTGATTACAACCTTTCAGGTAACTCTCAAGATGGTGTTTTCAATCGTCAAACGTTTGTAGGAATTGGGCAAAAAGGTATTGGTCAGGGAGCAATCGGAACTCAATATACCCCAGTTCACGTGGCTGTTGGAAGAACAGACCCCGGACAAACCAATAACATGCAAGGTAATTTAGTTTACGCAGTTAATAGCTCGACTGGCGCAACCGAAAGTACAATTCCAAGTTATTCAGTACGTTATAACAATGCACTCACTCTGCAAACAGACAGAATTTCAGGTTTTGTACTCTCCGCTATCTACAACAACAGTAACAGTAATGCTAATAACCCAGCTACAGTTCAAACCGTTGGAAACAATCAGGCATATGGCCTTGGCTTGAATTTTGTTTGGAATAAACTAAATATTGATATTGCAACAAATCAATCACGTCAACAATCCATTTCAGGGTCAGCAGTTCAGACAGCGTCAGGCCCATCAGCAGCAGCTAGAAATTCTGCTGTGCCAAATTTGCTTGGTAACAATGTGAACTGGAGTCAAAATTACGTTGGAGCAACATATGATTTTGGAATTTTCACAGCATATGCTCAATATTTATCTACCAACATGACATCCAATGCTAATAATCAAGCATATATCCAGCGTAACGTAAGCCAAATTGGTATTCGTGGCTATGTAACAAAAACAGTTGAGGCCTGGGCATCAGGTGGTATGGGTAGACTTTCAGCTGGCGGTTTAAGCACATTCGCAGCCAACTCAGCCACCGGTGGGGCAAGCTCGCAAAATGCTTTAGCTACAACAACTCGGACAACATCCGACTTGAATGGCTATCAGCTTGGAGCTAACTACTGGTTAAGTAAAAGAACAAATATGTATGCAATCTATGGTCAGAGTACACGTTCACAGTCGGCTCAAATTTCAGCGGCTGGAACAAGTAGCTACGGCTTAGGTGTGCGTCACACATTCTAATTATTCAATAATTAGTTAGTATCTTTTAAACCCATCACATGTAAATGTGATGGGTTTTTTATTAAATAACATGGAGAGTACCTCAAGAAAACACTTCATAGGTAAAAATTGATTAAAGAAGAATTAAACATAGTAATAGTGTGCGGAACAAGAAAATCAGAAAATGATTTTTATGAAAAAACTGCAACCGGGAAATCACTAAAATCAATTTCAGAAATTGCTAAAAACAAAATAATTTTGTATCCTGAAAATACAAAAGGATTAAGTGAGATTTATAACGACGCAATTCAAATAACTAAAAATCAAGAATCCATTCTTGTATTTATGCACGACGATATTTGGATTACAGATTTTTTTTACAAAAATAGAATTCAAAAAGCATTAGAAAAATTTGATATCGCAGGTGTTGTGGGATGTATTGCAAGAACTAAAAAACAACCATCGTGGTGCCATATGTATTACAACCCTGAAAGCAAAAAATTCATACAACACAATATCAGTAACCTAAGTGGATCAATAGGGCATGGAAAAACATATCCAGAAAAAATAGACTATTTTGGGCCGACAATGAAAGAATGCCATTTAATAGACGGAGTAATTATCGCAGCAAATAGCAAAAAATTAATAGAAACGGAAACATATTTTGATAATCAATTTAAGTTTCATTTTTATGACTTGGATTTCTGCAGAACAGCGGAGAAAAATAAACTTAAAATTGGAACTATGGATGTCTCAATAATCCACGAATCGTATGGAGGATTCCAAACAGAAGAATGGAGAGAGGCTTACAGTAAATATATAAGTAAATGGAGAGAATAATTAAACAAAAATTACATCAGGATTAAGACCATCTTTTCTACGGGAGTGAGCAGTAATTAATGCCGCTTCAAAATTAGCAGCATATTTTTTTCCATTAAATAAATCTGTAGTCGCTAAATTAGAGGTCAACCGCATTTTGATAGTGTTAAGTAAAATAGAGTTTTTCGAAAGTTCAACAGCAAATTTGACATAATCAGCATCCGAATATGTAATTAATTCAGTCAAGTTTAGGGAATTGAGTAAGCTTGCACACATTCGTGAAGCAAATGACCTACCGCAGAGAGTAAGTATGGGCAAGTTTGAAAATAAAGCATCACTAGCAGTAGTGCCACCATTAAATGGAAACGTATCAAGGAATAGATCAGCAAATTTAAAACGCTCAAGATACTCTGTGTAAGATACTCTAGGTGCAAAAAATATACGAGTAGAGGAAACATTTCTGGAATTCATTTCACTTAAAATGTTATCCCTAGTAATATCACCATCGGCATAAATCCAGAGCACAGAATTCAAACTTTGTGAAAGAATTTCCGACCAAAGATTAAATAACCTAGGATTAAATTTAAAAGAATTATTAAAGCAACAAAAAACAAAAGAATACTTAGGTAATCCATAAAATTCACGTGATTTCATAGTCGAAATAGAAAAATCGCGATGGGAATCATTTGGTTGAAAACAAAGTGGTAGATATAAAGGCTTTTCAGAATAATCATTAATATATAGATCAGGAATTACAAAGCGATCAGCAACAATATAATCCATAAAATTACAACCCATAGATCCAGGGAATCCAATAAAATTGATTTGGATAGGAGCGCACCGCTGCGAAAATATAAAAGAACGTGAATTTTGAGTAAAGCCAGCTAAATCGATAGCAATATCAACATTAAATGAACGTATAAAGTCTAATAAATCATAATTAGAGAAATGCGATACATTAAAAAAATTAGATCCAAATGCCTTCGCAATTCGGAAATATTTAGAATCTTCAGTTGTATTTCCAAAATAAAAACCAAATATTTCAAATTTATTTAAATCATGTGATTCAAATAATTCAGCAGTAAGGTTTGAAACAGCATGGTTATTAAAATCAGGAGAAAAATACGCTAACCTTATACGATCATTATGGACATTTGAAGAATCGGTAACAATAGGAGAGGTAGAAAAAAGGGAGAGAGCATAAGTCTTTGCACATTTATTTTGAAGACCTAAATCATCAGTCACTCCAAGAAAAGCAAATGGTTGAATAGTGGGTCGCTGCAAATCAACATTTAAACAGCATAAATTAAATAATTCATCAAATGAAGACCAATCACAAAGCTTCATTTTCTGGTGAAACAAAGTGCCCAAAACAAAATTAAGATTTGGATCAAGATCAAAGGCTAATTTATAACTATCTAAAGATTCATGCACCATACCAATTTCATTAAATAAATCTCCTCGAAGTAACAAAACTTCTGCTGAACTCGGATCAATGGAAAGAGCATTATTAAAAAATTCGAGTGACAATGTGTAGTCACGTAAAATAAAATACGAATTCGCCTTGTGAAAAAAAACATCAAAATCAGAGGAATGATAATTAGAAGCATGATCAAAACACAGAAGTGCATCAGAGGGACAATTCAACGAATTTAAAATTTTTCCCTTTAAGAGAAAGGCATCATCAAAAAACTCATTTAAAGAAATTAGAGAATTAATAGTTAGTAGGGCTTCATCAAATTGATGTGAAGAAAAAAGAGCAGAAGAAAGATTAAAAAGCGCCTCAGGAAAATCTGATTTAAGATTTAATGCGTGCTTAAAATATTTAACAGCATTAGATAAATCATTAAGTTTTGCAAAACAAATACCAATATTTAAGAATAATTCTGGAAATTTACTGTTAAGTTCATGTGCTAACTTATAATGTCTAATTGCAAGTTCATAATGCTCAAGGTTACGATAAACATTTCCAACATTAAACTGCAAAAAATAATTTTGTGGATTGATTTTTAAGGCTTTAAGAAAATACTTTAATGCAGATTCCTCATCATTTTTTAAGCCAAGAACAACCCCGATCATTTGTAAAGCATCATAATGATTTGGATTAATCTTTAAAGATTCTTTGAGAAAGTAAAGTGAGGTGTCAAGTTTATTCGAATTGAAGTTTAAAGCTGCTTGATGAATTAAATAATTAGTACGTTGATTCATAATGAATAAAATACAGATATATCAAATATATTATGATGACCTGACAAGAAATCAGGTGGAAAAGGAATTTCTAGAACTAGATAATACCAGCAATCACAGATCGGACTGGTACGAATTCTGGCCAATATTAAATTTTCTCAGGAAAAATAAAATAGAGAATGACACATGGTATGGCTTTCTTTCAACAAAGTTTAAAGCTAAAACCGGCGTTAGTGCAAAGTTTTTAACACAAATAATTAAAGACCATGGTGATAGGGCAGATGTAATAATAATTTCACCAGGATGGGACCAATTAGCATACTTTAAAAACACCTTTGAACAAGCAGAGTATTGGCACTCAGGCATTCAAGAATTAACAAGTTTATTTTTAGAGAAAATCAAACTTAAAATAAATTTAATGGAATTTATAACAGATTCATCCAATTCAGGGTTTTCAAACTATATTATTGCAAAAGGAAAATATTGGCAAAATTGGTTAAATTTATCCGAACAATTTTTTTATATTGCAGATAATAATGAACAATTTAATAAAAATACAACGTATGGCTCGGAAAATGAAATTGTGCCAATGAAAGTATTTATTCAGGAAAGGCTTAGCTCGATAATTTTAAATTTAGAAGATTATAAAATAATAACTTACGATCAAAGTACAAGCATGCCAATTTTTGAAAAGATGTTTGAAAATAATATTGAAACTAGAAAATTACTTATAACATGCGACTTAATGAAAAAATATTATCGAATGAGTAATAATAATAAATATTTAGATATGTATTGGGAGGTGAGAAATAAAATAAAATTAAAGAAATAATTTAATTAAATAAAGAATTATATCGATTGTTTAATAAATTACTATAAATTTCTTTATATATATACTCGAGATTATTAACGTAAAGCCCTGTATTAAATATTGGATAATTATTAATATTTAACCTTAATTTATTTTTGATCTCAACTAGTAAAGAAGGATTATTGTACAAATTAATTGCAAGATTCTCGTAATCAACGAGTGAATAGGTTATCAAACAATCTAGTCCTGCAGCTTTTAATAAACTAGATGCTACTCTGCTCTGAAAAGATTTTCCTTTAAGAGTAACTAATGGTAACCCAGCCCATAAGGCATCGCTAGCAGTGGTATGAGCATTGTAAGGAAATGTATCAAGAAAGACATCAGCAAGAAAGTGTCTTTTTAAATGTAGATCAAGCGGTAGAGGGTCAGAAAAAAATAAGCGACTTGAATCTAATCCAAGAAAAGACGCATATTTTTTTAGATTAACTTCGCTAAGATAATTGTCTCTCAAAAGCCATAATATACTATCATTTGTTTGAACTAAAATATTAGCCCAACTAGTAAATATTTCAGGAGTGATTTTATTACAGTTGTTGAAACAACAATAAATAAATTTATTCTCTGGTAAATTAAAGTCATCCCGTGTGTAATTTTTTTTGGATATATTTTTTTTCCGATCATTGGGTTGATAAGAATTTGGTAAAAAAATAATCTTTTCTGAATAAAATTTTTTATCTTTGTCTGAAATTAAATAATTATCAGCAATAATATAATCATAATTTTTTGAGCCTAAGGTGCCGGGATATCCTAAGTAATTGATATGTATTGGCGCAATTCTTCTGGAAAAGATAGATGGTCTTGAATTTTGTGTATAACCTTTAAGATCGATAGCAATATCAATGTTTAATTCGTCAGTGATATTATAAATTTCGTTATCAGATAAATTTGTAATATCAATAAACCTAGTAAATGCTTTTAATAACCTTAATTGCATTTCGTCATGCGTAACTGGACCAAAGGAAAAAGCGATAACTTCAAATTTAGACTTATCATGCAACTCAATTAGCTCTGAAATTAAATAACTTGTAGCATGATTATGAAAATCAGATGAAAAATATGCAATTTTTATTTTTTTATTTAATGTAATATTTGTTATATGCTTGGAGATTCTTTTATCAGAAACATCTCTAGAATATATTTGTGAGGCTATTTTATGAATTTTCGGACAATCTAATAGTAACAACAAACTAAATGGCATTATTGTTTTTTTTCTATCTTTGATTTTTTTTATGATATTGTTCAAATCAGATGAAAAATTTTGCCAATCACATATTTGCATTTTTGTATGCAGTAAAATACCATCTATCCAATTAAGGTTTGGATTTAATTCTTTTGCTGTTTTATAGTTAAATATTGCCTGTTGATAATCTTTCAATTCATGATAGATATTTCCAAGATTAAGCCATGCCTCGGCATAATCTGGCTTAAGGTAAATACATTTTTTGAAATAATTAATAGCCTGTTCAAAATCTTTCAAATCAAAATAAATATTCCCTAGGCTCAAGCAAGCCTCCGTATAGTTTTCATTAATAACTAGTGCATTCTTAAAAGAGTCAAGTGCGGCTATTAATTTTCTATTTTTGTATAGAGCAAGCCCTTTATTGTAATAAGCTTCTTGGTATCTATGATTTAATTTGATCGCAATATCATAGCTTTGAATTGCATTTTGAAATTGGTTTGTGTTGCTTAGGGCAACTCCATTATTCAGCCAAGCTTCAGAAAAATTTGAAATTAACTTTTGATGTTGCTCAAATAGTTCAGTTGATAGTTTAAATTCTTTTAATTCATTCAAAGTGGCTAATTTATTAATTAGAGAGGCTGGTTCATAAGGCTTAATTCTTAATGCTTCATTAAAAAATTTAAGAGCTTCTTTGTGATTGTTTCTTATAGCATGAATTAATCCAATATTGTATGGTATTCTGTCATCATCTCTAAAATAATTATTTAATTTTTTAAATATTAATAGTGCAATATCAAACTTTTCTTCTATTGCTAAGCGTATTCCAATATCAATAAATTTATCTTTGCAATTAATATTTGCGGTAATGATAGTATTAATTAAAAAATTAAGCTCTTCCAGTTTATTTTGATCAATTAATTGATTTATTTTTAATAAATTGTCTGAAAAAGCCATTTTTATTTTGTTTTAAGGATATCTCTAATTTCCCTAAGAAGGATAATATTTTCTGGGGTCTGAGCTATTGGCGTTATATCTTCATTCCTAATTCTATTGATAATCTTAATCATCTGAAATATAACAAATGCAAGCAGCATAAAATTGATTGATATTGTGAGAAAATTACCATAGGCAAAAATGGGAATCCCTGCTTTTTTGAGGGCATCAAAAGTTCGTGGGAGGTTCTCAGGTACAGTGCCAAGCACAATAAAGAGGTTGGTAAAGTCGATTCTGCCCCCCAGAAGGGTGGAAATTAGGGGCATCACAATGTCATTGACCAAGGAATCAACGATTTTCCCGAAGGCTCCCCCAATGATGACGCCGACCGCTAGATCAATCACATTGCCTCGTACTGCAAACGCTTTAAATTCTTTCATCATTTTGGATGCCACGGTCTTCTCCTGGAATTTCTGTGGGTTAAGTCATTTTTGGCCGAAATTAAGCGGGTATTTGGCTTTTTACCTTAAAATTGAAAGTTATTGTAATTCGCCCTTTTGAACCCCTTATTTGACTTAGGCACAAGGATAGATCGTAAATGAGTGATACCCCAAAAATGGACAAAGACCGCCGCACTTGGCTAATTACCACTAGTGCTGTTGGTGGTTGCGGTGCAGCAGCTGTTGCATATCCTTTTTTAGACAGTTTTCAGCCCTCAGAGCGCGCTAAAGCTGCAGGAGCCCCCGTAGAGGTTGATATCTCTGGCATGAAGCCCGATGAGATTCGTACGGTTGAGTGGCGCGGTAAGCCGGTTTGGGTCTTACGAAGAACCCCAGAGCAAGTGGCTGAACTGCCAAAATTAGATGGCGAATTAGCTGACCCCAAATCCTTACGCGATCCCGCAGCTTTGACACCTAGCTATGCTCGTAATGACCATCGCTCTATTAAACCTGAGTACTTTGTGGCAGTTGGTATTTGCTCCCATCTGGGCTGTTCACCAACGGCAAAATTACAATCGGGCCCACAACCATCATTGCCCAATGACTGGCCAGGTGGTTTCTTATGCCCATGCCATGGCTCTACCTTTGACTTGGCTGGTCGTGTGTACAAGAACAAGCCCGCTCCAGACAACTTAGAAGTCCCTCCTCATATGTATTTAAGCGATACCAAGATTTTGATTGGTGAGGACAAGAAGTCGTAATTTTTTATTACTTTTCCATTACTTATTAGTGATTGATTTAGGAAACTAACCATGGCATTCCAAGAAATTAAAGTCCCAGAAAACGCCTCCGTTGCCCAAAAGGGCTTGGCGTGGGTAG
>JACCDX011499254.1_pt1 | contig 10051 bp, 7 predicted proteins | sample 7449681 | NCBI WGS metagenome assembly JACCDX01 (sample SAMN15323450, study PRJNA562643) | freshwater metagenome | isolation source: river surface water | place: USA:Blue River Watershed | collected 2017-08-18
AGGCGCTGCATATCGTCTTCATCGCTTCCTGGTTCGCCGGCCTGTTCTACCTGCCGCGCATCTTCGTGAACCTGGCGATGGAGACCGAGCCGGCCGCGACCGCGCGACTGCTGACGATGGCGCGCAAGCTGTACCGCTTCATGACGATCCTGATGATCCCGGCGCTGGCGCTCGGGCTGGTGCTGTGGCTGGGTTACGGCGTCGGCAAGGGCAATGGCTGGATGCATGCGAAGCTGGCCATCGTGCTGCTGCTCATCGGCTATCACCACATGTGCAAGGCGCTGCTGAAGAAATTCGAGCGCGGCGAAAATGTGCGCTCGCATGTCTGGTACCGATGGTTCAATGAGGTGCCGGTACTGGGAATGTTTGCCGCGGTGATCCTCGTCGTCGTCAAACCCTTTTAAAAACATTACAGGAGACATCGATGGGCAAGACCGTCGACTATTTCATCGCACCGCAATCGCCGTGGACTTATCTTGGCCATGAACGTTTCGTCGCGATCGCGAAGAAGCATGGCGCGCAAGTGCTGCTCAAGCCGTGCGACGTGAACAAGGTGTTCGCCGCAACCGGCGGCGTGCCGGTCAGCCAGCGCCCGCCGCAGCGGCAGGCCTACCGGCTGGCCGAACTGACGCGCTGGAGCAAGCATCTCGGCATGCCGCTGACCCTGCATCCGAAATTCTTCCCGGTGTCTGGCGAAATGGCTGCGAAGCTGATCATCGCCGCGCAGCATGTAGCCGGCACCGACACGGCGCTCGACCTGCTCGGCGCGCTCGGTCGCGCGTGCTGGGCCGAAGAGAAGAACCTCGCCGACGCCGACACGCTGCTGGCGGTCGCGAATGGCCTCGGCCTGGATGGTGCTGCGCTGCTGAAGCTGGCTGAAGGCGACGCCGTTACCGCCGACTATGCGCGCAATACCGATGACGCCATCGCGGCGAATGTGTTTGGCGTGCCGTGGTATCGCATTGAAGGCGATGGACTCTGGGGACAGGACCGGCTGGAGTTTGTCGAGCAGGCGCTGAAGGGCTGAGTACGTCAGGCGCTGGTCCCAGACAAGCCGAAATGCTTTGAAGACGCTGGATCCCGGCCTGCGCCGGGATGACTCTTCAAAAGGCAGCCGTCCCCAAAACCGTCATCCCGGCGCTCGCCGGGATCCAGCGAATTTCGATGCAATCAGAAGCAACAAGGTCGGGCAACTGACGCCCGCCCCCAACGGACAAAAGGCAACCGATGAGCACTCTTTCCTATTCCTATTTCTGCCCCTGCCCCCGCGGCCTCGAAACCGCACTGGCCGAGGAACTTGCCGAGATCGCCGCAAAAAGCAGCACGCTGAAGGTGCACAATACCGTACCCGGCGGCGTGCATTGCTCCGGCCGGCTGACCGATGCGATGCTGCTGAACCTGCATTCGCGGATCGCTTCGCGCGTGCTGCTGCGCATCGCACACGGCGGCTACACCAATGAAAACGACATCTACGACCTCGCGCTCGCGGCGACCTGGGAAAACTGGTTCGATGTCGACCATACGATCCGCGTCGACGTGAATGCGATCAAGTCGCCGCTGAAGAGCCTCGAATTCGTCACGCTGAAGATCAAGGACGGCCTGTGCGACCGTTACCGCGACCGCATCGGCGAACGTCCCTCGGTGAACACGCGCACGCCCGACATGCGCATCTGGGGCTTCCTCGATGCGCGCACCGTCACCATCTATCTCGATACCTCCGGCGAAGGCCTGTTCAAGCGCGGCTGGCGCATGGAGACCGGCGACGCGCCACTGCGCGAGAACCTCGCCGCCGGCCTGTTGCGCACCGCCGGCTGGAAACCCGGCACGCCGCTGCTGGACCCGATGTGCGGTTCGGGCACGCTGCTGATCGAAGCCGCGCAGATGCTGGCCGGCATACCGCCGGGGCTGAACCGCGCGTTTGCGTTCGAGAAATTCAAGAATTTCCGCTTGGCCGACTGGGACGCGATCCGCGCCGCGGTCAAGCCCGCGCCGCTGCCGGGCAAGCCGACCATCTTCGGCAGCGACATTTCGGGCGACATGCTGGTCATGGCGCGCAACAACCTGCAGCGCGCCGGCATCAGCTTCGACGTACCGCTGAAGCAGATCGAGGCGCAGGAAGTGAAGCCGCCGACCGGCATTCCGGGCCTGCTGATCGCCAACCCGCCGTATGGCGAGCGCATCGGCGTGCGCGGCGACCGCTCGCAGGAACCTGACGAACTCGCGACAGCCTTCTTCAGCGCCTTCGGCAGCACGCTGAAAAACCGTTTCGCCGGCTGGACCGTCTGCCTGTTCACCGCCGACCTGACGCTGCCGCGCATGCTGCGTCTGAAGGAGGCAAAAAAAACGCCGTTTTTCAACGGCGCGATCGAATGCAGGTTGTTCCGCTTCGAGATGGTGGCAGGGTCGAACCGGCGCCCCGCCTGAAGATCACTCGCTCAACTGGTTCCAGCCCCGCGCGTTGAATTCCAGTTTGCCCATCCGGGTGCTGCCATCCGGATGGAAAACGATGTCGACGGTCGTGGTCGCCTGCGCATCTTCGATCAGCACGCCCTTGCCAACGATTCCGGCCTGTTCAACGCGCAGCAACTGCGCCGTCAGCTTCCCCTGCGCCGCTGCACCGGTGGTATCGACCGTCGAGCGGTAACTGAGGGTGATCGTGCCATCAGCTGCTTTTTTGAAGCGATACGTTGCCTTGGGCGACAAACTGATCGTCAGCGAGGTGCCGTCGAACAGGGTGAGCACGGACTGCGGATTGCCCTTGTCATCGACTCTGGTGAACAGCAGGTTTTTGACGAACATCCCGAGGTTCTGGCAAGCATAGTGGCTCACCTGCGCCGGCAGGCCGGATTTCATCGGGTCGCCGACGAAGGCAACGAAGTCATCTATGGAAGCCAGTTTGCCGACCGTGCCGTCTTCCCGCTCGACCTCGTAGACCGAATTCTTGAAATCCCGCTGGAAAGTGGCGGTGACATCGGTTCGCTGGCCCGCCGTTTTCGACACGGTCTCGTTCTTGCGCGTGTCCTCTATCGTGCCGGCAAAGACCTTGCTGACAAAGGGATCGGCATCCTTGTCGGCGAGATCGATGGACCATGCGACCTCGTAATTGCGCGAGCGCCGTTCCGCATCCAGCGCCAGCTGGTCACGAAAATCGACGGCGGCTCGACGGCTTCGTGCCGAACTCGGCTCATTGCGGGCCGATGCCGGCTCCTGCTCGACCTGCACGCCGAATTGCTTCGACAGATAGCGATTGATCGCCGACCATGAACCTATTTTCGACTGGTCGAACTCGCTGTCCGCGCCCAGCAAGGCCATCGCGAGAAACTTCTTCGCGATCGCCTCCTTGAGCTTGTCGTCCCGGTCCATTCCGGTCAATCCGTCATTTCGCTTGTTGTGCTGGAAGTCCATGTATTCGAGAGCCAACGCCCGCCTGAATTTCGGCGACAGCTTGTCCTGCAACGAGGATGCGCTGCCGGCACCTGCCGGATGAACCGCGGTCCATTTCGAACGCGCCAGGTCGCCGAGGGTCAGCCCCTGCATGCTTTCCTGGGTCATCGACATTCGGGAAATTCGCTGCATCCCGTCGCGCAAGACACCACGGACTGTCGCGGCCCGGCTCCGCTTCTGCAGTTGCGGCTCGGTCGCCGGCTCGTTCACGGGCTTTCCGGCAGCGAAGCGCTGGCCCCCTTCCGGAATATCGATCGAAGGGCCCTCCGCGCGCGCCTTCTGCGCCTTGCTCTGCCGCGCGCTGCGCTCGGTATACAGCCTGACTTCGGCATCGAAGCGCGCTTCCCAACGCGTGACCGATTCGGCGGCCTCCTGGTCATCGGCAGGATCATCCGCAAGCTCCTGCCGATGCCTGACTCCCTGGCCGTCGCGCTCCGCGAGCGGTATTGCCTTGTTCGGTGGCTGCCGCACCTTCATGTTGGGCTGCTTGCCGGTGGCTTCTTGCCTGGCCGTGGTCCGGGAAGTCGTCGCTTCAGCGGTCGCATCAGTCGTTGTTGCCGCAGCCGACTCCCGGGGTGACAAGCCACGCACCGGAGGATTGACGGAATGGGATTTGCTCATGCTGGCCTCGCCAAGGTGGAAAATGGGATGCCGACTCATTTGCCGAAATGCAATTGGTCGACAACAAAGTACGGCGAGCCGTTAGTGACATGTAGAAATATTCAGTTCTTTATGTCCGTTAAATGCCCTGCCACAGTTCAGCTCCCGCGGTGCGCTGCCGGATGACGCGCCGGCCAGGGTCGGCACGTGCGCTATCCTTCACCTTCTTTTTTCATTCCCGAGGTATCTCTCATGCCGCACACTGCCGCTGGTTTGCCTGCGCTTTCCGACCCCGGCCTGCTCCGTCAACATGCCTTCCTGAACGGCCGCTGGGTCGATGCGGACACGCACTTCGACGTGACCAACCCGGCCGACGGCGTCGTGATCGCTGCCGTGCCGAACCAGGGCGCGGCGGCCGCCGGGCAAGCGATCGCCGCTGCACAGCAGGCGTTTCCCGGCTGGGCGGCAAAGTCGGGCAAGGAGCGGGCCGCCATCCTGCGGCGATGGTTCGACCTGATCGTGGCGCATGCCGATGACCTGGCGCTGCTGATGACCGCCGAACAGGGCAAGCCCGTGCCCGAGGCGCGCGGCGAGGTGATGTACGGCGCCAGCTTCGTCGAATGGTTTGCCGAAGAAGCCAAGCGCGTGAATGGCGACGTGCTGGCGTCGCCGGCGACCGACCGGCGCCTGCTGACGCTGAAGCAGCCTATCGGCGTCTGCGCGGCGATCACGCCGTGGAATTTCCCGATTGCGATGATCACCCGGAAAATCGCGCCGGCGCTTGCGGCCGGCTGCACGATCGTGATCAAGCCTGCGGAGCAGACGCCCTTGTCGGCGCTGGCGCTGGCCGATCTGGCGCAGCGTGCCGGCCTGCCAGACGGCACGATCAATGTGCTGACCGCCGACAGCGAGCGCTCGGTCGAGATCGGCAAGGTGCTGTGCGCAAGCCCGATCGTCCGGCACCTGTCGTTCACCGGCTCGACGCCGGTCGGCCGCCTGTTGATGGCGCAGAGCGCGCCGACCATCAAGAAGCTCTCGCTGGAACTTGGCGGCCACGCGCCCTTCATCGTGTTCGACGACGCCGACATCGACGCGGCGGTCGCGGGGGCACTGGTGTCGAAGTACCGCAACGCCGGCCAGACCTGCGTCTGCACCAACCGCTTCTATGTGCAGGACGGGATACATGACGAATTCGTGCGCAGGCTGGCCGCCGGCGCGGCCGCAATCAAGGTGGGCAACGGCTTCGAGCCGGACGTGCAGCAGGGCCCGCTGATCGACAGCCAGGCCGTCGCGAAGGTGGACGAGCATGTCGGCGACGCGCTTGCAAAGGGAGCGAAGCTCGAGGCCGGCGGCCGCCTGCATGCGCTCGGCGGGCTGTTCTACCAGCCGACCGTGCTGTCGAACGTCAGCCACGACATGAAGGTGATGCGCGAAGAGACTTTCGGCCCGGTGGCTGCGGTGGTGCGCTTTGCTTCGGAGGATGAAGCGCTCGCGGCGGCGAACGATACCGATTTCGGCCTGGCCAGCTATTTCTATTCGCGTGACATCGGCCGCGTGTGGCGCGTCGCCGAGAAGCTTGAGTACGGCATGGTCGGGATCAACACCGGCGTGCTGTCCAACGAAGTCGGGCCGTTCGGCGGCGTGAAGCAGTCCGGACTGGGGCGCGAAGGCTCGAAGTACGGCATCGATGAATACCTTGAACTGAAATACCTGTGCATCGGCAGCATCTGACGGGGACTGGCTGATGCGACCGATACCGGCCTCGCCGGGACAGCTGGCGCTGCTGCTGGCCCTGCTGTCGATGCTCGGGCCGTTTTCGGTCGATACCTACCTGCCCGCCTTCGGCGCGATCGCCCGCTCGCTCGACGCCAGCGCGCTGCAGGTGCAGCAGACGCTGACGGCGTACATGGCGTCGTTCGCGATCATGATCCTGTGGCATGGCGCGCTGTCGGACGCGTTCGGCCGGCGCAGCATCATCCTTGCGTCGCTGGCCGTGTATGCGGCGGCATCGCTCGGCTGCACGATCTCGGCCAGCGTCGAGTCGCTGTGGTTCTTCCGTGTGCTGCAGGGCGTGTCGGCCGGTGCGGGCGTGGTGATCGGCCGCGCGATCACGCGCGACCTGTATGCCGGCGCCGAGGCGGAGAAAATGCTCTCGCTGGTGACGATGATCTTCTCGATTTCTCCGGCGATCGCGCCCGTGATCGGCGGCTGGATCGTGACGCTGTCGGACTGGCGCACGATCTTCCACCTGCTGTTCGTGCTGGCGCTCTTGCTGCTGGCGCTGTGCTGGCGCCGCCTGCCCGAGTCGCTGCCGCCGCAACGGCGCCAGCCCTTCCATCCGCGGTCGCTCTGGCAGAACTACCGGTTGATCTTCCTGTCGCTGCGCTTCCAGCTGAAGGCCGGCGCGCTCGCCTTCAACTTCTCCGGCCTGTTCCTGTACGTCTCGTCCGCACCGGCGCTGATCACGCGGCACCTCGGGCTGGGGCCGAACGGATTCGGCTGGTTGTTCGTGCCATCGGTGGCCGGCATCTTCCTCGGTGCGCTGGCGGCAAACCGGATGGCCGGCCGCGGCGCTGCCGACCGGCAGTTGAAGCTCGGCTTCAGCTTGCTGGTGGCGTCCGGCATGGCGAACGTCGGCTATCACCTGCTGTTCCCGCCGGCGCTGCCCTGGACTGTCGCGCCGCTGTTCTTCTACACGCTGGGCATGTCGATGGTCGCGCCCGCGCTGACGCTGCGCGTTCTGGACCTTTTCCCGCAGATCCGCGGCACGGTCGCCTCCTGCCAGTCGTTCACGCTGACGATGTTGTCGGCGCTGGTGGCAGGATTTTTGTCGCCGCTGCTCGACGGCTCGGTGCTGGCGCTGGCTGCCGGGCAGTTCGGCATGGTGCTGGTCGGACTGCTGCTGTGGCGCCTGTCGGCGCCTGCGTTTTCCGGTGGCGGCCCCGTACGGTAAAAAGCGCGCGCCGGCGGGCGACCTGACGGATGCAGCGCGGGAATTCATCGCGCCGCTGTTGCCTTAGCCCGCCGTGCGGAGGCGACATCGCGTCACCAGCCTGCTCGAAGTACTCAACGTCATCCGCCATCTGCTGTGATCCGGCGACGAGTGGCGCATGCGGCCACCCCGCTTTCCGCCTTGCTCCCCGTGCCAGGATAGTTGTCGCCTCCGGATAACGAAGTCCATCAGTATTCAGGGACGACAACCCGCTCCCTTACGGTTCTCCACAGACCTCAATGCGCGCTTAAATGCTCCCATCGGAGCGTTTATGGCAATACAAGGAGGCAGACTGATATAACCATTCCCACAGAACTCTTTATCGACCATAAAGAATCCATTGGGAACGATTATCATGGAATCTCCGATTCCCCTTCCTGTCGAGCGCGCGATCCGCAAGCTCGGCAGCGACATTTCGCTGGCACGCCGGCGCCGCCGTATCTCGCAGGCTTCACTGGCCGAGCGCATGGGGGCATCCCTTTCCACCGTATGCCGCATGGAGAAAGGTGACGTACGCGTGCCCATCCACTCCGTCGCCATCGGCAGGCGGCGATGATTGTTCTGGACGGACTGCCTGATGAAAGCTTGCGAACCGCTCAGGCCTCTCGAATGACCGGAAGGCTGGATCTTTTCAATCTTGCAGCCGCATCCGATAAAATGCGGGCATTGCGGGTGTAGTTCAATGGCAGAACGGCAGCTTCCCAAGCTGCATACGAGGGTTCGATTCCCTTCACCCGCTCCAGCCTCCGGAGCGTCCCTGCTCGCTGTGACATAATCCTGCGCCCGGCGCACCGTGCGCCGTTTCTTCCCCGCCCGCCATGACCGATTCACCGAAAGACCCTTCCGAGCGCAGCATGCTGTATGACCCGACCGAGCGCCGCATCCGCAGCTTCGTCACGCGTGCCGGCAGGCTGTCGACCGGACAGGCGCGGGCCATGGAAGCGCTGGGACCTTCCTATTGCCTGCCGTACCGGAAGGATTTGCTCGATGTCGACGCAGCGTTCGGCCGCCATGCGCCGACCATCCTCGAGATCGGCACCGGCATGGGCGAAACCACCGCGCATATCGCAGGGCTGATGCCGGAGAAGAATTTCATCGGTGTCGAGGTGCACACGCCCGGCATAGGCAGCCTGCTGAAGCTGATCGGCGAACAGGGCCTGCACAACCTGCGGCTGATCCAGCATGATGCGTTCGAGGTCGTCACGCACATGCTGGCGCCGGCATCGCTGGCCGGCGTGCATGTGTTCTTCCCGGACCCGTGGCACAAGGCGCGGCACAACAAGCGCCGGCTGATCCAGGGTCCGTTCGTGCAGCTGCTGGCCTCGCGCATCGCGAAGGGCGGCTACCTGCATTGCGCGACCGACTGGGAAGACTATGCGGAGCAGATGCTGGAGGTGCTGTCGGCCGAACCATCGCTGAAGAACACCGCCGCAGGCTTTGCGGAACGGCCGCACTACCGGCCGGTGACGAAGTTCGAGAACCGCGGCCTGAAGCTCGGGCACGGCGTCTGGGACGTCGTGTTCGAGAAGGTCTGACCAGCGCCGGCATCGCCGGCACATCTCATTCCTCTTCCTGTCCTGCCACCAGCGCAATCAGCTGCGCGCCGTAAGTCTCCAGCTTCTTCTCGCCGACGCCGGAAACATGGCGCAGCTCATCCAGCGTGACCGGCATCGCGCGCGCGATCTCGCGCAGCGTCGCGTCGTGGAAAATCACGTAGGCCGGCACATTGTGCGAGCGCGCCGTCTCCACGCGCCACCAGCGCAACTTCTCGAACAGCGCCTGCTGCGGCGCGGACAGGCTGATCTCGTCGAAGCCGCTGGCCTTCGACGGCGCGCGCCGCGACTTGTCCGGCTTGCGGTAGCGTCGCATCGCGACACTGCGCTCGCCCTTCAGCACCGCGCGCGATGCCTCCGGCAGCCGCAGTGCGCCGTAGTTCTCATGGTCGATCTCGACCAGCCCGAGCGCCATCGCCTGACGCAATATCGCGCGCCACTCGGCCTCGCCCTTGTCCGAACCGATGCCGAAGGTGGACAGCTTGTCATGCCCCCACTGCTTCACCTTCTCCGAGTCGCTGCCGCGCAGCACGTCCAGCACATGCACCGCGCCGAAACGCTGGCCGACGCGATAGATGGCCGACAGCAGCTTCTGTACCGACTCGGTCGCATCGAAAGACTGCGGCGGGTTCAGGCAGGTATCGCAATTGCCGCAAGGTTCGGACGACTGCCCGAAGTAATCGAGCAAGTGCACGCGGCGGCAGCCGAGCGTCTCGCACAGCCCGAGCATTGCATCCAGCCGCGCCGACTGCATCCGCTTGAACGCCGGGTCGGCATCGGATTCGTCGATCATCCGCCGCTGCTGCACCACGTCCTGCAGGCCGTAGGCCATCCACGCATCGGCCGGCAGCCCGTCGCGGCCGGCGCGACCGGTCTCCTGGTAATAGCCCTCGATGCTTTTCGGCAGGTCGAGGTGGGCGACGAAGCGCACGTCGGGCTTGTCGATGCCCATGCCGAACGCCACCGTCGCGACCATCACGATGCCATCCTCGCGCAGGAAGCGCGCCTGGTGCTTGCTGCGCACGCCGGCGTCCATGCCGGCGTGGTACGCGAGTGCGGGTATGCCCGCGTCGTTCAGGAATTCGGCGGTCTCTTCGACCTTCTTGCGCGACAGGCAGTAAACAATGCCGGCATCGCCCGCATGCTCGCCGCGGATGAAGTCGAGCAGCTGCCGCTTCACCGTCTCCTTCTCGACGATCTGGTAGCGGATGTTCGGCCGGTCGAACGACGAGATGAACTGGCGCGCGTCGTCCAGCTGCAGCCGGTGCACGATCTCGTCGCGCGTCTGGAAATCGGCGGTCGCGGTCAGCGCGATGCGCGGCACCTGCGGATAGCGCTCGTGCAGCACCGACAGCCGGATGTATTCGGGACGGAAGTCATGGCCCCATTGCGACACGCAATGCGCCTCGTCGATCGCGAACAGCGCAATCTGCGCGGAATCCAGCAGCTCGAGGCAGCGCGG
>JACCDX010021311.1_pt1 | contig 10050 bp, 25 predicted proteins | sample 7449681 | NCBI WGS metagenome assembly JACCDX01 (sample SAMN15323450, study PRJNA562643) | freshwater metagenome | isolation source: river surface water | place: USA:Blue River Watershed | collected 2017-08-18
ATCACCACTTTCATCTTTTAGTTGTAAATAACCACCTTCATATGTATCATTTAGTTGTATAACTATGGAACAATATCTATGCTTATACACTTCTCTATCAGAATCGATGTGCCAATCGTAATACTCCCCTACTTTATATTCGGTAAATTGATATGGTCCTAATTCTGTAACCTCATATCCTTTTAATTGTATTAATTCTTTTAGTTTATCTTTTAATCTATTATCAATCGATTCTATATTAGGAATAAATGCAATAGATGATTTTCTTATAAAAACATCTCCAACAACTTCTCCAGGCTTTAAATCTAATTCAGATTTATATTTGGTTAGTAAATCAAAACATTCTTGCTCTGATAGGAAACTTTTAATAGTATGCAACCTTTCCATTTATTTATAATTTATTCCATATTGAATGTAATCGGGCACAATCTTCATATAGTTCTAAAGATTGTAACCTTTCCATTAACCATATCCCCATTTTTTTAAAATCTTCTCTTTTTAATGTTATGTAAGCAGGAACATTTTTATATTTTATAAGAATGATTTCTTTACACTTCCTATTACTTTTCCAATTGTCTAACTTATCAACTAATTCGGAAAGTTGTTTATCAGACAGATTTACTTTTGGTAAGTATTTATTCCAATCCAAAGATATCCATCCCTTTTCTAATTTTTCCAAAACACTAATGTTCATAACCAGGCTAATATACAAATAATTATTTGGATTACCAAATTTATAACAATTTAGTTTTATTGCCAGTTGATATTAACTTTATAAAATAATCAGCAAGTTTGTAGTGACTAGATTCATTCCAATGACCATCATCTACCTCACCATTCGTTTCTTTTCTAATTGCTTGATAGCCTGTTATATACAATATCCCAACCTTATTAAAAGATTCATGCCAACTCCATTGAATTGTTTTTGCTCCTTTTGTAGCCGTATTTATTAGGTTTCCCCAATTATAAACTTCATCTACATACAAAGAAGATTCTTTATTTATTAAAACTTCCTGAACTGTTGTTTCTGAAATTAGATTAAAACTCTCTAATGGTTTGTGTGCAAAGAATCCATTATCATTCAATATTTGAGCATTAAAAAATCCCCAAGAGTTTGTTTTAGTAGCAAACCTTACTCTTTGGGGATTAGTCCATCCAACAATAACAATATCATCTTCTTTTATTAAATGACATACCTTAGAAAATTCTTCTAATATATCATTATTATCGCACCCACCTACTCCCTTATTAACCAATTCAATTCCTAACTTATCCGCAATAACCTCACCAAATACTTTAGGAACATATCCTTTCCAATTAATATATTTTTGTCTCCAATGTATTGCAGAATTAGGTGCCGGTAAAAATGAATCGGTAAAAGAATCTCCAAATGTCCAAAGTGTTCTTTTCATAACTTAAATTTGGGGTGGGGGTTGGGGGCCCGGTCGTTTTTTAAAAAGAAAATTTTTTGTTATCCCTATTGATAGTTTCCACTTATACTATATCTATATCTCTCCATTTTAACCAGGTTTTCTTTGTCCTCCACAACCTATGTAACCACCATAGGGGAAAACGTACCATATAATATAAACCTACCAATACAGCCATTATAATTAACAATGGTAATAGGGTTAGAACAGTAGCAATATCTCCAAATCTTTTAATCATATACTATTATAATAATCCTTTTTCTTTTAATCGTTGTAATAGGTTTGCAGTTGTAGCAGCGGAATTGTTTTGTGCATCTAATATCTGCTTTTTCAATAGGGCTTGAGCTTGAGTATCTCCCGCTTGAGCAGTTCGTATAGTATCTTCCGTTTTATTAATCTTTTCGGTGAGTGATTCCTGCGCCTCCGCTACTTGCGTTTGTACTTCGGCAACCTTTTGTTGTGCCGCTTCGGAAAGTTGGTTTGCTACCAATGGGGCTTTTCCTGCTATCTTAGAATCTTTAGTTACCACTTGGATTGCCAAATCATCGGCATCATCAACGGAAGCAAGAATAGTATGTTTAGTTGTAGAACTTCCGTTTATCTTTCCAAAGTAAAACAAATCCTTAATCGTATTGAAGTCGGAAGCAAGTGATGATAATCTCTCATTTATAGCTAAAAGATTATTAGCTAATTTAGTTTCATCTACTTTAGCATCCTTATCTAATGGTTCAATCTTCAGAGAACCTATGGAGTAATCACCGGATAGATTTAAATCCCATGTAGTATATGTATCCAATGGTTTGGGTGCAGAAGGAGATAGTGTCCATATAATCTGCTTAATAAGATTAGATAGATTCTCTCCATCTATTTCCCACTCTACGGATTTAACGCCTGAAAAGGATATCTTACTCTTTTGTTTCTCTATCTCATCTAATATCTTAGTTGTATCTATTGGTATGATAGGAATTGTTCTTCCCATTTTAGCACCCATTACTGAAGAGTGTTCCTTATATGTGTAGTGGGGGTTGGAATCTAACGAGTCCGAAAGGGTTAGGACTAACTCACCCGATGCTATGTATCTATTGTAATCCTTTAAATAAATAATAACCCCTTTGATATCAAAAGGAAGAAGCGGTTCAATATCTAAATCTGATTCTAATACCTGAATAGTAACGGGCTTTAATCCCTCCTTAGCAGATATAGAGTATAGATTATCCGCTTTAGTGTACCTTTGTGGGTTTTGTTGTAGTTCTACTATCACCTTTAATTGCTTTCTTATATATAGTTAATTCTTTAATTCCCTTTCTTGCTATTCTCTCTAATCTCAATACCTCTCTTCTAACCTTTTGATATGAACCATCCTCTATTGTATGGTATATAATCTCATTACATTTCATATCATCCGTTACCTTTTGAGACCTGGCATCCCATACCTCTATTCCTCTTGCCATTCCAACCGTAGTACCAAACTCATCTGAAATTCTAATATATGAATCTTGTCTTAACATATCCGAATCCTTTTCTATAAATATCATATTAGGGAAATTAAATTCAGTTAAGTCCCAATTAGTGTGTTAACACTCATATCAAAATAGCGCTCTATGGTCAAAAACCTGACCGCAGTATTTAAGCGTGTCCGACCCGGTCTTGCAACTCGCCTTTCGTTTGGGTTACATGAAATTCAGTTAGGGGGGTCTATGTGTATATGTGGATATACGAATAAGCGAGAATGCGAATGGGCATAAAAAAAGGCCACACTCAAATTGAGTGCAGCCTTTATAGCTCACATGGCATGCTTCTTATTTACTCTTCACCTATTCGGTGTGTGTACTGCTTCATTAATCTATTAGCATTGTGTATCAGTTCTCTGGATGTATATAGTTGGGATACTCTCATATCTCTCATCCATTGTTGGAACTTAGGGTCACTCATCGTCTTTATACGTTGTTGTTCTAATTGCTCTATCTTATGGGTATGTGTATATGCCTGTACTACTATATGTGTATTTTGCATCTTAGCTGATTTTATTTTTATTAAGGGTGTCCGAATTATGCCTGTGCGATAGGGGGATTATGCATCAACTCCTCTACTATGGCCGCATCTACATCTGCTCTAAACGCCTCCACATCTCTATTGTATGCTTTAATCAATTTCAAAGCATCTCTAATCTCATTTAACCTATGTGCGGCTGCCCATTTAGGCGAACCATCTTTCATAGCACGGATACGTTTCATTAACACGCTCTCCGCTTTCTCTAATACAATAATTGCTTCATTCATATGTTTATCTATTTAATTTGTGTTTAATACTTCTCCATAACTCGCTATATAGTCCCTCTGACTTATATGCTGCTCTTTCGAAGGGGTTTCTACTATATACCACATCGTTGTACTCCCTCCACTTAGATGTAAGGGGTTGTAGGGAATGTGTCCATTCGTGGATGATTGTTTGCAGCAACTCCTTCACATTATCTATATTGTTATAGTATATGTATATAGCGTGGTCCTGTGGGTCATACTCACCCATATCTGTATCACCATCAAATCCCTTCCAATAACACACTACTATTTGTAATTGCTTTTTATTATTCAGCCCCATATTATTCCGACACCACGTTTCAGCCATCTTACCTATACGGACCACATCCTTTCTTTCATTTAATGCACTGTTTAATTTCCATTTCATTCAATCCGTTTTAGACATTATAAAAAAGAAAGATGGCTATTCGGCTTAGCCATCTTTCATAGAGTAACGCTTTGTTGTAAATGTAAATCAATCAATCAGAGAATAACCAAATAACCGAATGCGTTAGAGCGGTGGAGCGAATTGAACGCCTCCTCTCTACTGGATTGTAGAGTATGCTACCGTAACACTTACACCGCTTATAGGGGGTCCTGCCCCCGTATGGATTACTTCACTACTGAAGCGGTATCCACTTTAGCCGAATCAACTGCTACTGCTGTTGTATCAACTACGGTTGAATCTACTGCCGTTGAATCGGTAGCGGTTGCTGAACCATTACCATTACCTCCACATGCTACCAATGTAGCTGCTACTGCGAAAATTGCAAACACTTTTTTCATTTGTTTTGTTTTTACGTTTAAGTTAATTTAATTTATATTGAGTTGTTGTTTTAAAGTAAGGGGACCGGCATGCCGGCCCCCGTAGTGATATTAAGCAATCATGCTCTTTCTAATCTCACGCGCCTTCTTCAAAGAAGTAGCGAATTGAGAATCACCTGCTACTCTAACACGGTAAGATACGGTACCTGATGGGTAAGTAATCTTTTGGATGTTAGTTTGTACAGTCTCATAAGATGTACTACGCTTAGCAGCCTTACGATTAGCTGTTTTAGCTTTAGCTGGTGTGAACTTAATGTTACCCTTAGTACTCTTAAAAGTAACTGTCTTTGATTGTTTGTTTGACTTTGTAGCCATTTTATTCAAATTTTAATCCAGCGTAGTTGAATAGAGGTCTACGCCTTCACCTCATTGTTTATACAAATATACGAATAATTTTCGATATTGCCAAATTTAATCGTTAAAACTTTCATATACCTCATCCCAATTAACCTCATCGACATCGATATCATCTGGGGTAGGTTCGAATAGTTCAATAAATAGATTCCTTAATTCAGTAGGACCACTAGCTCTACGAGCCATATTATAAGTTCCTTCAGATTCGGTTAGCCAGTTATATGTGTTCCACGTATCCCAATTGGTCCAGCCATTATATTCACATAATCTCATATGTTATTCATTTTCGTTTGAAGGTTCATCAAATTCACCTGCTAATTCCTTAGCGGCGATTAAATCTTTACCGGCGGTTAGTATAGCCGATTTACCCAATGTAGGTGCTCCCTTACCAGCGAGCGCTTGGGTTTGTACTTTTTCAGCCTCCAATTTAGCTATAAACTTAATAGCGTAATCTTCGTTGCCGAATAGTTTCTTAATACCTTTACGTTTATGGACAAGTTCGACTAAGTTAGTACGCTTCTTGCCATCCTTAGTTCTTAAATACTTCACTTTTGGGGTAATAGTGTAACCTTTAGGAATTGTGTTCATAACTGATTGATTTATATTGTGATTCATTTACTATGTAAATATACGACATTTTTTCCGAATTGCCAAATATTTAGGGTACTTTTTTATAAGTGGTTGATAATCAACACGTTAGAATTTCCTAACGTATTTAGGGTGTCCATCCCATAACTGCCCATTCAAATACCAATCCCAATTCTTTTGTTGGACATGTACGCCAGGGATTCCATTCAGCCGCTCTTTTGTAGTGTTAGTATGCCATCCAGCACTACTCACCCACAAACTACCATCGGCTTCCAATGCAGCAATCTTATTACCATGCAGTTTCAAATAGTATATAGTACCCTCACGCACTACTGACATATTTGATTTTTTAAAAGGGACACCATTAAGAAATTTACTAACGGCTTCCTGTGTAATTTTTCTACTCATAACTTTTGTTTTATATACTTGCCAAATATAATTTACCTTCAGCTACTCCCATTCTATCGCCTTCGGTGAATCCAGCACCATCGTATTCAGGACCTTCATCTTCATCGCCTCCACCTGAAACGTATTGAAGTTTGGGATACTTGCTCACCGTAGAGAATACTTTTAGAATATTACGGTAAGTTTCTTTACTGATATCCGATTGCTCCGCCTCCACAATTAATTCATCATAAAGGTATCCATCGAATAAACCATAAAGCATATTGGTTAGATTAAACGAGCCATCAAATCGGACATCCCTAATAATATCCATAATATCACTAAGGGTTTCAGCACTCATATGTTGGTGCCTGTTGTATAAAGAATATCCACTCATAACAATTACTTATTTAAATAGTTAAACAAAGATTTCCATTCGATACCAAAGATACACATAGTACCCATAGTAAGTGCAATAACCGCACAACCTAATTCATTCAACGGACCAGCGAAGTGTACATATTCGGCAGCAGTACCATTAAGAATAAAATATGCTACGGAATAAGATAGGATAGCTGTAAGGATAATTTGATATTGTTTCATAACTGATTAGTTTAAAGGATTAGTGAACTGAAAGGATTAAGTCAATAGCTGATTTCGAAAAACCAAATGCCTGTTTGATTTCCTTTCTTAACTTAGATTCATTCACATACCTACCATAAGAAACTGAATAGTCCGAAAGGATACGTTTCAAAGTAATATCTTCCTGGCGGAATAACTTAATAAACTGAACAATCTCAGCGTATTGCTTTTTAGTTCGGTAAGGGAAGCGGTAAGATTTTCCGAACATTGTAGTGTAAGTAACTACTGGCGTACCAGCCTTAATAACCCTAGCCTTATTAGCTGGGATATTTTTAATGTTTCCAAAAGATTCGTAATTAACTGATGCGTAACTCATAACTGATTGATTTTAATGATTAACTCTCTTTACATAGTAAAGATACAAAATTCCCCCGATATAGCAATGGATTTTATGAAATATTTTTTGGAAATATGAAAAATTTTCCATTGATTATCAACACGTTATAAAGCACTGATTTTCAACACTTTCGGGCTCTATTTAACATAATATATTTTATAAGACATTTGGGGATTTTTTCACCGTAACTAATTGATAATCAACACGCTTTCTATTTAACATAATATCCGTTATATAACAAAAAGTAAAGCCGGAAATAAAATAGCATAAGTAATTGGTAATCAATTCGTTATGCTTTATGCGCTAAAGTTCTAATTTACTTTAACTGCGCCGGCATAACTCATTGATTACCAATGGGTTATACATTAATAAAAAAAGAATTTGTTTAGAGATTTACCGTAAGGCTTTGATTATCAGTTAGTTATGTATATTCAGTTGCGAATTGCCCCACCCGCAACCGCCCTATAAAGGTACGAAAAAAAACTGATAAAGTCAAGCCATGTGGAAAACTTTTTTTCTTTGCTATGTGGATTTTTTTTCGTATCTTTGTAAGTTTTCTGCGCTCCGCACGCCCACGAAACTAAATCAGGCAGCGCATATGCCGCTTCACGATGTGTAACAATATGTAACAAATGTAAACGAGAATTCCAAAAAAACTTATTCACATTTGTAAACAGCTCGTGTGGAAAAAAAAATTTTGCTGTGAGCGCCAAAGGGTGGGATATTTAAGATTCATTTGATACACTTATATAGTGTTTTGTGTTTATTGTAGTGTGTAAGTATATACAAATATATTTTGACATTGAGTAATTTTTTAACACACTTTCACACAATTTACCACTTTTACCCACTTATTACCCTACTGAAATTAATTTTGATATAGCAATACTTTGATATACTATTTAATATCCCTTATAAGGTTTATTTCATTCTCTAAACTATCTATTATAGCAGAGTATTCGTATTTAATCCCAACCTCTTCATTGATTCTTTGTTGAGCAGTTTCTAATTCAGTTAGTAAGTATATACATAATAAACTAACTATTACAATATACAATCCTATTATCTTTTGTAGTGTATTCATATACTATTTAAATATTATTTCGTATAAGCCCATCCCCGCCAATCCCAATATTACCCATCCTATCATTCTACCCATTACATACCCTATCTTATACATACGGGCTTTTCTTAATCGCCTTTGATATTCTCTTTTATCCATCTTATATTAATCTTTTAGGTTTCCTATCATTACCTCTTAATCGATTACTTTCATCCAATAGGTGTATGTAGTTTGGTTCGGTTATATTGAAGTGATTTAATATCTTTTGAATATCGGTTTTTCTTTTGTATATACCTTCATACGATACAACTAAATTCAATTGCTTTATACTCAATAGGGATTCTCTTTTACGTTTAACCCATTCCTCCATTTCGTTTATATAACTTTCGTTTTCCCTTAACCATTCATCAGTTATTGTATAACTCTGCCTCCATTTATTATTTTGTTCTGCCCAACACTGCGATATAGCACAATCCCTATCCTCTTCCCTTATTAATCCTATTATTGTATTGTATCGGTATAGTAGTGGATTCTTTTGAACTTCCCATTCAGTTATTAAATACTTTGTAACTATATTGTAGCCCGATTCATCTAAGTTATTTATTTTTGGTTCGTGTACATAACGAAAACCTAATTCCTTACTTAACCACAATCCTAAATTATAACCTCCACTTCTACCCATACCTACAATTAGTACTCTACTACCTATATTCCCTTTCCATACGTTATTCCTATCTAATGTGCCCATTTCTTAACTGAAATTATTTTTATTCATTTCCGCACTATTTTTTAAATTGGAATTCCCTATTGTATATATTCCTTTCCTTTATAAACTTTATAGTATCCATTATAGCCATTGCTTCATAATACTTTGATGTATCGTTATCCGCAACCTTTAATAACTCTATTGCTCTTTGTTTCAATTCATCTAAAGCAGTACGTTCAATAATAACGAATTCCTTATAACCGCCAATTAATTGCTCCATAGGTTTTATTTTCGTTTTACAATCTTATACGTTCCCACTGCCGATATGATAATTAAAATCAATCCAATACCTCCTAAGCCCGGCGAATCATCTACTTCACCAAATACAACTGCTAAACCGCCGATTATAGATATCAATACATAAGATAGTATTAATAGTATTTTTGTTATGAATGTTTTTATTATGCTTTTCATACTATCAAAAATTTTTCCTTCTTTACGACTCGATTTCCCCCAACCCCCTCTTCGATTCGAACAATTGTTTTGCTTTTGTTTTTTCCTCTTCGTTATTACTTAATATACCCATAATGATTTCATCTTGCTCTTCATCACTTACATTTTCAGATTCGATTACGCTGATATAAGTTTGAGTATCCACTCCTAACAATTCTGCTATTGCTCCATCGAATAAATCAAATAATCCTAATTGCATATAGTTTTAGTTTAAATAGTATCGTATTAATATTGTTAATGATATTCCTATCCATATTGTATTGAATAGAATCAATGTAGGTAAACTTTTTTTCATACTTGCCCAAATTAATAGTGAGCTCGTTGTTAATGTTATCCAATGTGCCCACCACACTTCATATCCAAATATTAAGCCGGGAATAATAATGATTGCTTTTGCCATCCACGATAGGAATTCGATTGTATTGTAATTAATCCAATATTCCTTATTAAGAAACATTTTATATTTTTCGAATACCTTTGTGAATCCTACTAAATAATAAAGCATAGTAATGAATACTATGAAAGTAAATAACCAAATTGTAAATAACATATATTAACTTAAAAGTGCTTTGATTACTACATACAATGCGTAAAATCCACCAATTAGAATACTGAATCCAAATGCCATTCCACCAAAGTATGCCAATGTTTCACCCCAATAAGCTAATTTTTGTTTTAATTCTTTTTTCATAAAACTTTTTTAGTTAGTACCTTTTTTATTAAATATTGTATTTTTATAAAACCAATATAGATGCATCACAATTACGGATGTATTGATTACAATAATTGGATTATCCATTTTTAATATTCCGTACACTATCCATACTATTGATGCCGCACCATTTATTAATCTTAGTTTCCACATATCTTTAACAGCAAAAGATACCAATGTACCTATTGTTGCTATCCAT
>JACCDX010206470.1_pt1 | contig 10049 bp, 5 predicted proteins | sample 7449681 | NCBI WGS metagenome assembly JACCDX01 (sample SAMN15323450, study PRJNA562643) | freshwater metagenome | isolation source: river surface water | place: USA:Blue River Watershed | collected 2017-08-18
CGCCTCATGTTGCGACGATTAGTCGCTCTATTTATTGAGGCATTGCGAAGTGGATCTGTATATTGTTACGAAAAGGCAGTTGAGTTGCTAAGGGAGATTCCCAAACTTCTGCTGTGGATTTGTCGTCAGGCGATTCGTGTAGGAATCCAGAGTATCAAACAGGTTGGTTCCTCAGTTGCTGGATTTTTGCGGGGTGGCTACGGACTTCTAGCGGAGTTGCGGTCGTTTATACTGAGTCGGATGCCGACTGCGGAGGCTATTGCTGCTGAGCAGACTGAACCAAATGCCGCTGAATTTGCAGCTGCCACTACACCAGACTTTACGCGCTTTAGGAGTGCTAGATATAGTCCAGGTTCTGGAATTAGTCGCGAGGATTGGCTCCGCGGCCGCGCCCTGTATATGGAACGGTCTCGGTTATTATGGGAGGAGCAGTGGGCCGCAGACTCGGCTACGGCTGCTGCAGCAGCTCCTACTGCAATTCAGGAAGTCATTGAATCAGCTGATATTTATTTTCCTGAAACAGTGACACCTGCAACACTATTTGCTCGTAGGCGGCGTGGCAGTCCAGCGGCAACACAACCCTCATTTACTCCTACACCAGTGGCACGTGAGGCGATTCGCGCTTTATCCGCTGAAGTTCCTCAGCCATCAGCAACTGCCAGACAGTCCTACACTGATGATTTGCAGAATCTGTTGGGAACAGTGCAGGCTGGGTTTGGAACGGCAATTCAAACAGCAGCGCAGACTATTGGTGCTGCGGCACCTCGTATAGCTAACTTTATGGAAGAAAGAGGAACTGAGGTAGCAGCGAGTTTAGCCGACTATTACCGATCCTTGAGGGTGACTGTGCGATCTTATGCGGATATAATGGCAGCAAGAGCAGCTGAGATTCATCATCATACCAAACAGGCTGTCTCAAGACTTGCTGTTACAGCTGCAACACGTAAGGCGGCTACTAAGGCTGCGACCAAGGCAGCCACTTTACGTGTTACAACGCGCAAGGCCGTAAGAAAAGCAGCTGAGGCGAACACCAAGGCTGCTAAGGCGACCACCAAGGCAGCTACAAGACGGCAAACTATAAAAGCAAAATCGTCTACTGCACAAGTGCAAGCAAGCCAGGAACAAGTACGCATTCGTGCAAGAAATCAGGCCAACATGGCAACTCTCATAGAAGGTGCAATGCAGCAAAATGAACGGTACATGGGACTGAGACAGTCAGCAGCCCGAGAATTATTCCGTCAGCTGAATCCTCAGCAGTACGGACTCTTCAGGGGAAATATTTATCGTGATTTGCGAACGGGTGCATGGACACCTGATTCCGCTGAAATTCAGGAGCAGCAGGCGGCGACCCATAATTCCACACACATCCGCCAATTAGATGCCCCCGTTATCCGATTTTTAATTGAAAATATAATGCGTGATCAGCTAATAACTGGGGCGCGTGCCCGTGAGGAACTGAAACGTAGGAATCCAGGACTACAGGGCCTATTTGCGGGAGATCTTTTCCGCCCACAGCCAACAGCGGGCGGCTAATCTCTTACCAAGAGGTCGCCATTATACCTTTGCGATATTTACGTGTTTTACGACGTCCGCCGAGTTGAACCGTAGATGCTGTTTGCACCACAGGTGCTGATTGTTGCGTTGATTGTATGGGTTTAGGTGCATATAGGATATCCAGCGGATCCTCTGCCTCATCAAGATCATCATCTTCATTAACACCCCCTGCCTGAACCGCTGAACGCATTGGCTGAATCTCGCCCATCCGAATATTTGCTAAGAATTGGTATCCCGTACGAAAAACAGCCGTCAGATCGCCCACTGTTTGCAAACAAGAGAAGAGCTTAAAGACCACGTGATTATTGGGACGAATAATCATGGGCTGCTCCACATCAAAGTCATAATTATACTGTAAGGCAAACGAGGGATCGCGACGCTTATCAACAAAGAAAAACTCTATTTGACGGGTATTTGGAAGTTTAGCAATTAAATAATTCAAGTAGGACTGTTGGGAAGTTGCTGGGATATGTAGGATAGTCTGTTTTTTATGAAGGGCATCAAGGATGTTGGAAATTGTAAAGTTTTCAGAAGTATGAAGTTCAGCAATGGGTTCATTCAGAAGAATTTGCCGAATAGCAGCAAGTGAGTCCTCAACTGCTCCTCCAATCTGATTCATTTCTTCGGACGCTGTTCCAATTGTTTCATTATTTTCGGCTTCCTGATCGGCTTCCTGATAAGCTTCCTGATCAGCTTCCTGATCAGCTTCCTGATCAGCTTCCTGATAAGCTTCCTGATCAGCTTCCTGATAAGCTTCCTGATCAGCTTCCTGATAAGCTTCCTCTATCTCATTATATACAGATTCCTCTTCAGCTGTTTCACGCTGGTATTGTTTCTCAATAGTCTGAAGCAGTAATGTTTTTGTACGGATCATTTTACCCGAAATTCGCTTATCCCCCGATTCAATTAGCTGAATGGGCGAACTGACTTGTGTCTGAAACTGAGCCTGCAATGCCGGCTGAGTGGTAGCAACAATACACCAATCTTGCGAAGCCAAAGCAGCCGTTACTTCCTCCTGCCCGTATGCAAAGTCATAAACACCCATGCGACTCATAGTTTTGAAGAATGTTCTTTTATCACCTGTAAGGCATCCAACGCACCATTCGGGGGCAGCTAAAAGATTTCCTCCCGCAATAACCAGTGCTTCCAAACCTGTCTGAACTATCAAAAATCTCCTTGCACCAACAGGATTCCCAACAACATTTGCATTATTCGCACCTCCTGTCTTACGTGCGCGCCTATTCCGAAACGATCGTCGCTGTCGTTGTGTCCGCATTCTCTATAATTCTGTGGGGAATTTTCAAAAAGAGGAAAACGAGCGAACATATAGATGGGGGAGCCAGCGCGAGAGCAAATTGAGGCATACCGCCAGGTGATTCAGGATAAACAAAGGCCTGTAACGGAGAAATTCCAAAAAATCCAAGAAATCATTAATCGCTATCCGAAGAGCCCAACAATCGTAAACGAAAAGAGCCGATTTGTTGTTGCGACATACTGGTGGGGTAGTGGCCGCCTAAATTACAATACGGCTCGCCCATGCGGTGAATTTTATTCCCAGCTTCTGAAAATCCCCCAAACTGTTTTACTGGATCATATGGGGCCTTTATTGGCTGATAGCCGTATTCAGAGAAGAACACCGGTAACACCTGCACCAGCAGATGTAACATCACCAGAAACATCACCGGAACCCACATCTCCAAACATGAGTTCAGTAAACTCATTATCTGTAGTTAAAAATAATAGCGAAGACCGTGAGGAATTTAACGATTATAATACATTTATTGTTCCTGATCAGGGAACCACGTCACAACAGGAATCCCAACAGCAAGGATTACAAAATAATACTTTTTTGGAAGAGCGATCATATGGTGAGCTGGATGCTGCAGCTGCTGAATCTAATGTGCCAGATGCTACAGATACTTCTAAAGATGATATTCAGGTTGTTTATATTGATAATTTAATTGTCAGTAATCCTGCATTTGCAAAAGAAGTAAAGAAAATGGTGGAATCCTATTTTAATAATCTAGCTATGGACTTAAAGAAAGATAAGAAAACACTCAAGGGTCAGAAAACATTTACAAAGGCCTATTTTTCTATGTTACGCACCCTGATCCGCCAACATGAGGATAAATACTTTCAGCTAATTGACTGCTCAATGCAGAAAAAAATTCTGGAATTTAAGATTTATGAGGCTAAGAAACGGATCACTGAGGCCGAACAGGCATATCAATCATTGGTTACTGAGTTTTCTGCTGCGGTCCAGCAAACAGATGAGATGCGTCTGAAACTAACGGATGCCAGACAGGAAAAGATACAGGTACTTCGTGTTCTTCGTATGTTGAATGAGGAAATGAAGAAAGAGGTGTTGGACCGTATGAAAAACATTAATGCCCAAATGAATGAGGCTTACAGGACGCAGGGACAAGTTGTGATTGATACATTCAGTTTAGCGAGTCCGGCTTTTCAGAAGATATTTGAAACAACGAAACCTGCATCCATAATTGATGCACTCCGTGCTATTCATCAATACCGTGAGCCGCTTCTCTTCAATAAAATGATTGAGGCATGGGAAGCGGCGTGTGCCACTGCAGGCTGTAATTACTTGGCAATTGAATATCCTGAGTTTACGGAGGCAGGTGGGTATCAGTTGGCGATTAATGCGAAACCGGCATTCATTCGGAGGGCACTGGAGCTTTGCAATCAGAGCAATAGTAGCAACCAACAAACGAGTCGCGGGGTTTTATATATTGACGGCGATATGACAGTGGATCGCTATCCTTACCTGTTTGATATGCCTGACATTGACTATATGGCCCGAGGCTGGAATATGGATCCCCGCGGAAACGATAAATACCTCCGCGGGGATTTCTCCATTGATCCCTACGTCTTTGAAACATCCGGTGGTACTATGTTTTTCGCCAATACTCAAGAGTCAAAGCGCCTACTGGATATTTGGTTTGACCATAGTTCGCATTTCAGTAATCAAGGCAAAGCTGATGACCGAATTATTTCTTTACTGTTCAATACAAAGTCCATGTTAGCGCCGATGAAAATTTTTCAGCTCCCAGTGGAATATCTCTGGCTAACACAGTGGTACAATGACTACATTGAAGAAGAATTTCATTCCGCAACTATAATATCACATCCTGAATGTCTAACAACCGAAGAGACGGCCGCCGGTGCCGGTGCCTCCGCTGACCGCAATCCCTTGCGCTATGATATTTTAGCCAATAAATATTACAGCGATCGGTCGGAACCCCTGTTTGAAAGTGTAATGTTCCCAGAACCCAAATATGCAAATGCGGTACGCGGTTGGTTAGATTTTATGCAAACTCTTCAGTACAAGGAGGGTCATGAGCTTGAGGGAGAGCCTCCTTTCCTAGTGGAGTCTTGGGGATCCTACGGTTCTTACAGTAAGACTTATCAATCCAACTGTCAGAAATACGAATATCCCGCTATTTCACGTGTTCTTGGTGCTGCTGCTACTTTCCCCTCATCGTATGAGCGGCTCATAGTTGCCGATAAATCTGCTGTTCTCCCCAAGCTTGTCCATCAAATCTGGTTCGGTAGTGAGATCCCCGCTTACAAACAGGCGATGATGAATTCCGTTCGCAAGGCCGCGGAATGTGCCGGTTGGACCTACTGTCTATGGACCTCCGTGGATTTTACTGAGCGCAACTTTCCCTGTGTATGGCCCTACGTTCAGAAGGCACTGAAGGCCGGTGAAACAATGGGTCAGTCTCGTTGGGCGCAGGTGGCCGATCTCTGTCGCTACGAACTACTTTGCCGATTTGGGGGAGTTTACATGGATTCCAACTTTTTCGCTACGCCGAGTCTGTTTGATACTCTGGAACTTGCAAACCGCAAAGGCAAGCAAGTCTTTTTATGTAACGAGGACCCCTGCGGATTTAACTGCATGACTACTCATGGATCCTATATGTCCAACTCCTTCATTGCCAGCGTACGTTCGCATGTAGTTTTCCGCGAGCTGATTTCGGATGCGGCTCTGGATTCCATTAATATTGACCGCAATGAGGAATCTAAATTTATTAATCGTACAACAGGCCCCTACTACCTACGTGCAGCCTTTGATATTTTGGAGGAGGACTATAAGGAAATTTACGTATTTGAGCCCGAAGAAATTTATCCCGTTCCTATGTCTGGGTCTCGTCGTGCTGAAACGGCTCCTTTGGCCAATCCATGCATTATACCTGTAACTGAAGCAGGCGATCGTCCTGCAGTCGCTGTGAATTCTGAAAAGGCACTGCTTCTCGGCGATCATTGGCGCCAAGTTTTCCCTAATGCTCATGCAGCCTACATGGTGGGTCTTGGTGGATCATGGTCCTATTAGTTTCGGTCTAAAGACATGTCCACGTGAGTAACAATGGGTGGTCGCATATTTCAGTTGGTAGAAAGACACTCTTATACACTCATGTATGCATAGCGAGGTGTTTGTCGTGGGTTCGAGCCCCACTGCGACCATTTAATTAGCTTCTAAAAAGCCACACTATGTTTGTATGCAATGCATCATTGCGTACAAAATATTTAGAATTTTCAAGGCTTCTAACATATGTCTGAAAGCTTTATTCTCGTTTTGGATTAAAAGTGATGACCCAGTAGAGGCGCGCAATGACAGCGGAAGAGTGGCGCACTGTTGGTCGTTCCCGATGGCGGGACAGTCTAGCCGCACTAGAAGATACAAAAAGTCCCGCATTCATGAAACGTGTAGAAGTAGAAGAGGAAATCTGGGCGCGAGCAACTGCACCACTTTCCCAGAAAATTTGCGGCTGGCAAAAAAGATTTCAGTATTTTCAACAGGCCGCCTATCCACAAACCCGAGCATATGCGCCTGTAAAGGCGCTCTGGAATGGTCTCACTATTCGTATACAAGCCGGTGTCGCCGGTTATACCCAAAATATCTGGATAGAAACAAAATCAGGCGCAACTGTTTGGAGCTGTAAGGGTGTTGCGGGATTTGGCTGGGATGAAGGCTCGCGCCTTTTCTACGTTCTGGAGGATATTGGATCCGGTGCTGAAACACTAGAGGTTCATGTGCAGGAATTAACTGCGGCAAATAAGGTAAAATCGCTATGGAAACGATCCCCCGTAGGTCCAAATATTATTTTCCACGATCAATTTGTATATTATCTTGGTGTTGAGAATGCCCTGCGTTATCATGAAATCTGGCGCTGCGATGCACGAACAGGAGCCCATCAAACCTGTTTGCTAACTGAGGACGATAAGCGCATCCAACTCGCCCTATTTGACTGCAATGGATCCATAACAGTTCTGGCAGCCAATGCCATTTTTCAACGGCTAGGAGTAATTGAACCTGGACCGCATCACGGAGTTAAATGGGTAACTGATGTTCAAAAATCCACACTGATTCCCATATGTAAAGGAATTTATGCGAGTAATCGGCATCTTCATATATATTCGCAAAAAATAGTAACCCCTAATCCAGAGCTTCATATTTCGGATGCATCTGTCGTGAGTAAAACTCACGGAAAAGAATTATTTATAGTTTGCACACAGAACGGTGCAGCCTCACTTTGGCTTTTTAAAATACAATCACACGAATGGATAAGCCTATTAAATCCACGATGCATTTGCAGTATTGAAATAGTCCATGAAAAAACCGAATTCCCTACATTTCTCCTCCATCGCCCTTCGGTTCCCGAAACAGTATTTGAATTTCGGCCGATCATGGGTCTCGTAGAAACCCTGCAACTCCCATGCCCCCTGAAGCTCCAAACACTCGCTGAAGGATTTGCTGGGACTGCGCCCTTTGTCGTAGTAAGTCACATTCCGCGCCCAACAGCGCTGCTTGTGGATGCGTACGGTGCCTATGGTATTTCATCGCGGCGTGCCTATCCGATGCGGTGGTTGCCTTACCTAGAACGCGGTTACGCGGTGGTACTCGGATGTCCGCGGGGAGGTCGTGAGAAAGGAGATGAGTGGTGGGACGCTTCACGGGGAGCTGTTAGGAAATCACGGACTTTCTCCGATACTGCGGCAATTTTAACAGAATCTCAGCGTCTTCTAGGTATTCCTCCGCAACGTACAATATTTTTTGGACGTTCCGCAGGCGGATGGTTAGCAGCACAGATCGCACAAACCTATGGGAATCTTGTAGGGGCTGTGTATGCAGAGGTGCCTTACGTGGATGTTTTGCGAACAACTACCAATCCGGCGTTACCTCTGACACAATTGGAATACGATGAATTCGGCGATCCCCTACATCGTCCTTCTGAGTTCCGCGCTCTACGTAAGATTTCGCCGGTGGATACTGTGCCGCAGTGCCGCGACAATCTAGGATGCCCAACGATTGTAGTACGCACGGGTCTTCATGATATGCAAGTTCTTCCTTATGAGGCACTGAAATGGGCCGTGCGGCTCCGCGAGAAAAAATGGCCCCACGTATTTGTGGGAATAGATCGTGGTAGCGGTCATTTTGCGCCGGCGGCAGATATGAATCAGCAGCGGGCCGAGGATGCTGCAATCCTTGACCAAGCAATTCAACGCCATGCCCTGGCTCAAGAAACCCAGCGAAGCAGGGATCGCAGGAAATCTACAAAACGATCTGATCGCTCCGCAACCGAAATCCGAGGTTCCAAGACGAGAAGACGACGTCGTAGCATTTCACGAACACACTGAATGAGAACCATTACATCCGTATCAGCATTATGCAAATTTTCTGGTTTCGCGGCACCAGGAAAGAGCCATGTGTGAAACTCAAGAAGGGTGGGCCACTTATAAGGATCGTCAGGCGTTCCTTTTTTAGCCATAATGGCACATAAGGGTGTAGATGCCTTCATAGTACATATCTCGGCCTTCTGGGGCCACCAAATATCTGGATTCATTGCGGTCGCTCCTTTTTCAAAGAGCCGCATACTCTCCGACAGCAGTACATTCTTATCAAATTGGAGATTATGAGCCACAACATAATCTGCGCGATTACAGTCATCTTTAAACCATTCAAGAGCTCGTGAGACTTCCACGCCTCCCTCAAGATCCTTGCGTTGAATTTTATGAATAGCCGCGGCGTCCTCATCCCATTTCATATCAGCACGCGGTTTAATGAGAGCATTCACGTGTTGGATACAATAGGGTTCAGTGAGAGAACTGAAATTCCAGACTTGCCAGGCGATCTGGACAATATGTGGCCAATTATCGGTATTTCTGTAAGAAGCGTAACGATTCCAGGGAAGGCCGTTAGTTTCCGTATCAAAGAAAAGAATGTGCATTCTGGTTACCGTCAAGTAAAAAAGGTATTGCATTCATTTTTTACTCGTCACCCTTGCGGTCTCCCTGCGGTCTCCCTGCGGTTCAGTCACTGCCCGCCCATGTTCCTTTTTTGTATGGCTTTGACTTTGGAGCAACAGGAAGTCCAAGAACTTGGCGAACGGGAGCATATGATCGTCGGTGCTGAAGAGTAGCGCCATGCTCCGAAAGTCCTTTCATATGAGCTGCCGTACCATATCCTTTATTACTGAGAAGTCCGTAGTATTCATTCCATTCCGGATGTTCCAAACATGCCTCCTCTACCCATCGGTCACGAGCCACTTTTGCAAGAATTCCAGCTGCAGCAATTGATAGGTACTCGGCATCTCCGTCAATAATCATGTGTGCCTCCACGGTTTCACCCCGATCATTTTTCCACGGACGCCAGGCGTCCCCATCTACAAGAATGCGATCTACGGGGACTGTTAGGGAGTCAAGGGCCCGGTGCATAGTTCTCATATCGGCGCCTAGAACATTATACTGATCAACTTCAGTAGATTCCGCAAATGCAACAGCTTTATCTAGGGCGCATTCTTGAATGTAGTCGTACAGAATTGCCCGTTTTTTAGGTGACAAAACCTTGCTATCCTGAATTGTTTTAAGAGTTGCGCCGTGGTCAAAGAAGGCCTCTTCGTCCTTAGCGAATACAACTGCTCCAACATAAAGTCTCCCAAAGAGGCAGCCACGTCCTGCTTCATCAATGCCCACTTCAACGGCGTCGTCGCCTGCAAACTGGAGTTTATAAGATGTAGCCATGTTTGGATCTTTTGTGAGAACTTTTATTAGCAATCAAATTTTTCATTTCCCATGTTAGAATGTTGTCCAATACAGTTTGGATATGGATACTAATCCTACTTGTGGGATTGGTATTATATACCTTTCCTATGCATAAATTATTTTTGCAAAATCGTGAGGGGTTTAATGATATTAGTAACTTTTTTGATAGTGGAGACTTTGGCTTAGGCAATAATTGGGGAAAGATGTTTGAAACATTTGAAGGTGTGGATGGTTCTGATAATCTGACAGGTGGTTCTGATAGTCTAACAAGCGGTTCTGGTAGTCTGACAGTTGGTTCTGATAATCTGACAGGTATAACCATCCCAACAACAACAACAACCGCAACTATCCCAACAACCACAACAACAACCGCAACTATCCCAACAACCACAACAACAACCGCAACTATCCCAACAACAACAACCGCAACTATC
>JACCDX011181434.1_pt1 | contig 10045 bp, 13 predicted proteins | sample 7449681 | NCBI WGS metagenome assembly JACCDX01 (sample SAMN15323450, study PRJNA562643) | freshwater metagenome | isolation source: river surface water | place: USA:Blue River Watershed | collected 2017-08-18
CTTAAAGCAGGTTATTATGGGTTAAAACCTATACTAAAACCGGAAAAAAGTTGAAAAACTTTTTCAAAAACGAGGACCCCTTAGAAATTTGATGAGAAAAAGTATGAAGTTGTCAACAGTTTGCAAATTTTGTTTTTTTGCAAATAGTATTTTTATTTGTTATCTTCAATAATATAACTATAAGCTATTATGGAACAAGAAAGTCCACTTGGTGATTGGGCTGCAATTGCCCAAATGGATTTTATGTTTTCTCTTCAAAATGATATAGAAAAACAAACTGAAGAAAATAAGGCTAAACGTGTCGAAGCATTAAAATATTGTACTCATATTTTTAATAACATGAATATAGATTTTGAGCCAGATGACTCATACAGGCAAAATGTAAGGTATATGATTATTGGATTAGTTTTGGCATTAATTATTAAACAAAAAACAGTAAATTTATTTAAAGCAGGTAAAGAAGACCGAGACGTACTTGCTTCATGGGCAATGTGGAAAATTCAGAGTAACCTTATTACTAGAAAAGTGCCACTTGATGAATGGGTAATTGTGATAAATGATATATACCAACATTACAAAGATGGAATTAAGTTTGATGTTTTGAAGGACTTAGTGAATATGAAACCTGAGCCTAACAAAATTCTCAATGAACAGCAACTTAAAGCTTCATATGAGAATAATAAAAAAGAATACAAAAAGAGAAAAGGAAGAGACCCGTATCCATCCATCACAATTTAGACTATTTCTTTTATTTTTTGTCTTAGCTTAATATAAATAATCAATGAATCAATCGGTGCGTTGTGATAGAACCACGCGGGAATATGAATTAGACCCTAAACGGGTATTAATTTCTGAATTACAAAGACAGGAGAGAGAACATGCGGAAAAACCAGATTTGATTGCAGGACTCAAGGTTGACCAGCGTATTGGTGCTTCAGATGTATACATTCTATTGGATAGCACCCAACGTAACTTTCACGAATCTAGACCATCGTCCGGACTCTATGTTTTTGATATCAATGTCACCAATGGAACAGGTAACCAGATGATTGGAACAGCTATGTCTATTCATGATGTTTCTGAAATGGAAATGACATCTTTTCCTTTTCCTACTTTGCCCTTAAATGAATACGTTGTCAATGGTACATCAAACTCTTTTACACCTGAGTTGATAGCTAACCCTGGTCAACCTACTTCTGAACCTTTAAAACAGGTACCATTTAATCGTGTTATGATTCAGATATCAGAGACAAGTATGGAATCATTTAGTGATTACGGTGGTGTGCGGCATAATTTTGAATTAGATATTAATAACATGAATGGAACAAATTATGGAGTACCTGTGCTACCTGTTTATATATTTAGTACACCTCAAGTAAGTTTTTCACGACTTACTCTGCAGTTTCGTACTCCATATCGCAAACTTAATATGCTCTCAGACGTAATGGAAAATGGGAGATTTGCTGTAACTCCAACAGGACTACTTACTATCTATTTTCCTTCACATGGATTGGATATTGAAGACGTAATCTATCTACGCGATGTTTCAACACAAGGATTAGCTGCCAAGATATATAACTATGTGCAGGGTGAAAATAGTAATGGATTGGTAATAGGTGCTAATTCTACTACCGATTACATACGTTTAAATCCAGATATCTCTATGGCAGAATTTATAGAAGACTCATTGGTAAATAACTACTTGATTACAACTATCTCAGAAGCTGCAACATATGGATTTACTGATTTTAACCCGTCAACACAGATTATTATACCTGCTATACCGCCATCTGGAACAACTGATTTTGCCAATTTTACTGTAAATAAGTCTTTTACGGTTGCCGGAAGACACATCAGAAATATAAACCAGATAATATCACTTACAGCACAAGTACCTGCGTCAAATAATGGTTACTATCAAATAACTAATCCCAGTACTGATATTTTGAGCACAGGTGTAAGGCTTACCAAGGCAAACAACTATTTAGTAAATCCTATACTTCCTTTTAAGGTATTGATACCAAAACGTAGCTTCAGAATACCTATGAGATTTAGGCGCGTTTTGCGTCAGGTTACTCAGCTTTCAGGTATATAGGAGAATCGTAATAAATATCAGCTCTAATGTAGTTATTATCTTTAGCATTCGGAACTATACAACCATATAAATTTTGATAACATTTATAGCCACTTCCTATATTAATTATTCCTATTTTTTCGAGTATTTTACAGTCAAATAAATCACAATGGAAAAAGAAACTATTATCCGGTAAAATTAAAACCGTATCTATTTTTGTAGTCACATCGTTATAATGCGGTTCTTTTAGGAATTTTTCCAAATTATTTAATTTATCATAGTTCAACTTATATTTAAGCGGCAAAATAAACATATCTTTTCCACTTTGCAATACTTTACCTATTAGTACTAATTCTGCGTTTCCATCATAATCCAGAGTTATTACATATGTGTTATCATGGTTTTTATAAATTACCTGAATATCTAATACTTCACGGTCACTCACTGTAACCAACAGGTCACCAGTACGCAGTGTATCCAATATGTCATCTAAATATTTAGCCGAATTATTGTTACTAAATTTTGATGTATACTTATCAAACAACCAAACTATCAGTAAAGCGATGACTGTATAAATTGCTAACTCACTCATCTAAATTGAATATATATTAGATTAGATATAAAAGCCGCATAATGTCACGATGCCAAATAGGACGTGCTAACTCTTTACGTACAGCTTCACCTAATTCTAGAAATTCATACAAACGTACAACTGGTGGTAAAACACTATCTTCAGCTTCATCCAATGCTCCAGCTGAAGAACCAGAAGAAGATACATCGATGCCTCAATCACCTCCATTGACTCCTAAACCTTTATTACAGGGTAATGATTTACTAATATCTATGCAGAATAATTTAAACCTTTTTATTGATAAAGATTGGAAGAAAAACAGAACAGTTGATGATTTTCAAACTGAGACTATTTTAGAGATAGCTGAGTTAATGGAATGTTTTCCACATAAGTGGTGGAAGAAGCAAAAATTTGAGTTAGAAAATGCAAAAATGGAATTAGTTGATGTTTTACACTTTGCACTAAGCGGTTTACTTTTACAGGAAGAAAAAATTAAACATGTAAAATTGGATGTAGCAAGTGTAGTAACTATTCCATTCTGCAAATATCTAATCCAGTTGGCACTAAAAAATAGATTCAATGAAATTATTTTACATTTATTTAATTTGTCTAAAAAAATGGAATTTGATATTGTTGCGTATTATGTTGCTAAATTTACTCTCAATAAAATAAGGCAACTTAGAGGCTATAAAACCGGTGAATACACAAAGGTGATTCATGGTATTGAAGATAATGAAATGTTATCTAAATGTATTGAAGATTCAATAGAATATCAAGATATTTCTAAAAAAGTATATGATTTTTACGATATTCCAAGCTATGAGCGATTAAATTTGAGTGATATAAATAAATAGATTATTTTAAAATATTTTTTTTTAATGATAATATAGAACATAATCATAATGCCATTTGGTTTAAATGTTGATATCGCGCTAGTAATTGTAATCCTCATCGCATACTGTATCAAGACTTCAACTTCAACTGATACATTTATGAAAGAACTTAAGATTATAGCACCACACCTGATTACGGCATCCGCCTTATTGTTAATGTTCCGTTTTGTCTGCCCAGTTCCTACTTATGTTGTATCTAATCCTGATTCGTCAAATCCAGGAGGAGGTAGTGGATTCTTAGGAGGAGGCTGTGGTGATGAGATGACAGATGGTGCATACGGTGGAAGCGTATTGTCCAATGTCAAGTACTAAATATAGAATACAATGATGAATATCTGTGAGGCAGTGATTGAGTTAATCAATTATAGTCTCAATGGACATATGCCAATAAAATATCGTGAATTAGTCACGCGTCACTATACTTTTGGGTTACCATTCATCGAGCCAATCGAGATGGTTTTAAACCCACGAAAAATTTTTATCAACATTAGAAAATTTAAGGACGACACACAAAAGTTATGTGCTTTATTTACTGAAATTCTTACTGAAATAAATAAGAATTTCAGTGGCATAGATAAATGCTTTCCTATTAACGTTTATAGTAACATAGGTGTACAGCAACTAATGCATGATAAATTTAAGATACATGAAACAAATTCTAGTATGATTTGGTCAAAGGACAACCCTACAATGAAAATAGAAATATCATTAGGTATTTCCAAATTTTTAGCTATAGAGTTTGTGAATATAGAAACTGACACTGTTCCACTAGATACAGTAGTAATAAATTGAATATTTATATCTCTAAATATAAAACCATGGAAGCTAGACTCCAAACTGCCTTTGACCGTATTCATCCAGGATGGAAAAAAATATTCACCTCTACATCAACCGAGCTTAAAATTGCTTTGGCAAAAACTATATTTGAAGAAAACATTACACCTAATATTGAGGATATTTTTAATGCATTCATAGTAGACCCACAACAAATTCAGGTAATAATAATTGGACAAGACCCATACCCAAGAGATGGAGATGCTTATGGCTTCTCATTTGCTATGTCACCTATTTCTAAGGCACTACCTGCATCACTACGTAATATTTTATCTGCTGTTTTTGATTCCAAAGAATTGCCACCAAACTTCGATACTTCACTAATGAATTGGGTAACTCAGGGAGTACTACTACTTAACGCCAGCTTGACCACAATTATTGGCAAAAGTAAGGTTCATTCAAATTATTGGCATTTATGGGTCAGCAAGATAATAAAACAGCTTATTATTACGTTTCAAGGAATACATTTCTTCCTATGGGGTCAAGATGCTCAACAGATGGTTCCGCCTGGAATAGAACCCAAACATCAGATACACACTTGGACACACCCAAGCCCTTTAGCGGATAACAAAATTGCAGAAGAAAAACGTTTCATTAATTGTAACCACTTCAATGCAACTAAAAATATAAATTGGAATTATTCACCAGACTGCATTGAAGTATACACAGATGGAGCTGTAGAGCTACATAAAAAAGCATCCTATGGTATATACTGGAAAAATGCATCAGTATCTATCTCAGGAAGGGTATTACCGCAACTATATGAATTAACTGAGTCTGGTAAAAAAATAGTAGCCAAACCAGATACTTCGAAGGAACCTACTAGCCAACGAGGAGAATACCTAGCTATGTGCTATGCATTGCTTCTTGTGAAGGAGCATTTCCTCATTGCCAATTCGAAGCGTAAGAAAGTTATAATTACGGATTCTGCCAACACCAAAGGTATCCTTACTGAATGGACTAAGAAACCTACTGAAAAGTACGGCAACAGCGATTTGGTTACAATCATGCGGAATATCTATGCTGAATTAAAGGATTCGATAGAAATACATCATGTACTGTCTCACAATAAAGACTCCAAAAACCCTTACAATGAAGGTAATAATATGGCAGATAAATTAGCAAGTATGGCTCTCGAATTTGAAGACTTTAAACCGCGAATTAATTCTAAAATTAATATAAATATTTTATGCTGATTAATATTGTACTTTGTACATATATGACAGAAGAAAGTGATTTTTTTTCGACGCCGCTTGATGAGTATCTTTGTGAACGTATTTGTAGAGATTTAAAGTTTGAAACAATGCCAACAATATTGGAATCTAAACATATTTCTTCTATGTACCTTTTTCCGTATAAAATTCCTATTCTATATCAGTATATCCCAAATGGCTATAGAGATAAATTATTGGAACTTTTAATTGCAGAAATTAAGATACCTCATTTGAGAAAAGCTCTGATAGAAAATTATGAAGAATTTGATAATAATTACAGCGATGTGAATATCTACTTTGATGCTGAGGCATTTGCCAAAACTATTGGCGCTGAACCATTTAGTGCCGAGTATTGGGTTGAAAGCTGCTTCATTTCTCCAATGCATGTTAAAACCTATTCAGATTTTGACAATCTGATGCTGGTAAAAAAAGGCACCCATCCCGAGACATATATTAACCCATTTTTTGAACGCTTCTGCTTAGAAAGAATTTTGAAGGAAGAATTGTATGTCTATACTTCATCTGATGGTTGCATTTCATATAACTCATTTAGTGCCAAGATACCAGCACCCGACAAGTATTTATTTAGTCTCGATGCCATCAACGAATTGATGCAAGATATAGCTATTCTAGACAACGATAAGAAGCATGACTTCAGCCAGATAAAAAAATATAAATTATACTTTGATACATCTGCTCGTATCAAGCAACTCATAATGAAACATAAATTTACTTACTTTTCTAATGCAGTGAGCCATGCCTCTGAATTGGATGACGAACAAAGTCAATCAGAAACATGATTTATTATTATGCATGATGATGATCATCTCTAGCAAATTCACACTTGAGCTTGTCATTGGATATACCACAACGATTATTATTAGTATCAAAAACCATTAAGGTATTATCTTGTGATTTTTTGAATTCATTTGTGCAATCTTCAATTGTATTTATATTTCCGATATCTTGTCTAAATTTACTAGTGTAAGCAATATGTAATCCAGGTGGTATTTTGCAATTTTCTGGAATTGAACTTTCAGGAATATATACTTTACCAACTACTCCTTTAACATTCACATCAGAAGGATAAATTCCTAAAATTATTCCAAATGAAATATTTTCAATTGGTGACCTTATAACTTCAACAATTTGAGACACGGTAGTATCTAGTTTTGTGGAGTCTTTGAGTTCCTCTAATGGTGTGAAATTAAATTTTTTAATTTCATCAATTAATTCTCGAACTGTTATTTTACGTTTCACAGCATCGGCTATCACTTGATGTATTTTTGGGTCGTAATCCGTTAAGTTTCCACTAAATGATAAAATAATGCCGTTATTATTCGGGTTTTCTAAAAATTCCATGTAATTATCAGTAGGAATTATAGTAAGCCCATTGATAACAGTGCTATTGTCTTTATGGCTACTGGTGCAGATATATGCGATTATGCAAACTATTAACAACGCTATGAGAATTTTTTTATGCATGTTGTATATAATGATTTAAAAACATTCTTTTAGCTGATTAAATGAGTTAGCTAGCAATATTTTTTGAGCTTTTTCGAAGCTAATTAATGGCTTCACTGGACTACACCACTGATAATATTTTTGATATTCTTTTGGATAAAAATAAGCAAATTCGGCATCTATCCGATATATTACTGATAACATAAGTGGGTCTGCTTGTTTAGATATCTTTTTCCAATCCATAGCATTTTTCACCACTTTGTCCACATCTGCTATAGCAGATGGAAACTGTCTGGCATATTTTTCACGTATCAATGGATAGAATTCTGGATGATTCTTAAATATCTTGACCAGAGGCTTCGTGAGACCGTTTTGACGCTCTCCCGGTAGTAGCTTTTTCCGCTTCTTCTGGATATGCATTAAACGGTATGAGCCAATCAATGAATCTATTATTAACATTGAACATTCTATAAAATAGAAAATATCTGGATTATTTAAGAAATCTCGTATAGAATTACGGTCAGGTTTAAGATTGTATTTTTTATGTAAAACCGAACCATAATCAATAGCAACTACTCGGTCATCATCCGTAACCATTAAATTAGCTGCCCAAAAGTCACCATGACCATACTTATGCTTCTTTAAAATTTCCTCTATTTTTATGATTTGACGGAAATAATTCATCAATCTTTTCTCAGTTACGCTTTGTGTTGACAGTAACTTATTTAAGTCTGTTCCAGTAACATATTTCATGTTAAATACTGCGCAGTATGGTGAACGGTCTTTTTCAGCAAATTCTTTCTTAAATTTAGGGTCCAGTATTTTATAAATATGCTTCTGTTCATGGTCACAGTCATCTATTATTTCATATGAATGTAGGGTAACAAAATGTTTCTTTTCTTCTGTAGTAAAGTTTCTGTTAATTGCTTCAAAAAAATCTATTTCTCGCCATATCGGACTCATGTAATCTTTTTTTACCTCTTTTGGTAGAATATGAAATATTTTTTGTGCATACTGCTTGCCATTTTTATCCTCCACCAAATATGTTGTTCCATTCATGCCATGACCTAGTTCTTTTATACGCTTCATAGTGATTATATTTAGAAAAAAAATATTTTACCATCACTTTTCTGATGCTGTGGATGAGAGTCCACATGACTCACTTTGATAGAAATCAGTAGGGAGAGACGGTTGACCGTAACTAGAATGCCATTCCCCCTCTGGGCTGTTAATAACCCATTCACTTTCACTTTCATCATTGATGTCTTTGTCTTCTTCTACATCATATTCATGCTCATGCTCATCTAGCCGCTTCATGCTTCTTGACACACGACGGTCATGTTTTCTTGCGTTGGCTATGTTTCTACGTAGTATCCTTTTGCTATACATTTCAGGCGTAATTTGTGTCTTAGTTTTAGTAACCGCATAATTATGCGTCTGTGTAATCTCTACGCTACGCTCAGCTATCTCAATCTGATTGTCCATCTTGGGTTATATAAACTTTAAATAATTCATTTTTTTATTACTAATAAAAAAATGAATTATTTTATTCCAAAAATAACCAATAGTTACAATGTCTGACTCATTGGTAATCTTCATCAATCTCCTCAAAACCAATGCTCATTTCAAAAATGGTGGAATACTAGAAGAATACGCTAATTTCATGAGAAAAAGCATCAGCTTAGCCTTGTTAAACGTTGAATTGAGTTTTCCTGATATAATGGTGCCAATTGACAACTACAAAAAACATTTGGAAATTTTTCAAGAATTTCTAGGTAATCGTATCAAAGAATTGAACAATATGCGTCTGGCAGAGAACGCAATGGAATATTCTTTAGCTGAAGATAGATATCATTTCATGAACAAAATTGCAGAAGAGATAAATGAAAAAAAAGAGATGTATATTCAAGACATTTTGATGGCACTGACGTTTCATCGCAGCCAGATAAGAGACAACCGTCGCAAAGCTAAACAATATTGTCGTAGACTGATAAACGACAATCGCAATTTAAGCCACGTAATCAACGATATCACAAAGCTCTATCGGGATACTATATTTGCCATGCTAATACAAATTGAAAACGTAATCATCACTAGATTTTGGATGAGAGAAGAGTGGCTGAACGGACGTTACCAACCACTTCCCCGTATGTTGTGTCATGGAATTGAGCCTTCGTCTATGTATCTGAATCTGTGGTGAGAAAGATAAGTCTTGAATATCCTTATACAACGTAAGGCTTAATTAGATGAATATTTTTTATTTTTGCCGTATATTCCTAATTAAGAAGCAACATCAACTATTACCATAAATTATGTGGTTTCTTTAATACACTTCATTAAAAAAAAATGAATTTTTCTTTACCACTGTTAACCAACGATTCTAAAGCGACAGTTTCTGTACTTTATTGCACACTTAGCCGAGTAACACGTGAGGGAAACACCATGGACCAGATTACGTACACGCTCGAGGAGGTGATGATGATGCTGAAGCGGTCTCAAAACAAGCTGCAAGCCCTGGAGGAGAGTTGCGCAGCGAACACTAAGAAGTTTATCGCACAGCAGGAGTACTACGATGAGATGACTAAGATAGGTATGTCTCATTACGAAGAGAATGCCTTGCGGATGGCGATCTATGAGAGCTACCACGAGTCTTTGGGCATTCAGGAAGAACAGAGGGTCGTTAACGCCGAGATAGAGTGGTGCAACAATATCTTACAGAATGGTGACCTGTACATGCAGAACAACAACGCCGAGAACCACAAGCGTAGGAGGACTGGGGTATGATGCAGAAGCTGTAAAGGGGACTTTGGGGAGGAGACACTGGGACTTTTTGGGGGAACTTTTTCTGGGAAGGACACTGGGACTTTTTGGGGGAACTTTTTGGGGTAACTTTTTCTGGGAGGGGGGAAGACCTTTTGGAAAAAAAAAAAAAAAAAAAAAAAAAAAAAAAAAAAAAAAAAAAAAAAAAAAAAAAAATATTTTTTTTGTTATAAAA
>JACCDX011868704.1_pt1 | contig 10045 bp, 4 predicted proteins | sample 7449681 | NCBI WGS metagenome assembly JACCDX01 (sample SAMN15323450, study PRJNA562643) | freshwater metagenome | isolation source: river surface water | place: USA:Blue River Watershed | collected 2017-08-18
ACTTGCATTAATATTGTTCGCTAATAAATAGTTCGTTGAAAGTGAAGAAACTCTCAGTTGTTGGCCGAGTCCTGTTCCAAATTGGAGACCAATCGTAGAAAGATTGTTTCCAACTGCATTTGCGGTAAATACAAATGTAGATACTTGCAAATCTCTGAACGTAACTTTTCCACTACTGATTGTAAGTGTCTGAAGTGAATTATCTGCTTGATCTATAAAACTAATAGAGGATACAGTAATGGTTCCAGCACTTAAGTTAATAGTAGATCCCAAGAATGGCTGTGAAGGAGAAGTGAGGGTCATCCAACGTGTACCACCATCACTAACAAATTGCACTGCAGCATTTGAATTACTCAATCCATAGGTTGTATTGGATCCATCAATGGTATCAGATCCAAGTGTAAGAATTGTAATTAAATTGCTCCCTGCAGCGCCATATTTATCTTTAAAAGTGATACTTCTTCCAGAATTCAAATATGCGTAAGGTAAATACACGTTTCTTGCTGATGTTCTAGCATCAACAAGAACAAGTGCCGTATTATTTGCTATATTTGTTCCCATTGCTGACGCAATCCCTATTAGAGAATGTGATTTCTAACACACTAAATTTCCTGCAATGTGAAATAAACGGCATCATTCCATCTTCCAGTAAAGGTTGAAGCATTTACATTAGATCCAAACATATTCGTTGCGCCCAACGAATTTCCTGTAAGCGACGACGTGAATGTCTGAACGGATGAAAGAGTAAGAAAACTTGTTATAGAAGAAGCAGTAATAGAAGAGGCTATCATAGAACTTGCATACAAGTTGCTTGTTATATGAACTTGGTAGGAAGGGTTTGTTAATCCAATCCCTATGTTACCAGCAGAAGTGATATACATACGTGTTGTGTTGCTGGTGTTGAGACGAACTTCACCAACAGAACCCATCAAAAAACTTGTGCTTACACCACTTTGTAAGAATGTAGAACCATTCACATAGAATGCATTGGAAACAATTGCTGAATTCACAAAAGAAGAGATTGCATTGATTGTCGTTGTTGTTAGACCTGTGGCCTGAATATTAGATGTCTGCACTAAAAGAGTACTAAATGAAGTTGTTGCACGTGCTGTTCCTGTCACATCAAGTGGGAATGAAGGAGCAAAGTTCTGGATACCCACATTGCTTCCTGTCGTAATCACCATCGCAGGAGTTGCATTACTGCCTACAGAAGGGAATGTACGAGATGCAACACCAGGTTCAAAGACTATATAACCAGTGGTTTGGAGACGAATGCGATCTGTTGCAGATGCACCACGGAAAAAGGCTAACTCTTGATTTGCACCTCCAATATTGGACTCAAAAATCACAGAGTTCACATAACTTCCTGATCCAAAAAAACCAGCATAGGATTGATTGGAGTTGAAACCAATGAATAAGTTGCTTGTGGTTGTTGTACTTGTGTAAACAGTGTTTGGTTGCACGTCAGGCATAATCAAATAACCAAATCCAGTTCCAAAGTTAATCTGTGTTGTTGTAAGTGTAGAAGTATTTGTAAAAAAAGAGGAAAGGGAAGAAACAAAGAGAGAAGATACGTTTTCAGTGAAGGCTATTAAAGATGATACAGTTAAAGATGACACAGAACCAGTAAGTGCTGTAAATGATGAAAGAAAGGCGGTGGATACTATTAAAGAAGATGTAAAAAGAGAACTTGTGAGTAAACTTTGAGTTTGGATGGTAGAACCAAAGAGAAGATTTGTCTGAATAGTAGAGGCTTGCAAAGAACTTGTAAATATAGCAAACGTAGAAAGCGAAGAGGGTATTGATGTAAGAGCAGTACCTCCTGATCCACTCGCTCCTGCAAGATTTCCATCTACATAAATAGATCCTGCTGAGATTGTTATGGCCCTGTATGTAAATGTAGAAGGATCATAGAGTGATAGAGATGATATGCGTATTGAAGAAAATGTGTCAACTGTTAGAGGTTGAATAGATTCAATATTGATTTGATACATATTAGAATCATTGGATGTGAACGTATAATTAGAAAGACCTCTAAGATAGAAATAAAGTGTATTGGATTGACTGAGGGTTTTAATGAGTGAGACAGAAGCACCTGTTGTCTCATTTGCATTGATTGTCTGATACTCAGTTATACCAGAAACAGGATCTGAAATTAAGAGTGTAAGAGTTGGTTTCGTAGTTGTATCACTGTCATTTCCACCACAAGTGTAGGTAATTCTAAAATCTTGTTCGTTAGAACCTGTGTAGGATAAATAATTATTTGCAGTAGAAAACCCCATTTGACTGTAGGATCCTTTCGTAAGATTCAAAGGAGCCAAATCACTTCCCCATGGCGCAGAAACATATTGATATCCTGAAGAAATTGTATACGAAGCATAACTTGGTAGAACAATTGCATTGTCTGAATTAACAAAGAATGTTGAACGAACGTTGCCTATTGAAGAAATATATCCAAATGTACCAAGTCCAATAAGAGACGATGTAAGCGTTTGTTGTGTAACACCTGCTGCAGCATTGAGAATATTCGTAACAGTAGACTGGAGAGATAAAGAAGAAATATACTGGAAGGTTCCAAGCCCAACGATTGTTGAATTAATAACAGTCTGTGAAGCACCACCTGAATTGGATAATAAAAAGGTTACTGAAGAAACAAGTTGAGAAGAAGAAATGTATCCTGCAAGTCCTAAGTTTGTAACTGTGCTTTGGAAAGAACTTCTAACAAGAGTACTTATATCATAAAGAAGTAAACTAGAATAATAATTGGAGGTATTGCTAGTAAATGCATAAATAGTATTTTGTTGTGTAGACCAATCTTGTAAAGTATTTCTATAAAAGTTGGAGGTATTAGAAGTAAATAGAGCAACGGTAGATAGACCAGTAGAAAAATTCTGAAGAAGATTTGCAGCATAGTTAGAAGTATTCGATGTAAAAAGAGCCACAGTAGAAACTGCAGTGGAAAACATAGTGGAGTAGTTTTGCAGAACATTTCCATAATAATTAGATGTGTTGGAAGTGAAGATGGCTACACTGGAAACTGCTGTGGAAAACATAGTGGAATAGTTTTGCAGAACATTTCCATAATAATTAGATGTATTGGAAGTGAAGATGGCTACACTGGAAACTGCTGTGGAAAACATAGTGGAGTAGTTTTGAAGAACATTTCCATAGTAATTGGACGTGTTAGAAGTAAAGAGTCCAAGTGTGGAAAATCCAGAAGAGATTATTCCTAAAAGTGACGATGTTCCCGCACCACCTGCATTATTTGCAAAGTAGTTACTTGTATTGCTTGTAAAAAGAGCAACTGTTGAAACAGGAGAAGACCAGTCCTGTTGCAGATTAGAATAGTAATTGCTTGTATTGCTGGTAAACAGTCCAAGAGTTGAAAATCCAGAAGAAATTATACCAAGAAGAGAAGAAGTTCCAGCACCTCCTGCATTGTTTGCAAAATAGTTAGATGTATTTGATGTAAAAAGAGCAACAGTAGAATCTGGAGTAGACCAGTCTTGTAGTAGATTTCTATAATAATTTGACGTGTTGCTTGTAAAAAGAGTCGCTTGACTTATTGTACTGATATACCCTGCTGTTCCAAGACCTCTCACTGTAGATTGGAGGGAAAGAGATGAAATCGCAGGAAGGTTTGTCAGTCGTGAACCCTCTCCCAAGAAAGTAGAAGAGGACACCACATTTGCATAGACAGTATCTACATTGATTTGAATTGTACTGACTGCTACTGTACGAATAGGACCAATATCAATCCAACCATTTCCTGTTCCAAATTGAAGAGAATCCACAATTAAAGAGGACACGTATCCAGTAATACCAGTGAGATTACTTGTAGTCAGAGTAGAAATATTTACACTCAATGACTTGTAATATGTTAGAATACTAGTCAGAGAAGAAATAAGTTGAGGAGAAGAAATATAGGTGGCTGTTCCTAGACCAGCAGTGGTACTCAGCAAAGGTGTAGAAAAGTCTTGTAGGACATTTCTATAATAATTGGATGTATTGGAAGTGAAGAGGGCTACAGTGGAAAGTCCTGTTGAAAGTTGACCCAAGAGTGAGGACACTCCAGCACTAGCAGAATTATTTACGAAATAATTGGATGTGTTGCTTGTAAAAAGTGCAACAGTAGAATTTGGAGTAGACCAATTCTGTAAAAGATTTGAATAGTAATTGCTTGTATTACTTGTGAAAAGGGCAACAGTAGAGATTGGAGTTCCAAAGATCATTCCATTAATAGAACTTGTTTGCAGTGCAAGAGTCGATAGGATTTGTGCACGAGCAGTACCTGCAACATCTAATGTTGTTTGGGGAGTGGCAGTTTGGATACCAACATTTGAAGATGTATTGATAATAAAGGCAGGAGTCGCATTGGAAAGAGTTGCTGTTGTGTTACTATTCCAAAGTCTTGATGAAACACCTGTTTCTACCACAAATGTACCCGTTGTCTGAACGCGAACGCGATCTGTTGAGGTGGAGCCTTTAAAAATCAAGAATTCTTCTGTAAGACCTCCAGTTGAAATTTCAGCAAGAACTGTATTATTATAATTACCAGAAGTACCCCAGTATTGAAGAGCAGTTACATTTGATGTTTCTCCAAGAAGAAGATTGTTCAGATAAGCAGTATTTGCATTGATTTGAATTGTACTGATAATAGGGGCTTGGATTGGACCAAACTGAATCCAACCTGCTCCAGAACCAAAATTAATTTGATTGACATTCAAGGATGAAATTGTTTGTTGTACTGTTTGTGTTGCATTCAGGACCATCCATTTGGAAGAAGTTGCATAGAGAGACGCATAGGTAAAAGCATTACTGAAAACTTTGCTTGTGGCTCCATCATCAAATGTCTCACCATTCTGCGTTGAAAGAGTAAGTGTACTATTTGAAAAGGTGCCGTATTGATCTTTAAAGTTGAGAATACGATACGGAATTGAGTTTGTTAAAGGTAATGTGATTGTTCCAGATTTTGTGCGGCTGTCTATGATGACAACTTCCGCTGGACTACTTATAAAAAAAGAAGCCATGGCCTCGCTCTATTAAGGGGGAGGAGGCCATTTTGCGAACGGGTGCGTGGAGGGTAAACTGCCCTGGACTCCCCATTTCCAGGCTAAGTAACCTTCTACTTGCTGATATTGACTTGCAGAAAGATTTGTAAAATATACAAGAATCTCAGCAATATCACCATTCAAATACATTGTTGTACGAGGAGACGAACCTGTAGAATCTGCGTACGCACCTACATACAAGTTATATGAAGTTGAAAAATTACTAGGCGTTCCTGTGCTACTTACTGATCCTGCCAGGGAACCATTAAGATTTAAAAGAAAAGTATTTCTACTTGTTACATATGTATACAAATTATATTGAGTTCCTATTGTGACTGGATTTGTTGACACTAAACTAGATCCTGTTTGGGCATCATCCTGATGTATATTTTGAACACCTGTAACACTACTTCCAACACCAGATTTTCCATACCATAAAGCCCAACGCATATTAGCAGCAGCATACGCTGTTTTACCAATAATACCAGATTCATTTGTTGTATCAAACTTCGTAATAACAAAAATAGTAAGAGGGTTTGTTCCCAAATTTAATACATTCCCAAAATTAATATATTGATTTGTTCCATTAAATCTTACTACTGGTAACTTATTCAATGCATTTATTTGAACTGTTGGAGAATTTACTGCTGTTCCAGAAAATCCGTTAGACGATTTATCCTTCCATGTAGAAATGGTTGATCCATTCGCTGGAGTAACTCCTGTAGCATTCGGATCAGCAGCATCCAACCAGAGTTGGCATCCAGAAATACGTGTAGGGAGCCATCGTGCTTGTGCTCCACTTGTTAATGCATATACATTGAAGCCTGATTTAATAGGAACTTGAGTTTTATAAGGGTGTGTAGTTGGAATATTGGGTTGGAGCCCCCATTTAAATGCAAGATAACCTTCTATCTGTTGTCGTTCAGATGATGTTAAGACCTTCGTAAATAAAATAACTTCTCCAATATATCCATTAAACTGTTCACTTACTGTATTTATACCACTATTTGTTCCTGAACCTAATAGAATTCCAATTGAGTTTCCTGTTAATCCCAAACTTCTTGAAATAACTGATGTAGTATCTGCATTTTTATAAACATTTGCTGAATTGCTACTTGTAAGTATTGAATACATAGTAACATTCAAATTTGAGCCATCTGAAAATGAGGTTCCACTTCCATTTGCTGCAAGTTCAATAGTACTGCTAAATGAAAACCCTGTTTGTGTATTCCAATCTGTTGCATAAGAAACGGGAATAGCAACAAATATGCGCTCAGTATCAACAGGTGCTGCTTTTCTTTTAATTATCATATACAAAGTAAAATTTGTATAAATTTGAGAATAAGAAGCATTAATTAAATAGGTTTTATTTGCCCTTACAAAATCAATCATATAGTTTGAATTTACCCTTGTATAATTTGGAGAGTTAGATAATGTAGATTGTGTTAGATGTCTAGCATTGCCTGATTTATCACTCCATTGAGTTACACTTGTACTATTCAGAGTAACTGAACTAGAATCAGTAGCATCCAACCAGAGTTGACAACCAGAAATCTGTGTGGGACTCCAATCTGAAAAAGAAGAAGTTGTTAACATCGTTGGAATACTAGTTGGCGGACTCAACAAAGGCGGTATAGGTGTTGATTTGTACGGATGTGTTGCTGGAAGAGATCCTTGGAGTCCCCATTTCCAGGCCAAGTACCCTTCTATTTGCTGTCTCTGTGAACTTGAGAGTGAAGAATTAAAATAGAGTATTTCATTCATAGTTCCAACAAAATTATTCGGTGAGTATGTAGAAGAACCAATATAGGAAGTACCACTCCCAGTAAATGTGAAAGGTGGAGTTCCAGAACCTGTTACAGAACCATTTACACTAAATGAAACAATGCTAGTATTATATTGATAATTTAATTGTAAACGTACATTTGTTGATATGGCTCCACCATTTGTTCCAGTTGGAGCATTTCCCCATTTGCCAACATAAATATTTGTTAAATAAATTATAACTTCACGAAATCCACTTGATGTTCCTGCAAAGAGATCTACTACAGAGTTTCCTGATGTATTAAAAACGATGAAAAATGATTCTGCTGTTGGAGCAGAGGTAATAGGAGTTGTAAGCCATTGAGATCCATTAAAAGATACATTAGATGTTGAAAGAGTTGGTGAATTGGCAAGTGTTCCTTGCTGAGCATGATTTGCATTTCCTGATTTATCATTCCATTGTGTAATACTTGATCCATTTAGAGTAAAACTTGCTGTATCTGCAGCATCCAACCAGAGTTGACAGCCACTTATTTGCCTGGGTGTAAAAAAGGGATTATTTTGCCCTGTTGCCATCTACACTAGAATGTGATAAACATAGGTGTAAGTTGTCGTGTCGCCGTATAGAAAGAGGAAACAAACAAACTCTGTGAACTCAGAGCAAAAGCCTGCACGGAAGATGCATAGATGGCTTGTGTGCTTAAAATAATGGTTGTAGTTGTAGAGATGCTCGCAGAACTTGTAAAGAGAGCCATGGTGGAAAGATTATTAGGAATTGTTGCAATACCACCTGTTGCAGTACTCAAATAAATGTTTCCAAGGCCAATGGTTGTGCTGATAAGAGGAGTAGACCAGTTTTGAATAGCATTGACATAGTAATTGCTTGTATTGGAAGTGAATGTAGCAACAGTGCTGACAGATGTAGACCAGTTTTGTAGAACATTGGAGTAATAATTAGAGGTATTGGAAGTGAAGAGTGCTACTGTAGAAACTGCTGTAGAGTAATTTTGTAGAAGATTGGAGTAGTAATTAGAAGTATTGGAAGTAAAAAGAGAGACTGTAGAAAGAGGTGTAGACCAGTTTTGCAAAACATTGGAAAAGTAATTGGATGTATTAGAAGTGAAGAGTGCTATTGTAGAAAGTTGTGGAAAAGGTCCAACAATCGTAGAGAATTGTAAAGAAGATATTTTAACATCAAGTAAATCTGTTGAACTCAATATGTACCATTTTCCAGCCTGACCTGCATAGACTTGAATATATCCAGAATTTGTAGTGAGAATCTTAGAAGTACTACCATCCTCAAATGTATCAGAACCACTTGTTGTGAGAGTGAGCGATTTAGTACCAAACGTTCCGTAAATGTCTTTTAGTAAAATAGTTCTGTATGCAAATGCAGAAGCACCAGGTAATTGAATTGTTCCAGCATTGTTTCTTGTATCAATGAGAGCAACTTGTGTTTGTGTACTAAAAAACGAAGTCATGATGACTCTTCCTTTTTTAGTAAGTCATTTATTCGCAAATTATATCTGCGCATTTCTCAAAGTAAAAAGAGGACCTGAACGAGGTGTTCTGTAAACTGTTTCTGAATCATAAGGCGGTGTTAAAGAACTCTGAAATCCCCATTTCTGACCTAAATATGCAGCAACCTTTTGTATATTTGCTTCTGAAAGATTTTTATCAAAGACTAAAATCTCGGCTATAGGTCCATCCCAAGGAGAATTCATAAAGTCAGGTCCACCGTTATATCCAAGAAAGACACCAGCTGGAAAATCACTTAAACTATAGGCACCCCCGCGTTGATTGGTTGATTCAGTAAGAAGACTTGAATTTACACTAATATATTCTTTTGGTTGTGTGTCTGCTGTGGGCGGTACATTAAAGGCAACTACAAAAAATTGGGTTGGATCACCTGTATCTACAAACGCTGATCCAATTATATCAAAGCGTCCAAAAAAAGTAACCGAGGGGGTACCACCTGCTCCAATGTCTAAAGGACCAGGTGGACTGCCTGCATAGCCTGCACGAAATAAAACTGATTCAAATGTTGGATTTGACAAACTTTGCGCAACGATAAAGAAACAGCCAGAATTAGTGGTTGAAAACTTCATACTGGGATTATTAACACTGAGATTTCTATTAGCGCTAAATACTACTCCTGGGTAACCATTAAAACCTGTTGAATCATATGAAGGCCCAGTACCCACCCCTTTTCCTGAAGTAAAGCCAATCCCATTTATTTTATCAGCCCAGAGCACTACTTCAGTTCCTCCAGGACCTCCAAGAGTAATTGTGGATGTATCAGAAGCATCGAGCCAGAAAGAAATTGTTCCAACATCTCCTGGGCGAAAATTCTTAATATATTGCATATTAGCGTTTCTTCCTGCTTCTGGGCTAAATCGTATAACAGAAGTTAAGCGTGATGGTGGACCAGACATCTCTATGGCGAAGGAGGAATATTTTTATATGGATGTGTACTCGGAAGATTACTTACCAATCCCCATTTCCAAGCAAGATACCCTTCTAACTTTTGTCTTTGTTCTGTTGTCAATGCAGCGTTGTAATGAATCACTTCTCCAACTAAGCCATTATATGGAGTCAAATTTTCTTCTCCAAAACTGCCTGCAACTTCGTAATTGGTGTATCCAAAATTTCCTGTAGATGCTACTGTAGTTCCTGCTGTGCCATCTTTATAAATAGTATGATTGGCTCCATCATACAAAGAGCACACTTGGACGGCTGAACCAAATGTTGCTGCAATGGAACCTCTTGAAGAATTAGCTCTATAAGAATCAAAATTCCCAGAATTTCGTTCAATCGCTGCTGTATACGCAACATTGTTAAAGTCCTTAAATCCAGTTTTTGACAAACCTAATATACGTGCTGTTGCATAAGATGAAGAGTTCATTAAAAATACACTTAATGCTGTAAGCGTTGTTCCAGAATTAGTAAGAGAACCAACAAAATACGTACTTGCAGAACCAGACCAACTCAAGGCTGTGAGTTTATTAATCGTTCCAGTGTTGCTTATAGTTCCTACCGCTGTTCCATTGTTTCCACTTCCAGACTTGTCATTCCATTGTGTTACAGAAGTTCCAGATGTAATGAGTGTAGATGGATCAGCAGAATCTAACCAAAGATTTAAATTTGCAACACTTTTCGGAGAAAAATACCCATTGGTTATGTTTGTTGGAAATCCACTGTAAGGAGGAGAGCCCAAATTTCTTACAAAA
>JACCDX010410488.1_pt1 | contig 10044 bp, 11 predicted proteins | sample 7449681 | NCBI WGS metagenome assembly JACCDX01 (sample SAMN15323450, study PRJNA562643) | freshwater metagenome | isolation source: river surface water | place: USA:Blue River Watershed | collected 2017-08-18
AGGACCCAACAGCTCATGGCAATGACCGACAGTAAAAACTGAATCGATGCCGTGATTCTTTTATTCAAACGCATAACTCATCTCCAATGGTGAAAACATCCAAGGAGATCAGCGAGCAGCGACAACGCGGTCGCTAGGCGTTAGCGTGCAACGCTCAAAGCGTTAGACGCAACCAGCACACAGGGGATTCGTGAGTAGAAAGAGGGAAACCCAAGGCTCGCCGATCAGGCAAGCGAGGTCCATTTAGGTCGTTCAGGGCGTTCTCTAGACAACTGAGAGAGACTAGATTGAACGTAGAGTTGATGGCTATCAGAGGTAGCCAATGTGGTTGTATTTGGATTGGTTGTCAGCGCTGCTGTACAGCTCAGATGGCAGGTAACACAATCATGATCCATGCTCGCGGATGGAGATGTTTTTTTACTAGATTCTTGGTGATCGGCTGACTGGTGCTCATGGGTGTGGTGTCCTGGGTGCTTGGCAGTCACACTGGTTTCGTGCTGGCAATAGCCGGCCACTGCCGCCCAGCTAAATTGCAGGGGCAGCAAAGCAAGTAAAAAAATTGCCACGTACTTTTTCATGAACACTAACTATAGCCAATGAAAGTCGTCAAATCCACTTTAAAAATATTTAACCTCTCGGCAATTGAGGTCACTGCCAAGAGATTTAGCTATCACGACAGTCAGTTCTTTGGGGCTTTGAGAAGGCGCAAACCGTTGAAAACAACCAACAAGCTCGCTCCCATATCTGCAAACACAGCCATCCACATCGACGCATCGTCAAAGATTGCTAGCAGCAAAAACACAGCCTTAATCCCAAGGGCTAGACTAATGTTTTGCCACAAAACGAAGTGCGTGCGTTTAGATAGTCGAATCGTTTCAGGCAATCGGCGCAAGTCATCGTTCATGACAACAACGTCTGCGGCTTCCATAGCAGTGTGGGTCCCAACACCTCCCATTGCAAAACCAATGTTCGCCTTAGCAAGTGCAGGAGCATCATTGATGCCATCGCCGGTCATGGCTGTTACACCGTATCGCTCCTGGAACTCCTCAATGGCTTTGAGCTTATCCTCGGGCAGCAGATTGCCTCGTATTGCCGAGATGCCCGCTTGATGTCCGACGGTGCGCGCGGTTGCTGCGTTATCACCGGTCAACATAATGGGAACGACACCCAGTGCTTTTAACTCGGCAATCGCCTCAATCGATGATGGTTTGATTGTGTCCGCCACAGCAAAGAGCGCAATCACTCGTTCTCGATTGGCCAAGATGGTCACAGTTCTTCCTGCTTCCTCATGAATTGCGAGACGAGCCTCTAGTTGCGCTGAACACTGGCCGCGTTCTTCGACCCATCGGTGATTAGCAAGAATATAGGTGTGTCCATCGATGACGCCTTGAACTCCTCGGCCTGCAACAGCTTGAAAGGCATCAACCGACTGAGTTTGTGATGCCAGACCCAAAGCAATTGCCTTAGAGACAGGGTGATCAGAGCGAGAAGCCAAGCTCTTAGCGAGAAGCTCTAAATGTTGCGGAGTTTCGTCGATAGCGATGGGTTCGAAGGCGACTAATTTAGGTTTTCCCTCAGTGACAGTGCCGGTTTTATCTAAAGCAACTGCTTTGATTTTTCTAGCTTCCTCAAGGTAAACGCCTCCTTTAATCAAGATACCTCTTCTTGCAGCAGCAGCAAGGCCACTTACTACCGAAACAGGTGTGGAGATGACCAAAGCGCAAGGACATGCGATAACCAACAAGACCAATGCTTTATATAGCGCTTCTAACCAACTGAGTCCCGCTAACCAAGGCATCAGAAGAGCAACGATCAGCGCAAGAACAAAAACAGCAGGTGTGTAGATAGCCGCAAACTGGTCCACGAATCGCTGTGTTGGAGCACGGGAGGCTTGAGCCTCTTCGACAGCTTTGATGATGCGGCTCAGGGTGCTGTTTGATGCTGGCGATGTGACACAAATTTCCAGAGCTGATGCTTGGTTGATGGTTCCTGCAAACACTTCATCGCCTGGCCCCTTGTCCACAGGAAGGCTTTCACCTGTTAAGGGTGACTGATCTATCGCACTCTGGCCAGTAATTACAGTGCCATCAAGCGGCACTCGTTCACCAGGTGCGATGCGCACAACTGAGTTCAAGGCAATAGTCTTGACAGCCATTCGAAGCCAGTTGCCGTCCAATTGGCGCACTTCTGCTTGTTCAGGTGATAGAGCTAGAAGACTTTTGATTGCACCACGTGCACGATCGACAGCACGCGCCTCGATGGCCTCAGCAATTGCATAGAGTGCCATCACCATAGCGGCCTCTGGCCACTGACCTATCAAAAATGCGCCTGTTACAGCGACTGTCATTAGCGCGTTGATATTCAATCGTCTTTGCCGTAGAGCAGCGAGACCTTTCCCGTAGACACTAAAGCCTGACAAGAGGATGGCGCCAATTGCCAATCCCATGCCGAGTACTTTGATCCATGTTGTTGCAGGAAAACCGTAGGCAATGGCCTCTGCTGCAAAGGCCAAACAAAGTGCTGCAAAGAGTTTTCCCCACACCTCCCAAAAGGCCTTAAATGCTGAGGTTGTTCCCGAAGGAATATCAACGTCTTCAATGGGTTCAGGTTTGAAGCCTGCCTTTTGAATCGCCTCCAATGCATCTGGTAATGCCGCACTGCTGGCAGAAATGGTCAATACACGTGCCCCAAGATCGAATCGCAGGGCATCAATTCCTTGAATGCCATCCAATGCATGACGGATCTCTGCCTCCTCTGAGGCGCAATCCATATTTGCGATGCGGAATTTGTTTTGAGGTTGGTCGGGGCGTATTTGTGCCGCGTCCTGCTCAGATAGTGCCGTCGGCGCATTTGTAGCGGCAGAGCAACAGCTCACACTCTGGTAATTTTCTGGCTTGGTGCTTTCGCAATATGTACTCATTATTCTTTCCTTATCGAGAGCATTAGAAACCCTGTAGCCACTTCAATGTCAAGCCCCTAGAATGGGATGCCGTGATAAAAGAGGACCCTATGAGGATTGGAGAGCTCGCCAAGGCCACCGATACACAGGTGGAGACCATTCGCTACTACGAGCGCGAGGCTTTGCTGCCGAAGCCCGAGCGGACTGATGGCAACTATCGGGTCTATGCGTCGGAGCATGTTGAACGACTGTCGTTCATCAGATATTGTCGTGGACTGGACATGACCTTGGATGAGATTCGAGTGCTCTTGCGCAATAAAGATTCTCCTCCGCAGGATTGCTCTGAAATCAACTCCTTAATCGATGAGCACATCAACCATGTGGCAGTTCGAATCCGCGAACTAAAGGTCTTACAGAGGCAGCTTGTTGATTTGCGAAGCAGTTGCTTCGGGAGTGGCTCAGTAAATGAGTGCGGTGTTCTTACCGGAATGGCTCAGGCATCGCGTAAAGGCTCTGGGGGCCGAGCAAAAAGCCATGTTCATGGATCGCATGAATTGGCTCGTAATGAAAAATTAAATTCGCTCTGATCAAATTTTCTTTTGACTGCTTCTGGCCGGAAGACGACTTTGGAATTTGCACTCACGCCCTATACCGCAGCATGCATCGATGATGCATTAATCAACTGAGCATGTTTTGCACAAAACCATATCAGTGCAGCTAACCTATTGATTTAGAACAGGAAATCTAGGGGTAGGAATTCTGCTCGTATGAAAACATACTTTATGCATGTTTTTCATATGACTGCAGAGCCCTAAACATGCCCAAACAAGCAAAAACCCTAAGCGAACGCGAGCTGCAACGCTTGCTTGAATACGTTGCAAAAACCAAAGAGCCCAAGCGTAATCGGGCAATTCTGCTGCTCACACACCTAGCGGGTATGCGAATTGGTGAAGTTGCTGCGCTGCGTGTTGCAGACGTGCTTGCTAGCGACGGAGCAATCCGCAAAGAAATTGACTTAAGCGCAGCCCAAACCAAGGGCAATAAAAGCCGCTCAGTGCTGCTAAATCAACGCATACAAGCTGAACTAGCCGTGTACATGCAAACGGTGCGGGTACGCGATCAAAAGCAGCCCTTATTTGCTACGCAGCGCAGTGCAGGTTTCACAGCCAATTCACTCACTCAAATTGTAAACGGCATTTACAAGAAGGCAGGAATGGATGGATGTTCTAGCCACAGTGGACGCCGTGGATTTTTAACAAACCTCTCTGAGAAAGGAGTGAGCGTTCGTGTGATGATGGCACTGGCTGGACATCAAAACATGAGCACCACACAGCGTTACATTGATCTCCGCCCTGGTGTCCTACGTAACGCTGTGGAGCTGATTTAGCTTGTCATGTGGTTGATAACAGCTTTAATCATCTTGTTACATATATCCATGTTTAGCGTTTTAGATGGAAGGATAGTAAGACCGTACAACATGTCGAAGACATCTGATTTTTCAGAATTTTCATTCATTGGAAATTCAAGCGGCAATGCAACAAGCCACGTGATATGGTTTACTGGACAACCAATTTCAATTGCTGCTTGACAAAATTTCTCCGAAAACTGAAGTTCGAAACAGATGCACTTAACACCCTCTTGATCTGTAAAGTCAGCCTCTTCAGCTTTTAAAAATTGCACATGGCCAATAGTCTTGTGAACCAAGTATGCGTCAATGCATGCTTGAAGAAGATCTTGCGGGCTAGCACTACGGCTTAAAAGCTTTCCTAATGCAGCAATAGTCAATCCCTTCAAACCGAAGTCATGACCCAAAATGGCGTTTTCATATTCCATGATGATTACCTCTTACTTTTAAAGAAGCGTCAAAATTTTTGATGCTTCGCTTGTTGTTGAACCAGTTAAATAATTTTGTACGGCTGAATGGATTCATCGAGTTGCCCAATCAAGTCACTTAACTCCTCCATGCGTGTCTTTTTATGAATTGAGCTGTAACGAATGCGTTTCTGGATCTGGAATACCAATGCAGCCTGCTCATCAGTGATGAAGTCAACTGAAGGAATCTGCAGTGAAAATTGAATCGCATTAGAGTGTTTCAATTTGAAAAAAAATGGATTCTTAAAGTCAGTCATCGCCAGGTAACCTGATGACTGATAACCTGACAGCGCATGAAGGCTGTAGTAAATAGAAAGAAAGTCGTAGCTCATGCGAAATGCTTGATCTAAGCGTGTGACCTTGACATGTTTTGCCAAAGATCCGACACGCAAGTCTTTCTCAATCTCTTTTGCTGTACTCATTGATAGTTTCATAACGAAGCAACACATACAATTCCTTTAAAAATTTATTGCAATAAATGTCAGACTATTGAAGAGGCGATAACTCCTTAAAAAACACGACAACTTCGTCGTGGAACGAAATGTCGCTCAGATTTCGCACATTAACAATTAACAATAGAATGATGTTTTTATTTGATATATAAAAATGAAGCCTCAACGAGAATCAATATCCAACTATTTAGGTCAAGACAGTAGTCCGTATCTAAAACCACCACAGTTCACGAAACTCTCAGACTTCGATACTGCGGATATGGATCAGCTCAGAATTGAGCTTCTACGGATCAGTCCTTCATTTGCATTCTTTGATGACCTTGTTGGATTGAAAAGCAAGCGCATCTCTAAAAAAGACAGGTTCCTTCGTCTTTATCTTGAAGCTGCAAATGCAACCACTCCATCACGAGGCTTCAAGAGCAACAGAACCCAAGAAGCGATCAATGCCAACAAAAATCAGCTTTTAGAAACATACGACTCGATCAGCCGCACTCGAAAGGAATATGGCTACATACATCGACCTCTGATTGAGTGGTATGAAGAGGTGGGGCAGCATCTTTTCGACAATTGGACAAACCGCCCTGGTCTAAAGTTCTTTGGTGCATTGAATTTTGAATACGATGGCAACGGTACAAACAGTGAAATTCGTAGCAAGGTCGTCACCTACATAGATGCAGCCACATCGGACGAGCACTGGCCCCCAACTCTGTTAATGGCCTTACGAACTGACATGCCTAAGCCTATGGCACGAAAACATCTAATGACAGTTTTAGATGTTTACTACGATTTTTTAATCCAACCTTCAGATACACAGTACAGAAAACTAAAACAACTCGAAGGCACCCACACTTACAAGTTGCAGACTCGTACACACAGGAAGAGTTGCGAGAAAATTATCTGAATTACAAATAACCCAATGGGGGCGAATACTGCTATGAGATTTCCTACAGATGAAGAACACAATTTTGTTATCAACACCCTCAAGCGCACAGTCACAATGATAAGCTGGAACTGATCAGGAACGCTTACGGGATGTGAGCTATCAGATGCGAGAGCATGTGATGAAGTGGACAGGAATCCCCCGTGTGCGTTGGCATAGGTCCAACCAAAACCTTGGCGAAGCTAGCCAACCACGTAGCAAAGAAACACCCACGTAGCTAAGGCGTCTTTAACTACAACGACCTAACGCAAGCGCAGCAAGCAAAGCTACTAGGTCAAATTACCGTGGACGAGGTTTGGGGTGTTGGGCGCAAATTAACTAAACGACTTGCGGCCCATGACATTCACACAGTTGCAGACCTACGAAATGCTCACACCCCTACCCTGCGTGCTGAGTTTGGCGTAGTGATTGAGAAAACTCAAAGGGAGCTTCAGGGCATTGCATGTATTGAGTTGCAGGAGGTAGAACCTAACAAACAGCAAATCATCAGCAGCCGTTCGTTTGGGAATATGACCCAAGACGTTGATGTACTCAAAGACGCCATGAGCACATTTGTCGCAAATGCTTGTGCAAAGCTCAGGGGACAAGACTCGCATGCCTCAGTCATTCAAGTGTTCTTGCAAACAAATCGTTTTCGCAAGGACTTGCCACAGCACATGCCTAGCCTTGCCATCCCGTTGCCCTCACCTACAAATGACAGTTTGGTTGTTAACAAATGGGCATGCCACTTAGTTGATTTGATGTTTAAGCCTGAGTACCAATACAAAAAAGCGGGTGTAGTGCTCAGTGAGATATCGCCTACATCTCACTACCAAGGTGACTTGCTTGAACCTAGTGTCAGCGCCAAACCACAGTTGATGAGCGCAATCGATCAACTGAACAGCCGTTTTGGTCGTGGCGCAGTAAAGATATCAACTCAAGGAGCGCATCGCGAGTGGCAGATGCGGCAGGAGCGCAAGTCACCAAACTACACGACTGATTGGAGTGACCTGCCAACGACTTAAGTAGCACAAAGAATTAATGCAAATAGGCCATTAGGTAGGCTCAGCAATGTCATATTTGTTACGTAGTGCACGCACCTCATCCCGGATAGAGTCAGCGGCTTCAGAGACTAACAACTCAGATCCAGACCAAGAACTTAAATCCCAATTGCAGTTGTTTGCATCAGGCTCATGCCAATAGGGTTTGTGTGGTTCCACGCCATTGAAATCAGGACTCCTTCTAACTAATTCGAGGATGAGTCCATGTAGCTCTTCTGCTGTTTTTTTTTTGGGGTTTCATAGTATTCTTTCTGCATAAAAAACAACCAAGCAAGCGTCAAAATTTTTGACGCCAAGTTAATTTGGGCACTTTTGACACTAGCGACTAGGTCTGTACTTTTTAGCGGCCAAACCACTTTTATCTAGAGGTTGAAAGTAAAGAGCGATACAGAGATGCCAAACACGAAATGGAATGCCAAGTACCTGATGAGACGTTTCAGAAACAAAGCCAAGTTCTCCGCGCCGAGCACAAGGTTCAAAAGTTGCCGTAGTCTCAACCTGAGTTCCAAAATGAGACTTCCATCCATTCATACAAGCAGCAGCGTCTTTACGGCGCAAGTACCCAATCAAACCGCCATAAGCAGCTGTTGTTGAACCTGCACCAGGTGTGTATCTAGTAGCAAGCTGCAAATAGCCTGCACGCATATCACCAACACTATTAAAACGCTTAGCCTCCCCAATCCATCTAAGCCTTTTTTGTGTGAATTCAATTGTGATATCAACATTTCCACCGGACTGCATATCATGCGAAGCCGTGTAAGTCATTCCATAAAGAATGTCTAACAATCGTTGCGTTGTTGCGTCTTCATGCTCATCTATATAGTGCTGAGGATTTTGCTCTAGCCTATGAACGGCAAGCATCAAATCGTCGTACAGAACGTCTAAAAATTCCTCATAAGTGCTAACCGCGATACGACGTAAAAAATTTTCAATGAAAACATCGTTAGATGCGAGCGTTTGAATTTTCGCGAGTGTCAGCTTGCTATTACTCATTCAAGCCTTTCTCACTATCCGATGGTTCAAAAAATTTCTGAGCCTCTTCCGTTAGGAAAAAAAACATCGTCACTTTTTCTTTTATGTACGGATCAACTTCACCACTTAAAGGATTGATCGAATCAGAGAGAATCTCGCTCAGCTGATCATTTGTCAGCAAGTGAACAGATTCATCGTCATCAACAAATTCAAAACCAGTTGACAGCACTTGAACTGAATCGCCCGATAGAAACGTTAATGCACGAACGATTTCAGCATCACCAAATTTCAAGTGATTTTTGCTACCTATCTGACGAATCAATTGCAACGTGATGTGGCTTGTTTTTGGATAACCTCTCAAAAATTCAAATAACTGATCCGCGACAAGCACCTCCATACCATTCTCAAAGGTACGTTTGAGTTGAGTAAATATCTTGCTTTTGGAAAGCATTTCAAATTGTGCTGTAACTAACTAACTTGTTGATCACACTAACTACTGAAGCATCGGTACGAGCTCCAATAATACGGGCACTTTTCACATAACAATCATCTGAAGATAGGCCTGATATAGGCATACCAATCTGGACACCTACACTCCCTTTCGCAGTTATCAATTTATCCCATGAAATTGTCACATCGTAGGGTGTCACATCGCCTACAGCTGTCACACCACTTTTGTGAAATGGATCTGTTCGTAGATCCTGAGAAGGAAGCGCACCTCTGTTAACTGATCCATTTGGTGTCCTAAAACTCAGATTACTAACTCGCCCTTCTTTCTTTGCATGGTACAAACCGCTTATGCAATGAACTAGATTCAATGGGAGATTTGTCTCATAAATTTTCAACACGTCAGGTATGAGAGTAGCAAGCCTTCCAAGGATAGAAAGGCTCCTTAATTCGCTAGTTTCTGTACCTCGTATTTTTGCGGGATGATCTATTAAAACCTCTATCCGATGCAACTTTGGGCGTAGCGTTACGACATCAAATATCTGATAGCTAGTTCTTTTTATCGCAATGAACTCTTCATAGCCTTTAAACGCGATTTGAACTGCTTGCGTTAACTCGGAATACTTGTAAGTTACACGGTCTTCTTCATTTCGCTTTGCACAAAAAACAAGAGAAATGTCACCCGACTCATGGACTTCCTTGTGACACAACTCGTGATCAAACGTCAATTTTCCAAGCTCTGTCGGAGAAAGAACCAACGGATAAGTCGCATTGAAATTTCCTTTGCTCACATGGACATTTGTAAAACCCTTCAATATCGCTGGCAGCGATGCTTCATCGAGTTCAAATACAAACGCATCTTTCGTTCCTGCAATAACAAATCCAGTATGAATGCTTTTGAGAGTTGACTCAGCTCGTATAGCTAACTCTTCATCGGCTGCATTCAATTTTTCAAGCAATTTGTCCCAACCCGCAGCTTTACCCACCTTTTCTTCGCTAAGTATTTTCGAGAGATCTCTATAAGAAACTCGATCTCTTAGGTTCGAAATCAACTCATCAAATCGACTTTTAGGCTTTTCAATCAACAACTCATCCCCCACAAGGTTTTGCAATCAAACTTTAACGGACAATCGGACAACAGACCATGTAAATTATCAAATTTACAAATCCAAAATTGGAGTGATTATCGACTTTATTTGAACTTAATAGTTATTTTTATTACACAGTTTTTTACACATAAAAAATAAACCTGTTAAGATCCGCTTTAAATATAGATTTCTGAGCAGACACCTTTTCTGTTAATCCGTAGGTCCCTGGTTCGAGCCCAGGTCGAGGAGCCAAAAAAAGTAAAGCCTTAGCATGAAAATGCTAAGGCTTTTTCTTTGGCTACGACGTTAGGAATTTAACAAGTTTCAAGACGAA
>JACCDX011184387.1_pt1 | contig 10044 bp, 8 predicted proteins | sample 7449681 | NCBI WGS metagenome assembly JACCDX01 (sample SAMN15323450, study PRJNA562643) | freshwater metagenome | isolation source: river surface water | place: USA:Blue River Watershed | collected 2017-08-18
GCGTCGAACAACGGCGTCGACCAGGTGCGCGACCTGCGCGAGACGGTCCGCTACGCCCCCGCCCAGGGGAAGTTCAAGATCTACATCATCGACGAGGTGCACATGCTCTCGGCGGCGGCGTTCAACGCGCTGTTGAAGACGCTCGAGGAGCCGCCGGCGCACGTGAAGTTCGTCTTCGCGACGACGGATCCGCAGAAGGTGCTCCCGACAATCGTGTCGCGGTGCCAGCGCTTCGATCTCAAGCCGATCCCCAACGAACTCATCATCGAGCGGCTGAAAAAGATCGCGGTGGAGGAGAAGATCAAGGTGAGCGATCCGGCGTTGGCGTGCATCGCGCGGCTCGCGGACGGCGGCATGCGCGACGCACAATCGATCTTCGACCAGATGATCTCGTTTTGCGGCGCCGACATCGCGGAGCCGGACGTGCTGGATGTCTACGGGTTGGTGGCGGCGGAGCGGATCGCCGCGTTGGCCGCCGCGGTGGCTGCGGGCGACCACCGGAAGATCGTGGCGATCGTGGACGATTGCGACGCGGCGGGCCGCGACTTGGTGCGGCTCCTGGTCGACTTGCAGGCGCTGGTGCGCGGGGCGCTGCTCGATGCGATCGCCAAGGGCGGCCGCTCGGACCTGTTGGGCGGTGTCGCGATGACGACGGAGCAGTTGACCCGCCTGCTCGACGGGTTGCGGGAAGGCGAGGGGAGCGTGAAGCTCGGTCTCGCGGAGAAGATCAATTTCGAGGTGACGCTCCTGAAGGCGGTCGAGGCCAGCCGGGCGCGCGCGATCGACAGTCTGATCAAGGAACTTGCCGCGCTCGCCGACGAAGCGCCGGCGGCGGGCGACGAAAAAAAAAAGGACTGATTGATCGCCTCGAGGCGGGGCTCACCGAGCGGCTGGCCGCCGACGCGACGACCAGTCAATCCGCTGCAGGGGCGCCGGCGGCGACCACCCGGGAGTTGAACGCCGGCGAGACGGAGGCCGGCGAAGCCGTGGCACCGCGCGACACCGGGACTACCGACGCGGGGCCGGAGGTGCCGACGTGGCCCGACGATGCGGTCGAATCGGCGTTTCTGGCCGAGGCGAAGGAACGCGGCGAACTCGTGCCGCCGCCCAAGCCGGCGGACGACGCTCCCGAGGAGGACGAGCCGAAGACGATGCCGGCGGTGGGTGATCTCGTGGCCAAGATTCCGCCCCAGGTGCGCGACGCGCTCGAGGACCTTTTTCGCGCGAAGTTTGTGCGGGTCGTGCGGGTGCCGAAAAAAGCGCTGAAGTCGTGACGAGTGCCGACCGGCGCGACGGTCACTCGCGCCACTCGGCGCCGACCTCGCGGCGGCCTTCGACCGCCAGCGCGGAGAAGTAGGCGTCGGCGGTGGTTGCGGCGTGCGGAGCCTGCAGCGCGATCGGGGCCCGGCGATAGAGCCCCTCGTGGACGCCCTCGAACGCATCGAGCCGGCGCAAGGCCTCCGCATCGACCGACCAGATTTCGCCGGCGACGCCGGTGCGGTCGGCGGGGTGCGGCACCAAGCCGGGGTAGCCGCCGAGATCGTAGAGCGTGAAGCCGGGGACGGTGCGGGCGGTGCCGACGAACTTCTGGCCGGCGAGGTGGTGGTGGTTGCGGCAGCCGCGCTTCAGGGTGCCGTAGACGAAGATCAGGTGATTCATGGGGGCAGGCCGGGCGGTTGGGCAGGAGGCGGGGCCGGGAGCAATTCGATGACGACGGCGGTCGTGTTGTCACGACCGGAGGTGTCGACGGCGGCGGTGACCAGCTGTTGCGCCGGACTCGCGGCGCCACCGTCGGCGGCGACGGTCGCGGTGCGGAGCGTTTCCTCGAGTTGGCGATCCCAGAGACCGTCGATGAGGCCGTCGGAGCAGATGAGGAACCGGTCGCCGGGGCGGCAGCCGACGGCGCCGAGGTGGGGTTCGACGAATTGGTGGCCGGCGCCGAGGGCCTGGTTGAGGGAGTTCTTCCGCGGGTGGGTGCGGGCTTCGCGTTCGTTGATCTTGCCGGCACGGCGGAGCCAGCCGACGTGGCTGTGGTCGTGCGTGACCTGCGTGAGGGCGCCGTCGTGCGGCAAGTAATAGATGCGACTGTCGCCGATGTGGGCGAAGTAGAACCAGCCGGGAGTCAGCCAACCGAGGCTGAGCGTCGCGCCCATGCCGGCGCACTCCTCGTAGGAATAGCCGAGTTTGAGCAGGTTTTGGTGAATCTGGCCGATCAGCTCGCCGAGCACATCGGTGTGGCCGACGCCCATGCCGCTGGCGGAGAGGCGGTAGGCCTGGGGGAGGAGGCGGGTGATGCGGTCGACCGCGATGCGACTGGCGAACTCGCCGGACTTGGCGCCACCCATGCCGTCGCTGACGGCGAACACGAAATCGGCCTGGGCCAGGCCGGCCTCACCGGTCTTGCCGAGGTAGCGGACCTCGTGGCCGTCCACGGCGAGCGCGAGGAAGGCGTCCTCGTTGTTGGTGCGGACGCGGCCGACGTGCGTGAGGCCGGACCAGCGGACCAAGGGCAGTTCCTGCGGGCGGGCACCGGGTTCGGAGCGGGGTGCTCGGATCATGATCAACCGGAAGGTTTGAGGGAGATGGAGCGGCCGGTGCCGTCGTCGAGGAGGGTGGCGAACTCGAAATCGATGACGCAGAAGCGGCCGTCGCTGATGCGGTAGGTGATATTGCGCAATTCGCGGTCCTCGTGGCGCACGCCGAACTGCTCCAGTTCGGCGAAGACCTCGCGCTGGCGCTCGGCGTTGAGTTGGTCGACGCGGGTGCCGCAGTTGGAGGTGACCATGTAGAGCCGTTCGGGCTCTAGTTCCAGGATCCGGGGCACGAAGGTGCAGCCCTTGGCTTCGAGATGGCGGAGGACGCGGACCTCGTGTTCGAAGCGTTCCCGGGCCTGGTGGCCGCGGAAGAGCTTGTGCACCCGGCCGTCGTAGCCGATCCGAACGGAGGCGCGGGCGGTATCTTTCACTTCATGCATGCGAAGCACCGAAGGTTCGGTCGGGCGGGTGGCGAGGCAAGCGTCGGTTCAGGCGCCGGCGGCGGAAAAATGGCGTTCATAGTGCAGAAAATTGTCATGCACCGAACTTCTAGTTGCCTCTGGCATATGAGCTGCTGAATTTCGCGCGGTCCTTCCCGTCGTGAACCCGCGAAACTCCTTCGCGCGCAACGGCGGGGCGGGCCGCAACCCTGCCCAAAGCACTTATCCTCCTATGGCCAAATACAAATTGGAATACATCTGGCTCGACGGTTATACGCCGCTGGCCAACTTGCGCAGCAAGACCCAGATCAAGGACTATGCGAGCTTTCCGACGCTCGCCGAGCTCCCGAACTGGGGCTTCGACGGCAGCTCGACGCAGCAGGCCGAGGGAAAAAGCTCCGACATCGTGCTGAAGCCGGTGGCGGTCTTCCCCGATTCGACCCGCAAGAACGGCGTGCTCGTGATGTGCGAATGCTACCAGCACACGGGCGTGCCGAGCCCGTCGAACTCCCGGGCCACGATTCCGGATGATCCGGACACCTGGTTCGGCTTCGAGCAGGAGTATTTCCTCTACAAGGACGGTCGCCCGCTCGGGTTCCCCGAAGGTGGCTACCCCGCCCCGCAGGGACCGTATTACACCGGCGTCGGCTACAAGAACGTCGGCTGCGTCGCCCGTGAAATCGTCGAGAAGCACATCGACATCTGCCTCGACGCCGGGATCAACCTCGAAGGCATCAACGCCGAGGTCGCCAAGGGCCAGTGGGAATTCCAGATCTTCGGCAAGGGCTCCAAGAGCGCGGCCGACCAGATGTGGGTCGCCCGCTACATCCTGACCCGCCTTTGCGAAGGTTACGGCATCGACGTCGAGTGGCGCTGCAAGCCGATCCTCGGGCCCTTCAACCAGGCGCTCGACTGGAACGGCTCCGGCATGCACTCGAATTTCTCGACCAAGTTCATGCGCGAAGTCGGCGGCAAGGCCTACTTCGAAAAACTCATGGAAGCGTTCAACAAGTTCCGCGACGAGCATATCGCCGTCTACGGCCCGGAGAACCACCTCCGCCTCACCGGCCTCCACGAGACGCAGTCGATCGACAAGTTCAGCTACGGTCTCGCCGACCGCGGCGCCTCGATCCGCATGCCCCATAGCTTCGTCAATGCCGGCTACAAGGGCTACCTCGAGGACCGTCGTCCGAACTCCGCCGCCGACCCGTATCTCGTCGCGGGCCGCATCCTGAAGACCATCCAGACGGTTCCCACGACCTGATCCCGCCGGCAACGGCGACAGTGCATTTGGCCTCGACGGCGCCGCACCCGCGGCGCCGTTTTTTCTGTCCGAAAACGGACGCGCCGCCCAGCGTCGCGCTGCCGTGGATCAACCGTCGTCCAGTCAACGCCGCCCGTCGGTCGGGGAGTGGTCGCTTGCGGCGTTGCTCGGGCTCAATCTCGCGTGGACGATCCTGGGCCTCGGAGGTTATCCGGCGGAGGTGCGGCTGGTCACAAGCGGCCTCACCGCGGCGTTGGTGGCGACGTGGATCGTCGCGCGGGTCCTGGATCCGCGGCTCGCCGGCCGGCGTCTGCACCCGGCCGGTTGGTTGCCGGTGCCGTTCTTGATTTATGCCGCGCTCAACGGGGCGTGGGTTTCGCCGGTGCCATGGTTGGCGTGGATGGATTGGCTGGGCTGGGCGCAGGCTGCCGCGGTTTTCTGGGTCGTGCTGAACGGCGTGACGGGCCGCGGGCCGCGCCGGACGCTTTTCTTCGTGCTGGTCGCGGCGGCTTTGGCGGGCGTGGTGCTCGGTTGTTACCAGTGCTTCATGCGGCCGGACTGGGCGATGCTGGGGCGGGTGCGGCCGCCGGAGTATGCCGCCAGGGCAAGCGGCAGTTTCGCGATTCCGAACAGCTTCGCGGGGTTGCTCCTGCTGTTGTTGCCGATCACCGGCGCCCTTGCGGCGGCGCGGGGGCGGGCGGTGACGGTGCGCGTGTGGTGGCTGTGGGTGACGGCGGTTCTGCTCTTGGGTTTGGCGCTGACGGTGAGTCGGGGCGCATGGTTGGCCGCGGGGTGCGCCGGTCTGGCGTGGCCGTTTCTCAGGCACGAGGCCGGGCGCCGTTGGCGGCGGACGCTGTTGGCCGCGGTGATCGTTGCTGCCGGAGTGGCGGTCGCCGTCGCGGTGGCTTACCGGCACGTGCCGGGGGCGCGGGAGCGGGTGCTCAGTCTGGTCGCGGACGGAGGCGAACGCAGCCGGGCCATTCTTTGGGCGGCCGGTTGGAAACTCTGGCGCGAGCATCCGTGGCTCGGGACGGGCGGAGGGAGCTACAATGTGAGTTTCGAGCGCCACCGGCCGGAGCAGTTCGCGGATACGCCGCTCTACGCGCACAACGACTACCTCAATACCTTGAGCGATTACGGCGCGTTGGGCTTTTTGCTGGTCGCTGGCGGAGCCGTGGCCGGCCTGATCGGTGTCGTGCGCGCGCCGCGGCGACCGCGCGGTGCGGGCGGGAGCGCGGACTTCGAATTGGCGGGGCCGGCCGGGGTCGGCTTGCTGGCCTTTGCGTTGCACCTCGCGGTGGAGTTTCACCTGAAGATTCCGGCGTTGGCGTTGGCAGCGGCAACGGTCGGCGGCCTGGCAATCGCGGCGCGGTGGCCGGCCGAAACGGACAACCGGCCCGGCGGCGACCGTCGGCAGTGGGGCGCATGGCGGGCAGCGGGCGCCGCGCTCATGGTGATCGGCGGTTGGGGGGCGTGGGTGGCGCCGGCGTTTCGGGCCGAGGCGATCCGCTTGGAGGCGCGCGTTGCGTTGGATGGCCTGGCGTTGCCCGGCGCGGATCCGGCACGGCTGGCAACGGTGGTGCGCCGGGCGCGGGCGGAGTTGGAAAGAGCGGTGCGAATCGATCCGACGCATGCGGCGGCATGGGCGGATCTGGCCTTTGCCACCGGACTGGCGGCCAATGCGTCGCCCGAGCGGCGGCAAGAACTGGGTAAAGAGGCGGAGGCGCAGGCGCGGGCGGCGCTGGCGTTGTCGGCGGCGCCGGCGGAGCCCTGGATCCGGCTGGGGACGGCGCTGAATCTGCAAGGCGACTGGGCGGCGGCGAGTCGGGCGTATTTGCAGGCGACGCTTTGCGCGCCGCACAGTGGGAACGCGTGGTATTACTATGCGGAGCACCTGAGCCGGCTGTTCGCCGCGCACGAGGCGGCGGACGCGGCGTTGCGGGTCTGTTTGCGCCTTGACCCTGGAAATCCCGCGGGCCTTGCTTTGCGCCAGCGGTTGGCGTTAGCAGGAAAGACGCCCTGACCCCGCCACTTCATGCAATTTCGCACCCTGACTTGGTTGATGGTATTGGCGCTGTTTGCGGGCAGTGTGTCGCGGGCGCAGGCACCGGCGGCAGCGGCACCGGCGGCCGGCGCAGCGATGGCGCAGACGGGTCTGGTGCTCGTGGCCCGCGTTTCCGGCACCGTGACGCTGACGGAGGGAAACCAGATCACGAAAGCGCAGCTCAAGCAGGACGACCAGATTCCGCAAAAGGCGAAGGTCACCACGACGAAGGGTGCGAGCATCGTGCTGGTTTTTTCGAGCGGTGCGTCGGTGCAACTCGCCGAGGATTCCGAGTTGGTGCTCGAGGAATTTTTGCAGGACCCCTTCGCCGCGACGATCAAGGTCGCCGAGATCGAGGATGAGCCTTCGAAATCGAAGACGACGCTGTCGCTCAATCGGGGCGAATTGGTCGGCAACGTGAAGAAGCTGAAGAAGGACGCGACGTTCACGGTCAACACGCCGGTCGGTGCCGCCGGTATCCGCGGCACGACTTTCCGCATCGTCTTCCGCCCGGCGGCCAACGGGCAGGCGTTTTTCACGCTCACCACGGCGACGGGGTTGGTCGCGTTTACCCCCGGCACGGGCGGTGGCCCCGCGGCCCCGGCGGCTCCGACCGTGACGGGCACCGGCACGGCCAGCGGACTGCAGGTCAATCAAGGCCAGGAAATCGCGTTTGATGTCACCGTCACGACCAACGCGGCCACCGGACAGACGGTCGTGGTCGCGCTGCCGGTTGTGCCCGTCGCGGTTGCGACTGCCGCCGTGTCCAACATGCAGGCGGCCTCGGCGGTAGCGGTCGAGATTGCCGTCGCCGTGCAGAACGCCGTGTTCTCGGCGCCGCCACCTCCGGCGCCGGCGACTCCGACTGGCGGAGGCACCCCGGGCACGGGCAGCGGCGACTCCACGACGCCCGGATCCGGGACGACAACCGGGACCACCACCGGCAGCACGACGGGAACAACCACGGGAACAACCACCGGAACGACCACCGGGACGACGACATCGACGACGCCCACGACGACCACGGTCACGACTCCAAACACGACCACCACGATCACGGTGACACCCCCGACGCCGGCACCCGCGCCGGCGCAGCCGCCGCGCATCACCACGAATCCGAATCCGAGTCCGAACTGAGCGGGCGACCAGGGTTGGGGGCGAAGCGACGCGGGCTTTCCGCACGTGGCCTAAGCCGCCGCCGGTGAACGCGGGCGACAAAAGGGCTTCCGTTCGATTTCGGGCGCCCTAGCTTTTCCGCCATGGCTGCCCCTTCCAAGAAAGCTAACCTGCTTTCCCTGCTGCGGTGGCTGCTGCTCCTGCCGATCCCGCTTGTCTGGTGCGTGCTGCACCACAAGGGCCTCAACGCTTTCTTCGAGAATCGCACGATCGACTGGCGCTTCCGCTTTCGCGGTGAACTGGCCTCGCCGGTCAACGTGATCTACGTCGACGTGGATTCCGTCTCGCTCGAGGTCATCGGCAACCAGCCGTGGAGCCGCGAAGTGTGGGCCAAAGTGGCGGCAGCCCTGATCAACGAGGCCAAGGTGAAGGCGGTCGGATTCGATTTTGTGTTTTCGGACGCCGGCATCGCGCAGTCGGTCGACCGGAGGAAATTTGTGCAGGGCAACGCGGAGTTCGGCCGTTTCCTGATGAAGAAGCCGCCGGTGGCGCTCGCCGCGAGCTACGCCGGGCAGCGTTTCCGCGATATCAATTTCGAGCGCAACCAACAGGTGCGCGAGCGGCAGCTGCCGCTGGTCGCGACCGAAACGCGGCGGCTCGCCGAGATCGAGCCGCCCGAGATTCCGGTGTTCGAGACGAGCCCGGATCCGGCCAAACGCCGGCCGTTCACGCCGCCGGTCGCCATCGGCCTGATCGACACGATCCAGAACGGCACCCGGCTGGTGCCGGCGTGGGCGCCGAACAACACGAAGGTCACCTACTACCACCTTTCGGCGCAGCTCGCGCGACTCTACTGGGACCTGCCGCCCGAGGCGCTGCGGGTGCGGGACGGGCGGCTGGAGTTCGTCAAGCCGGACGGGACCTTGAAGGCGTCCGTGCCGCTGATCGACGGGCAGATGCTCGAGGTGAACTGGTTCACGCGCTGGAAGTCGCCGCTGGTGGCGCACGCGGAGTTCAGCGACGTGCTGGCCTACGCGGAGATGCTGCAATCGCAGGACCCCGCCGAGGCGGCCAACGCGAAGAAGTTCTTTTCCGATCCGGAATTCGCCGGCGCGGTGGTGCTGATCGGCCCGGTCGATCCACTGATGCAGGATCTGGCGCCGACCTCGCTCGACGACGAGGCGGTGCCGAAGGTCGGCGTGCACGGCAATCTGCTGAAGACGATCGTATCCGGAATCACCTTGCAGCGGCCGCCGGACTGGGCGGTCAACGCGCTGATTTTCGGGCTGACGCTGATCGTCGCGACCCTGTCGGTCGCGGGCGGCGCACGGGCGCTGTTCGCCAAGATCATGGCCGTGCTCGCGCTTCTCATCTACGTCGCGCTGGCCTTCAAGGCGTTCGAGGGTGCGCACCTCGTGCTGCCGTTCACCGCCCCGCTGGGCGCGGCGCTCACGACGAGTTTCGGCGCGCTGCTCTGGCAGTTGATCGACGAGCAACGCGCGAAAGCGCGGGTGAAGGGGATGTTCGGCGCCTACGTCTCGCCGCAGCTGGTCGACCAGATGGTGGAGACCGGGCAGGATCCGCAGCTCGGCGGACACGACGAGGAGATCACGGCCTATTTTTCCGACATCCAGGGGTTCTCCACGTTTTCCGAGAAGATGAAGTCGGGACCGCTCGTCGAGCTGATGAACGAGTATCTCACGGCCTGCACGGACATCGTGCTGGAGGAGGGCGGCTCCCTCGACAAATACATCGGCGACGCGGTGGTCGCGATGTTCGGCGCGCCGGTCCCGCTGCCCGACCATGCCTACCGGGCGTGCGTGGCCACGCAGCGGGTGCACGCGAAACTCGGCGAACTGCGCGAAAAGTGGAAAGGCGAGGGGGCGAAATGGCCCGAGATCGTGTGGCGGATGCAGTCGCGCATCGGCCTCAATACGGGCGTCTGCATGGTCGGCAACATGGGCAGCCGGACGCGTTTCAACTACACCATGATGGGCGACGACGTGAACCTCGCCGCGCGCATGGAGTCGGGCGCGAAAAGCTGGGGCGCCTACACGATGTGCACGCTGGCGACCAAAACGGCCTGCGAGAAACACGGCGGCGACCGCGTGGTCTTCCGGCCGCTGAGCCGGCTCGTCGTCAAAGGGCGCACACTGGCCGTGCCGGTGTTCGAGATCGTCGGATTGAAGGAAAACGTCACGCCGCAGACCCGCGAGTGCCTCGAGATTTTCGAGGCGGCGATGGCGAGATACTACGCGCGGGACTGGGCGGGGGCGCGGGCGCTGTTCGAGCGGAGCCGCGAGCTGGAGCTCAATGTGCCGGGGAAGACTCCGGGCGTGGTGAGCAATCCGTCGCTGATCTACCTCGAAAAAGTGATCCCCGAGATGATCGAGGAGCCGCCGGCGGACGATTGGGACGGCCGCTATGTGATGAAGGAGAAGTGAGCGAAAACGACGAAGCCCCGGCGTGCGGCCGGGGCTTCGGGGTCGCGCCGCACGCCGGGTGCGGCCGCGGATTACTTGAGCAGCATGTCCTTCACCGTCTTGCCGGCAGGGATCATGGGCAGCACGTGCTCGGTGTAGGGCACGATGACGTCGAGCACGTATGGGCCGTCGTGATCGAGCATCTCCTGGATGGCCTCGCGGA
>JACCDX010165462.1_pt1 | contig 10043 bp, 3 predicted proteins | sample 7449681 | NCBI WGS metagenome assembly JACCDX01 (sample SAMN15323450, study PRJNA562643) | freshwater metagenome | isolation source: river surface water | place: USA:Blue River Watershed | collected 2017-08-18
CGACAGCAGAACCGTCGCGTGGAAGTCATCATTGCGACTCCCGCACGCTGATTAGCAAGGTAGGGCAGGGCAGGGGCGCATTGCGGCTTTGCTCTGCTTTTTTTATTCCTAATGCAACGGCAATCGCGGCCGATAACGTTCTCAGAAGCCACTGAGAATGTAATCACATGAGCCATACACATCTGGAGATAACCCGGCACCTGCTGGAGTTGGTCGACAGGGATGAGTTGATGCTCCCCACCCTGCCTGAGGTTGCCCTGCGCATCCGCGAGGCGGCCAATGATCCCAACGTCAGCTCCCGCGATCTCACCGAGTTGCTCGGCACCGACCCGGCCATTTCCGCCTGGCTGATTCGAATCGCCAACAGCCCCCTGATGCGCAGCTTTCAGCGGATCGACACCTTGTCTGGCGCTATCAGCCGCCTGGGTGTTGCCTATAGCTGCAATCTGGCCACGGGCCTCGCGATGGCGCAACTGTTTCAGGCCACCAGCGAAACCATCGATACGCGCATGCGGCACGCCTGGCAGCACAGCACCGAGGTGGCCGCCATTGCCACTGTGCTGACGAGACACTACACCTCCTTGAAACCGGATCAGGCGACGCTCGCCGCACTGGTGCACACGATCGGCGTGTTGCCTGTGCTGGCCTATGCCGAGGAGCACAGTCTGTTCCTCGCTGAGGAGGACGGCGTGCAACTGGATCAGCTGATCGCGACTGCGCACCCGCTGCTGGGTGAGCGCATTCTGGCGGCCTGGAATTTTCCGGAAGATCTGCTGCCGGTGCCGGTGGAGCATGTCAACGTCCGGCGAGTCGTGGAGCGCGCCGATTACGTCGACGTCATCATCGTCGCCAAGCTGCAGTGTCAAGTCCTGTACCACGGCCAGAGTCAGTCATTCCTCCCTGTGGAGGAGTGGCACGCAGTATCGGCATTCAATCGGCTGGGACTCAACCCCATCCCGGATGTGCTGGAGGCGGAAGGGCTGGGTGAGCAGATGCAGGGCAATCTTTCGGCCTGGCACTAAGCCGGTTGCCGACGCGAATACGGGCTACAGTGTTTGTTATCGCACCGACTTCCTCGCCGTGTCCGGGTAATGTGCAAGAGACTTACCCACCTCACGTCACTCGGATAATTCACATGATCTTCACTTCTGGTAAAAAAGTCGGACTGGCACTTGTTGCCGCGTGCGTGCTGGCTTCCTGCACCGTCTTTGCAGCGCCCAATGAGCGTGCTGCCAATCGCAGCGGCGACAACAGCGAAAGCCATGACGAAGCTGGCTCAGAAAGGAAACACCGCTTCGACGACCATCAGCGCACGGTGGTGCAGGACTATTTTGTCAGGCAGCACCGCGAAGGTAAGTGTCCTCCGGGATTGGCCAAAAAGCACAACGGCTGCCTGCCCCGCGGACAGGCGATGAAGTGGCAGGTGGGGCAGGCATTGCCAGCTGAAACGAACTGGTACGAGCTGTCGCGTGCGCTGGCGATTCAGCTGGGGGAAGCTCCGACTGGCTATCGCTATGCCGCCGTGGAAGAAAACATCCTGCTGGTGGAACTTGGCACCATGCTGGTGGTTGACGTGATACAGGCCCTCACTCAGCAGTAGTCCGACCCCGGATACTAGATCCCCATATAGAGCGAAAGATGGCCGTGATAGTCCCCGGCTCTCTGGCTGCCACCGGCATTGATGACCCGGCCCATATCGAAACGGATGTTGAGATTGCGCGCGATGTTCCAGCGGAAGCCCGCACCGGCGCTCGCAATCGACGAGCGCAGGCGGTCTTCGCCAGGAAGGGGCTGGTTTGCCGTTCGGGCCATGTCATAAAAGACCAGCGCGCGGAAGTTGCCGTCACCCGGAATCAGCGTCCCGGCAAGATTCGGCGAGTAGAGCTCGAGGTTCGAGGAGTAGCCTGTGTCGCGGGCAATTTCGCGTTCCAGAAACCCGCGCACAGCCGTCGCCCCGGCGCTGCCAAACTGTTCACCCGTGATCAGCGCAGCCGGGGTGTACTGACCATTGACCGCTGCCCGCAATTGCCAGTTGCTGCCTATTCCCTGCACGATGCTGCCACCCAGGCGAAGAATCCTGTAGTCGGACGAGGCGCCACCGTTGCCATCGGGAGCCGGACGTACGGCGTTGAAGTCACTCTCGTCGCCATGCCTGGCGCCGGGCAGGTTCTGCGATCCGGTCACATAGAATTCGGAGATCCGTCCCGGCCGTGCCCAGTTGCCGCTGTAGGTAACGCTCAGTGGTGTGACGGTCACGTCCGCCGCTGCCGGTCCGCAGCCATCGTCGCCGAAGTCGCCAAGGGAGCAGGTGTTCTGATAGGCACGATAATCGAAGCCGTAAACGAGTTGATGAGAATATTCCCCGCGCCGTTCCAGCAAGCGGTTGTAGCGCAGACCGTATACGGAACCCTTGCCTGAGAATGACAGCGGACCCGCCACCGTCTGCGTGGTGCCCGCATCGACGTCCGAGTAGGCGGCGATGAAGTCCATGGAATCGCCCCGAGAATACAGTGGCACCCTGTAGCTCGCGCTGATCTGGTTGACCTGGCTCTGCTTCTCTGGCGACGTCACGTAGTTGAAGGTGCCGACGTGGTCGCGATCGAACAGGTTCGCATGTTGGATGCCGAGGCCCAGGCGATAGTCGCCGGTCTGTTCATTGCCGGTATTGTCGATGGTCAGGAAACCCTTCAGAGGCCGTTCGTCGATGACAGCCACCACAGCGTTCACAATGCCCTCCTGCTCGCCTTGGCGCAGCACCACGTCCACCTGTTTCGCCGGACTCTCGTTGGCAAGCTGAACATTGGCCGAGATCGCGCTGGCTCTTGGCGATGTCCCGGCCATCAGTGATGGCAGACTGCGCAGGATGTTCGCGTTGTCAAAATAGCGGTTGCCCTCGATAGTGATGGCGCCGATCTGCCCCTCGATGACGCGCAGCCTCACCACGCCCTGCTCCAGATCCTGTTCGGGGATCAGTACCCAGACGACGCTGTATCCCGCACTCGCATAGTGCTGCCGCAGCGCCTCGGTGGCACGCTGCAGGTCTGCGTATTCCCGCTGCTGGCCGGTATAGGGTTGCAGCAGCGTCTCGATATCGGCGGCGTCGAAGCGGGTGCCGCCCTCGATCACGAAGTGCTCGATAGCAAAGCGCTCCGCCGGAGCCTGCGGCTGCGCAAGGCTCGGTGCTACCGCCAGCAATGTCATCGCCAGCCCGAGGCCGTGCCGTGGAATCTTTCTGAAGGCTTGCCAGACATCCATCATTGGTCGTTATCCTGTTGTTGCGGGAAGGTCCACGTTTCGCAAAAGCCACTGCCGGAGACGGAGTCGCAACGGTTCAGGCTTCTGCGCAGTCGGGTTTCTGCCGTACCGGTGCCGCGCATCACATCGAATCCCTGGTCGGCGTCGTTGCTGTTCAGCGAGATGTGCCAGAAGTTGCCGGGGCGGTAGAAGAAGACGTTGTGAATCAGCCCGGCGAAAATGACCGGGCCGGCATTGAAGTCTGCAATCTCTTCAACGACAACAGCTGTGATGCCGAGCGTGGCTGGAGTAAAGCCCATCGTGTAGTTGCTGTTGGCTGCCAGCGTACCGCTGTTGATGGCGTAGGGGCCGCCGCTGACAGTCTCACCGGCGCGGCGCGCCAGTGTGCCGGTCAAGATGCTGCCTGCGGTGTCATTGAGACCGAGAGCCGGGTTGTTGAGCAGACCGGTGACCCGATACGACAGTTGTGGATCTGGCGCTCCGAAGGTCTTGCTGTGGGAATCGGCAATCACCATCAGGGCTGCCGGAGTCACGCGCAGGCTGCCGTTGGTGTAGCTGATCGCGTAGTTGGCGGGCTTGAAACTACCGCCATGAGCCGCGTTCGGGACGATGGTGTAAGGCCCTCCGCCAACATTGGCAGCGGCTGCTGCACCGGCGCTGCTCAGGCTGACAGCGCCGATGGTCTCCGCGCCCCGCAGGCCGGTACTGGTGAACTCGGTTCCCGCGAAGCCCGGCGCGCTGCCATAGACCTTGCTGCTGCTGTCGGCCAGCACTGTCAGCGGGGCAGGGGTGATGCCGAGAATGCTGTTGACGTAGGTGATCGAATAGTTCGGAGAGCTTTGCCCGGCGGGGATGATCGTGTAGTTGCCGACATCGATCGCGCCCTGGGAAGTGCCGCCGTAGGTCAGCGTCCCGTTCAGGCTCGCCGCCGTGTCGGAGCCCTGAAAGCCGCTGTAGGTCACGCCGTTGCCGCCGCTCCAGGCCAGCCCGTCGTAAATCTTGGAGGCCGGGTTGGCGACGATGCCCAGCAGTCCGGCCGGGGTCACCGCGAGCGTCCCGTTGGTATAGCTGATCGTATAGTTGGCAGGATTGAAGGCGCCGCCCGTCGCGGCGCTCGGGACAATCGCATACGGCCCCGCCGCGACCGTCGCGCTTGCGGCACTGCCCGGGCTCGTCAGTGTCACGCTGCCGATAGTCTCCACGCCTTTTAATCCGGTGCTGGTGAACTCGGAGCCGGTGAAGGTCTGCACGGCACCGAAGGACTTGCTCGCGCTGTTGGCGACGATGTCCAGTGCGGCGGGGGTAATGCCGAGATTGCCGTTGATGTAGGTCAGTGTGTAGTTCATGGAGCTTTGTCCGGAGGGGACGATCGTGTAGTTGCCGACAGCGATGGCGCCCTGCGAGGTGCCGCCGTAGGTCAGCGTCCCGTTCAGGCTGGCCGCCGTGTCGGAGCCCTGGAAGCCGCTGTAGGTCACGCCGTTACCGCCCGTCCACGCGAGTCCGTCGTAAATCTTGGAAGCCGGATTGGCGACGATGCCCAGCAGTCCTGCCGGGGTCACCGCGAGCGTCCCGTTGGTGTAGCTGATCGTGTAGTTCGCAGTATTGAAGGACCCGCCAGTCGCAGCGCTCGGGACGATCGGGTAAGACCCATCCGCGACCGATGCGGTTGCGGCGCTGCCCAGGCTCGTCAGAGTCACGTTGCCGATGGTCTCGACGCCTTTAAGTCCCGTGCTGGTGAACTCGGTCCCGGTGAAAATCTGCTCCGTGCCAAAGGACTTGCTCGCGCTGTTGGCGACGATCCCCAGCGCGGCAGGGGTGATGCCGAGATTGCCGTTGATGTAGCTGAGCGTGTAGTTCGTGGCGCTTTGTCCGGACGGCACGATTGTGTAGTTGCCGACATCGGTTGCCCCCTGCGAGGTGCCGCCGTAGAGCAGGGTGCCGATCAGGTCTGCTGCTGTGTCGGTGCCCTGGAAGCCGCTGTAGGTCACGCCGTTGCCACCGCTCCAGGCCAGTCCGTCGTAGACCTTGGCGGCGGAGTTTGCCACGACGCCGAGCAGGCCCACCGGGATGACGCCGAGATTGCCGTCGACGTAGCTGATGCTGTAGTTGGCGGCGTTGAAGGTGCCGCCATTCGCGGCACTGGCGACGATCGCATACGGGCTGCCAGCCACATCGGCGGTCGCGGCTGTTCCCGCGCTGGTCAGCGTGACGGCGCCAATGGTCTCGGCGTTTTTTAGACCGGTGCTGGTGAACTCCGTGCCGGCGAAGGTCAGTGTGCTGCCGTAGTTCTTGCTGGCGCTGTTCGCGACAATCCCGAGCGGGGCGCGGGTGATGCCCAGGCTGCCGTTGACGTAGGTGATCGTGTAATTGGCCGAACTCAGGCCGGAAGGCCGCAGGGTGTAGCTGCCCGCATTGATGGCCCCTTGCGCTGTGCCGCCGTAGGTCAGCAGGCCGGTGAGGCTTGCTGCGGTGTCGCCGCCGCGCAGGCCGGTGTAGGTGACGCCGTTGCCGCCGCTCCAGGCCAGACCGTCGTAGCCCTTGACCGCGGCGTTTGCCGCAATCCCCAGCGCTGCAGGAGTGACGCCGAGGCTGCCGTTGACGTAACTGATCGTGTAGTTGGCGGGGTTGAAGGTGCCGCCACTGGCCGCGCCCGCCACGATCGCGTATGGCCCGCCAGCAACACCAGCGCTCGCCAGCGCGCCGCCACTCGACAGGCTGACACTGCCAATGGTCTGGGCGTTCTTCAGACCGGTACTGCTGAACTCGCTGCCGGTGAACAGCCGCGTGGTTCCGTAGGTCTTGCTGCTGCTGTTCGCGACGATGCCGAGCGGCGCACGGGTAACGCCGAGACTGCCGTTGACGTAGCTGATCGTGTAATTCGACGAGCTCAGGCCCGACGGCACAATGCTGTAATTCCCGGCATTGGTGGCGCCCTGGGCGCTGCCTCCATAGGTCAGCAGGCCGGTGAGGCTTGCTGCGGTGTCGCCGCCGCGTAGACCTGTATAGATCACGCCGTTGCCGCCACTCCAGGGCAGTCCGTCGTAGACCTTGATCGCGGCCTTTGCGGTGATTCCCAGTGCTGCGGGAGTGACCCCCAGGCTGCCATTGACGTAGGTGATCGTGTAGTTGGCCGCCGTGAAGGTGCCGCCGGTGGCAGCGCTCGGCACAATGGCGTAGGGGCCTCCGGCGACACCGGCGGTGGCGGCGACCCCGGCACTGGTCAGCGTGACACTGCCGATCGTCTCCAGGTTCTTCAGGCCGGTGCTGGTGAAAGCGGTTCCCGCCAGCACTGGCGTGCTGCCATAAATCTTGCTGCTGCTGTTCGCGACGATGCCCAGCGGTGCACGGGTGACGCTAAGGCCGCCGTTGACGTAGGTAATCGTGTAGTTCGTCGAACTCTGGCCGGACGGCACAATCGTGTAGTTGCCCGCGTTGATCGCGCCTTGCGAGGTGCCGCCGTAGCTGAGTGTGCCCGTCAGGTCAGCAGCCGTATCGCCGCCGAGGAAGCCGGTGTAGGTCACGCCGTTGCCGCCGCTCCACGCCAGACCGTTGTAAACCTTGACCGCAGAATTCGCGGCGATCCCGAGCAAGCCTGCCGGGATCACGCCGAGCGTGCCATCGACATAACTGATCGTGTAGTTGGCCGGATTAAAGGAACCGCCCGTGGCGCCGCTGGCGACGATGGCGTAGGGGCTGTCTTCGACGGTCGCGGTGCTGCCTGCTCCGAGGCTGGTCAGATTCACGCTGCCGATGGTCTCGGCGTTCTGCAGGCCGGTGCTGCTGAACTCGGTGCCGTTGAAGAGCAGCGCAGTGCCATAGGTCTTGCTGCTGCTGTTGGCGGCGATCCCCAGCGTCGCCGGAGTGATGCCCAGACTGCCGTTGACGTAGGTGATCGTGTAGTTCGCGGACGTCTGGCCTGCCGGCGCGATGCTGTAGTTGCCGGCATTGGTGGCGCCCTGCGAGCTGCCGCCATAGACCAGTGCGCCGGTCAGACTGGCGGCCGTGTCGGTGCTCTGAAAGCCGCTGTAGGTGACGCCGTTGCCACCGCTCCAGGCCAGCCCATCGTAAACCTTGACCGCCGCATTCGCTGTGATCCCCAACTCTGCGGCCGTGATGCCGAGGCTGCCATCGACATAATCAATCGTGTAGTTGGCCGGGTTGAAAGTACCACCGCTGGCGCCGCTTGCCACGATCGCGTAAGGACCGCCTGCCACCCCGGCACCGGCCGCCGTGCCGGTGCTCGTCAGGCTGACACTGCCGATCGTCTCGGCGTTCTGCAGGCCGGTGCTGGTGAACTCGTCGCCGACGAACACCGGTGTGCTGCCGTAGGTCTTGCTGCTGCTGTCTGCGGCGATGCCCAGCGGCGCACGGGTGATGCCCAGGCTGCCGTTGACGTAAGTGATCGTGTAGTTCGTGGACGTCTGACCCGACGGCGCGATGTTGTAAGTACCGGCATTGGTCGCGCCCTGCGCGTTGCCGCCATAGACCACTGCGCCCGTCAGCGACGCGGCTGTGTCAGTGCCCTGGAAGCCCGTGTAGGTGACGCCATTGCCGCCGCTCCACGCCAGTCCGTTATAAACCTTGATCGCCGCCGTGGCGGCTATGCCCAGTTCTGCGGCGGTGAGGCCGAGACTGCCATCCACATAACTGATCGTGTAGTTGACGGGGTTGAAGGTGCCGCCTGTGGCCGCACTCGCGATGATGTCATATGGGCTATCCGCGACAGTCGCGCTGGCACTCGCGCCGAGGCTGGTCAGGTTCACACTGCCGATGGTTTCGGCGTTCCGCAGGCCGGTGCTGCTGAACTCGCTGCCCGTGAAGCTCAGTGTGGTGCCGTAGACCTTGCTGTTGCTGTTGGCGACGATGCCGAGCGGTGCGCGGGTGATGCCGAGATTGCCGTTCACATAGGTCGTCGCGTAGTTCGCTGAACTCTGACCGGACGGCACCAGGTTGTAATTGCCAACATTGGTCGCGCCCTGGGAGTTGCCGCCGTAAACCAGCGTGCCAGTGAGATCTGCCGCCGTGTCGCTGCCCCTGAAACCTGTATAGGTCACACCCTTGCCCGCGCTCCAGGCGACGCCGTCATACACTTTGACGCCGGCGTTGGCGGCGATACTCAACAAGGCCTGAGTAATGCTGATGGAATGGCTGCCGCCGGTGAGCGTGTAGTTGGTCGCGAGACCGCCATTGGTGCCGTTGCCGAGGGCGAGCGTGCCGAGCGTCAGAGGTTTGCTGGTGCTGACATCTTTGCTGGTGACGGTGCCGGCTCCAGACAGGCTCAGTGTCTCGGTGCCGACCAGCGCGTTGGTGCGGAGTGCTCCGGCCAGGATGTTGACCGAGCCATCGTAAACACGCGTGCCGCTGAGGTTCACGATATAGGGATTGATGGTGCTTGCTGTGTTGGGCGCGTAGCCCACTGTGTAGTTGCCGCCGCCATTGCCATCGGTGACGGTGACCCCTGAAGCCGTGACAGTCTTGTTGCCTGTACCCACGTTCTTGTCCGTGAACGCGAAGGTGCCGCCACTGATTGCGTCGCCGCTGAATAGCGTGCCGTTGCTGACGACCGCTGAGCCAAGGGCTGTGAGGTTGCCATCGTAAGTCTTGCTGACAGGGCTGGTGCTGAGCGTTAGCGGTGCTGCGGTGATGCCCACTGTGTGGATGCCGCCGGTCACCGTGTAGTTGCTCGCGAGTCCGCCATTGGTGCCGTTGCCGAGCGCCAGCGATCCAAGCGTCAGAAGTTTTCCTGCACCGACATTTTTGTTCGTGACCGTGCCAGTGCCTGTCAGGCTGAGAGTCTCGGTGCCGAACAGCGTGCTCGTGCCGAGCATCCCAGCCAGGATATTGACTGAGCCATCGTAGACGCGTGTGCCGCTGAGGTTCACGACGTAAGGATTGATCGTACTGGCTGTGTTGGGCGCATAGCCGACGGTGTAATTGCTACCGCTATTACCATCGTTGACCGTGACGCCGGATGCGGTGACGGTCTTGTTGCCCGAGCCGACGTTCTTGTCAGTGAACGCGAAGGAGCCGCCACTGAGTGTGTCACCCGTGAACAGCGTGCCGATGCTGACGAGCGCCGTGCCTAGTGCAGAGAGGTTGCCATCGTAAGTCTTGCTCACTGCGCTGGTGCTGAGCGTCAATGCGGCCGCCGTGACGCTCGCAGTATGCGTGCCGCCCGTGACGGTGTAGTTGGTGGCCAGGCCGCCATTCGTGCCGTTGCCGAGTGCCAGCGATCCGAGTGTCAGGGTCTTGCCGGTGCCGACATTTTTGGTGACCACGTTGCCGGTGCCAGTGAGACTGAGCGTCTCCGTGCCGACCAGTGCATTGGTGCCGAGTACGCCAGCCAATATGTTCAAAGTGCCATCGTAGCCCCGGGTGCCGCTCAGGCTTACGACGTAAGGGTTAATCGTGCTCGCGGTGTTCGACGCATAGCTGACGGTGTAATTGCTGCCACCGTTGCCATCACTGACGATGACGCCTGCGGCAGTCACTGTTTTGTTGCCCGCACCCACGTTCTTGTCGGTGAACAAGAAGGTGCCGCCGCTGATTGTATCGCCGGAGAACAAAGTGCCGCTGTTGACGACCGCTGTGCCGAGTGCAGAGAGATTGCCATCATAAGTCTTACTGACGGCGCTGGTGCTGAGCGTCAAAGCGGCTGCAGTTATTCCAGCAGTGTGAGTGCCGCCGGTGACCGTGTAGTTGGTCGCGAGTCCGCCATTGGTGCCGTTGCCGAGCGCCAGCGATCCGAGCGTTAGTGTCTTGCCAGACCCGACATTTTTGCTGGCCAC
>JACCDX011840799.1_pt1 | contig 10040 bp, 20 predicted proteins | sample 7449681 | NCBI WGS metagenome assembly JACCDX01 (sample SAMN15323450, study PRJNA562643) | freshwater metagenome | isolation source: river surface water | place: USA:Blue River Watershed | collected 2017-08-18
GGATTCCTCGGATATTCCTGATGCAACTGCCATGACGGCATCGTCTTCAACTTCGACTCGTACCAGTCGTCGCTACGGTCGCCAGCAGACCAAGGCCAGAAGATCCCCGTGAACGCATTCGTGCCGTTCTGCGAACCCACCCACAGGTGATGGAAGAAGTTGCCCGACCCGTTGGCGGTACTCAGACAGATAACACGACCGCCCACGTCGGCAATTGGTTCGATAGATGCCCACGCTTCTTCAGAGTTCGGCAAGAACGCCATCTCGTCCACAACCACCAGATACACCGACTCACCACGAGCAGGGTCGTTGCCCGAAGGCAGCGACTCAATCGCAGACTCGTTAGCGAACGTCATCTTCAACTGGTTATCGGACGTCAACTGCGGGCCACGCTCCTTCATCCACAAAGGGAGAAACTTGTAGCCATATTTCGACTTTTGTAGCAGTTTCGCTGCTTCACGTTCCGTTCTTGACAGCATGACCACAAAGCGGTCAGCCCAGAAGAACGTCAACCAAAACGCATAAGCAGCAGCCAGAGTGGAGAACCCGATCTGTCGTGCCTTAAGCACGACGGAATAGCGGTTCGACATCCACGCACGGATCGTCTCAACCTGCGCTTCACGCAGTTCAAACAGGATTCGACCACGCTCAGGATGCTTGATGTGCCAGTAGTTCTCGCAGAAGTAGGTGAACGCTTCCACCAACTCGTCGATGCTGGCATCTTCGGGACCACGGCAACGCCGCCATTCCCGCTCGTTCAGCAGTTCACTCAGGTCCATCCTCGTCCCTCATCCTCTGGGGATACCGTTCGTCATCTCCAGAGCACGCAGGGCACCGCCAATGGCAAGCGGCTGGCGGATACTCCATCCCGCACAGCGCACATTCCACCATCTCGGTCATACAGCACGAAGACGACGGGACTCCATCTCATTCGCTGCCGCAGCAGCGATCAGGGAATCCAACTCCTTGTCCGACAACTGGGCAACCGACGTCTCGCTCTTCACAGTCACCTGCGGGGGAGCCATACGGTTGGTGGCTTGCAGATACAACTGCGCAGCCTTGATGTCGCCGCCTAACGCAGCGTTATACAGAGTGTCCAGAAGACGTTGAGAACGCTCGGGCGACCCTTGGATGTCGTCGACCTTCTCCTGCCACTTCTTCTTGAAGACATCCTTCTTCTCCCAGCGTCGCAACGTAGTCACGTTCACGCCGATCGATTCGGCGTACTTTTCTTTGGAGGCAGGGTTCCGTTCAGACGGAGGAGTGCAAAGCCATACAATGTATGACTCTTGGCGGGCGTCCAGCACGTTCTCCTCGATACTCACACCAACAGGCAACTTCGTTACCTGTCCTTTTCACTTGTTCACTATGTAACGGGGTAACGATTAGATAGGGGCCATATAGTTATCAACGGCTGCTGCGCAGCAACGCAGCCGTTGATCTAGTAACCCAGTAACCAGTTGCGACGACAGGAGCAGATATGCCTAAGGTTGGAAAGAAAGAGTTCCCGTACACGAAGGCTGGAGCAGCCGCCGCCAAGAAGGAGGCGGCAAAGACTGGCAAGAAGGTCGTGTCCAAGAAGGGTCATGAGAAGACTGAGAGCGCCGCAGAGCGGCGTCGTGAGTACGGCCCGAAGGGCAAGAAGCGTTCTCAGAACAGCAAGAACAACATGGACTACTGATGGCGTACAGCAAACCAGATCTGCGTAAACGCATCGTTGCGCAGGTCAAGGCTGGAACCCAAGGTGGTAAGGCTGGACAATGGTCCGCCCGCAAAGCCCAGATCGCAGCACAACGCTACGAGAAAGCAGGCGGCGGATACTCTGGACCCAAGACCAGCGCCCAACGCAATCTGTCGAAGTGGACAGACGAGAAATGGCGCACCAAATCAGGTAAGCCGTCCACCCAAGGACCGAAAGCCACAGGCGAACGCTACCTGCCAGAGAAAGCGATCAGAAACCTGTCAGCAGCAGAATATGCTGCGACGACACGAGCGAAGCGTGAAGGCACCAAGAAGGGGAAACAGTTCGTTCCCAACACCCCAGCAGCCCGCAAAGCGGGGGCTGCAGCACGAAAGGCAAAGTGATGGCATCGACACCCGACCCCAGACTCAAGCGTGCAGGAGTCAGCGGCTACAACAAGCCGAAGCGCACACCCAGCCACCCCAAGAAGTCCCACATTGTTGTCGCCAAAGAAGGCGACAAGATCAAGACCATCCGCTTCGGACAGCAAGGCGTCTCAGGCTCCCCCAAGAAAGCAGGAGAGTCCACCTCCTACCGCAAACGACGTGAATCATTCCAAGCACGCCACGCCAGCAACATCGCCAAAGGCAAAATGTCCGCAGCCTACTGGGCAAACAAGGTGAAATGGTGACACCCCCCAGAATCACCATCCGCTGGTGGGACACCTACGGAATCGAAGACGGCTGGTACGACCTCGAAACCCCACACCACGACCGCATCCTCGAAACCACAGGATTCCTCGTCGGAGAAACCCCCAACTACGTCCACGTAGCCACCACATGGGACACCCACAGCGAACAATACACCACAGCCATCGCCATCCTCAAACGATGCATCGACAGCCGAAGCGACAAACACACATAAATATATCCTGACCAGCAGGAGTCCCACAAACAAGACCCCCCACACGGGGGGTTCTTCCATTCCCCCACCCAACATATCCAACCACCACGATTTCGCCCTGCACAGAGGGACTCCTTTTTACACACGCCACCCCACCCCCCCATGCGCCCCCATGCGCTGTTGCGGACACGGTCGCACCCACACAATATGGCCCTCACACAGGGCCGATCCCCGATTCTGACCGCCGTGGGGTCTATGTCCCACCTCGGTGGGGCGCACATAGCGGTCACGCCCAATCTAGTTCGGGTCGTGGTTCGCCCATACCCGAAAGGGGACTTAAGGTGACTTAAATCCCTGGCTTGGGGCTTACATCAGATAGCCTTGCCATCGTGGCTTGGCGACGCACGGGACAGGTTCCCCGTGTGGCATAGGTAACAAGGAGGCTCATCATGAGCAACGTCCCTGTCCGTACACTTGGCGCAGTCAAGGAACATGCCGCTAGTCGTAGCGACTCCTTCTGTGAGGCTCACAAGGCTAAGTCTGTCATCTTGATGGAACTTGCCCTGCTCACTCCGAAGGGTGCTACTGCGAAGGAAGTGTTCTCGCACTTGACCCCTGCCATGCGCTCCACCTACTCTTCCGAGGGTTCTTGGGCTGCCACTTGGTCGCTCGTCCTTCGTGTGGAGAAGGGGTTCGCTAAGCAGAAGGCTGAAGGCAAGCACACTAAGTTCTCTGATGCCGTCGCATTCGTCTCCGCTAAGGGGTCTAATGAGAAGGCTCTGAAGGCTCTGTTCCCGCCGTCGTCCGAGCCTAAGGCTCCTGCTGACCCTTCGGTTGGTGGCGAGGCTAAGGGTGAGGGTTCTAAGGCTAAGGTTGTTGAGGGCACTGTTGAGGTGTCTAAGGCTGACCTTTCCTTCGCCGAGGTCTGCCAGACTATTAAGGAGTGGTCTGTGTCTGACTTGACTGCCCTGACTGCGTTCATTCAGGACAATATCGCTAAGCGCAACATTGGGGTTGCCCCTGCTGTTGTGTGAGGTTCGGGTCATACCCCGACTTAAGGTGACTTAAGTCGGGGGTCTGACTCCCATTCGTGGGGGTATTCGGTGGAGTCGTATCCACCTGTGACCACTGTTGTGTCTAGTCATAGTTCCCCGTGTCTTTGGGGTTCGTCTATTGGTCTGTTCTTGGCATCGACATGGGGTCGGTGTTGGGGCGGAGCCTTGCCTGAGATGGTCTTAAGGTGTCTTAAGTCCGTGAGGGGTGGGGCGTCGGTAATCATATCCATTACATTAGATTGGAGTTTATCCATGTCGTATTCACCTGCTGATTATCTTGATGACCTTGATTTCCGCATTTCCCTTCGGGATGCGTTTGAGAGGGGCGTTGTGTTTGGCGGTACTCGTATCGCTTGAGGTCTTGCCTCCCACCTATGCGCTTGGGGGTGGGGTCTGCTTTGGCATTCCCCACCCCTGAGTTAAGGTGTCTTAAATCGGAAGGGGTTCTTATGGGCGGGATGATGACGTCTCGTAATCGTATCAGTGAGTGTCCGTTTGGGTGTTGTGGTTCGCTGTCGGCGCATGGTCGTCGTGGTGCGCCTCGTTGGCATCGTCTTCTTCGTTCTCGTGAGAAGCGTTCTTGGCGTCAGGAGGTTTGGTGACTGTTCGTACTAATGCGCCGTTGGCGTATGACTATGGTTTCTCTCGTCATGTTCGTGATGAGGTCATAAGGCTCGGTAAGCGTCGTTTCGCTGTCCGTGTTGTCGATGTTCCTGCGGAGCATCTTGATGCCCAAACCGATAGGTATCGGTCTGGGATGTATTTGGTGTTGCTTGATTAGGGTTTAAGTCAACTTAAATTAGAGAGAGGTTAATGTGAATCAGGAAGTCAAGAAGAAGTGGGTGAATGCCCTTCGGTCAGGTGAGTATCTGCCTACGGAATACCATCTCAACACGAAGGAGCGGAACATTGATGATGAGTATGTGGAACGTCACTGTGCTCTCGGCGTGTTGTGTGATATCGCTGTGAATGAGGGTGTGATACCGCCGTCTGATTGGGAGGAGCGACAGGACAACTTTGGTGATGTCATGTTCGTGCGTCAGTATTCTGACCCTGCTCTTGGTGCGGTCGATGATGTTCTGCCTCTTGATGTGATGGTGTGGGCGGATTTGCCTAGTTGTAATCCATCTTTAAAGACGACTGTCCGTGAGTATGATTGGGATATTCAAGGTGAAGTTGAGGTTGAGGGTTCGTTTGAGATTAGTGCGCTCAACGATAAATATGACGTCGCTTTTAGGGAGATTGCTGACCTGATTGAGAGTCAGTTGTGATGTTAAGACAACTTAAATTAGAGAGGAGAGTACATGACAACTTTGACCGCTGAGGTGGAGACACCTGTGGCGCTTGGCAAGCCTGTGTGGACGCTGAACCATCTGCTCAAGAATGCGGATGCTTTGGACGTCATGCTTCAGGTGGGCTTCGAACATGCTGTACACCGACACAGTCAGTGTCCTTCCGATGTGGTGGACACGATTATGATGGTTCGCAACGAGTTCGGGTTCACGTCTATGAGTGACTTGCTGACGCCACCTAATTGGAACGTCAAGTTGGAGGCCGCTTCGGTTCCGACTTATGGTCTGACCCTCGCTCATGCTGACATTTCTGGCTATGAACTGTGTTCGTGGCGTGGTGACTGTACGAAGGTGTGTGTGCTGAACAACGGCAACGGACGGTATGATTCTGTTCGTACTGCTTGGAAGGCACGGACACGTCTGTTCGCTAAGCATCCGAATGTCGCCATGTATCGTATGGGGTGGGAACTTGGTCGTGCTGCCCGTAAGCATGGTGAGATTCTGTTCAGACCGAACGTGAACTCTGACTTGTCGTGGCATGATATCGCCCCATCTTTGGGTGGTCTGTCGGGTGTCACTTCGTATGGTTACACGAAGAATCCTGCTGTGTTGTCGAAGCACGACGACTTGTGGTCGTCTGGGTTCCACTACGCTTATTCGTGGAGTGAGAAGTCTAGCGTCGACAAGGTGCGAGGGTTCTTGTGTTCGTCACCGCAGGCTTCTGTTGCTGTTGTGACGAGCCGTCGCAAGGGAGCGCCAGTGGATGCTGATAGAGTGCGAGCATTCTTCGGTGTGCCGTCAACTGTGCGTGTTCTTGACGCTGATGCTACCGACGAGTGGATGCTCGTTGATGGCCCTGTTATTGGTGACTTGTCCGCTAAGGGCAAGGCTAGAGAACTCATTGGTGTGAGCGACTTTGTCGCCCACTGCTACTGAGCAAGTTAAGTCAACTTAAATCACAAGAAAGGTAAACATGTCAACCGAAACTAACCCTATGGTTCCCTCGTTTGAGAAACCATACAATCCATTCGTGAAGAAGGAGTTCCTCGGCTTCACTCATGGTGTTAACGGCTCGGTAGAGTCCGCCCAGTTTGATGGGGAGGACTGGTATTCGCAGGCTTACGTCGACATCTTGTCGGACACGATTCGTAGTCGTTCTCAGTTGTGGGAGAATGTTCGTGCTCAGCGTGACATTGCGAACTCTCGTCTGGCTCTTCTCGCTGGGAAGGTGTCCGAGTATCTTGCTGAACATGACGACGATGAGACTGTCGGCTTCTTCAGCGAGTTCATCAACGACGACTATGGTGTGGTCGACCCTAGGCGCAAGGACTACGAGATCGAGGTGGTCGTCACGTTGAAGCACACCTACCGTGTGTCGGTGCGATGCACCGAAGACAAGTATGATGACATGCTGGATCTTCTGCAGGACAAGTTCCACGATGAGGAGGCTCCGTCTAGGTACGACTTGGAGAACGAGTGGCTGGTTATCGATGATGTCGATGACTACGGTCTTGACGTCGATGAAGTCGAGGTTGCCGAAGCCTGACATAGGTGTGTGCCGTCCGCTCGGCTGAGGTTGGGCGGGCGGCATGCTGACAGTAATTTAATTCAACTTAAATCAGAAAGGAATGACATGTCTCTGAACTTTGACTTCAGTAAGACGAACATCAACAAGGATGACCTGTGGGTGGAGGACAGTACTGGTGGCTATCGGCTCGCTCCGATTTACGACCAACTCGTCTGGCTTAGCCTCGTGGTCGACATCGGACACATCAGTGATGAGGTAATCGCACAGGAGTTCTACGATCGTGGACGGTTCTACGAGTCGCTGTTCGGCCCTGTGTACTACGACAGTGACGGCAAGAGTTTGTTGACGTTGGAGAATTGTCAGAGTGCGATTGGTTTGCGGACGAACGTGCTGACTGTTAGCCGTACGAAGTGGATCAAGCGTTGGGCTGGGATGAACTTCTTCCACTACGACCGTTGCCCTACCATCAAGCCGAAGAAGAAGTGAGAGGAGAACAACATGAAGGTAACCAAAGAGATGACGGGAGCATTCATTGCGAATGCTGAAGAACATGAGGAACAGATTCGCCTCAAGGGACTTGGCATCTATGAGCAGATGAAGAAGGAGGACATCTGGGACGGAGCCGAATGGTTTGAGTACGAGTTCCCTGATGGAACATGCAGCGACTGCGAGGTGTGGGCTTGTGATGACGGCGAAGTGCGTGTCACCGCTTATCCTCAGTACGTCGAAGATGACGGGTTCAAAGCGACCGACATGCAGTGCTTTCATCCGTGTGGCATGATTGACTACGACCCGTCGTACGCCTACCGAATCCCGATTGAGGAGTCGTGATGTCTGAGAACCAAGAGATGATGGATGATGCGATGCAACTGGCGATCGAATATTACCTGAGCGACTGGCCTACGTATCTGACCCCGTATGAGATCGTGGATATCATTGAGGAAGGGGAGCATGATGGTGCTGTCATCAGACTCGACGAAGAGTGTATTGCGTTCATCTTAATTTGGGAACCATACGCTTACGTCAGTGGCTCGGATCTTGCCCAGATGATTCGCAGTAGAGCGCAGTCGTATGTTGACTTCGCAGAGAAGTGGAGGACAAAGTGAGTACAGATACAATGATGTACACGTTGCTTGTGTTGTGGGCTTTGCTCTGGGTTGCGTCACTGTTCGCAGCCTACGAAGTCGGAGTACAACAGGGACGTCTTGCAGAAAGGAAGGTTCGCCAGCCACGTCAGCGTTACACCATCAAGAGATAGCACATAATCCCTGCTCAGGGCACATAAATATTATCAACCATTACAATTAGAACGGAGCACAGCAATGCAGATAGACTACAGAATCGTGGACAGGAACACGAAGATACAAGAACACCTAGACCACATCATCGTCATGTGGGATGAGGGACGCATCGATATGGCACAAGCCAAGATGCTCTACAAGTTCCTCGCACAACGTCTTGTTCTATCAGGTCACCACCACCTGTTTGTCAACGAGTTCGAAGAGATCAACAACGAACCGAAGGAACAGAAGCGCACATACAATCGTTTCTCACCAGAGGATATCGAGACGCTGAAGCGCCTCTATGCACGAGGTCGCACGGCAGTTGAGATCAGCGGAGAGTTGGGGCACAACGTACACACCGTACGCAACGTCATCAAGCGTCTCCAAACACAGAAGATCTTGCCCTCACGCAACAAGCCGAGGGCGAGTGCATCAACCAACAACATGAAAGGAAATTAAGATGGGTTATGACCGCAACGGAGTGCTCGGAGGTGTCACCAACGGCGCTTTCCGAGAAGCGCCATGGCACGGACTCGGAGAGTCCAAGAACAGCAAAGGTCAGGTGGTCGGCACGAAGGTGCAGATCGGTGACGACGTCCGTGACGGACGACAGTTGCTCGTGACCGCAGGTCTTGACTGGAAGGTTGAGAAGCGTACGCTTCGTGACCTCGGACTCGACATGGAGAACGCAGATGACCATGCTGCAATCATCCGCACCGACAAGAACAGCATCCTCGGCATGCACTCCGACCGCTACGGCGAAGTGCAGAACGAAGTGCTCGGTCAGTACATGGATGTGCTGATGCGTGTCCGTGGTGACGCACAGCCTGTGTCTGCTGTCGAACTGTGGGGCGGACAGGTTGTCTTCCTCGTCATTGAGTTCCGTGACATGGTCAAGGTCGTCCGCAAGGACGGTGACGACACCGACAAGATGACTCGCTACATGGGTCTGTACACCAGCCACAACGGCATGTATCCGTTGGGTGTGAAGTACATGAACCAGTTGTGGGTGTGCCAGAACACGTTCACTCCGTGGAACGCACACACTGGCTTCGTCATCCGCCACACTCGCAACGCTTCGGACATCGCTGCTGGCGCTGCCCGTTCGCTTGAGGTGATGATGTCGTCGTTCGACGACTTCGACATCGAACTTGATCGGCTTCTATCCATCGAAGCGGACAAGCGTACGTTGACCCAGCGGGTCATCCCCGCCGTCATCGGTAAGCGTCCGACTGACAGCGGTCGCTCCCAGACGATGTACGACAACGCTTGGGACGGCATCATTGCCGAGTGGAACGACAAGACTCGTGCTGAGTCTGCGTTCGATGCGGTGATGGCGGTGCAAGGTTATGAGCAGCACCGCTCTGTCGTCCGCAACAACGGTCGTGACATCGCAGCAATTCGTCGAGTCCTCGACGACAAGTTCCCCCTCACGCAGAAGGCCGTCTCGGTCTTTGCGTGATCGGTGGGGGGTCGCATCCCGTGGAGCACAAGCGGGGTGCGACCTCCCACCACCCCTACAAACACATACACAGAAAGAATAGAAACATGAAAGAACTAACCATCACACTCACACTCGTAGAACTGGAGGCTCTGCACAAGACGCTTGGCATCGCCATCCAGAACACGATGGGCAAGGTTGACCGTGAGGGTCAGCACACCAAGTACGGCAAGGCTGCTAACAGCGACCTCAAGGCGCTGCTCGGCATCCAGCAGGAAGTGCTCGCCGCTCTGGACGAGGTTGCCTGAGTGACTATCCGAATCACGAACCTGTACAGCGACGACTCACGCATCGCCGTTCTCACACCGCTCGTCGGTCGCCACTTGTGTGTCGACGTCGACGACCAGCCGTTAGGATGTGGCGAACTGTTGAAGGTCGACGACGAAGGCATCACCCTGTGGTGTCTAGGCGACGCCACACTGTTCGTGTGGGACTCATTCTCAATCACAGTTGGATGAAAGGACAACGACAATGACAACCAAGCGACCACAAGTAGAGAACTCGTACCAGATCCTGTACACCCCCATCGTTACGGTGTACGTAGAGAAGTTGGAAGACGGCACGTTCAACATCAAGCATCACGTTGACTGCGACTTCAGCGATTCGTTCGTCTACGTACACAATGCGCAGACTGGCACCGACCATGAGAATACATCCGAAGTGTTGACATCGGACGTAATGAAGGAAGTCGACAAACTCGTCGACTCCCTTGCTCTCGTTGAATACTACGACGCTGGTTGGGCAGACGAGAATGAGCCGTTCTGACGATCAGCATTGGGAATGCCCCGCATGCGGAC
>JACCDX010814017.1_pt1 | contig 10035 bp, 8 predicted proteins | sample 7449681 | NCBI WGS metagenome assembly JACCDX01 (sample SAMN15323450, study PRJNA562643) | freshwater metagenome | isolation source: river surface water | place: USA:Blue River Watershed | collected 2017-08-18
AATAATTTTTCATATAAAAGTACAACGACATAAGTATCTTGAACAGCATATTTTCCAACAGCAGTTAATAAATCAATATCTTTTTCTCTCCATGATTTAAAAATATCCTTTGGTTTGATTGGGTCTTTATTTGTTTTTAAGAATTCATCACATACTGTTTCTAATCTATAGTTAGAAAGTTTATAATTTCTTTTAATTAACGGTAACAAATCAATAAACAATCTACCTTCTGCTTCAAAGTAATTTAAATCTTGCTTACCATAGGCAGAAGATTCCCATGATATATTTTTTAATGGTGAATGCTTTCCATAAATACATCCCATCATATCAAATTCTGACAAATTATTTAATAAAGTTGTACTTCTGTCATACATATATTTTATATCCCAACCAAATATATTATAACCCATGATAACATCAGGGTCTGTTTCTCTTATTAAGTTTGTAAGACCAACATATAAATCAGCTTCATTTTTAAAATTTCTAACTTCAACTTCATCAATTGGTTTTAAGTTGTAGTTTAATTTTTCATTTAGATATAATAAATATTTTTTTACAACTTTTTTTGAGTTTTGATAAGATACTATACTAGCCGCTATCATGAACACTTTATCAGTAGGTTTTTCTGCTTTTGGCATCGATGTTTCAATATTTGAATAAGCTTCGTTATCAAAACTTAATACAGTTGGATAAACAATAGGAAGTTGTGATTGTTGCTCATTTGAAAGACCAATCATTGTTTTATAAGAAACAATATATTCAAATTTTCTAGTGGATTCACGTTCATCTTCAGGAACTAAAATACCAGAACAATTAATCCAGTTAGAAGAAGGAATATTTTGAGCACCAAATAATTTTAAAATAGGAGTAATAGAAGATTCAAAACAGTGAGGTTTTAAATCAATCTTACCAAGAGAAGGATGATTTAAAGTTCTTTTACAAGTATAAGCAAACTTATTTAAAGCTTCTTGAGAACGAAAGGATACTTGTAAAAAAGGATATTTTTTATTTTGATAAGATAATTTTCCGTTATTATTTATAGTTTGAATATTTGCATAATAAAGTTTGTGTCTATTGACATAGTTAATAGTGACAGGTTTTAAACCATCAGCTCTATTTAAATTTTTAAGATGATTACATAATAAATATACTTTAGATTCAGTCCATTCAATATTTTCAGGAAGTTCAATCCAGAAAAAAGGATTGAAATCATTAATACAACAATACACAGACTCATTATTTTCGTTCCAACCATAAACACGAATTAATGTAGTTAAAGTTCCTTTCTCATCAGGTTCATCTGCATGTGTCCAATGATAAGGAAAGAAATTAAAGTTTGTAACTTTATTCATTTTAAGATAATGATATTTTATTTTTAAAATACTTATTATAAAATATAATAAGTATTTTTCAGTTAATTATCAATTATTGTCTGCAGTTCTTACTTGGCCATACATAAAATTTTTCACGTTTTCCTGTCTTAACATTAATACCTGTTCCGTCAAACCGATAACCAGGAGCGTATGATTTACGTAAGCAAGGACGACTTTTACGACTTTTTCTGATAATCCGTCTTGAACGTTTAGAGCGTTTAGAACGGGAACGACTTCTTGAGCGTTTTTTGTAAGAGCGTTTCTTCATAGCTTTACGTCTAGATTTTAAAAAGCTACCTCTTGATATATTTTTTCTTTTTCCACTTTTAGTAAATTTCCAAAACTTTGTTGAACGTCTTGGAGACATAACTCTTTGTTGAAATCTTCTTCTGGTTGTTGGTCGTGACCCAGGAACAGGTGGTTGGGGTTGCGATGGTCCTTCGTTTGGTTGATTTTCAAAATTTAATCTTCTGAAAGCACTAGTAAAAGAGTCATTACGATTAGCTTGACCAGGGACAGGAGAAGGGATTCTTCTTTGCATTCTTGTAGTTCTTGTTAAACGAGGAGGTTGTCTTTGATTTAAAGAAAGACCTGAAAATGAATTATAAACAGGAGTAATACTTCTTGAACGATTTCTCTGAGGAGAGCGGGTTCTGCTTCGTGATCTACCTCTTGGCATTTTTATTATATAAATTATATAATAAAAATTAATATTTTTTTAAAAAATAAGCAAAATTTGTTTCATGTTTTTTAAAAATTTTAGATAAAAATAAAGTTGCTATAGGAGCAAAAAACCCACAAAATAATAATGTTAGAGCTAATATAAGTAATAAATCCATTCTTGCTTATTAACTTATTTTTTTCTTTTTAAACTATTATTGACCTTTATTAACATATGTAATTGGAGCTACACCAATACCTTGAACATATTCCATTAAATCTTCAAGAGTTCTAAATTTTTTCTTTTCTTCTTCAGATTGACCTGGAGCATATGTTGAATAATATTGTCCTTTGTAATATGAAACAATAGTTGGGACACCTTGTACAACATATTCTCTTTCGCTAACCATATCAGGAGAATGAATACGTTGCATTAAATCTTGATTATCCATTGTATTAACACTAGCAACAGTGACATTATCTCCGAATTTACCTTGGAGAGCAGATTCAGCTAAATCAAAATAAGCAGGTTTCATACGAACACAATGTCCGCACATAGGAGAATAAAATAAAACAATAGTTTTATCTTTAGAATCTTTACTTACTAAGTTCATAACATCATCAAAATCTTTATCCTGAAGTTTAAGAGTTGTATCTTGTTTTTCAACTTGTGTATCTTGAGACATTTTTATAAATATAAAAGAATAATATTTTTAAATTTATATTTTTGATTATATTAAGATAAAAATTGTTTAGCCAATAACTCACAAAAATCTAACTTAACATAAAAACTAGATTTATCTAAATTTGTTATTTGGATTGTATCACTTGATATACCAACAAATTTTGCATTTATATCTTTATGCATCATTAATTTATATGAAACTGTTTGATGTAAATTTTGTATAAATGAAACATCATGTAGAAATATAAAATCTTTATTATGTTTCATTAGTTCTAATAATAAGTTTCTAATCCCAAATCCAGGAGTTTGTAACTGTTTTTTATTCAAAAATAAACACATTTTAAATGATTGTGTTTGTAGTTCTTGAACATATTTATTAACATCTTGTTGATTAAAGTCATCAACAAGACAAAACACAAATACTTTACTTAAATCAATTACTGTTTTTAGTCTTCTAAATAAGTTAAAATTTTCTAGTATTATAGACTTTACGGATTTAATAGTTTTTATTTTTTGTTGCCATTCATTATTATTCATAGCATTTACAATTATATTTAAGTCTTTTTCAAAATCTTGTTCTTTTAAACTTAATACGTAGCCCCATTGTTCGTTAGTTCCTAAATATTCGTTTATGTTAGGACATCCCCAATAAAATAAAAGACATTCTCCTACTATAGCATCTGTAAATTTTTCAGTAACATAATTACGAACACTGTTATTTTCTGCATTAAAATGATATTTATAAGGAAAAATACCATTGTCTTTTTTATTTGGAGGTAAAGTTCCTTTGTAATTATAAAAATCTGTTTTTGTTCCATAAACATGTAATTCAAATGGAAGTTTTCCTTGTTTAGATAAGTCATCTAACTTTCTAATAAAATTTAAACGTAATATATGACCTTCATCAAAGTTTTTTGTACTAACAACAACAGAAAGTACTTTATCATAAGTTTTAACAGGGGTATCGTTAAGTTTAATTCTTAAATCTTCTATGGATGGAGATAAATGCCATTCATTATTATTAATAGAAATAGAATGTTCTCCAATAAAAGGAATATTTTGTTGTTGGGATTTTAAACTATTAATATAATGAGAAAATTGAGGACTTTTATCCATATGAGGTTCCATTGCAAAATAAAGTATTTTATGCGGTTCTAATTGTTCTTGAGATGAATTTATAACCATATGATAGTCAGCTTCTTGTTTGTTAAGAGTAAAATCTACAATACCTTTTAAAGATTTAGGTTGAAACTTAATCCATGAATTCAATAAATCGTTTGAAGATTGCCAATTGCACGAAGGATAAATTTTAAAACTAGTTTTATATAAACTAGGTAAAGTGTAATAATAGGTTAAAATTTGTTGAGTATTACCAAAACTTCCATTAAAAATAAATGTACATGGTTCGGTAATACCTCGTACATCTTTAACATTGTAACCAAAATGACAAGAATTATTTTCATATAAATAATCAATAATGGTTGATTGAATTGGGTTTTTTAAATCTAAGAAATAAGTTTTTTCATTATTTGAGAGAGTGCCCTTTGAAGTATTTACAGGGACATCTGTTATAGGTGATTCCGATAAAATAATTTTATCTGTTAGGGATATTTGTGGGGTTCCCTCCAAGGGTCGGGTAAAATATAAAATAGAAAAATTATGTTTAGATTGATTACGAGGCGAAGCCGAGAGACTAATATCAAAAAATTCAGGTAAAGAAGTGAGAATAATAAAAATTTTATTATCTAATAAAGTTCTGACAAGTTGTTCAGGTTGTTGTTTAATTACAGTAGGATGATAAAAGACTGTTTGTTTTTCATAAATTTCTTTTTCTTTATTAATTAAATCTTTATTTGATAAAGAAGTTATAAAATATGGATTTAATCCATAAGAAACAAAAATATCAAATACATTAATATAATCTTTTATAAAAACGTCAAATGAAAAACCTATATTTATCATTTTTAAATACTTATTATAACTATATAATAAGTATTTTTAAGTAGATATTTTCAAAAATAAGTTATTTTGCCTCTGTCACAGAACTAGAATTTGGTACTTGTGTCCCTTCTTTCAGGGTATCTATTTGAATGGAATCTCTATGTCTATTTAAATATTGAGGATCAATGTCATTAAAAGAAACTGGTTCTAACTGAGATAAAGATAGTGCTAAAATTTTATTCTCACTTGATTCGTTTTGAGACCCATTTGAGACACAAGATTTGTTTATTATAGAATATGTATTATATAATTTTTGAGACACTAAAAGAACAGAAGTTAAAAGGGTTGAAACACTTCTAAAACCGTCGTAATAGTAATAAAATATTAATATGGATGAAAAAACAACATTAATATAAAAATTTATAGTACAAAATTTAATAATATTAAATACAATTCTATTTAGCAATGATACTTTAGTAAGTATTTTTGAATGGTCTGATAAATTTTCTTTTAAACTATTGTCTGGTTTATTTGGATTTATTTCTAAATGAGTAATAAAGTAAGTTTCACGCTTTGATTGTATATAGTATAAATATATAAAAAATATTAATGTAAAAAAATTATAAAATAATACAAACTCATTAAATCTTGATAAGTTTGAAAAATTATCTTTTAATGTACAAGTAGTTTTTGTTTCTTCACAATATTGTGGAACAAAAACTACTAATAAACATGCTACAAACACTTTATAGCATTCTATAATTGTTGATACATAAGATATAAATAATTCTTTTGAATCTTTATTTATTATTCCTGGTTTCATAATGAATATGTAAAATAATTTATTATTAATTATTAAAAATTATTTTTTTAAACTGCCATTTCTGCTTTAATAGCTGGATGAGGTTGATAGTTTTCTAATTCAAAATCTTCAAATTTAAAATCATCAATATTTGTCACTTTTCTTTTTATTTTTAAAGTTGGTAAAGTCTTTTTATCTCTTGAGAGTTGTTGTTTTATTTGGTCTATATGATTTAAATAAATATGAGCATCTCCTAACATAAATATAACTTCGTATGGTTTTTTATCTGTAACATGAGATACTAAATATAATAACAAAGAATAACTTGCTATATTAAATGGTAATCCTAAAAATATATCACAACTTCTCATATTTACTAATATACTTAATCTTTCCATATTTTCACCATCTACATAGAATTCATAACAAAAATGACAAGGAGGAAGAGCCATTTCTTTTAATTGAGTTGGGTTCCATGCACTAACTAATATTCTTCTTGATGTTGGATCTGTTTTTATAAGATTAATTGCCTCTTGCAATTGGTCAATACCAGGCTCTCTACAATCAACAAAACCATTTTCTAAGAGTTTTTTTTCTTCTTTTATAGGAATATAAACTTTATTAAAATTTCTCCATTGATATCCATATCCAGGGCCAATTTCACCTTCTTTATAATCTTTGAGACCAGCTTTATCTAAGAATTCTCTTGATGTATTACCTTTCCAAATATTTATTTTTTTAGATTCTAAAATTTTAGAATCTGTGCTTCCACTTATAAACCATAACAATTCTTCAGCAACTCCTTTCCAATATACATTTTTTGTTGTTAATAAAGGAAAATATTCTGAAACATCTATACGAAATGATTGTGCAAAGCATGATAAAGTTCCTACGTTAGTACGGTCATTTCTTTGCTTTCCATTATTTAATACATAATTCGCTAATTTAAAATACTCATCATCAACATTATTAATAGAACTCATTTATATTTTTTATAAATATTACAACAATTTTAAATGATTATTTTATTTTTTTAACTAATTTATTTACACAATTAAAAATATTTACTTAGTATATAAATAAATAGTAAAAATGGAACAAAAATTAAATATAGTATTAGATTTAGATAATACTCTTTTATGTGCGGTTGATTTTAGAGAAATTATGGATAGTAATTTTGACCCTATATTTAGTGAAAAATTAAAATATATAGATTTTATGTTTGACAATAAGCCATTGTATAGAATATTTTTAAGGCCTAACTTAGAAGACTTTTTAGACTATTTATTTGACGAATTTAATGTATCTGTTTTTACAAATGCAGATAAAGATTATGCTGATTTTGTTGCTACAAATATTATATTAAAAAGCACAAAATCTAGAAAACTAGATTTTGTTTTTTATAGATATCATAGTAATATAGTATTAGAAAATTATGGAAAAATGAAAGATTTAAGATTTATATGGGAGATGGCACATATTTATTATTTCTTTCCATCAAATACAATAATTATTGATGATTTATACTTAGTAAAACAATCAAATTATTATAACTGTTTAGCAATAAAACCTTTTGAAATATCATTAAGACAATTAATGATATCGCGCGCGGGAGATAAGGTAAATAATTTATCCAATGAGACATATCAAAAATATCTTAATAGTATATTTCAAGATAATAGTTTAATTAATGTTTCAAGAAAATTATTTTTATTAAATAAACGTTATTCTTCTGACGGACTTCGTCCGTCCGAGCTTCGCGATGGGCCGGGACCCAGTTCCAGTATTCAGACACCTGATCTTGTGAATGAAGATTCAAAAAATAATAATTTAAACTTTCCAACTATATCTTCTTTTGATACTAGTAAAATAAATATTCCAATTTTAATAGATGATAAAGAAATTGATAAAATTTATTAATTTTTCTATCTTATTTTATAAAATGTCTCCATTAGTAATTGGAATAATTGCAGCAGTTATTTTAATTATAATTGTTATAGTAATTATAGTTATGTCTTCCGGATCTTCTACACCTTCGCAATCTCCAACCCCAACTCCATCTGTTCCAACACCAAGCCCAATTTCAGGTCAAGTTGCTCCAAGTCCTTTAGTTAAAGTTGACTGTAAAGTTACAGATTGGAACATTCCGTCTGATACAACTTGTACTGTAAAATCAGATGGAAAATGGTATAAAACTAAAACAAGAACAGTATTAGTTCAGCCTTCTAACGGAGGAGCAATTTGCCCTCCATTATCAGAAGACATGTTATGTCAATCTGTAAACTGCCAAGTTGGAAGTTGGAATAACTCACAAGTATGTGATCCATCTGGTAATAGAACAAGAACAAGAACAATACTAGTTCAACCTAAATTTGGAGGAAATGAATGTCCTCCTTTAACAGAGAGTTTTAAGGATGATAAATGTTTTTCAGATGAAATTTGCGGAACTGTTGTAGAAAATATGAATTTAACAGATAATGCAACACTTCAAAATAAAATATATAATTTAGAATCAAATAAATTATTTTGGGAGGGATATAATTGTTCTCTTGAAAATAAAAAAAGTTCAGGTATATCAAAAGATAATTTATGTGCATTTGCAGTAAATAATTTAAATAACAGTGACTATAGAATAAGAGAAGCATCTTCAAGAGCAAGATTTTTATTACAATGTCCTGGAACTATGATTAATGTTACAAATTTTGTTGGAGCAGGTACAACAACAAATAATTATTTTACAATAACAGTTAAGTCAGTTCCTTCATCTGGAGGAGGAATAAATTCTAGCAGTCATCAAAATGTTATTCCCTCTAATAATGCAAATTTAGTACCTCCTCTTCCTTCAAGTGTTATTCAAGATGTGATGAATGGAAACATATTAATGCTTGGTAAAAATATTGGAAAACAAATTCGTATTTGGTATAAAGATGATGGAACACCGACAGGATGGGCTTTAAATAATAACTGGGTTTATCCTCCTGCATTTCAAGGTTTAACTGTTAATGATTTTGGTATTTTTGAAATACCATCTTCTGCTATTGAAATATATGACAAACCTGTTGGAACAGGTAAAAGAAATAAAATTTTATTATGGATTTCAAATTATAATAATCCTGTTGCTGGTATTAAAGACATAGTTGCAAATAAACCAAGAGAAACAACTTTTTCATTTGGAGCTGACAAAGACACATTCTTAGGTTCAAAGAATTTTACAGGATATATAACATATGGTGATGAACCTATTCCTTCTGAAATAATAAATTTAGGAAAAATAAGTGAATTATCAGAAAAAGTATGTGTTGGTTTAATTGGCAAATATCCAATGACTCCAAGAGTTAGTTGGAGTAAAGATGGTAAAGAAACATATCCTCAAGCTCTACGTGCATCAACTTATACACCTTTAACTTGTGACCAATACTATGAAGGAACAACAGGAAATCCAATAAATGGAACAGTTTCAATTGACCAAATGTGTGATGCTATAAAACAAGCATTTACTAAACAATCAGAAATGCCTTCATCTATTTTAGCAGCTTATAATGATAGTTGTTCATCAAGTTCAACATATCAACTTCCTCAATATGTTCGTCATAACAATTTATATAGAATAATGACATCAAGATTAAATTTACAACCTTAAAAATAATATTTTATAAAATATTTTCTTATTAATTTTATAAAATATGGATACAATATCTATCATAATTATTGTAGTTGCAGTTTTAGTTGTTGGAGGTATAGTTTATTACTATACTAAAAAAGTAACTATAGAACAAGCAACAGCAGAAGCTCAACAAGCTATTCAAAAAGCTGTCACAGATGAACGTATTGCAGCTTCTGCTGCACAAAAAGCAGCTATTACAAAATCTTTAGAAGATGCTAAAGCAGCATCAGATGCGGCACAGACAGCGGCGGTATCAAAAGCAGTAGCTGATCAAAAAATAGCAGATTTAGCAGAATGTCAAGCACGTGTATCTAAAGAACTTGCAGACCAAAAAGTAAAATTAGATAATGAATGTAAAACTGCATTAAATAAAGCTTTAGCTGATGCTAAAACTGCATCAGATGCAGCACAAAAAGCAGCAATCTCAAAAACTCAGACTGATATGCAAGCAGCAGCAGATGCAGCACAAAAAGCAGCAGTTTCAAAAGCAATAGCTGAAACATTAGCATCATCTTTATTAAACCAACAAGCAGCTGTTACAAAAGCAATAAATGATACACAACTTGCGGCAGACCTAAAATGTAAAACTGAAATTACAAAAGCAATTGATAATTATGATCCAAGACTAGTAGTATGTTCTCCAAGCTCCCCATTAACATATGAATGCTTTGTTAATATATTTATAGATAAAGTTTATAAAAATCCTTCATATGATATGTTTCCATGGGATGTTAAAGAATTTACTAAGAAATTTATTACTAGTCCTAAAAAAGATATTTTAAATAGTGCCGAGTTTAAGAATATGCAACAAAGGGCTACTAATGTAGGTAAATTTTCAGAAGAAATTGATAAAGATATTAAAAGAATTGAAGATAAAATTACTTGTAATGAGAACGATGATTTATCTTAT
>JACCDX011565939.1_pt1 | contig 10034 bp, 14 predicted proteins | sample 7449681 | NCBI WGS metagenome assembly JACCDX01 (sample SAMN15323450, study PRJNA562643) | freshwater metagenome | isolation source: river surface water | place: USA:Blue River Watershed | collected 2017-08-18
TCGGCCAGCGCATCGGAGGCATGGCCATGCGCCTTTTCGGTCTTCGCGATATCGGTCTTCAGCGCATCGAGCTTCTTACGCAGCTCGGCGCGCTCCTGCTCGGCCTGCTGCTTCTGGCGCGTGCGCGCGGCTGACGTCAGCACCGGCTCTGCCTGCGCTGCGCGAGGAGCCGGCGCCAAAGCCAGTGCTGCCAGCATCAACGCCAGCGGAAGGGACTGCATGGGGGACGGCAAAAGTGATTTGCGCATCACCGCTTACTTGGCCTTGCCCTGGCTGGCGACAGCCTGCATCGCCGCTGCTATCGCGGCCGAATCGCCGAGGTAGTAGCTGCGTATCGGCTTCAGGTCCGCATCCAGTTCATAGACCAGCGGCTGGCCGTTCGGGATGTTCAGGCCGACGATGTCGGCATCGCTGATGTTGTCGAGGTACTTGATCAGTGCGCGCAGGCTGTTGCCGTGCGCCGAGACCAGGATCTGTTTGCCGGCGCGAATGGCGGGTGCGATCGACTCGTTCCAGACCGGCAGCACGCGCGCGACCGTGTCCTTCAGGCATTCGGACAGTGGAATTTCTTCGCGCTTGAGTTTTGCATAGCGCGGGTCGTTATACGACGCGCGCTCGTCGCTCGGGTCTAGCGCCATCGGCGGCGTGTCATAGCTGCGGCGCCAGACCAGTACCTGTTCGTCGCCATATTTGGCGGCGGTCTCGGCCTTGTTCAGGCCCTGCAGCGCGCCGTAGTGGCGCTCGTTCAGGCGCCACGCATGCACGGTCGGCAGCCACATCAGGTCCATCTCGTCGAGCGTCAGCCACAAGGTGCGGATCGCGCGCTTGAGCACGGAGGTATAGGTCAGATCGAAAGTGAAGCCGGCGTCCTTCAGGATGCGGCCGGCTTCGCGCGCTTCGGCGATGCCCTTGTCGGTCAGGTCGACGTCGGCCCAGCCGGTGAAGCGGTTTTCTTTGTTCCACGTGGACTCGCCGTGGCGCATGAAGACAATCTTGTACATGGGAAGATGCAAGGGTTGGATGGGTGAGATGGTGCGTAGCCTTCTATTCTATAATGGCACGCTTGCTTCAAACGAAGCTTCACACACGAAATGCCGGGAACTGATTCACCGTGAAATTCTTGATTGACAATATCTGGCTGGTGCTTATCGCGCTGGTCTCCGGCGGTGCACTCGCATGGCCGACACTGTCCCGCAGCAAGCTGAGCCTGTCGACGCTGCAAGCGACGCAGCTGCTGAATCAGGGCAAGGCCCAGATCCTGGACGTGCGCACCGCCGACGAATTCAGCGCCGGTCATCTGCGCAATGCCAAACACATTCCGGTCGACCAGCTGGCCAACCGTGTCGCCGAGCTCGACAAGGCGCGCCCGGTGCTGGTGATCTGCCAGACCGGCCCGCGCGCGCAGCGCGCTGCCGGTCAGCTGGCCCGTGCAGGATTTGCTGAAGTGTTTATCCTTGACGGTGGTTACGCCGAATGGCAGTCACAGGGACTGCCGACCGCCAAATAAGCGAAGCAAGAAGGAGCATAGGTAATGGGTGCGAAAGTCCGCATGTACAGCACCGGGGTCTGCCCGTACTGCAACATGGCCGAGCGTCTGCTGAAAGCCAAGGGTGTCGAGGAAATCGAAAAGATCCGTATCGACCTCGAACCGGAACAGCGCGCGTTGATGATGGAAATGACCGGCCGTCGCACCGTGCCGCAAATCTACATCGGCGACACCCATGTCGGCGGTTTTGACGACCTGTCGGCGCTCGATCGCGAAGGCAAGCTCGACCCGTTGCTGAAGGCGGCCTGACTCGCGCGTCGCTGACGAACACCTGCATTGATTCAGCGCGCAGCCGTCGCTTGCGACGGCGCGCATCATTCCCACCCACACGAAAGCAATTCATGTCTGAGCAGAACCCGCAAGAGAACCAGCCCACGTTCAACATTCAGCGCATCTACCTGAAGGACATGTCGCTGGAGCAGCCGAACTCGCCGGCCATCTTCCTTGAGCAGGAAGGCCCGTCGATCGAGGTGGCGATCGACGTCGGTTCCGAGACGCTGGGCGAGGGCATCTATGAAGCGACCTGCACCGTGACCGTCACGGCCAAGGTGCGCGACAAGGTCGCTTTCCTGGTCGAAGGCAAGCAGGCCGGCATCTTCGAGGCACGCAACATCCCGGACGGCCAGCTCGAGCCGCTGCTCGGCATCGCCTGCCCGAACATCCTCTATCCTTACCTGCGCTCCAACATCGCCGACATGGTGACTCGCGGTGGTTTCCCGCCGGTGCACCTGGCCGAGATCAACTTCGAAGTCTTCTACCAGCAGCGCCAGCAGGTGCTCGCTCAGAACGCACCGACCCAGGTGCAGTAAGCAGGAGATCCGCATGGCCGCGCCGCGCATCCGCCACGTCTTCGCAGCACTGCTGCCGGCAGCGCTGGCCGTGCTCTGCACTGAGGTGCAGGCCGCCGATTTCCGCTCCGTCGCCCCCGGCCCGGCCGTGATGTATGACGCGCCCGGGCTGAAGTCGAAAAAAGTCTTCATCGCGCCGGCCGGCATGCCGCTGGAGCTGGTGCTGACCAATGGTGACTGGAGCCGTGTGCGTGACGCCAGTGGCGAGCTTGCGTGGATAGAGAACAAGCACTTGTCGAACAAGCGCACGCTGGTCGTTGAAGTGCCGCAAGCCGCAGCACGCGCCAGCGCCAGCGATAGCGCAGCTGTCGTCTTCAGCGCGTCCAAGGGCGTGATGCTGGAACTGGCCGAGCCGGTCTCGTCCGGCTGGATCAAGGTGCGCCACCGTGATGGCGAGACCGGCTACGTGAAGGCCTCGGACGTCTGGGGCGAATGAATATTTCGATCCTCGGTGCCGGCGCCTGGGGCACCGCACTGGCCGTTGCGCTGGCCGAGCGCCAGTCACTGCTGCTGTGGGGCCGTGATCCGCAAGCGATCGCCGACATCGCCGCACGCCGCGAGAATGCACGTTACCTGCCCGGCATCGCCCTGCCCGCATCACTGCAACTGACAGCGGACCTTGCGCAAGCCGTCGCGCATGCGCAAGGCGGCCTGCTGATACTTGCGACCTCCTTCTCCGGCCTGCGCACCATGCTGGGTGCGCTGAAGGGCCATCCGCTGCCCAACCTGATCTGGCTGTGCAAGGGTTTCGAGCCCGGCACGGCCTTGCTGCCGCATCAGGTGGTCGCGCAAGAGCTCGGTGAAGCAATTCCCTGTGGCGCGCTGTCGGGCCCGTCCTTCGCGCACGAAGTCGCGCGCGGCCTGCCGTGTGCGCTCGTCATTGGCTCCACCTTCGAAGCTCTTCGTAAACAAACCATCGCCGGTGTGCATGGCGCGCAGCTGCGCGTGTACTCGACAGATGACATCGCCGGTGTCGAGACTGGCGGCGCAGTGAAGAACGTGCTCGCGATCGCCACCGGCATCGCCGACGGCCTCGGCCTTGGCCTGAATGCCCGTGCGGCCTTGATCACGCGCGGTCTGGCCGAGATCACGCGGCTCGGTACCGCGCTCGGCGGCCGCATGGAGACCTTCATGGGCCTGACCGGTGTCGGCGACCTGATCCTCACCTGCACCGGTGACCTGTCGCGCAACCGCCAGGTCGGCCTGGGCCTCGCGCAAGGGAAGTCGCTGGACAGCATCGTCGCCGAACTCGGTCATGTGGCCGAAGGCGTGCGTTGCGTGCAGGCGGTGCAGCAGCTTGCGCAGCATCATCAGGTGACGATGCCCATCGTCGATGCGGTTGCGCAGGTCTTGTTTGGTGGCGATGCGCCGCAAGCAGCGATACAGCGCCTGCTGGCGCGCGAGGCGCGCGAAGAGACGGCCTGAAGTGTAGATGCGTTGTCGGCCAGGGGTTTGAGGCTGGTTGCCGGCACATACCCTGTGGGCGCGGAGCCAACCGTGCTTGCTGGAACGCATGCTTGCGCCGCATCGAAGGAATAAAATCGGCGTACTGAATAATCGCGGAAAGCGTAAAGCGCATCTCGGGCCACCGCTACCGGCGGCGCGAACGATAGCGCCAATAACAGCGAGATTGACAGTACAGCGCTTGCATCACTTGCTGTCCGGATTGCACCTTCGGGAGGAAAGGTGGTCTGAGAACAAGAGCTTTGCCCTCCATCTCTTTTTCCAACCACATCGATGATGCCCATGAGCCTGCGTTCCCGCCGCCCTGCTTCGCCACTACGCTACCTGCGGCGCAGCCGTGCCTTCACGCTGATCGAGATCATGGTCGTCGTCGTGATCATGGGCGTGCTCGCTGCGCTGGTGGTGCCGCGACTGATGGGGCGCACCGACGATGCGCGCATCCTCGCCGCGAAGCAGGACATCGCGACGCTGATGCAAGCGCTCAAGCTGTACCGGCTCGACAACCATCGCTACCCCACCGCCGAACAAGGCTTGCAGGCGCTCGTCACGCGTCCGGCCAGTGGCCCCGCAGCGGCGAACTGGAAGACGGGCGGCTATGTAGACCGGCTCAACAAGGACCCGTGGGGCAATCCCTATCAATACCTGTCACCCGGCGTGCATGGCGAGGTTGATCTGTTCTCGCTGGGTGCCGATGGCAAGCCGGGTGGTACCGGTGTTGATGCCGACATCGGCTCCTGGCAAGAGTAAGGCGTCCATTGAACGCGGCAGCGACCCTGAGGGCCAGCTTCACGAAGCGCCATCGCAGCGCAGCCGGCTTCACGCTGCTCGAACTGCTGGTGGTATTGGTCATTGTCGGCATCCTGCTCGGCGCAGTTGCACTCAATGCCAGCCCCGGCGACCGCCAGCTGCTGCAGAACGAGGCGCAGCGCGTCGCATTGCTGCTGCAACTGGCACGCGATGAAGCGATCGTGCGTAATCGGCCGATCGCATTCGAAGCCGATGATTACCGTTACCGCTTTATGGTTCGCCAGGGCGAAGGCTGGCAGCCGCTGGCCGGTGATGCGCTGCTGCGCGAGCGCGAGTTTCGCAGTGCGCCGCTCGCTCTCGCGCTGACACCGGCGACCAACGACCAGCGTCCTTTGCGTATCGTGTTCGGCAAGGAGCCGGTCGACAAGGCTTTCGTGTTGACGCTGTCGCTCGGGCCGCAGGCTGCGACGATACGTGCCGATGGCATCGGCAACTTCACGGTCGAATGACAGGCATGCACCCGCACCGCTCTGTTCGCCAATCAACGTGCACGCATCGCGCGGGCTTCACGCTGCTTGAAGTGCTGGTCGCGCTGGTGGTGGTCGGCACGGCGCTCGCGGCCAGTCTGCGCGCCGTTGGCAGCCTCACGCAAAACAGCAGTGACTTGCGTTCGGCGATGATGGCCACCTGGTCGGCCGAGAACCGTCTGACGCAAATTCGTCTCGCGCATGAATGGCCGTCGATTGGCAAGCGTGAATTCGCCTGTCCACAGGGTGAGCTGCCTTTTCGTTGCGAAGAGCAGATCCTGTCCACGCCCAATCCTTCGTTCCGTCGCGTCGAGGTCAGTGTGATCGACGAGCGCAGCCCGGGCCGCAAGATCATTACCTTGTCGCAGGTGGTGCCGAATGCGCTCTGATCAACGCTGGCGTTCTACACGCGCCCACCGGTCAGCACGCGATGTGCAGCATCGGCCTTCACGCCAGCACGGCCTGACCCTGGTCGAGCTGCTGGTCGCGATCACCGTGCTGGCCTTCATCGCGGTGCTCGGCTGGCGCGGGCTGGATTCGATCACGCGCGCACGCGAGGCCCTGAACATTGAATTGGAGCAGACCCGCGGTCTGCAACTGGCCTTCGCGCAATTGCAGACGGATTGCGCGAATGCGGTCGATGCGATCACCCTCGATGGTCGCTCGCCGCTGGCCGTCAGTGCCGACCGCATCACGATCGCGCGCCGCGTGCAGCTCGATGCGCAGCCGGGCAAGCTGCAGCTGGTGACCTGGCGTCTGCGCAATGGGGTGCTGACCCGTGAAGAATCGCCGGCGACGCGCGACCTGACTCAGCTTGACCAGTACTGGCAGTTCGCCGCCGCCGGCGGTGCCAGCCCGGTCACGCTGCGCAGCGGTCTGCGCGCGATGGACCTGCGCGTGTGGACCGATGATGGCCGCGGCTGGCGCAGCTGGACCCAGATGCCATCATCATCATCGTCATCTTCATCGCCGTCGCCAGCAGCAACGGCGCTCACCTCGCGCGGCGCGCTGATGAATCCGGGAGCAGGCACCACCGCAATGCAGACTAGCTGGAGCGGGCTCGAAGTGTCGCTGCAGATCGAAGGCAATGCGGCACCGATGACCAAGGTCTTCATGCTGGGGGCAACCTGATGCGCGTGCCATCGCACAAAATGCGCCAACGCCAGCATGGCGTGGCCATCGTCACTGCGCTGCTGCTGACGACACTGGCCATCACCATTGTTGCCAGCCTGTTCTGGCAGCAGCAGGTGCAGGTGCGCTCTATCGAAAACCAGCGGCTGCAACTGCAAAAGCAATGGGTGCTGCGTGGCGCGCTCGACTGGGCGCGCCTGATCCTGCGCGAAGATGCGCGCTACTCGGCGATTGATGACCTGAACGAGCCCTGGGCCGTGCCGCTGTCGGATACGCGACTCGACCGCTATGTTGAATCGGCATCGATACGCGGCAATGCCGGCAGTGCGGTGCTGTCGGGCGGCATACAAGACGCGCAGGCGCGACTGAACCTGACCGGGCTGGCCTCGCGCGGCGAGATCAATCTGAACGAGGTGCAGGCCTTTGAGCGGCTGTTGGCTGCACTGCGGCAGGACGCAGGACTGGCGCGCGCGACTGCGCAGCAAGTGGTCGCGTCGCAGCGCGCTTCAATCGCCAGCGCCGACGCCGGCAGCCCGCGCCCGATCGCCTTCGTGCAGGTCGATGACTTGCTGGCGGTCCCCGGCTTCACACCAGCGGCGCTGGCCGCGATTCGCAATCATGTAGTGTTCCTGCCGCGCGCAACGCCCGTCAACGTGAACACGGCGTCACCCGAGGTGCTCGCTGCGCGGCTGGCGACGCTGTCAGTGGCTGAGGCCAGCAACCTGGTCGATGCGCGCCGCAGTGCGAGTTTTCGCGACCTGAATGACTTTGCGGCGCGGCTCCCGGGCCGCCCGGAGCCGCCGCCGACATCACAGGTCGCGGTCGCGACCAGTTACTTCCTTGTGAACGGCCGCGTGACGATCGGTGAGGCCAGCCTGCAAGTACAGGGGCTGGTCGAGCGTCATGGGCCGACCACGCATCTGGTCTGGCTGCGCGAGGTCTGAGATCATGAAAGACATGTTAGCCACTGCCCCCTCTGCTTTGTACCTGCGCCTGCCTGCGCGCGCGCTGCCGCGTGAGGCCGGCGCTGCCGTTCAACCGTTGTCCTTCGCGATCGCGACGCGCGGTCGCTTGCAGCGCATCGGCCATGCACACCTGCCAGAGCTGTCCACGCTTTTGCAGCAGGCGCAGCGCGTGGTGCTGTTGCTGGCCGCATCCGATGTCAGCCTGTTCCGTATCGCCGTGCCGCCGCTGACGGCGGCACGCCTGAAGGCGGCGCTGCCCGCGCTGGTGGAAGACCGTGTGATTGGCGACCCGGCTGATTGCGCGATCGCGGTCGGCGTGCCGAATGGCAATGGCGTTGGCGCCGGAGCGATCTCTGGCTCTGGCAACGAGTGTCTGGTCGCGGTCGCGGACCGCGCGTGGCTGCAGAACTGGCTTGATGCCTTGCGCCGGCATGGCGCGCGCCGCATCTCGGCCTTGCCCTTCGTGCTGTGCCTGCCGCTGCCAGCCAATCGTGTGGCAGCCAGTGTCGTCGAGCATGGCGCGCAGCGCGAGCTGGCGCTGCGGCTGTCGGCTCAGGAAGGCATGGGCTTGCCGTTGTCGTCCGACGGTGCGGAGCAGTTGCCTACCGAAGTTTTTCAGTTGCTGTCGACCTTTGCGGCACAGCGCGCAGTGCAGCTGTCATTGCCACCATCGCTGCTCGATATCTTTCGGCGCGCGTATGCACCGCTCGATGTTCCCGGTGAATCTGCTACGACAGATGACGCTGCGGCGAATGCGGTAGATGAAGCACAGCCCGTCGCCGCGATCGAACTGCGCGAAGAGAACTGGGCGGCCTGGGTCGAAGGCGCGGGCCATGTGGCGATCGATCTTGCCAGCGCCATCACGGCCGACGACAGCGAAGGCACCGACTGGCGATCGTGGCGCTGGCCGATTGCTCTGGCGGCATCGCTGCTGTTGCTGAATGTCGTTGCGCTGAACTGGGACTGGTGGCAAATGCGCAGTGAAGGCGCGCAATTGCGCGACGCGATGGAGCGCAGTTTCCGCCGCAGTTTTCCGAATGAGACGCTGGTCGATCCGGTCGCGCAGTTGCGGCAGAAGATCGCCCTGTCAAAGCAGGCTGCCGGCGAGTCCGCACCCGGCGATTTCATTGCGCTTGCCGCATCGCTCGGTGATGCGTGGACCGAGGCAGCGCCGGCGATGGGTGTCGATGCGCACTCGATCGCCATGATCGAGTATCGCGATGCCGCACTGACTGTGCGCTTCAAACCTGGCCAGCAACCGTCGCTGGACGCGGCGCGCGCTGTGCTGGCTGCGCGTGGTCTGGAAGCGAGCATCGTGGCCGGCGATGCCGCGCAATGGCAAGTCAGGAGCATCCGATGAATCGACGCGGCAGCATCAACACGCGTGTGGCTGGCAGTGGCCTGCGCAGCTTCTGGCAACAGCGTACGGGCCGTGAGCGCCGTGTACTGACATTCGGCGGTGTGTTGCTCGCACTCGCGCTGCTATGGCTGGTTGGCGTGGAGCCGGCACTCGACGGGCGCGAGCGCTGGCGCAAAGACTTGCCGCAGCTGCGCGCCAACGCGGCGCAGGTGCAGGCCTTGTCGCAGCAGCTGGCGGCCGCGCCGCCACGCGCATCGAATACAGCGAATGCAGCGGCGGCGCCAATCAACAAGGCACCGCTCGAGGCCAGCCTGTCGGCGCAGGGCCTGAAGGCGCAGTCGCTGAATGTGCAGGATGCGGGCGGCATGCTGCTGGTACGCGCGAGCTTCACCGATGTGTCGTTCGCGGCATTGAGCGAATGGCTGCAACAGCAGCAGCGGGCCTCGCAATTGTCGGTCAGCGAGGCGAGCGTGACTGCGCGCGAGCGACTCGATCGCGTCGATGCGCAGTTGACGCTACAGCGTCAGCCATGACGCGCTGGCTGGCCCGAATCTGGGCCTGGACGCTGGCTGGATTGCTGGCGGTGGCCGTGACTGCGGTCGCGACGCTGCCGGCCGCATGGCTGGTGCCACTGGTCGAGCAGCAGACCGGCGGCCGCGTATCGCTCGGTGACACTCAGGGCAGCGTCTGGCAAGGCTCGGCCTTCATCGGTGCCGCCAGTGCGGCCGGCGAACCACTGGCGCCACTGCTGCCGGGTCGCTTCAGCTGGCGTTTGTCGCCACTGCTGCTGTTGGGGCATGTCGATGCGGAGCTGGCCAACGAGCAGGCGCTGGGTCAGCCAGTGACGGTGCGTGGCAGCTGGCGCCAATGGGACGTGGGCGCCGGCGCGCTGGTGATGCCGGCCGAGCGCTTGGCTGCCTTGGGCGCCCCGCTGAACACGGTGAAGCCTTCGGGCCGCATGCGGCTGTCATGGCTGCCGCTGACGCTGGAACGTGTGCCGGATGGCGTGCGCATTGACGGCCGGATGCAGCTCGACCTGACGGAGATTGCATCGGCCTTATCGCCGGTCAAGCCGCTTGGCGCATACCGGATGGAATTCCTCTGGCGCGGCGATGCGGCCCACCTCACACTGGGCACCCGCGCCGGACCGCTGATGCTGGAGGGCGCAGGTGATATCGTTCACGGCCGGCTGCATTTTTCCGGGCAAGCGTGGGCGCAGGAGGGGAAAGAACAGAGCCTGGCGATCCTGCTGAACCTGCTGGGTCAGCGACGCCAGGTCGGAAGTCGTAGCGTGATTGCACTTGAATTCAAATGAAAAAAACATCGCTGTTTTCCACCCTGCCGATCTCGCCGGTTGCGTCCACGGAGTCCTTGCTGGCCAGCCTGACTTCCGGGACCTCGCCCGCCTTGCCGACCGCTTCGACGACATCGATCACATCAAGCACA
>JACCDX010431794.1_pt1 | contig 10032 bp, 12 predicted proteins | sample 7449681 | NCBI WGS metagenome assembly JACCDX01 (sample SAMN15323450, study PRJNA562643) | freshwater metagenome | isolation source: river surface water | place: USA:Blue River Watershed | collected 2017-08-18
GGGAGCGCCGCCGCCGTTGGGCTCTTGAGAGTGAGAGCATCCCTGAAAATCTCATTCGCCTCTCGGTTGGGTGTGAACATGTCGAAGACATCTGGCGCGATATCGAGCAAGCCCTGGGAAAGTAGAGTATTTTTAAGGCATGAAAGCTCTACGCCGACTTCTCGCACTCATCACTATGACTGTGCTCGCATTTAAAGCGGTAGCTTCATTCTTAAGTTGGGTTGAAAAGCAAGAAGATTCAGAGACTGATGCCTGGATCGATGAAGATGAATTTGAGGATGCTTAATTGCCCTACGCACCAGGCGTGTGCAATATTGGCGGACCAGAAGTTGCCCGCCGCAAAGCTGTTGCAAAAGCAGGCGGCTTACTTTTTATAATCTACGCAGTATTCACATTACTTACGCAAGCTTCTCCATCAAGTGCAGTTCTCTCATTTATCCCAGCGATGCTCTTTGCTGTGGGATATGTACAGTCAAAGAAGAAATTCTGTTTTGCGTATGGCTTGATGGGAACTTTTAATTTTGCTGCAGCAGGAACATTAACCAAGGTAACAGATAAAGAAGCACTAGCTGCAGATCGTCGCGCTGCTCTAGTCATTATTGCCCAGTCAATGGGGATTGCACTTGTCTTGTCATCGCTTTTAGCTCTCACACTTTCCCTTTAGATTTTTTCCTTTCCCTCTTACATTTATTCCTCTGTAGTGGGATTCTTAAGATGTGAAAATCATTATCCAAACCCGAAACGCAGCAGTACTCGCAGGTGACTTTAAAGAAATTGCAGAAGAGAAGCTTCATTCAATGGAGCGCTTCAGCGTACTGATTGAAAGAATTGAAGTAGAAGTTTCACACGAGAGCAATCCGCGTCAGGGGAAACATTCACATAAAGTCGTAATCACATCACATGGTGCTGGCCCTGCTTTGAGAGCAGAAGCCACTGAATTTAACGATGTTGCCGCATTTGATGTTGCAATCAAGAGTATTGAATTACAAATCAGGAAAATTCATGAGAAGAATAAAGATCACAGCAGAGAGACAATTAGAACCAAGCCTCTAGCAGATTAATTACTTCTTCTTTCCTTTTCCAGACTTCATTCCGTTCTTTGCCGCATATGGTGCTACAGGTTCGACAGGTTCAACAGGCATTGGGCCTAGGGCCTGAATTGCAGCATCTCGGGCTGCAATAGCTGCACTCTTTGCGCTCAATCGAGTTGATGCAAGCTGGAACTTCTGAGCTGGTGTCTTTGCTTGAGATAAGCCCGCATTGAAATCAGAATTTGCTTTATTGATTGCATCGTTGAAGTTCTTATTGATTAATTTAATGCTCGCAGCACGAGATTTGAGGGCAGCATTAAAGTTTTCACGAGCAATCTTGTATTCAGTCATCGCATCCTGAAATGAAGTAGCCGTTGGTGATGGAGTAGGTGTGGGATCTGCAAGAGAAATAGAGGTGCTGGTGCAGGAGAAGAGGAGAGTGGTCACAAGGACTGCTCCCACACGGTTCACACCTTTTCTCATGGTGATAGTGTGATTGAGAAATATGTGAAGAGTCTGTGAATGAGGCTTGAATTACCTCCGTGTCGTTGGCAGATGATGCGTGCTCATGGCATGGTTGACCTATGGGCCAGCTAATCATGATCATCGACGATGAGGCAGGGGTCCGCGACCTCCTCTCGGATGCGCTTAAGTTGGCTGGCTTTGAGACAGTAGTTGCCCAAGATGCCATGGTGGCGCAGACAATGCTTCGCACCATCAAGCCAGACCTACTTGTCGTAGATATCAATATGCCTCTCATGGATGGATTTGAGTTTATTGAGCGCATCAGGGGAAATGGAGACCAAACACCTGCGCTGATGTTGAGCGCACGAGGAGATCGCGCAGATGTCACCCGCGGGCTCACTCTTGGAGCCGATGACTATGTCACCAAACCTTTCGGTCTAGAAGAGTTGGTCTTGAGAATTAAGGCGATTCTGCGACGCGCTCAATTCACAGAAGCGGTGGCAACCTCACTTTCTTGTGGTCCGATTACTCTTGATGAGGCTTCTCATAAAGTTATGTTTAATTCCGAAATAGTAGATCTCTCTCCAACCGAATTTCGTCTCCTGCATGTTCTCTTGGAATCAAAAGGGCGAGTGTTGAGCAAGAGCCACCTTCTTGATGAGGTGTGGGGAATTAACTTTGAGACAGAAACTACTGTTGTTGATACTTATATCTCGTATCTTCGTAAGAAGCTTCACCGTGATGGTTTTGAAGGCATCCGCACGGTGCGTGGAGTAGGTTTCCAGATGCAAGTCGATAAGAAGTGAAGCTAACATCCACTAACAGACTTCGTCTGGTTGCAATCACTCTGACCACATTGCTCACTTTTGGTATTGGTTCATTCGCCTCTCTGAGCACATTCAAAAGCGATCAAGGTCGAATTGATGACCAAGTCAATGAGACTATCCAAGCCGCAAAGGAGAATGTTGGACAAGAATTGAGCGCAGCTCTCTTCTATATCGATCAGTATTCTCTCGATCTCTCCTTGTTACTTCTTTCTCGCGATGGCCAACTCACTCTCATTAGTGAATCAACAAAAGAAGGTTTAGAAAGATTATCTCTTTCAGAGGCAAATAGAGCTGTGAGAGAAATTTATGATGCACGCGGGAAGTCTCACCTTCGTCTTCGCACTCTTGAGATTTCAGGCGGCGATTACTTGGTTGTTGTTGGTTCAGCAGAAGATGCCTACAAGAGGTTACAAAGCAATATAGCAACAGCAATCTCCATAACTGTTGTAGCTAATCTAGGTGCATTCATCATCCTCTCCTTCTATATCCGAAGGATTAAGAGGCGTGATGATGTTGATGCCCTTGCACGCATGCGAGAGTTCCTCGGGGATGCTTCTCACGAGCTTCGCACACCACTTACGGTGATTAAGGGTTATGTTGAAATGCTGAGCAAAGGAATGATGACTGAAGAGTCGGATAAAGAGAGAGCGTTTCTGAGAGTCAATAATGAGATTGCTCGTATGGAGATTCTTATCCATGATCTCCTGCTCCTTGGCGAACTGGGAGAAAGTGGAGAACGCTCAAAGGAGAGAGTGGATTTCAGTGAACTCCTCAGGGCTTATGCAGATGACTTTGTCACTCTCAATCCAGGTCGTCAGGTGATAATTCAAATCCAAGATGATATTTCAATAAACGCTGATCGCGATTACTTGGCGAGATATATCCAAAATGCACTTGTGAACATTACTCGTCACACACCGCCACATGCCCCCGTGAGAATCACTCTCAATCGCAAGAGTAAGTTAACTCGTCTAGCAATTGAAGATGGAGGTCCAGGACTTCCACAATCTGCATACCGTGAAAATATTAGAAGTTTAAATAGATTTGATGCATCGCGTTCACGCGATCACGGGGGCTCAGGTCTTGGTATGAGCATTATGGCTGCGGTGGTCGCAAAACTTGGCGGCACATTCTCACTCCAGCCAAGCGAGCTTGGTGGATTGGCAGTTATAGCCGAACTGCCATAGCCGATACGATTGCTTCATGGATGAGATTGAGAGCGCCTTACGCGAGCTGCATCAAGCCATTCTCTCCAAAGATTCATTTGTGAGGGCAGTTCTCTCAGGGCGTCGAAGAAATATGGAGACTGCCCATGAGCGAATTGATCTTCGCCCAGTTTCTCTTAAGTCCGGTCTTTGCGTTCAAGTTAGCCACAGTGATGGCCGTGCAATGACGACTAAGAATTATTCTTTTGAAGAACTTCCATTTATGGAGTTTGCCTTAGCTGGATATGCCAATTTTCTCGTTGAGACAACTTCTGAATTGATTAACTTGAGGATTGGAAAGAAGGGTCAAGTGCTGCTCAGCCGCAGCAAAAACACCGCAGTTCAAGTTACAGATCACGATCACAACAAGAAGCGTTTACTTGATTCTGGGGATCCATTCCTTCGGGAAGTTGGAATTTCGGATCGAAATGGAAACATCAAGCCTTCCATGATGGATAAGTACAAGCAGGTTGAAGAATTCTTGCGCCTACTTATTCCCACACTCAATGATGCGATTGAGGCTGGCCACATTCGTAAACCTTCTCGTGAGAATCCACTTAAGGTGGTCGACCTTGGATGTGGCCACGCATACCTGACATTTGCCACACACCAATATCTGAAGGCACACGATATTGCAGTGAAAGTAATTGGAATAGATATTAGACAAGCATCTCGAGACCGAAATAATGCAATTGCAGAGAAATTGGGAATCTCGGAGTCGATTGAGTTCTTTGCAGAAGAAATTTCATCTACGACAATTAAGGAGGCCGATGTCGCAATTGCCCTACACGCTTGCGACACCGCCACTGATGATGCAATTGCATGGGCAGTCAATCACGATGTTCGGCTAGCCCTCTTCGCACCTTGTTGCCACCACGATATCCAACTCCAAATGACGACTCCTCCTGAACCTTGGAATCTGATTACTCGCCATGGAATTATGAGAGAGCGGCTTGGGGATTTGATTACAGATGCCCTTCGCATCCAATTGATGAAACTCGGCGGATATCGTGTGGAGGCCATTGAATTTATTGGGGGCGTTCACACACCACGCAATCTCATGATTCGAGCGGTCAAGACTGGCGCTAAGCCTGACCCTTCAGAAGGCGAGCTCTATCAACAGATGGTCAGCTTGTGGGGCGTAACTCCCGTTCTTGAAGGAAAATTGAACCGATAGACTGGGGCCATGTCTAAGGTCCTTGCATCTCTTCCCGTTGGAGAAAAAGTCGGAATCGCATTCTCTGGGGGACTCGATACCTCTGTTGCTGTTGCGTGGATGCGCGAGAAAGGTGCAATCCCTTGCACCTACACAGCTGACCTAGGTCAATACGACGAGACAAATATCGACACTATTCCAGATCGTGCAAAAGATTACGGCGCTGAGATTTCCCGCCTTGTCGATTGCAAAACCCCACTCGTTGAAGAAGGACTTGCAGCAATTGCATGTGGAGCATTCCATATTCGCTCAGGTGGCAAGCAATATTTCAACACAACTCCACTCGGTCGTGCCGTAACAGGAACACTTCTTGTCAGAGCAATGCTGAGCGATAGCGTTGAGATTTGGGGAGATGGTTCAACATATAAGGGCAATGACATTGAGCGTTTCTATCGCTATGGGCTTCTCGCCAATCCAAATCTTCGAATCTATAAGCCATGGCTTGATGCAGATTTCGTTCGCGAGCTCGGCGGTCGCAAAGAGATGTCAGAGTGGCTTGTCTCTCACAACCTTCCATATCGCGATAGCGTTGAGAAGGCTTATTCAACTGATGCAAATATTCTTGGAGCAACTCACGAAGCAAAAGATTTAGAGCAGCTCGATGCTTCAATTGAGATTGTTACTCCAATCATGGGAGTTAAGTTCTGGGATCCTTTAGTTTCAATTCCCTCTGAAGATGTGAAGATTCAATTCGTGCAAGGTCGCCCTGTAGCGATTAATGGCAAAGATTTCACCGATGTTGTCGAACTCATGCAGGAGGCAAATGCAATCGGTGGGCGCCATGGTCTTGGTATGGCAGACCAGATTGAAAACCGAATCATTGAAGCAAAGAGTCGTGGAATCTATGAAGCTCCAGGAATGGCTCTTCTCTTTATTGCATATGAGCGTTTAATTAGCGCAATTCATAATGAAGACACTATTGCTAACTATCATGCTGAAGGTCGCCGTCTAGGTCGCTTACTCTACGAAGGTCGATGGCTTGATCCGCAGAGCTTGATGCTTCGTGAATCTCTTACTCGCTGGGTGGCATCTGCCGTCACAGGAGAGGTCACTCTGCGCCTTCGCAGGGGAGATGATTACTCTGTCATCAATACAAGTGGACCTGCCTTGAGTTATCACCCAGATAAATTGTCGATGGAGCGCACAGAGGGAGCGGCATTTGGTCCAACTGATCGCATTGGTCAATTGACTATGCGTAACTTGGATATTGCAGATACTCGCGCAAAGCTTGAGATGTACCGCGACCAAGGACAGCTTGGCGGGGGAGATTTCAAACTTATCCGACAACTAGAGGATTAATCTGGTGCGAAACCGCACAGTTCTTGCTGCTGGCCTTCTCTATATATTTGCAGCTCTCTTTCACATTCCAGATTTTCTATATCCCCATGGCTTCGACAAGGATGCACCAGCTCAATTTCTCTCACTGATGGTGATGGGAGTGATCTATGGCGTTTACATCACCCTGCGTCCATCCAGCTTTGCTGCAGCAAAAATCGTTAAGTATGCCGTTCTAGCACTCTTGCTCTCACAATTAATTTCACTCATGCTCAGCGGGAGCTTGGTCTCATCTCTCATTGGTGATTCAGGTCGATTTGTTGGCATGGCAACAACGATTGGTCTAGTGGCGGTAGCAGTCTTTCATAGCTCATTCACATTTGAGGAATTTAGAAAGCTTGCCCTCTATTTTGTTATTGCAATTGAATTAGTTTCAATTGTTGGAATTGCTCAACACTTTAATCTCATTGAATTACCAGGCGATCAAGGGGGAATAGCTTCAACTTTAGGCAACACCGATTTCTTTGCCGCCTATGTTGCAACTGCCTTCCCTCTTCTGATTTTTGTGGCTCTTGGACGCTCCCGCAGATTCCAAATTGTGGTGGGTTTGGCAGCTCTTCTCAATCTCTTTGCGCTCTACTTTGCTGGTCCTCTTCAGGCATATGTTGATATCGCAATCATCATCTTTGGTCTAACTGTTTATCGCTTGCGCAGATTTATTCCTAAGCGCCAGTGGAGTTTAAATGTTCGCACCTATCTAGGAACCTTTGCAGTCATTATTTGGGCTGAGTTCATCTTCCTCATGCCATTCTTGGGAAGTTTTGTTCCAGTACTTGGAAATGATGTTCAGGTGAAGATCCGATCAAATTTCTGGCTTGCTGGAATGCGCCAGTTCTTTTCGCATCCACTCTTTGGTGTGGGGCCAGATCAATATGGAAATAACTACGAGCAGTACCGCACACTTGAAGATGTGGTGAAGTACACCAACATTCTGAGCAACGATGCTCACTCAGCTCCTGTTCAGACCCTTGCCACATTGGGAATCGTCGGAGCTCTTATCTACACATTTCTGATTGCACTTGTTATTCGATCAATCCTCATCATTTGGGATACTCGTAAGTTCCCTCGCCTAGCCACATATCTTCTTGCACTCTATGTGGCTGTCTATCTCACTAATTCCTTTATTAGTCCAATAACGATCTCCCACAAGATTCTCTTCTGGGCAATCTGCGGATTTATTGTTGGAAGCGTCTATGGCGAGCGCGTAGCAGGTAGACATCTCGCACTTCGAGGGGCTGGGGCAACTCTTGCATTCTTTGCGCTCGTAACGGGTGCACTCTTCGCACATGGGCAGTTGAACTACCTCTCCCATATTGAAAAGTATGCAGCCGATAACAGCGTAAAGCTCGACTACAGGCACTCTGCAGTCTTGCCATGCTTTATGTATTTCGATGCCGAGATGTTGATGACGGCTCATAAGGGCAGCGAGAAGTCGGCAGCATTTGCTAAAGAAATCCTCGATCAAAATCCACGATGCGTGGCTGCGGCCATATTCCTGGCCAAAACAGCAGTCAATAACAATGATGCCCAGGCTCTACGAAAGTATGTTTATAAGTTGATTGAAATTGCACCTGTCCGAAGTCACACAATCTCAATTGGTATGTATTACGCCAATCGCACAGGCGACCTCACTGTAAAGAACGCGCTTGAGCGGGAGATGAAGGCGCTTAATCTCGTGTATGTACCTGGGACTCTCGGCTAAGGTATATTTGAAACATGTCATTTGAAGAGCTCATCGATAGGCTGAAATACCGCCTTCATGGGTACTTCCATTCAGAAAAGAAGTCGGTCAAGTATTTAGCTCGCCTTCTCGCCTTCTCAATGTTTGCAGCTCTGATCTCCACCATTGCTCCAACGCTTGCAGATGAGCTCTCATCAGATCCCTCAATGCTTCAGCCAGTGGCGACTTCAACGGAGAGCTCCACGATTACCGTGGGTGAGACATCAACGCCATCACCAACGCCTGATCCCACCTTCTCTCCAGAGGCTCAGATCACTCGACCTGCTATCTCTGCAAATTCGGCCTCGCCTCTGCCTGAAAGCTCAGAGAGTGCAACAGCCGAAGGTCCTGGTGTTCCACTGGAGATTCAACCTGCCTACACCTTGAGAATTCCAAGCAGTAGCCCGATTGATCCTCGTGCCACAAGCCACTTTGCAACCCATATCTACGCCTCTCAGCCAGATGTTGAATTCACAATGGCCTGCATCAGCGGTCCAGGAATGACCTTCGATGTGAAGGTGAAGAAGGCAGCCGATAACTCTCCTGAGGGAGATGAAATCATCACTGGTGACCTCTCAGGCAACCTGATCATCTCTGCCACCACCAATCGAGTGGTCAATCTGATCAACTCCTATAACGCGCTCTTCGTGAGCTCCACAGGGGGAGGGCTGGCTGGGCGCTCGCTCACTTACCGCTTTGTGGCGGTGACTAAGCCTGTGGCAGACCCAGAATTCTGCTCCGCAGCACGCTCAGGAGCGGTCACCACCTTCCGTGCCCTCCAGCTTGGCCTCTCCACCGTTAAGGGTGGCGGCAAGCTCAAGTAGGGCTCTCCTTTTCGCATAAAAACCTGTCAAAACACTCTCTCTAGCCTCTCTTCCTAACTTTACTTTCATCAAACCTCCAGTCTAGGATTGGGCAGATTCTCACCCCTGGGTGGGATTACTCGCGCATACCTAAAGCTCGTAGAAGGGAGCAGATCGCATGACGCTACATTCGCCGTTGAGCGGTCCTGTTAACTCCGGCTTTGGTGGAGGCAAGAAGTACAAGTCAAAGATTCTCTTTGGTGCAGCACTCGTAGGTGTCATTCCATTTATGCTCTCAACTTTTGCTGCGAGCGTGACAGTTGGAAATGGCGCACTTGAATTTGGTCAAGGTTCACAGCAGGCAGTTGCATGTGACTCCAAGATTTACATCGCAATGGGCGAAGAGTGGCATGGTCAACCAACCACAGAAGATCCATCGGCAGGTTTCTTCCGCGTTCGAGCTGTGACAGTTTCTAATCTTGATCTGCAAAATTGTGCGGGTAAGAAACTTCGTATTCGTTTGATCAATGGTTCATCCCAGGAAATTCCTCTAGGTCCTATCGCAGATGCGAAGGTTCTGCAGGTGACACTTCCTACACCAACGAACAATGTCAGCGACTCAACTGCGCTCTTGCTCTCATACCTCACAGGTACAGGCTCACCAATTTCAGGAACACTGCTCGCAAGTGCGGCAGTCTCTGTATCAGGAACATCTGTCTATGACGGAAGTGTGCTCACTGGAAATAACGCAGATGTGACCTTCTTTATCGATCCAGCTGCTCAAACAGTCAATATCGATGGACAGCTTGTTCTTCGCACCACAGTCGAAACTATCGACAATCCATCAGCACAGGCGGCAGCGCCTACGCAGTAAAGAGAATTCCCATTGGGCAACTAATGGGCATACCTAAGCTTCGCTCCACTACGAAGTAAGGGTGTAGTAAATGAAGTGGAATCGTTAACTAGAATGGGGAAAATAGGAATGGAAATCCTAAAGTTCGAGAACGCACCCGCGCCTCGTAAATCAGCACCAAAGAAGAGCAATCTCAAGTCACTTGCTGGCCTTGCAACAGTTGCAGCGGTAGCTGTACTTGGCTCAACACTCGCAGCTAACATCTCACTCGGAACAGGCTCATCAATTGAGTTCGGTCAGGGTGTTCAGGTGACAGCAGCTTGCGATACATCAATCACAATTTCACCTAAGGTGTCATTCTCTAACTCAGCTGGTGGAGGTACTTTCTACCTCTCAACAGTTTCATTCTCTGATGTAAACGCTTCAACAGCGGGATGCCAGGGTAAGACATTGAGCCTCAATGCATACGGTGACACTTCTGCGACACCACTTCAGTTGGCTACAGGTCCATCAAGCTCTGTAATCACAACTGCAACAGTTGGAATCACTTCTACAACTCCAACTTCATCTGCAGGAA
>JACCDX011219606.1_pt1 | contig 10031 bp, 15 predicted proteins | sample 7449681 | NCBI WGS metagenome assembly JACCDX01 (sample SAMN15323450, study PRJNA562643) | freshwater metagenome | isolation source: river surface water | place: USA:Blue River Watershed | collected 2017-08-18
CTCACTGTGGCCCAAGCCAAAACCAGCTCCAATCTGCTCCGGATTCTTGAGGCAGTCTCTGTTTTTGACTGCCAAATCGGGGAGAGGACCTGCATCACCAAGTTGGTATCAATAGACTGGACGGGGAGATGACCAATGAACGGGGAGGCATATGTTTTCAGGGTATTTGTCCATTGTTGTGCATGCTTTTCGTTGCGCCAAGATGCCTTATGGTCTTCGATGTATTTTGCGCTGCACTCGTCAAAAGTGATGGCCTTAGCCTGTTCCATGAGAACCTTATTTAGATCAGAATCTCGTTTCTCAATTGGATCTTGACCCTCCAGAAGGAGCTTCCTGCACTCAAGAGCCTTAATACGAGCCTCAGACAGTGAAACCAGCTCGAGAGAGCCTAGGCCCATCATTCTGGACCTTCCATTGATCATGTAACGGAAAACCCAGCTTTTTGAACACTTCTCGGTGACTTGTAGGTAAAGGCCGTTCCCGTCGCCGAATAGGCCAGCCTTCATGTTCTTTTGGATTCCGATAGAATTCAGTCTCTTGCTTTTTGCCATGCGAGCCTCCGTCATCAACCCACAACCTAACCCACAAGTTAGGGTGAAATTTCATAAGACGATTTAGTACCCACTGAAACTGAAGTGACAAATATATTCAGAAATTTCAGAGTGATAATGCAGAGGATGAAACCTCTTGAATCGTCATGAAACAGTTATGCCAGAGGACTCTCTCTCCGCCACTTATGGCCTGATCGGCCCACAAAGTTTTCCCGCAAAAATCGCACAAATGTAAAAACAGAAAAAATTGAGCTTGAGTGCGCCTCTCGCTATTCCGTTAAGCTATGGGAAAGGTGCAAGCATCCAAATGGCCAAGTTGTTTTGGGGAATCTTCCGATATCTGCTCGTTTCACTGATCATCATGGTGCTGGCCTTGAGCGTTGCCACCAATCAGTTTCCTCCGCCGATTTTCAAAATCGTGAAGCAAATTCGAGAGGCCATGGTGCTGGTGGATATGAGCCAGGCGAATATGGCTTTGCTAAAAGCTCAAGAAGAAAAAATGAAAGTTCTGAGGGAAATCGAGAGAGATTCTCCTTTGCGCGATTTTTCTGCAGCACCCGAAATAGAACTTCCCCAACTTTTGAAATCCAAGAATTTAAATGAGCCGCCAGTTCCCAGTTTCAGCGAGCAAGCGGATCGCAAAATCAAATCACTGGAATATGAAGTCGCCTATTTAAAGGCCAAGCTCAGTCGAGCCGAGTCGGAAGTGCAAGAACTGCGAAATCAAATCGCAACTTCTGTGAAGAAATAATCAAACTCTTGTGAACACGTCCTGGATTTCAATTGCCAGTTGCCTCCTCTGCGGGAATTCAATACGCTCGGTTGCCTATGAGCAATGAAAAAAAATGGATGGAAAAAGCCATCGAACTGTCTAAGAAGAATATTGAAAACGGCGGCGGTCCTTTTGGCGCCGTGATTGTGAAAGACGGAGTTGTCGTCGGCGAAGGCGCCAACCAGGTTACAGCTTCCAATGATCCAACAGCACATGCCGAAGTGGTGGCCATTCGCAAGGCCTGCCAAAACTTGAAAACCTTTGATCTTTCGGGCTGCGAAATTTTCACAAGCTGCGAGCCTTGTCCAATGTGCTTGTCAGCAGTTTATTGGGCGCGAATTTCGAAAATCTATTTTGCCAACACAAAGCTCGATGCGGCAGCGATTCAGTTTGATGACAATTTTATTTATGAAGAGATTCCAAAGCCAACCAATCAGCGCAAGATTCCAATGGTGCAGTTGTTACGCGATGAAGCTTGGAAAGTCTTTGAAATCTGGGATCAAAAGGAAGACAAATTAAAGTACTGACTCTTGAACCTGGAGGATGTGCGTGAAAAAACTCATTTCAATCCTTTTGCTGGCAATCTCTTCGCAAGCCATGGCAGGTGAAGGCCCCTTACTTTTGGGAGCCATTTTGGGGGACCCAACGGGTCTTTCCGGCCGAGTCGATTTGGATTCGTCGACAGCTTTCGACGGAGGTTTGTCTTGGTCCAATGGCTCTCGTCGGGGAGCTCAATTGCATGGTGATTATCTGCAAATCCGTCCTCGCAGGCTCGAAGCGGGAGATACTTTCTTGGATGTTTACTATGGAATTGGTGCGCGTCTGATTTCGATTTCCTCTGATTCCAAACATGAGGGAGAATTGAGTTTGGGGCCTCGTGCACCAGTCGGTTTGAAATATGAATTGCGCGATCCTTCTGTCGAATTCTTTGGTGAAGTGGCTTTGATTTTGGATGTGATTCCTTCCATTGAAGCGGATGTGGATGTCGGCGTCGGCATTCGATATCGTTTTTGATTTCTGACAAATCTTTGGGGAGAATTTCCCTCAGTTGACAAGAAAATTTCAGGCCTCTGATTTGCTTTTAAAAAGGCAAATGGAGGTCGTTATGAAAAAGAAACAACAAAAGTCCAAAGTTACTCGAACGACCGGTGGAGCTGAAATGAAAAAGCGCCCGGCTCGAAAAGTCTTGCGAGATGGACACAAGACCTATGAGGCTTATGCCGACGAGTACTGGGACCAGGCGCCCTGATGAGTGCACATGGGAGCCGAGTGAAGTGTCTCGGGGAATCACTGCACTCGGCCCCAATGTGGAGAATCACTGTGCCTTAAGCACAATCATGATCCTCGCTTTTTCGCTCCGGTGACTGGAGGAGTGTTTTTTGAAGGTCTCGTTGCTTCTTCAATTCTTTGACTCTGTTCTTGTCACCGTAGCGATTTAATCTTTCCAAGGCATAATCAAAAACTTCCGCCATGGCGGCGTAGATATTCGGGCCGGATTTTTTCAGGACCAAATCTTTGTAACGCCAACCGGAGATCACAATTTTCACTGTGAACAAATCCGGCCCAGGCTTGAGTGGAGAGTTCTCCATGCTCAAGGTGGAAGTTATTTTGTGGTCGCTGAGATCTGGAAATCGTTCGATCATTGATTTCATTTTTTCGATAGCGGCTTCTTTGACGAATTCAGATTCTTTTAGGTTTTTAAAGACAACTTGAATCATGCGGACCACCCCAATGCCCCCATAAATGCGGGCCGTGAAAGAGTTTGCGGTTCATTCAAAATTGCAACGACATGTCTGTGATAAGGAATTTTCTCTTTGGGAAGAACAACGACTTGTCCTCCTTGTGTGAGAACGGTTTGAGCGAGATCATCCAAGAGATCATCGTCTTCGTGGTCGAGATCCATGGGATGGATGGCGAGGCCGCCGGTCTTGCGATCTAATTTTCCGAAGATCTCGACACCTTCAGCAACAATCAGTTTTCGGACATTGCCTTGGACGGCGGCTCTCGCTATCTGGAAAATATTTTTTCTGGCGAGATTGTTTCTTTCGGCCTGGAAGTACTCGTGAATGGATTTGTCCAATTTGGACTCGGCCTCGACTCGCAATTGAGTGCGAATGGTTGTGCAAATATTCGGGACCTGCTCAGCCGAAAAGGGAGCCACGAGCGGTTGAAGGACAGCATTTCGATAGCGAATTTTTTTCGAGAGATTTTCCAGCCACTCGCCTTCGGCGCAGATGTAAAGCTTGGGCTTGGCTTGGCCACGATACTTGGTGAGGCATTCATTGATCCACTCGGCGGCCAGCTGAGCTCTTTTGTCGGGCGCCTGGGAGCTGTTGGGAGGGGCGGGGAGTAAGACAGCGTCCATCAAGCGCACCGAAGTGCCATTGCCCTGATAGAGGCTGGCCATGTCTTTTTCAATTCCAAGCAATAGAAACTCTCGATCCAGTTGCAGCCATCGAATCAAGGGTTTGACGTGGAAGGTTGAAGCGACAACGCAAATGGGTTCGACGTCGACTGAAAGTATGAGGACTCGAAAAGAATTTTTCGTGCGAAACATTCCAATATGTCCGCGCACACTTTTCAGCAGAGTCGCATCTTCCAGCAAAGTCTGAAAGGGCTCCAAGAATTTATCGATTTCGGTTTGGCTCATCACCGGACTGAGATGCGCGCGCGCAAAGCCGAGCGAACTCATCATCTGGTTTTTGAGCGATGCCAGATTGCCATCATTTTTGTAGTACGCTGTCAGGTGAATCCCATCTGTCGATTCAAGAAGGGACTTTATCGAAGCGTAGTTGGCCTGATCCATACTTCCTCCTTAAACTTCTTTCCGCAGATTCATTTCTGCCTATACGAGGAGTTTACGGAATTTCGATGGATTGGTAAAATGGATAAAAAACCTGAAGATTATCGCTTTAAACGATATGTAAAGTGTGCTTCAATACTCAAACCAATCAATGTTGAGACAGCGGACTTCTTCGCTCTCCGAAGGTCCGATGATGGCGAGAATTTCCTCAATGATTCCAGGAAGCATCAATCGAACTTTCTCTGCGGCTTCTCGCGAAAGGGCCATGGGCTCGGTGTAAAACAGATCTTCATCTCTGCGAAGTTCCATGGATTGAAAACCTTTGATTCGCCAGTTCTGGTGATGTTTCACGACAAAGGGAGAATCCTTGCCGATATGAGTGCGATGTGGACCATAGGACAGTTTGTTGTTTTCCATCACGCAGAGATTTTTTTCTAACAAGAAATTCAAGACCTGATGGACTGTCCCCAACGGGAGATTGAGCCGTTTGCTAATCAGTTCCGCGTCCGTGATTTCTGCTGCTGTTTCCAAGCTGAAATGTTTGTCGCCCTTGAGTACTTGGCTCAAAAGAGTGGTGGGGGGTATGAAACCTTGACTGAAGAAAATTGGCCTGATCTCATAAACTCACTATGAGTTATAAGATTATTCTCCTTTCGTTGATGGTATTTTTATGTGGCTGTTCTAGTGTCCAACACATTAGAAAAGACAATTATTACGGCTATGATTATGGTGGTTCCGGTATGGCTAATGGTCAATTCAATGAAGCCTTGAGACATCATCCAATTTTTGCTGACATTAAAGAATTGAGTCTGGAAGGTCCTGCGAATAAAGAACAGAATTTAAATTATTTTTTATTCGGTGTTTTCCCGTTAAGACCTGAAGTAAAGCTCAGTGATGTTTGCGGAACTGCTCCTTTTAGGCAAGCCTATGTATCTAATAATTTATGGCAAGGACTTGTTTCTATTTTGACTGTTGGGATTTATACCCCAAGGACTCTTCAAGTTTGGTGTGGCGATGCAAAAAAGAATATATAAATCAATTTTATTGGTGGTCTGCTTAATGCAGCTTGGTTGTGCTGGCGTCAAACTTATAGAAGACCGCAAAAACAGTGAAAAATATCATGTTGTAGAAGACTACTCTTACGATATACGCATTCCATACTTCAGAGAGGTTCCAAAACCAGTAGATATTGAACCACTTTGTAAAGGTAAAGAGTGGAAAGACATATATGTGACCGAGACTGTTTTGGGTGCCTTCGTTACCATCTTTACACTTGGAATGGTTCATCCGCAAAAAGTTGAGGCTACTTGCCTCAATTAGTCTCATGAGGGCCATTTTTACTTTACACATTATAGTATGTACACATATTATAATGTGTAAGGGGCCAATCCATGAAGATCACTATCTTGCGTAAAAAACGAAATCTAACTCAGGCTGCATTGGCTGAGTTAGCGGGAGCCACTCAACAACAAATTGCCCTGATCGAAAAGGGACAAACAGACCCGAGGCTGTCAACGCTTCACAAGATCGCAGCAGCTTTGGGCACTGATATTCGAGGTTTGTTTTTTGCGCCTGACGAGTTCGTCGAAGTTCTGAATAAAATTATCAAAGAAAATCTTTCGGACAAAAGCATCACTCTTCAAGAGCTCAATATCTACTGTGGTGAACATCACCATATCTCCCCCTATGATCCCAATTGGTCAAAGGTCAGGCTGAACAAATCCCACAAAGTCGTCATTCAAAAGGAGAAATAAAGTGAAAACAGTCGAGCTGAACAATTTCATTCCGTTCCCAGGCAATTACTTTTCCCATTTTTTTATTGGCGTCGAAGAAATGGATCAGAACGAAAACGTCCTTTTAAAGTTTTCTGGGATTCAGAATCTCGCTGTTAAGGCCAAAGTGATTCAACAAGTTCAATTGGATGGAGATCTCAAAGTTCAATTTCATGCTCTTCGTGCATTTGAGATTGGAGAAAATGGTGAAATGCGACCCATGAGTGTGACTTGTGAGGCGAATGGGGTTTCAACTTCCGAAACAAATGAATTTAAAGAACTACTGAAACGCTGGGATCCAATGGAATACGGAACTTCGCCCAATCATTATTTTGAGCTGATCGAAAAGGCCAAAGACAAACGACGTCTTCTCGAGTTGGTTGGTGGAGGCATCTGTCGACCTCAAAAGTTTCCATTCAATTCTTCAAAGGGAATGAAAAACGCGGTGAAAGAACGGGCCGAGATTTTGGCGCTCAGCACTTGCGAGGAACAGATTGATAGAATTCGGGATCTTATTATGACTGAGGCAGCCCAGTAGGCTTTGGGCTCTATAATTTTGCACGCAATAATTACATTTATCCAATTTTGTGCCTATTCAATTTGAAAAGAATCAATCAATGCTTCAATGGAAAAGGCTCTGGAGGACAAGGCTGTTCTTCTGCAGAAAACGCTCCAAAACACTGGCCGTGCTCATTCTTGATAGCAATAAACTGAAGAGACCGCCCATTGCTTTCGATGGTGCCGAGTCGAGGGAAAGAATGTTTGTACAATCCCTTTGTTCTGGGTTCACGAAAATCACCGATACCGGCCAAATAAATTTGATTACCCTGCTTTAATATTTTTTCTATTTTTTTCAATCTATGTTCACAGCTTTCGCTGTCGAGAGTATTTGTCTGCACAAGTGTAAAACTTGTTTTTTCCTCATCTGCAATATGCATCATAAATCCTGCGACAACACCACGATCATCTGTTTCGACTCTCTCGCACTCCAGAATGACTCTGTCTGGAGTAACCACAAACTCCATTGCCATTTCTTTTTGATTTAAAACTTTAAAAGAAGATATCGCACATCCCGCAAAAGATAGGCTTAGGATTATCGCGAACACGCTACTTACTTTTAAGTTTTTCATAATACTTCCTATAGCTACCCAAAGCATTTTGTTTGTACTGACTTTTGCTCCTTAGTAGTCCCTTGTATTCTAAAATAATTTCTTCATGAGTGGGTTGTCGTCCAAGCTTAGCTGCGGCTCTTTTAGATTTATACATGAGCCAGCGAATACCCATAGGAATGGCAATGTTGGGATCTCTCAAATCCTTCTGCCGAACATCGCTAAAAATGAAGTCTTTTGCTTCTCCCTCTGGGTTCTGCAGAATTTCCCAGGTTTGTTTGGTAATTTGTGCGATACCAAAGGCAAGTTTATTTTCAGGAGTATGAAGTCGGAAACCCGATTCACTGGCTAAAAGAGCTTTAAAGACGTCTGGATCAAGAGGAGGGTCGGTTTTTAATTTAGTATTGAAGTAGTCCGTCCAGACGGCAATCTGGTCATCGTAATAATCCGCTGTTTTATGCTCGGAGATCTTCCCCTTCGTTGGGTATAAGATATCTTTTTGATTGTGGCTTTTAAAAACATCCTCAATATCTTGACGCTTTAAATATGTTCCTGGCAAACGGCGAGTATGCTGATCGCGGATAGTTGTGCCCTCAGGGTTTCTTTTGCTGACAGGAACACGCATCGGATGTTCTCGAACTGTCGTAATTTTCTTTTTTACTTTTTCGTTAGCCATTTATTCTGTTTCTAGGCGACCTTCTGGCGTCCCATCCGTAGGTCGCATTCCGGGTTTTTGGATTATCCCAATTCGAGACATATTTATGTAAGTCCATTAATATTATGTATTTACAATTCTTCAATATATTTTTTATAAAATATAAACATGCTTTGGAAAAACGTATGTATATGTTATTATTGTATTGTATGGCAAATAATGCTTTGGATAAAAATATACATGCACTTCAAGTCCTCTACCCCCAAATCCTTATGGGAAGAGTCCAGACGTTGTCTCGAGAAGCCCTTAGTGGCTTTCCGGTTTGGGTTAAGGGGGCCGCGAAGGTATTCGTACTGGCACGACTTGAAACTCCTGAGGAGCCATTTCTTTATCTCGCGCAACCGGAGCCAGAGATCGCCTTTGAGTATTTGATGCGGGTTTACCGACAACTCGTCGAAAAGCTGAGAGCGCCTGTCCTTGTCATAGCAGATAACCTTCCTGCCAAATATCGTCCACTGCTCGTGAAGTTTAACATCGCATTCATTTACAAAAACGAATCTGTCTATGCGCCCGATCTGGGTTTAAAATTTGATCGAATCAGCCGTTTTAAAGAAGACCGAGCAATCCGCATTGAAAACAAAAAAGAAGCCATCACGCCATTTGCCTTGAAGCTTGTCGCTGGCCTTCTCACCGACCAAATTCCAACTGAGTTCACCCTCAAGGGTCTGCACGAAAAAATCCAAACTGAAGGCGTCGAGGTTTCTACAGCCAAACTCAGTTTGGCTCTTAAAGAACTCGCAGAGAATGGGCTTTTGTTGGCCGGTGGCGCTGGGCCAACCCGATATTTTGCAAAGGGTGCAGTTGCAACAACATGGGAAAAGATTTTGAATCTGCCGCTGGCTCCTTTCTTCCGTGAAGTCCAAACAAACCATGTCCCTAATCGTGAAACCTTCTGTCTTGCCGGCGAAACGGCGCTCGCGCAGTACTCGAATCTGGCAGCCAATCAAACGTCAATAATTGCGATGAGTGTGAAAGAGTTCCGAGTGAACTATCAGGGGAAAAAGAAGGACATTCCACTTGGTGACGTTTACACCCCTAGCACCATTCAAATTTGGAAAGAGCAACCGCATCTTTTCTCATTGCGGGGAGTGATGAATCCAATCGAAGTCTTTTTCGCTATGAGGAACCATAATGACGAACGTGTCCAAATGGCTCTTTATGAAATGTTGAGGCCCTATGGGTTAATCAGAAAGGAAAACTAGATGGCTCGTCCACATGGCTTTGACCACTTTTGTGATTACCTTAATGGCCTCGAAGAATATTACGTCATTATTGGTGGAGGTGCTGCTTCGATTCTCATGGATGATGAGGGTCTTGAGTTTAGAGCTACCAAGGACGTAGACCTCGTTGTTCTTACTCGCTCGAAAGACTTGAACGAGCGCATTCTTGCCTATGTTAAGGACGGGGGCTACAACTCGAAAGAATCAACATCTTCGCTTCCCCGATACTATCGGTTTCAAAAGCCAACAAAAGCCGAGTGCCCAAAGATGATTGAAATTTTCGCTCGCAATGAATTGGGATTTGAGCTTGAGAATGATCAGCACATAGTTCCAATAACAGACCCTAAAGCAGACAAACTATCTGCCATTCTATTGGACGATGAATACTTCGATCTCATTCGCCAAAATATTGTGACTTCCGTTTCAGGGATTCCGCTTATAAATGCACTTGCAAATATCTGTTTGAAAGCGCGTGCACATCGAGAACTGTTCGAGCGCAAACGTGCCGGTGACAATACAGTCGATGAGAAGGCTGTACAAAAGCACTTGAGGGACATTTGGCGTCTTGCAGTGACTTTAACGGGTGAAGAAACTATTTCTCTAGCTGGGATGCCAGAGAAAGATATCGGAGCAGCGATTGGTAAGCTTGAAAAACTAACCGAAGAGCAATTCAAGCAGGTCATGGAAAAAACGCCTGCCAAGTTCTCGGATGTGATGGAGGTCTTAAAGAAAGTATTTTCTATAGGAGCTTAGTTGGGGCTGCACCCGGTTAGTTGTAGAATGCCGGGGAATCTAAAATGGCGGATTTGATGGGTTTCCAACAATTCCGCTAGGTTACGCTCTCAGTAAGACTCTACTAAGACAAACCCTTAAGTCAATAGTGGCGACGCTATTGGGGCGCTGCGAATCCTCATCCTGCCTCGGCTTCCGAAGGCTCCTCTAGGAACATTTCGGCGGCTTTCTCAAAGACTTGGATTTCTGGCAAAACGTGAAGGCTATCGGTTGCTCCCTTAACCTCGATCCCTGCGAGTCGGATATACCGTTGCATGGTTTCAAGATCCCGCCAGCCACAGATTTTTTGAATCTGGA
>JACCDX010135317.1_pt1 | contig 10030 bp, 8 predicted proteins | sample 7449681 | NCBI WGS metagenome assembly JACCDX01 (sample SAMN15323450, study PRJNA562643) | freshwater metagenome | isolation source: river surface water | place: USA:Blue River Watershed | collected 2017-08-18
ATCAACTTGAAACAAACGAAAATGATAAAGAAGAAATACAACCTATTCAAGAAGTTGAAGTAGAAAAAGAAGTAATAGAAATGAAAGAAGTAGAAGAAGTCCAAATAGAAAAAAAAGTAGAACAAGTTTATGTAGAAAAAGAAGAAATACAAGTAGAAGAAGAAGTTCAAGTAGAAAAAGAAAATAAACTTGAAAAAGAAAAAATAGAAGTAGAAGAAGTAAAAAGAGAGAATAAAGAAGAAAAAAGTAAAAAAATAAAAAGAGAAAAAGAGAAATTAAAAAAGAAAAAAGTAAAAAAAGAAGATCAAAGAGAAAATAAAGATCATTTTGTTAAAAAATTAAAAAATAAAAAAGAAGAAAAATTAAAAATATAATTTATACATAGTACTATCATGATGGATTCATACTTACAAATAAATAAGAACTCAATACTTCAATCTTTAGATCAGAATAAATATGATATATTTTATTTACTTTTATTAACACTTATATGTACAATTATTATTTATATATCTCTTCATTTTTCAATATTCTATTCAATATTAACTACAATGATTGTTTTAATAATAGCATTTTATATAATTCAAAATTATTATAAAAATATTTTTAATCAAAATCATTTATTTATGAAAACAAAAGTAACCAAAATAAATCAATTTCTCGAAAATACTTTCTATTAAATACTTTTCTTTTCATTTGTTAATAAATTATTTATTTATTAACAAATATTTTAATTAAAATTAAAATTTAATGTTTATTGTTTATACATATAGACGAAATATGCTAAAGCAATAATAAAAACAACGATTAATATAATATACATATATTTAATAATTGTTTTATTTACTTGTGATTGATAATTAAGATTTTGAATACGTTGAGTCATCATATTTAATGTTTTATCCATTTCGTCATCTTGTTCAGAAAGTTGATTTATTTCTTTATCATATAAATTTTTTAATTCATTCATACTATTTGATATACTTTCTTGTAAATTATTCATATCTGAAGCAGCAATATCAATTAAATATTTACTTTGATCATTTTTTGAATTTACCGATATATTCATCAAAGTAATCGAATTTGGTTGAGTACTCCATGTATCTATAGTAAGTTTATTATTATCCGCTAAAATAGCATGTGTTAAAATATATGCTTTACCTCTTCTATTTTCAGGAATAGTATTATTATTATAAAAATATACAATATAATTCGCACTATCAAGTTGTGCTTCTACATTTATATCATTAAAAATTTCTGAATATGAATCATATAATTTAGAAGTTCCTCCTACACGAACAAGATTATCATATTTAGTACTTGATATTTCAAAAGGAATTTTATTTAATCCTGATGTTGTATTCCAATCTTCTTGTGAAAACATTTCATTTGTTTCACTTTTCATATTACGTTTTACATGACTTAAAGCATCTTGATATGATATTTTTTTATTATATTTTTTTTCATAATCTAACATATATTGTAATGCTTTTTTCTTTGCTAAATCTTCTTCATCTTCACTTATAATGTCTTCAAACTTTTCAACCTTCTTTTGTAAAGTATCTTTCTTTTTTAATTGATACGCATCTAAATCTTTAATAATATTTGGTACTAAATAGGATGGTAATTCACACTTTTGTTGAATAATAAATGAATCAAAAGATGAAGCAAGATTCATTTGATTATTATCTTCTAAAGTAAATGCTGTACATTTTGCTTGATATTTACTATTTTCACCATCAATAGGACAAGTTAACTCAATCGTCATATCTTCTATTTTTTCTTTATCAATAGGAACTTTTATTATTTTTTCACGATTTTCAATATCACATTTATACTTAATTTCTAAATGATATTCTTTCGTACAATTATCTAAATTACTTTTTATCATATTAATCATATTTTTCTTTGGTTTAATTGTACATATTTCATTATATACATTACACTCCTCTTCAAAGTTATCACTATATGGGAAAGAAACTAATTTCATATTTCCACATTTTAAATTGACTTGAATCGATTGTTTTTTAATCGGTGTTTCTACTTTTGATTTATAAACAATATAATCATATATAATTTCAGGATTGTTTAATTTACGAACAAAATTATTACAAGATTGAATATCTTTTACATCACTATCATTCGTAGATGAAATATGACGATACATTTTATCTTTTGATTTTAAACAACCTAAATATAATTTATTGGGTATACAATAATGTTTTTCATCATTTTCATTAAAAGCACATACTTCATTACTTTTACAATCATTATCTTTTGAACATATACTTTTTATCTTCTTTTCTTCTTGTAAATCAATCATACTTCGAATTTTCTTTTGTTCTTCTTCAGATTCATTTAAATATCTATTATTTTTTTTTTCATCTATTTTTATTTTATTATTTATTTTTTCATTTATTTTTTTTATACTATTCATCATTTTATTATTCATTTTATTATTTTGATTATTATTCATTTTATTATTTTTTTTATGATTATCCATTTTTTTATAATATTATACTAATTTACTATAATATTATACTATAATATTTTTAACATATTTTTATTTTTTTTATAGTCGATATGTTTTATCTACTTGATTTCGATTTGAATCTGGATAAACAATATCTCCATATTGTGTAGAAGGAACAGTTGTAGGATACATTAATAATTTAGGAGCATCTCCATCATTATAATAATATGTACTCTCTTCACCTGTTGGAAGATTATTATAATTATTTAATTTAATTGTAGATGATAAAGATGATAAATTTTTAGATTCTTCATCTGAAACAACATTAGGATTTCGTTGAGCAGCGCGTTTTTTACATAAAATATCATTATATACACTTTTTGGTAATAAATTAAAATTTATTTTAGGAGTAATTTCAAATTTACCATATTTTATAAAATTTAAAATCTTATTTATACTATCTTTCATATACATAAAATCATAAATATACATAATATATAACACATAACTAAATAATATAATTCCTACAAATAACATATAAATGTTATTATTTAATTGTAAAATACTTTTTACATATGTAAAAATTCCTAAAATAAAAATTACAAATATTCCTATAACAACAGCGTAAATAAAACGATACATTTGATCTGTATTATTTTGAAGTTCATGAATCGCATCATTTTTTACTACAATTTGTGTTTCAATACTTTTTAATACATCATCATTATTCATAACATCATCATTCGTTAGTTCAACTAAAGCATCTTGTACTGTATAATTTTCTTGTATGGATTCATTTGAAACTGTACGATAATTTAATATTTCTTGAATATCTTCAGACATTTTTATTATACTTTCTATAATAGAAATATATTTTTTCATATCTTTTTTATATATTATTTTCATTTATATAAAAATATCAAAACATAAAAATTGAAAATTGAAAAGTAGATTATTCTTTATATTTTCTTGTTTCTTTATAATTAATATAATAGTTACAAGGTATTGTACTCTTTACATATTTCATATTAAAAGGAACATTCTTCATATTTGCTCCATTATATTCACAATCATAATATGTTGTACTACTATCTGCTAATGAACCAAATGGATTTCTTTCATCATATTTTGAATCAGAAGCATCCCAATTTTGATCAACAATTTGTCTTGTATTTTCATTGGGTGAAGCACTTGTTATATGATCACCATTTTTCCATACATTAAAGTTACTATCTGATTTAATTAAATAATCATAATTTTGATTATTATTTGTTAATTTATTTTTTGACTTATCAAAATAAATACCTTCTTCTTCTTCAAAATCACAGTTTAATTCATTTCCTACAGGTTTATTCTGTTTTTCAAATGAATTTTGTGTTTGACGATTCATTCGATCTAAATAATTTACATAATCATTTTTATAATAACTAAAATATATAATTAACATTGTTAATACAATAATTCCTATAATAATAACAAGTAATATCATTGTAGATGGTATAAGATTAAAATAATATAATATCATGACAAGTAATATTAAAAAAGAAGCTAAAGAGAGCATTTTTAGTGAATTATTTTGAATCATTTGTTTTGAATAAGTGTCATAATCAATACGAATTAAATCTTCATTTGTATTAATATTTTTATCTAATTTATTGATCATGTCATATTTACGATTAAATAAAGTGTCATAATAAAAAGTTAATTTTTGATCATTAGATGTCATTTTTTTTAATTATACTTCTATAATTAAAAAATATATTTTATTCAATAAAATCATTATTTTAACATTTTACTTTTTCATACTATAAATAACTAAAGCAAATACAATGATAAATATAATTAAAGAAATTAATGAATAGTAAAGTTTACGAGCAAATATATTACGTTCTTGAACAATTTCTAACATACGGTTACGAGTTAAAGCAACATTACTTTTATCTTCAATTTGAGTACTTTGTGTATTTAAACGGGCAATTTTAGCATCTAATTCATTTTGAGTCACTGAAACAGACATGATTATAATTTTTATACTATTATAAAATAATATTTTTTCTTTACATTTTTTTCATTTTTCTTTTTTTCTTTCATTTTCTATTTTTTTCATTTTCTATAAATAAAATAAGAAACAATACATAAAATTAAAATAATGATTAATGTAACCATAAATAATATCATTTTATAATAAGATTCATTTCGTTCTTCTGTATTTTCAAACAAATGATGAAATGTATTATATTTTTCCCTTTTATCTGACATATTTGAAACTTTATTCCGTTGTTCTTCAATTTTTTGATTTAATTCATTTTGTTTCGCACGTAAAGATTGAAGTGTGCTTTGTAATGCTTCATAATCTTCATTACTAAAATGCTCATATTTTTTTTCTTTACATTCTATTTTTGATAAAAATGGTATATAAGGTATACATAAATCAATCTCTTCAAACATATTTTCTACTATTAAACAACATAAATCTTTTTTATTTCATAAATATATAAATACTATTATTTAGGTTATATCACTCTATTCAAGTGTATACTCCTTTTCAATACTTATATCACTCTATTCAAGTGTATACTCCTTTTCATCATCACTTAAACTTGATACAGATGACCGATCATCTTCATCATCCGACTTATCACTATTCTTCTCTTCCTTATGTTTCTTTCGTTTCAACTTCTTAATCTCACATTCATACTTCTTTAACTTTTGACTTAATTCATCAATTTGCTGTTTTTGCGCACGTGACTGCTCTACTATCGCAATTTTCCCTTTCTTTCGTGTTAATACCTTCTTCCCCGTAAATAAATCAATTCCTACACTTGACGCCTTTGTTAATCCACTTGTAATTACACTTACAGATTCTATACACGAATGTACATCTCCTATGGTTTCATTCATACTCTTATCAAAAGCATTCTTAAAATGATCATCTTTTTCACCTTCATATGTTTTGATAAATTTACCTATTTTATTCGATATTGTCGCAAAACCAATAATTGCTAATCCTGTAAATATACCATTTGCGATTAAATGTATTGTACCACTCATTTGATTTAAATTTTATTGTAATCTTTATTTATAAAATATAAATTTTTTACTATTTTTTAACTAAATAAATTAAAATAAAATTATGATTCTATAACATAAAATAAATTATGTTATAAAATAATAAATTAAAAAAAATATAAATTATTTGTATTATTTATGAAGTCTTATGATCTTTATTCACTTTGATTCTTAGGTTTGCGACCACGCTTCACACTCTTCTTTTCCTGAACTACTTGTTCAACCTCCTCAATCTTCACCTCATCCTCATCTTCCTTCTTCTCCTCCTCTACAATAACCTTCTTTTCACCCATCTTCTCTTCTTCCATCTTCTTCATATCAATCTCACGCTGACGCATCATTTGCTCAAACTCCTCATCATCATCATCCTCAAAAATATGCTTCATAATACGTTCCACTCTATCTTGTACCTGTTCAGGAGGTACCGTAGGATCATTACGAACCTTCTCTTCAATATCGTGTTCAATCACATTCTTCATCATTGCCGCAAAAGCAAGGAACATTGGATGATCAGGAGGAAGATCCATATCATCTTCCGGTGACATCGGTGGTTCAGGTTCACCATTCTTACGACGACGTTCTCGCTCCTCTTCCTCCATTTCACGACGAGCAAGCATTGATGCCATCATTGCCGCAACAATATGATGAGGTGGCGGAGGAGGAGGACGTTTCGCAGCAATCAGTGCGAATGGATTCCATCGGAAACCCGGAGGAAGACCCTCAAACTTCACAACCGGAATATTTCGAGTATTCGTAATCGTTGTTGTCGTAGTTCGATTACCATTCTCATCCTCAAAAGTTTCAACCGTCTTCACCGGAGGAAGCGTTGTTTCCGGAAGAGCATATGTATTCGGACCCGTTTGCTTCATATCCAAATATTGAAGATTACGAATTTGATTCATATCACGACTAAAAATCGCTTTCAGTACTGGATTATCATCAATATTCTCCATTCCAGGAATATTTAAACTCTTCAGTTGATCCAAACTTGTAATATTATACTCATTGTTTCGCGTTGTTACGTGAGTATTATCTCCACTTCCATTATTTGAACGAATCATTGGAGGTCCATTCATATTACAAGATGAAATCGACTTCAGTTTTGGAGGTGTCTTCAGGGTTCCATCAGGATTGCGATATTTCTTGTTAAACTCCTCATTGTCAAACAATTCATCCTCACCAAAATCCATCTCCTCCTCTTCCAGTCGCGCCAATTCCTCAGGAGTCAGTGGTACAACACCAAGCGCCTCAAGATCTTCATCATCCATCACTTCCCTCATATCATCGTCATCATCCACAATTCCTAGTTTCGCACGCTCTTCCGCCTCCTTCTTCTTCTTCTCCTCCTCAATCTTCATCTTGGATTTAATACCCTTGATCTCCGATGATGTGACACGCTTCTTACCATACGTCTTCTCCATATATTGACGGAATTCGTGTTTCGTAGGAATCTTCGGATTATTAAATGTTTCCAGATACCAATTTTTAAACTCCTCGTGAAGTTCACTGAGTGTAGTTACATCCGTCTCAATACCCGTTTCAACAATCACATTGTCAATAAACTCAGAATACATATCAAACATCTTCTGGAACTCGATCGTGAAACGAAGTACCGACTCAGGTACCTTAATACCTTCCACCTTGTATTTCGCATAATATACATCCGTTAAATACGCCATAAAAAGTTCCTTCCATTGTTGAATCTTCTCCGTAATCTTGTTATCAATCGGGAATTGATTGGGATCTTCCGGATTCGGTTTTTCTACGAACTTCGACGAGAACTCCACAATCTCCACACGACGCCACACACCTGTATCCTTCGGAGGAAAGTGAGGTACATCGTTACACAGCAGCGACAGTTTAAATTGAGGTTTGAATTCAATGGGATCTTTATTGAGACCACGCGCGTAAATCTTGTCACCACCCGTAAACTCCTTCATTAAACCAGCATTGACACGTTCACCTTCACTTGGTTCTACAAAATAACCAATACGCTTACCCTTTGCTTTGACTAACTCAGGACTACAAGCATTTGATGCCGCACGTTTGCCTGTAAGAAGGGTAATCGGGAATTTAATCGTATACTCACCAAACGCCGCTGTAAAGAGTTCTTCTAACTTCGATTTACCGTTCGAACCGCTACCAGTCCATACACGGAACTTTTCTTCCGCATTCAGACCTTGAAGACACGTCGCAAGGAAAGTCATAAAGTACTCTCGCTTCTCTTCATCCGGGAAGATCGTATAAATAAACTTACTTAGTTCAGGCCATTGTTCGTGTTCTTCACTGAAATCAATCTTTTGAATTCGCGTTGTAAGAGTCACATAATCATCAGGACGACCTTCGCGAAGTTCACCGCGTTTCAGATCATAAATACCATTTGTAAAACCAATAAGATAGAAGTTCTCATCCAGTTTATTAATGAAATCAATATCATAAAAGATCTCTTTACACTCCTTCATAATATTTTCCTTGAAACTCGTCGTCTTCAGTTTCGCAATAATACCCAGAATCTCTTTATTACGCGCCTTAATATCCTCCTTTTCCTCATCGGTCATTTCATTATCCTCAAGCATTCTCTTGTTATTATCACGAATCATATAAGCATACTTCTCACAAAGATCCGTTGAAATCTTGCTTCTCAGCATCATACCATCCTCATTTCGTCTCCAAAGATGATTGTCGAAATAATACCAACCTTCATCTTTACTATATTTATAATCATATCGGAACATTCTGTGAAGTACAGAAGCAATATCGAAGTTTGTAGGAGTCTTAATCGATGCCTCAATCATTTTATTAATATCATTCATAATAATCTTTTTGTACATATCCGGATTATCAAGACGCGCCCAATAACGAATACTTCCAATACCAAGACCTTCATCCTTCATATTTTCCCAACGAGTTTCACAATCACCATCCACATATTTAGGTGAACGTTTACTAAACTCAATCCAAATATCAAGAAGATCTTGATTTTCAGCACCCAGATTGTGAAGTGCCCAACCGACTTCAATCCAACTGTTATAATCATTCGCACGTTTGTCACTCATAATTTGAACAAATTGTTTAATTAGATTTGTCTCTTCAGGATTCATCTTTTCATTCATATTCTTCTTCTTTGTCGCTTTCTTATGCTCCGCAGCACGGAAACGACTGATCGCATCCATATTTTCATCACGAACGGGTACAATATCAATCTCATTCTTATTACGAATCGAGAAGAATCGTGTCGGAGTCATATTGTTGAAATAACTCGCAAGTTCATCTTGAGGAATATCTTGAACATTATCAAAATCAATACAAGTCATATCGTGTTTATAAATATAGTTCAGTTCATACTTCTCGTGACCCGGTTTGGTAGAACCAAAGAGGAACCAACCATTTGCTTGAATTACACTACGATCGACAACTGCTGTGTAACTGTTATTTCCCTCTTTACCTTTGGGAACAACAAGCGGAAGAACATCAAGAACAGTACCAATACGTTTTAGAATGTTTTCACGAATCAGATACTGAGGTTCAGGTGTACTTACAATAAAAGGAAAGATAATGTGAATACCATCTTTCGTTCTCTTGTACTTGTTTCCACCAGTGGTTGATCCAGCTTCCGCATCACCACTATTCTTCTCTTTCTCACGATAAGGAGCAGGTTTCTGGAATACATACGCAGTCAGTTTTGAATCATCAGGTTCAATATTAAACATATTTACAACCTCTTCTTGATATAATTTTACTACACCACGAATGTGCTCTTCATCATGTTGACGTTCATCAACATCAGGAAGATATTCGAAATCGAGATCAATGACCATAGGACCATAATCAATATGACGTTCAATAAGACAAAGATCATCACCTTTTTGTAGAGCTTTGTCATAAAGTTCAAAGAATTTTGCCATTTCATTCTTTTTAATCATAAATGAACCTTTCGGTTTACTCATTGACGTGTGAGACATTTCAGCACCCTTCTCCACACGTCTTAACTCTAAGAATTGGTAAATATCAGACATTTTTGCGATAAATTCTTTTAAAACGTCTCTACTTTTGTATAGTAAAGTTACTTTTAAGTCGATTTAAAAAGTAAAAAAAGTAAAAAGAAAAAAAATCATTTTTTTCAACATGTTTAAAAAATACCTTTCATGTGATTACTTTCTTTTTTTACTTTCTATTTATTTCTATTTTTTATATTTTTATATTTAATTTTTTTATAAATTTATTTTTTTTATAAAAATTATTTTTTTCTTATATAAAAATATAAAAATGGATAAAAGATCTTTATTTTTAAAAAAATTTGGTTTTCAATTAGATAATTTAATACCGATTTCAATTCATCTTGAAAGTGAAATAAATGAATCTATTTTTAAAAATGTTACTAAATCACATGATTTCAAAGATTATTATACAAATTATAATAAAATAGATCTTTATATTTATTCTCATGAAGATCAATCATGGATTTTTTTAAAAGATGGAGTCCAAATA
>JACCDX010273510.1_pt1 | contig 10030 bp, 9 predicted proteins | sample 7449681 | NCBI WGS metagenome assembly JACCDX01 (sample SAMN15323450, study PRJNA562643) | freshwater metagenome | isolation source: river surface water | place: USA:Blue River Watershed | collected 2017-08-18
GAATAGCTGCAATTTGGTCCGCCTGGTTTTATACCGGCGGGAAAAATCCATATGGCTACGCCGGATTCGGTGAAATTTTTGTTTTTATATTTTTTGGTTTAGTGGCAGTTATGGGTACTACTTCGGCGCAAACTGGTAATTACTCGTGGGTCTCACTTCTCGCGGGTATTTCATGTGGTGCACTATCAACAGCTATCTTGATCGCAAATAACCTGCGCGATATTCCTACCGATACCGAAAACGGAAAGCGCACTCTCGCCGTTAGGTTAGGCGACAAACGAACTCGGGAACTTTATAAGGCAATGATCGCACTGGCATTTTTTATGCCAGTAATTGCCTCATTTCGCAGTGATGGACCAATGTATGCATATGTCAGTCTTTTCGCCATACTTTCTGCGCGCTACCCACTGCATCTTGTTCAAACTGGAAAAACTGGAGCCGAATTAATTCCAGTTTTAACTTTTACTGGTCGCCTACTTTTGATTTTTGCAGTGATCAGCAGTATCGCAATTAGTTTTTCTTAAATTAGATACCTGAATAAGAATGTAACCCTTGGACAAAAATATTAACTACAAAGTAATTAAACAAAATAGTTAAATAACCAGCAATGGCAATGTATGCGGCTTTTCGACCGCGCCAACCTGCTGTTGCTCTCGCATGTAAATAAGCTGCGTAAACAATCCACGTAATAAACGCCCAAGTTTCTTTCGGATCCCAGCCCCAGTAACGTCCCCAGGCTGCTTCAGCCCAAATTGCTCCAGCAATAACTGAAAATGTCCACAACGGAAACATAAATGCATGGATTCGATAAGACATAAGGTCTAAACGATCTGAACTCGGTAATCGCTTTGCTAAATCATCAATGCGTTTTGGATTTTGATTAGCCGCAACTCTGTTCTCTGCGTTTTCTGCAACTAGATAAAGACTTGAAATGGCTGCGCCAACTGTAAATGCACCCATGCAAATAATTGCCGCACTAACGTGAATTGCTAACCAGTATGAACGTAATGCCGGAACCAGCGGTGCACTTTCGGTATAAAGCACGGTTACCGCCAAGCCAAGATTTAATAAAACCGGAATGCTTACAAAAACGCCTAACCAACGTAAGTCGCGTTTGATCGAAAGCACGCAGTAGGCCACTAGTACAGCAAAACCACCAGCTAAGGAAAATTCGTACATGTTGCCCCAGGGCAATCGTTGCGCTGAAATTCCACGCGCAACTAATGCGCTACCGAGCAAAATTGTGGTTAACCACATAATGGCCATACCAATATTTCCGGCCCGACGACCTGAACCAGATTCAACAGAAGTAGTTACAGATGGATTTTCTAAAGTTAAAGTCGAACCCATTCGTACGTTTGCTGAAAGTGCCGTAGTTCTGGCAGTGGTTTCTTTAATTGATTCAAGGCGTCGGCTTTTTGCGAGCGCCACACTGAAAGTCACCATTGCAACAGTCAAAGTGACCATTGAGCTGTAAACCAAGAAATCGCTAGCTTGGGCAAGCGTTTCGTCAATAGTCATTTCTAGGCTCCGACTCTATTTGGTTCTTAATCTTTAACTTTATTTGCTAATTTCGCAATTTCTTCTCGAAGGCCAGGTGCCTCAGTTTTGGCTAAACCAGCTATTTCACAGTTGGTGATGTGTGCAGTATCACTTTCTTGCACGCGCAACCAAGCACGCCGACGTGGAATAAGTAGTGACATGGTTAAACCCATAATTGCCAAAATGGCTGCCAGCAGCGCTGGTAATTTACCGTCGTCTTTGGATATGGAAAATGACGCCCATCGCTTAAAGCCGACAAATTCCAAAGTTCCGTAATTTTGCGGCAATGTCCAAGTTTCACCCGGAACTAAGTCTTCAATTCCAATTCTTTGCATTTTTGTAGTGTCGAGTCGATAAACACTTTGCGGAATTCCATCATCTAAGCCCAGATCTCCAACCCAAGCACTTAAATAAACTGCGGGCCGATCTGGAGCAGGAAATTCAGAGCGTGGTCCCGTAGAAAAGTCAGCACTTAACGTCGGTAAGAAAAATCCTTGAATACCAATTTGAGGAGTTGTATCTGGAATCTTGATGACACCCGTAGATGTGAAAGCACCGTCTTGCGGTAAAAATACGCCGGCGTCTTGCCAAATAATTTCACCCGCAGAATTTCGAATAATGAATTCGGGTGCATAACCATGTCCAACTAAGTAAATTGCTGAGCCATCAAGTCGCAACGGAGCATTGACTTCGATGCGTTGATCTTTAGTTTCACTTTGTAAATTTTCCTTGTACGTAACATCAGCCAAGAACATCCGAGATGCACCACTTTGCATTCCACCTCGTTGAAAATCAGCTTCAAAGTTATTCAAGACAAATGAGAAAGGAGGTAAGTCCGCAGAATCAAAATTCCGACCAGGTGTGAAAGTGTCGTACTGAGTCACGTTATTTGCAAAACCCGCTCCCTCGCGAACGATTACCGTTCCGCGATATCCGGTGGCACTACCAAAACCAACTGCGAATAGGACCACTAAAAGTGCAAGGTGAAAAACTAAATTTCCAGTTTCGCGCGAATAGCCTTTTTCGGCCGATAGCCAGTCTGGTCCGCGCCGAACTCGCCAACCAGCTTTTTGCCAAGCGGCTTGAGTTTGGTCAAGTATTTGCGTTTTAGTTTTCGCAATTTGAAATGAATCAAAAACTGGCAAGCGATTCAGGTTGCGTGGCGCCTCAGGTGGGAAACTCCTGATTTCTTGCAGGTGCTCTTTAAGTCTTGGGATAACGCATCCAGCTAAAGAGATAAAAAGTAAAAGATAGATGGCGCCAAACCAAGGCGATGCAAAAACATCAAACATGTAAAAGCGATCTAAAATCGGCCCAACTTCTGGGTTATCTCGTAAAAACTGATTGACTCGAAGTGGTGAAGTTCCGCGCTGGGGAAATAAAGATCCGGGCACACTTGCTAACGCAAGTAGAAATAACAGAATTAATGCGGTGCGCATACTGGTTAGTTGGCGCCATACCCATCGAGTATTTTCAACTAACTTCACAGTAGCCAACCTGTCCAATTACTCGCCCATACCCGCAAAATGATGGTTAATTCATTCCACCAGCCAGTTACGAGCAGTAAACCGATCACAAATAAAAGCAGCCCACCAATTTGCATAATTCTTTTTGAATGTTTTCGTAATGCAGAAACTGCTTTTACTCCGCGCTCTAACATCAAACCAATTAATAAAAATGGCAAACCTAATCCAAAAGAAAAAGCCGCACTTAAAATTGCACCACGCTGTGCATCTGCTTCAGTAAATGCCAATGTTTGAACAGCCGCCAGAGTTGGGCCAATGCATGGTGTCCAGCCGATACCAAAAGTAATTCCCATAATTAGTGCGCCAACTAAAGTTCCAGTTGGAACACGATGCACCCTAACTTCGCGTTGCAGTGCTGGAATTAAACCTAAAAAGCCCAATCCCAAAATAATTATCAACACACCACTAATCGTTTGAATAATTCGCTGGTTTGCAATGAAAAATTGTCCAGCTGCACCAAAGAGTGCACCGAATGAGACAAAAACTATGCTGAAACCTAAAACAAAAAGTAGCGTCCCCCAAAATGCCCGAGATCTAGAAATCGAAGTTCGCTTCGCTGTTGCTCGAGCACCTGCGATACCAGCTGCGTAGGAAAGATAACCGGGTACCAGCGGTAAAACGCATGGTGATAAAAACGAGATGACACCTGCAGCCAAAGCTAACGGAATCGCTAACAAGAGTGAACTGTTATTTACAATTTCGGTCACTCCGGTTACCAATTGCATTACTACGCTTCCTCAAGAACTGCTTTGATTAGCGACCGTAATTGTGCTTCGGTAACAGCGCCAAGTATTCGTCCAGCTGGTCGCCCACTTTTATCCAACACAATTGTGGTCGGAGTAGCTGCTGGCCCTAGTTTGCCAAATGCCAAAGTGAGTTCACCATTTTTATCTTGAATGGAAGGAAACCCAGTTTGAAATCGTTCATTAAATGCAATTGCGGCAGACAAACTATCCCGCGTATTTAACCCGACAAATTGCACACTTTCATTAGAAAATTCTTTAGCTAAATTCGCAAGTTCAGCAGCTTCCGCCCGACAAGGTGCGCACCAACTTGCCCAAACATTGACCACTACAACCTGGCCACGGTAATCCACGATATTTAACGGCTGATCTTCCAGGGTAATTCCAGCAAGTTCTACTGGATTTTCTCGATCCGCAATCGGAACAAGCGTCATACTTCCATCGCCGGCGACGAAACTTGTTTCGTTTCCAGTGCTGTTACTTGTTGACGAACTACAGGCAACAAGTAGAGGCAGGGCCAGCAAAGCAATTAGTAACTTACGCACCGGCAATCTTGCTCGCTTTAACAATCAGATCCGCAGATGGTTCGGTGTATAAAACTGCAGCCAGCTGATCATCATCAAAAACCAGTGAGGTAAGCGACGCCAAATTACATTGCCGACGGCGCGGATCGTGCACAAAACGACGGCCTTCGTAATCAAGTCGGCTAATCCAAATTGGTAGTTGATGGCTAACCAGGACAACTTCACGACCGCGTGCAATTTCTCTTGCACTTGTTACAGCTTTTCGCATTCTGGCCGCAACTACTTTGTAAGGCTCTCCCCATGAAGGTTTAACCGGGTTATAAAGATGCTTCCAGGCTCGCGGTTGCCGCAACACTCCATCACCAACAGACACTCTTTGGCCCTCAAAAATATTCTCAGCTTCAATCAAATTTTCATCAAGTTGAATATTTAGTCGGTGAACTTGCGCAACAGGAGTTGCAGTTTGTTGTGCCCGCTCAAGCGGTGAACTTATTACAGCAGCGATATCTCGGTCAGCTAACGCAACGCTCGCTCGATTCGCCATTTCATGTCCGAGTTCTGAAAGTACATATCCGGGTAGCCGGCCATAAAGCACTTTTTCTGGATTATGAACTTCCCCATGGCGCAGTAAGTGAACTGTGGTTCGCACGAGGGACTCCATTATCAGGTGGCGCGACGACGAGTTGCGGAACGTTTACGAGATGGTCGCCATCCAACAGCTCCGGCTTTGGCAGCTTCCTCGCGTAGTGCATAACCATGAGCGGCTAATGCGTGCGTTAATGCTTGAATCGACGCATCTTCTGGCAGTACATCAACACGTAATCCATGCTCTTGTGCAGTCTTCGCCGTTGCTGGACCAATGCACGCAATAATGCTTGCTGGATGTGGTTTGCCAGCGATACCAACTAGGTTGCGCACCGTACTACTTGATGTGAATACAACTGCATCAAAACCGCCACTCTTGATCGCTTCACGAGTTTCGACAGCTGGCGGTGCAGCGCGAACAGTTCTAAATGCTGTGACATCTTCAACTTCCCAACCAAGTGCAGTTAATCCAGCAACTAATGTGTCAGTCGCAATATCGGCACGAGGTAAGAAAATCCGATTAATTGGATCAACAAGTTCATCGAACTCTGGCCATTCATCAAGTAGCGCAGCAGTTGTCTGTTCTTCAACTGGAACTAAATCTGGTCGAACACCCATTGCAATTAGTGCATCAACTGTGTCGGCACCAATTGCCGCAATACGAATTCCAGAAAGAGATCTTGCATCTAAGCCATACTCTTCAAATCGTTCACGAATTGCCCGAACTGCGTTAACACTTGTGAACGCAACCCATTCAAAGCGACCCGATACTAAACCGTGAACTGCACGTTCCATTTGTTGTGGTGTGCGAGGAGGTTCAACTGACATTGTTGGGACTTCAAATGGAACAGCACCGAATGTAATTAGTTGATCGCAAAGATCGGCAGTTGAATCTTTAGTTTTTGGTACCAAAACTCGCCAGCCGTGTAGCGGACGATTTTCAAACCATGAAGTTCGTTCAGCTGCTGCCTCACCAATAATTACTAAACCTTGTCCAGATTGTTTAGCTAGTTTTACTGCTGCAGGTAATTGTTCAAGTGTTGAATGTAAAGATCTTTGTTCAACTGTTGCACCATCACGAATAATTGAAACTGGAGTTGATCCATCACGACCAGCCTTGATCAATGACTTACTTATTTCAGCGGCCCGGTCAGCAGCATTATGTACAACTAATGTCACGAATGGATCAGTATGAACAGTCCAGTTAATGCCAGGAACATCCGCATCAAGGATGCGAACTTCACGAGTACGTCCACCAGTAAGTGACATACCTAAGTGAGCAGGTACTGCAGTTAGCGTTGAAACACCAGCGGCAACTTCAAAATTTAAATCAGCGTCGGCTAGCGCGGCAGTTTCAAGTGCTAAGCGACCATCCAGAATCGGGTCTCCAGAAAGTAAGCGGACAACTTGTTGGCCAATTCTGTTGGCATCGCAAATCGCTTTAATTCGTGCGGCCAATGACATCGGAAGCCCGTTGGCATCCACAGTAATTAAGACCTGACCGGAAGAAACTTTTTCTGCCAACGGAACTAAATCTGGATCTACTAAAACAACATCCGCCTGACTCAAAAGTCTGTGCGCTCGCACAGTCAAAAGATCAGCGTCGCCGGGGCCCGCGACTACAAATGAGACTCCAACAGCTGCAGTAGCCGGTGATGCCATTCCGATACCTGCCTTATTCGTTTCGGTAATCTCGCTGTCCGCAAGATTTTTTTGCCCGGTGGCGTTTGTTAGTTGATCTGCCATCGTTATCCAGCATTCGATTTCGTCATTGCAAGTTGTGACTTGCGTTGTTCGTGGAATGCCAAAATCTGTAATTCAGTTGCCAAATCGACTCGACGCACATCAACGCCAGCTGGTACATCAAGTAACACCGGCGCAAAATTAAGAATGCTGGTTACGCCATTAGCAACCAGCACATCACAAACTTCTTGCGCCGAGTGTTCCGGAGTTGCAATTACACCAATTGAAGCGCCACTCATTCGAACTACTTTAGGTAAGTCAGTCAGTGAGTTAACAACTAGCGAACTTCCGCCAACCGAAAGTTTTTCTCCGACACGTGAGTTGTCTGAATCAAATAATCCAACAATGTTGAAACCGCGCGATGCGAAACCTTGATAGCCAGCAAGCGCATGTCCAAGATTTCCAATTCCCACTATTACAACTGGCCACTGCTGAGTTAAACCTAATGCGCGAGAAATTTGATAGAGCAAAAATTCAACTTCATAACCAACACCACGTGTGCCATACGAGCCTAAGAAAGATAAATCTTTACGAAGTTTTGTGCTTGTCACACCGGAAGCATCCGCAAGTTCTTCTGAAGAAACTAGAAGGACTCCGCGATTGGCCATTGAAAGTAGCGACCGGTGATACATCGGGAGTCGGTTAACGGTTGCTTCGGGGATACCTCCGCGTACACCTTGTGTGTTTTTCACAACGGGTGATACCGACATTCGAACCAACCTTTTTTCGTGCTCTTGGCGATCAGATTAGGCGCATATCGGCGTAGGTCAAAATTGGCATATATGACTAAGTTCGTGCTAGGGAATTAGTAAAAATTAGATCTGTTACTCGTGTGACTAACGTGAATTGGTGATGAAATTAAAGCCCGCTAGTTAAGGCTTTTTTTAGTCGAGTCGGATCAACCCGCCATTGATCATGTGGCTTTCCATCGACCAAAACAACGGGGATTGTCTCAAAATAAAGATCTGCCAATTTGGGGTCATCAAGGATTGAAAGTTGCGTCCAGCCAATATTCAATTCGCTACAAACTCGTTGCACTATTTCGGCTGCCTCTTGGCATAAATGACAATCAGGCTTCCCAATCAAAGTGACTCGATTTTCCAAAATTTAACCCTTTAACAACCAGCAATTAAGTTTGGCACAGTATTTCAAAAGTAGGCTTGGGTTATAAACGTGCTGAACTTGGGGGCTAACTGTTGATTGATTTAGCAGCTAACTCTACGAACCAAACAGCCACCCGAGTTGGTGCTTTTTTTGATGTTGATAACACGATTATGCGCGGTGCCAGTATTTATCACCTCGCCCGCGGACTGTTTTCCCGAAAAATACTGACTGCTGGCGATTTAAAAAACTACGCATTAGCCCAAGGAAAATTTTTAGTATCTGGATCAGAAAATCTGGCTGACTTAGCCCGAATCACTGAGAACGCGCTCTCGTTTGTCGCCGGCCGTGATGTTGAGCAGGTTAAAGCTCTTGCCAACGACATCTATCACGAGATTATGGAAGCCAAGATTTGGCCGGGCACAGTTGAACTTGCGCAAGGGCACCTAGCTGCAGGTCACCAAGTTTGGTTAGTTTCGGCGGCCCCAATTGAGCTAGCTGAATTGATCGCGCAAAAATTGGGGTTATCGGGCGCCATCGCGACGGTAAGTGAAATTGCCGATGGTAAATACACTGGCAAATTAGTGAGTAAACCAATGCATGGATACGAAAAAGCCCAAGCTGTTGTGGATCTGGCTAACCAGCATGGCCTTGATTTAGATAAATGCTTTGCTTACTCAGACTCAAAAAATGACATTCCACTATTAAGTAAAGTTGGCCATCCAACAGTAGTAAATCCAGATTCTGAACTTCGCGCGTATGCCAAATTGCAAAAGTGGCCGATCCACGATTATCGACGCGAGCGGCTAGTAAAGCGTTATGCAATTCCGGCGGGCGCAACTGCAGTTGCGTTAATCGGTGCAGGTGCGGGATTAGCTATTTCAAGTAAGCGAAAAAATAAATCTGCGCAATAAAAAACCGAGAGCGTTAACTTCACTCTCGGTTTTAAATTTAAATTTACTTCTTACGTTTTGATCTGGTCTTCTTTAGCATTTTGCGATGCTTCTTTTTCGCCATGCGCTTACGACGTTTTTTTACTACGGAGCCCACTTATGGCCACCCTTCTTTAACTAAGTTTTATCCTGCTTCGACGAATGAATCTCGAAGGTAAGTGTGCACTGCTTGCTCTGGCACTCGATAAGAGCGACCAACCCGAACTGCAGGTAACTCACCGCTGTGCACAAGACGGTAAACCGTCATTTTTGAAACTCGCATGGCCGTTGCAACCTCAGCAACAGTTAGGAAACGAACTTCACCTAGTGGGCGTTCATTTTGAGAAGCCATCTGTATACCGTGACCATTCTGTGCGCTACCACTTCCGGCTTCCCCTCCGGAGTTACTCACGCACTTGTACGTAGGTGTTTACTTTAGTGCCGAAAGTGACCAAAGTGAAAGTCGTTTTGAAAATAAGCAGATCTCGACTAGCCAACTAGAGCTAGATCAGTTTTTCGAAGTTAATGACCGAACAAAGAGTGCTAAATTACTCGGCTTCTCAGCCATTCGACGCATTAAATAGCCATACCACTGATCGCCGTACGGAACATAGACCCGTACTTTGTATCCCAGTTCAACTAGACGTTTTTGTTCTTCGGGACGAACGCCGAGCAGCATCTGAAATTCAAATGTTTCTTTAGCTCGGCCGGTTCGCAGCACTAATGCTTGAGCAATTTCAATTAAACGTGGATCGTGCGTTGCCAACATAGGGTAGGCCTGCGATTCAAGCAGCGTTCTCATGTCCCGAACATATGCTTTATCGATTTCAATTCGATCTACGTAAGCGACTTCTGGACCCTCGGCATAGGCACCTTTGCATAAGCGAATTCGAGAGCCTTCATAAGAATGGTTTGTCACATCAGTTGAGGTTCTGTGTAGTTGAGCTTGAAGTACACCACCCGTCGTTGGCGAAAGTTTTCTAATTTCAGCCAAAATCCGCAAAGTGGAATCAATTGTGGTGTGGTCTTCCATATCGAAAGTGACCGTCGTACCTACTTCGTTGGCAACTTCAACAATTTTTTTGGCGTTAGCCAGTGCAATTTCCTCGCCATTTGGTTCAAGAGCTTGGCCAACTGCGCTGAGCTTTACCGATACTTCTGCCATATGAGTTTGTCCAGCAGCATGTAACGCACGAAGTAATTCAATGTAGGCGCTAACTGTGGCGTCTGCCTGATTACGATCTAGCGTGTCTTCGCCAAGTCGATCGATAGTTGTATAAATACCTAATTTGTGCAATTCAGTGACTTTTTTAACCACGTCCGAGGTGTCATAA
>JACCDX011560942.1_pt1 | contig 10030 bp, 13 predicted proteins | sample 7449681 | NCBI WGS metagenome assembly JACCDX01 (sample SAMN15323450, study PRJNA562643) | freshwater metagenome | isolation source: river surface water | place: USA:Blue River Watershed | collected 2017-08-18
AATTGAAGGCGTAACAAATGGTTATTCACTGCAGATCAACATCGTTGGTGTTGGTTACCGTGTTGCTGAAAAGGGTAAGGATCTTGAGTTCCAGCTTGGTTACTCACACCCAATTCTTTTCACAGCTCCAGAAGGAATTACTTTCAAGGCTCCTTCACAGACTGAATTAACTATTACTGGTATCGATAAGCAGTTAGTCGGAGAGACAGCTGCAAAGATCAAGAAGCTACGTAAGGCTGATCCATATAAGGGTAAGGGTCTACGTCTTCTCGGTGAACCAGTTCGTCGTAAGGCTGGAAAGGCAGGTAAGAAGTAATGGGAATCTCAGTAAAGGTTCGTAAGGGTTCGTCTACCAATGCACGCGCTCGCCGTCACTTCCGTCTTCGTAAGAAGATTTCCGGAACAGCTGCACGCCCACGTTTAGTTGTATCACGCTCTGCACGTCACTTGTTCGTACAGATTGTTGATGATTCACAGGGCAAGACACTTGCATACGCATCAACTATGGAAGATGCGCTACGTAAGTCATCTGCAGATAAGACTGGAAAGTCAAAGGAAGTTGGCGCGCTTATTGCAAAGCGTGGCAAAGAGGCTGGCGTTTCTGAAGTTGTCTTTGATCGCGGTGGAAATAAATACCACGGTCGCATTGCAGCACTTGCTGATAGCGCACGAGAGAATGGGTTGGTCTTCTAATGGCTGATAATGCAACAAATACTTCTGCGGAAGGCACAAAAGAAGATACACGCGGTAAGCGTGGAGGTCGCGGTCGCGATCGTCGCGAAGAGACACCACGTGAGAAGAGCCCATACATCGAGCGCGTTGTATTCATCAACCGCGTTTCAAAGGTTGTTAAGGGTGGTCGTCGCTTCGCGTTTACAGCTCTTGTAGTTGTTGGCGATGGAAATGGTCTGGTTGGAATCGGTTACGGAAAGTCAAAGGAAGTTCCGCAAGCAATTTCAAAGGCTGTTGAAGAAGCGAAGAAGTCATTCTTCAAAGTTCCTCGTATTCAAGGAACTATTCCTCACCCAGTTCAGGGTGAAAAGGCTGCAGGCATTGTTCTACTTCGTCCAGCTGCTCCTGGTACCGGTGTTATCGCTGGTGGTCCAGTTCGTGCAGTACTTGAGTGCGCAGGTATTACAGATGTTCTTACAAAGTCACTCGGTTCAAACAATGCAATCAACATGGTGCATGCAACAGCTGTAGCTCTTAAGCAGCTTGAAGCTCCATCAACAATTGCAGCTCGTCGTAACCGTCCACTTGAAGATGTTGCTCCTGCAGCGATCATTCGCGCATCGCAACAACCAACAGAGAAGGTCGGTGCGTAATGCCACGTTTGAAAGTGACTCAAATTCGTTCGAAAGTTGGCAATAAGCCAGAGCTACGCGACACACTGCGTTCACTTGGTTTAAAGCGCATCAACGATGTAGTTGTTAAAGAAGATCGTCCTGAGATTCGCGGAATGGTTCACGCTGTTCGCCATCTAATCAAGGTCGAGGAGGTTGAATAATGACACTAAAGCTTCATCATTTACGTCCAGCTCCAGGTGCTAAGAAAGCTAAGACTCGTAAGGGTCGCGGTGAAGCATCTAAGGGAAAGACTGCAGGTCGTGGCGGTAAGGGAACACGTGCTCGTAACGTTGTTCGTATCGGTTTCGAAGGTGGACAGCTTCCACTTGTAATGCGTCTTCCAAAGCTACGCGGATTTAAGAATCCTGCACGCGTTGAGTATCAGGCGGTTAACGTCTCAACAATTAACGAGCTATTCCCTAAGGGTGGCGAAGTATCTGTTGCAGATTTAATTAACGCTGGTGCGGTTCGCGATAGCTTGCCTGTAAAGGTGCTTGGCAATGGCGATATCAGCGTCAAGGTAAACGTAACTGCACATGCATTCTCAGCATCAGCTGTTGAGAAGATTGCTGCTGCAGGCGGTTCAACTAAAGTCCTTTAATCAATTAACAAAGAAGTTAGCGAGTAGGAGAAGATCTAATGCTTTCAGCATTTGGTAAGGCTTTTAAAACACCGGACCTTCGTAAGAAGATCTTCTTTACTCTCGCCATCATGGCGCTCTTCCGTTTTGGATCAGTAGTACCAACTCCTGGCGTTTCATATTCAAACGTGCAAGAGTGTCTTAACCAAGTTCAAACCGGTGGATTGTTCGGTCTAATTAACTTGTTCTCTGGTGGAGCTTTACTACAGCTATCAGTTTTTGCACTAGGCATCATGCCTTACATCACCAGCTCGATTATTGTTCAGCTTTTGACTGTGGTTATTCCACGTTTTGAGGCGCTTAAGAATGAAGGTCAATCTGGTACTGCGAAGTTAACTCAGTACACACGTTACTTAACAATCGGTCTTGCAATCTTGCAATCAACTGGTTTAGTAGCAGTTGCTCGCACAACTGGTCGCTTGATCAGTGGATGTACTCTTCCAATCATTCCTGATACTTCATGGCAACGAATCGTCACCATGATCTTCGTAATGACTGCTGGAACATCTGTAATTATGTGGCTTGGTGAGTTAATTACTGACCGCGGTGTTGGTAACGGTATGTCAATCCTTATCTTTACCTCGATTGCAGCTGGTTTCCCTGGAAACCTTTGGAGCATCAAGCTACAGAAGGGTTTGTTCGCATTCCTATTCGTTCTTGCAGTAGGTATCTTGGTAATCGCAGCGGTGGTATTCGTTGAGCAAGCTCAGCGTCGTATCCCTGTTCAGTATGCAAAGCGCATGGTTGGTCGCCAGACTTATGGCGGAACCAGCACCTACATTCCAATTAAGGTTAACCAAGCTGGCGTTATTCCAGTTATCTTCGCATCATCATTGCTTTATATCCCATCGCTAATTGTTAACTTCACAAATAGCACTGCGGGTTGGGCAGTATGGATTTCACGTAACTTCGTGAAGGGCGATCACCCAATTTATGTTGCAACTTATGCAGCTTTAATTATTTTCTTCACTTACTTCTACGTAGCAATCACATTCAATCCAGATGAGGTTGCAGATAACATGAAGAAGTACGGTGGATTTATTCCTGGTATCCGTGCAGGTAAGCCGACTGCGGAATATCTACAGTATGTGCTTTCACGTATCACTGCGCCAGGATCTCTATATCTTGCGCTTGTTGCGGTTATTCCTATCGGAGCTTTGATTCTCTTCGGAGCAACTCAGAACTTCCCATTCGGCGGAACTGCGATTCTGATTGTGGTTGGTGTTGGTCTTGATACTGCAAAGCAGATTGAGTCACAGCTACAGCAGCGCAGCTACGAGGGATTCCTCAAATAATGCGTCTAGTCCTGGTAGGTCCACCAGGTGCAGGTAAGGGAACACAAGCTCAATTTCTTGCCGCGCACTTTGCAATTCCACATATCTCGACCGGAGATATCTTCCGCGCTAATTTAAAAGGCAATACACCACTTGGTTTAGAAGCTAAGAAATACATGGATAAGGGCGAACTTGTTCCTGATTCAGTTACCAATGACATGGTGAAAGATCGTTTAAATCAAGGCGATTTGGATAATGGTTTCCTTCTTGATGGATATCCACGAAACGTTGCGCAGGCAGAAGTCTTACGTGCAATTCTTGCTGAAAAGGGAACACCTCTTCATGCTGCGCTTGAATTAAATGTAGATCCTGAAGAGATTGTCTCTCGACTTTCCGGCCGTCGTTCATGCTCTGATTGCCAGAAGCCGTATCACATCGTTAACGAGAAACCTGCAGTAGATGGCGTTTGCGATTCATGCGGTGGAAAGTTAATTCAACGCGAAGACGACAAGGCGGAAGTTATCAAGCGCCGTCTTGAAGTTTATGCTGAACAAACTGAACCAATCATCAGTTTCTATCGCAATGAAGGTTTATTAATCACCATTTCGGCAACCGGTGCAGTTAGTGAAATTACTGACTCTGCCATTGCAGCCCTATCTCGCGTAAAGTAAAACTATGGCGATCGAGCTAAAGACTCTTGATCAATTAAAAACTATGCGTCGCGCAGGTTTATTGGTTGGTGAAACTCTTCAGATTCTTCGCGAAGTCATTAAACCTGGCATGACTACTTCAGCACTTGATGCAGTTGCTGCCGCAAATATTAAGCGCGGCGGTGGAAAATCAAACTTCCTTGGTTATCACGGATACCCAGCAACAATTTGTGTATCAGTTAATGAAGAGATTGTTCATGGAATCCCCGGCGATCGCGTTATTCATGAAGGCGATATTGTTTCAATCGATTGTGGCGCGATTATTGATGGCTGGCACGGAGATGCAGCGTTTTCAATAGTTGTTGGAGCAGGCGATCCTGAAGATCAGAAGATGTTAGATGTATGCGAAGAGTCGATGTGGCGTGGAATTGCAGCAGGTAAAAAAGGCGGAAAGCTTTCGGATATCGGCCATGCGATTGAAGAGTATGTAAATTCTCAAGGCAAGTATGGAATTTTGCGCGAATATGGTGGACATGGAATTGGTACTTCCATGCACATGGAGCCACATGTTTTAAATTACGGAAAGCCCGGTAACGGTCCGGATTTAGTTGAAGGAATTTGTTTAGCAATTGAACCGATGATTACTCGCGGCACTCATAAGACCAAAGTGCTTGGCGATGATTGGACTGTAATTAGCCAAGACAAGTCGCGTGGGTCACACTTTGAAAACTCTTACTGCATCGCCCCAGACGGTAAGCCATTTGTGCTTACGGCTCTTGATGGCGGCAAAGCCGAGCTCGCACGTTTAGGTGTAGAGATCTCTGGCCTCTTCGATAAGTAATCAAAAAGTTATTCAATTTCGTTCAAAAAGCACCTTTGAACATATAAATTCTCTCCATTCCCGCCCTCGAAACTCGGGAAATGGATAAGGAAAAATAGCTAATGAAAACAAAGAAGTTTTTTAGCGCACTTGCGGCAGTTGCTGCGTCGGCGCTTGTACTTAGCGGCGCCCCAGCTGCAAATGCTGCCTGGGTTCCAGCATCAAAAGCGAAGGTTGGCGATGACTGCATCCGTGCAGGTGCAACTGCTCCTGGCCGCGGTGTTGATGGATCTGCACTTACTTGCACTGTTGTTACAACTGGAACACTTAAGGGACTAACGAAGTGGTGGTATCCAGATGTAAAGCCAATTTCTAAGCTTGAATGGGTTTCATCCTCAGGTGTGGGTGGCGGTTACGGAACAACAGCAATCGCATTCGCTGATGCAATGAAGGCAGAGGGCATGCTCGGTGATTACACCGTTTCATATAAATCAGGTGGTTCAGGAACAGTTGGTCTTGGATATTTCCAGGATCAGAAGAACCGTTCAGATGTTGCATTCATTAATGGCTTTGCGATGGTTGCAGGTATTGCATCAACAAAGTCAAAGTTGAAGTTATCTGACAACACTCAAGTTTCAGGTCTGATGCGCGAATGGGAAGCGATTGTGGTTCCTGCATCATCTAAGTACCGCACAATCAATCAACTTCTAGATGATATTAAGGCCGATCCAAAGGGCCACCCGATTGCTGGCGGTTCAAAGGGAACTGTTGACCACGTTTTCATGGGCCTTCTAGTTGAAAAAGCTGGTGTTCAGGCAACAGATATGAACTATGTTCCTTATGCAGGTGGTGGAGAAGTTACAACTTCAGTTCTATCAAAGCAGGTAGTTGCAGGCGTTTCAGGAACTTCTGAATTCGCCTCATATGTAAAGGCAGGAAAGCTTCGCGTTCTTGCTCTTTCATCTGCAAAGCCACTTGCTTCAATCAAGGGTAAGACTTTGATTCAGCAGGGTATTGATATGACATTTGGTAACTGGCGCGGTTTCGATGTATCAGGATCAATGTCAGCTGCTGATCGTCTTAACTTCATCAAGGTTGCAGATGTTGTACGTGCAGGCAATGCATGGAAGGCGACTTTGAAGGCTAAGGATTGGACCAATCTTGATGAGCGAGGAAATGATTTCAAGACATTTATCGCAGATCAGACAACTTCAATCACCAAGCTTCTAGTAAGTCTTGGCTTGGCGTAAAAAGTTAAATTGATTAAATTCAAAAAAGAGGCAGTGGGAGAGCTCGCATTTGCGGGCTCTCTTCTGCTGCTTGGGGTGATTGTTCTCTTTGATACCAAGAGAATGGTGGTACCTCCAGGATCTGGAAGTGTGGGACCGCAAGTATTCCCAACCATTATTGGCGTTTTCATTGTTATGGTTGCGCTCTTCTTAGCATTTGAGGTACTCCGTGGAAATTACGGACAACCTGAAGGCACTGAATTTGGTGAAATCAAAACTAAGACCGATTTCAAAACTTTAGGGACTGTAAGCGCTTCAATTCTTACTTACCCATTTTTAATTGAAAGTGCCGGTTTCGTAATCGCATCAACTGTGGTCTTCTTTGGAGTTGGTTTTGCTTATGGCGCTCGCAAGTTAATTAAGAATCTACTCATTGCATTAATTTTTGCACTAGTTGTATATCTAACATTTACCAAATTTTTAAGTGTTGAGCTCCCAGCAGGAATATTGAAAGGAATTCTATGAATAACGTAGAGTCCCTACTTAATGGTTTTGCCAGCGCGCTAACTCTTACGAATTTAATGTTCGGTCTTCTAGGCACATTACTTGGAACTTTAGTAGGGGTGCTACCAGGAATTGGCCCAGCGCTAGCAATTGCACTTTTATTACCAATTACTTATTCAATCAATCCTGCTTCAGCTTTGATTATGTTTGCTGCAATTTATTACGGAGCGATGTATGGCGGTTCTACAACTTCAATACTTTTAAATACGCCAGGTGAGTCAGGTTCGGTAATTACCGCACTTGAGGGCCATCAGATGGCTAAACGTGGTCGCGCTGGAGCAGCGCTTGCTACTGCAGCAATTGGCTCTTTCGTTGCTGGAACTATTGCGACTGGAATTTTGGCTTTTGCAGCGCCATCGCTGGCAAATGTTGCAATTTCAGTGACTGCAGCTGATTATTTTGCGTTGATGTTGGTTGCATTTATGACTGTAGGCTCACTCCTTGGCTCATCAATGATTCGCGGAATGGTCTCGCTTTCAGTTGGTTTAGCACTTGGTCTAGTTGGCTCAGATCTTCAATCAGGAGCTGTCCGTTTAACATTTGGCAATCTTCATGCGATTGATGGAATCGAAACTGTTACCGTAATTGTTTCTATCTTCGCTCTCGGCGAAGCTTTATATATTGCAGGCCGTGCCAAAGAGAGCGGTTGGTCGCTTATCCAGATGCAGGGTAAAGCTTTAATGACTCGTGAAGATTGGCGACGTTCTTGGAAACCATGGATTCGCGGAACGTTCATTGGATTCCCGCTCGGAATCATGCCGGCAGGTGGATCTGAAGTTCCAACCTTCTTAAGTTATTCAGTAGAGAAGAATTTATCTAAAAATAAAGATGAATTTGGAAAAGGCGCAATTGAAGGTGTGGCCGGTCCTGAAGCTGCGAATAATGCAAATGCAGCTGGCGCGCTTGTTCCACTTTTAGCGCTTGGCCTTCCGACTTCAGCAACTGCAGCTGTTATCTTGGTGGCATTCCAGACTTACAACATTCAAACAGGTCCGTTGTTATTTGCAACCAATCCAGATGTTGTTTGGACTTTGATCGCAGCGCTCTTCGTTGGAAATACTCTGCTACTTATTCTAAATCTTCCATTTGTTAAGATCTGGATTAAGTTATTAAAGATTCCGAAACCATATTTATTCGCTGGTATTACTACCTTCGCTTTGATGGGCGCGTATGTGGCAAATAATGCAATCTTTGATCTCTGGATTGCTCTTGGTGTGGCTGTGGTTGGTTACTTCTTCCGCCGCTTTGGCGTTCCAATTACTCCATTGATTATAGGTTTGATTTTGGGGCCGATGGCAGAACTCCAGATGCGTCGCGCGTTGCAAATTAGTGGTGGAGATCCATCAGCGCTCTTTGCAACACCACTTTCAAAGGTGCTCTATTTAATCCTCGCAATCGTGGTATTTACGCCATTTATTTGGCGTGCAATCAAGAAGCGCGATATCAAGTACCCAACAAAGAAGTAAATAATGGCTGTTGAAGTTTGGGCTAAACGCTTATTAATTAGCTCTACCTTCACGCAAGCCACGATGTATGTCGTCCGCCCGTTTATCACTTATCGTGCAATTGAAATTGATGCGGGCGCGACGGCTATCGGTCTAATCGGAGCAATCTATGCGCTCTTTCCAGTTTTGCTTGCACTTAAATTTGGTAGCTGGGTTGGAAAGTACGGCGAAGGAAAGTTCTTAGTTATAGGAACGCTCTCTCTAATTGCATCCTGTACCTCGCTTGTATTTACAAATAATGTGGCAACGCTTGCCGCGGCAACAGCTTTTGCGGGTTTATCACATTTAGCCCTTATGGTCGGCGGTCAGACTATGGTGGCACTTCGAACACCTAAATCTGATTACAACCGATTATTTGGCTACTACACATTTAGCGCATCTCTTGGACACACCTTTGGGCCGGTAATTGCTGGCCTAATTGCAGGTTCGCTTGCAAATGGAATGCCAAAGAATAGTAATTACGCATTTTTCTTCGCGATTGCGCTCTCCACATTAGCTTTAATTCCAACTTGGAATTGGCGTAAATCTGCACCTACCGTCAAAGCGGCAGAAGAGCAGAGCAATACCTGGGCTGCAGCAAAGTCGATGTTATCTAGAAAAGAGATCTCGCTTGCCGTCTTTATATCTATGGCAATCTCTTCAACTTTAGATTTGTTAGTCATCTTCTTGCCTTTACTTGGCAAAGAGCGCGCAATTGATCCAGCAGTTATTGGTTTAATAATTTCACTTCGTGCAGTTGGATCTATGGGTTCCAGATTAATTCTTGGGAAAGTTAGCCAACATATAAAAGATCGCCCGCTCCTTATTAGTACAACCACGGTTTCGATGTTTGCATGCATGGGAATGGTTTACACGAGCAATCCAATAGTTCTAGGTACGCTAGTTTTTATCGCCGGTTTCGCTTCTGGATTTGGTCAACCTCTAACTATGGCTTTGATTTCACATCGCACGAAAGCCGATGAACGAGCTCTGGCGGTATCAGCTCGATTGACTGGAAATCGCTTGGGCCAATTTGTACTTCCAGTTGCTGCTGGTCTACTGGCAAATGGCGCGGGGGTAGGGGCTGTTTTCTGGTCTATGGCCGCGCTTTTAGGCGCAAGTCTTATCGCCTCGGCTGCAGAGTGAAGTGATATAAGCCTCGATTTGTCGATAGCCACACTCGTAAATAGAATTACCCTTCGCGCCTCAAATCGGGGCGTACTTAATTAGGGACAGGCGGGGTCTTGGCTAAAGAGGGTAGCGCCATCGAAATGGAAGGCGTTGTTGCTGAAGCTTTACCTAACGCAATGTTCCGTGTTGAGTTATCAAACGGACATAAAGTTCTTGCGCACATAAGTGGCAAGATGCGAAAAAATTATATTCGTATTCTTCCTGCAGACCGTGTGATTGTAGAGATGAGTCCGTACGACCTAACCAAAGGTCGAATTATCTACCGTTACAAGTAATAGTAGATAAGTAAGAAGGAGAACAAATGAAGGTGCAACCAAGCGTTAAGAAGATCTGCGATAAGTGCAAGGTCATCCGACGCAAAGGACGCGTTATGGTCATTTGCGAAAACCTTCGCCATAAGCAGCGCCAAGGTTAATTCGTAAATACGAATAACAACTTGTACGCGTGATGCGACTTAACTGTTAATTCAGTTAAGACCTCCGGTCCGATAGGCCGGGGCCAACGTCGAGAGATATTGGAAAGCATCGCGGAGGACCTATCGGGAAACTAAAGGAATATAGATGGCACGTCTTGTCGGTGTTGATCTTCCGCGCGAAAAGCGTTTAGAGATTGCACTTACTTATATCTTCGGAATGGGTTTAACTCGTTCGAAGGAAACATTAAAGGCTACTGGTATCTCAGGTGATATCCGCGTTAAGGATTTACAAGAACCAGATCTAGCAAAGCTTCGTGAATACATCGAAGCAAATTACAAAATCGAAGGTGATCTTCGCCGTGAAATCGCAGGCGATATCCGTCGTAAAGTTGAAATTCAAAGCTACCAAGGTATTCG
>JACCDX011810945.1_pt1 | contig 10030 bp, 12 predicted proteins | sample 7449681 | NCBI WGS metagenome assembly JACCDX01 (sample SAMN15323450, study PRJNA562643) | freshwater metagenome | isolation source: river surface water | place: USA:Blue River Watershed | collected 2017-08-18
CAAGCTTTTCCTCGTGGGCGGTCAGGCGATGCGTCCTCATTCCATTGTAGGGGGTAACGGTGGGAAAAATCCCGAATTTTGACGGACCCGAAGCGGCTTTTCATCCAGGTCATATCCAAAAACTGCACAAGGCGGACGGGGCCAGTCAGGCTGCAGCCTTTTTTGGAGTCACTCGGGATGGGCGCAAAGTCTTCGTCAAAGAGGACAGGCAGGGCACGGGTATGCTGGAGGCGGAAGCCGATGGCCTCTGCGCGCTGCAGGCATCCCACGCCATCAGAATACCCAAGATTTATTTTTCCTCCCGAGAGTGGCTGGTCATGGAAGCGATGGAACGCGAGCCGGCGCAGGATGCCTTCTGGAGGGCATTGGCCGAGAGCCTTGTGAAACTTCATCAGCACACAGGCCCGATAGGCTGGCATCGGGATAATTACATTGGTCGCAATCCGCAGCACAACAGCCGCTATCGCGATTCATGGCCCAATTTTTTTTGGGAACAAAGGATCAAGCCCCAACTGAAGATGCTGCGTGCTCGCGAAATTTGGACCGCGGCCGAGGAGCCACGCCTTCGGCAGCTGGAGCAACATGTGAAACGTATCCTGGCTCCCGTGAAGGAAGCTCCTTCGCTTTTGCATGGGGATCTTTGGTCCGGGAATGTGCTCTGCGGTCCTGCTCAGACTGCAGTCCTCATCGATCCCGCTGTTTACTATGGGCATCGGGAAACCGATCTGGCCATGACGGAACTCTTCGGTGGATTTTCCCCGCTTTTTTATCAGCGCTACAAGGAACTCTGGCCTCTCGCGCCGGGTTATGCCGCAAGGCGACTCATTTACAATTTTTATCATAAACTGAATCACGCCAATCTTTATGGCAGCGGTTATATCTGGGATGTGAAGAAGACTTTGCTGGATATCGAACAAATCAGCGATATTCAGCCGCCCATGGCCGAGAAGGTTTGATTGTTGCCAAAGCTTCCTGTTTCCAAAGCATGCGATACGGCTTTGCCAAGCAGAGCGCGCTCGATGGTTTGCGTGAGTTCGGACAGCTGCGAACTTTCCTGCATGAGTGGCCTGAGATCCTGTTCGCCATCACCAAAAAGACAAAGGCGCAGTCCGCCGCGACTTGTCACACGCAAACGATTGCAGGACTGACAGAAATTGCGAGCATAGGGTGCAATCAACCCCAGACGCCCCAGGTATTCGGGATGCAGGAATTCCTGAGCCGGTCCACCGTCCTCGTCACGAGGAATCGGCATCCAGCCGCGTTCCATAATCTGCTCTCGAAGTTTCTGACTGCTGATGAAATGATCCTGAAAGAAACGGGCGTTGCCACCAGTTGGCATCAGCTCGATCCAACGGACCGTCACCGGCCTATAACGAATCCATTCGGAAAAGCGATCCAACTCTTCCAGCCAGGTTTCGCGCATCAGGACGGAGTTTACTTTCACCGACTTGAATGGAAGCTCCAGCGCGCGATCGATACCATCCAGAACGCGCGGCAGCATGTCCTGACCGGTAAAATCAGCAAATCGCTTCTGATCCAGGGAATCCACGCTCACATTCAAGGACTTGAGTCCGGCTTCATAGAGCGCCGTCGCAAGATTCTCCAAACGATACCCGTTGGTGGAAAGCGCCACGGTTTGGATACCCGGCGTTGCGGCGATCATGCGGGTGATGTCCACGATATCGCGTCTGAGGGTGGGCTCACCTCCCGTCAGCCGAACTTTTTGACAACCGAGATTGGCAAAGGCTGTTACGAGCTGCTGAATTTCACTTTGATTCAAAAAGGGCGCGCAACCCTGAGGCTTTTGATAGCCATGCGGCAAGCAATAGCCACAGCGAAAATTACAAGCATCCGTCACCGAAAGGCGCAGATACGGAAACTTGCGTCCGTGGGTATCCTGCAGCATGACTTTTCCTTTTTAGATCCAATCCTGAGTTTCAACCGGCTGCTGACTGCGATCCGCTTTATTGCGGGATCGGAAAGCATCGATATCGATCGACCATTCCACGTCCTGACCCTTCTCACCGAATTCGGTCCAGGTGATCGCCGCATCGCGACGTCCATATTTTTCCAGGAGTTCCATAAAATCCGAACGCGGCACCACGACCAGAAGGTCCAGGCCCTCGCTGCGAACCCGTGGCCTTGCGGCGTCGGCGCTCAGGATCATGCTCACCCGCAGCGCGGCACCGGTGATCCATGAAATGGTTATGGTCAGTTGGTTAACCTGCAGCAGCGTTTCCGCTTCCCCACCGTTCAAACGCAAGCGAATGCTACCTTCGCCGAGACGAATGTTCATACGGAGTCTCCTCTATCATGCGATGAATGATGATGCTCATGGTCGTGCGTGTGGTTGTGGCCCGACTTGGCTTCCCGCCAGCCGGTGACGGCGTGATGATCGTGCTGACAAAGCGCGTGGCCCTGCACCCAATCACTCGAACCATCGCTGTAGTGCTCTTTCTTCCAGATCGGGGACCTATGCTTGAGTTCCTCGATGATGTAGCGCGAAATCTCGTAGGCCTCGGCCCGATGCCGGGTCGAGACGAGCAAGGCCACACTCACATCACCGATTCCGAGACTGCCGGTCCTGTGAACTATGGTGACATGCATATCCTGCCCCCAGGTCGCCTGGGCCTCCTCGCAGAATTCAAGGAAGGTCTGTTCCGCCAAAGGAACAAAGGCGTCATACTCAATTCCCGTGACCTTACGGCCGAGATTGATGTCCCGTACGACTCCAAAGAAACTAACCAGAGCACCATGGTGCGGCGCCCCGTGCCCTCGCAGCAGCTCGCCTGTATCAATAGCCTTGTCGGTGATACGGACCTGAATCCTATCGGACATTGTTGGCGCCCCTTCCTTTTTCCAATCGCTCTGGCGGAGTGAAAGACTAGCGAATCACATACCACGATCGACGGGGTCGCGAAAAGGGGATTTCCAAAAAATAAACAGGACTCGCTTCGCTTTGAATACTTTGCTTATCATGCTCTTAAGGCAGAATTCCGAATACCCGACTTCAAACAGGTGCACGATGCAAGCGAGCAAACTCATCCTTTTCGTAATGCTCTTTCTTCTGATAAGCCGGGTCGCGACTGGATCTCCAAAGCCCGTCAGTGCCGATGATATTCTCTATATAACGGAAGACTACCCACCCTACAGTTATGTGTCTGATACTAAGCTCCAGGGCATCGCCGTGGACATCATGGGCCTTATGCTGGAAAAGCTGCGGGCCCGCAAAAGCACCAAGGATATTCAGGTATACCCCTGGGCTCGCGGCTATAAAACGACCCTGCAAACCCCCAACACCTGCCTCTTTGCAATGACCGAGACCAAGGAAAGAGCGCGGATCTTCAAACTGGTCGGGCCCATTCCCAAGTTTGATTCCGCCGCCCTGTTCGCCAAAAAAAGTCGCAAGATTCGCGTTCAATCTTACGCCGACCTTAAAGCCTACAAAATTGGAGCGGTCCGGGATGATATCGCGCATGTCAACCTCATGGAAAACGGCAATCATGATAATCTCGTCCTGGTGTCCGGGACGGACTCCTTGGCCCGCATGCTGGCCAGCGATCGGATCGATATCTGGGCGTTCGGAGAACTCTCGGTGGAGCACATCTTTCAACAGAACCATGTGAAGCCCGAGGAATATGAAAATGTTTTTCGGCTCAACACGGGGGACAGCTATTACGCTTTCAACCGTGAGACGCCGGATGCCCTGGTTCAGAAATTCCAACAGGCCTTTGATGAACTTACGAAGGAAAAAAAATTGGAAGCTGTGATCGGTCGCTACGTGAAAGACGTGGCTCTCAAAGCCAAGAGGTAAGGTCAGGCCGTCATGGCATTTGAAAAGCGCCAGGGGTTCTGGCAAACTGAAGAGCAGCTTCATGCAGGCGGGAGGTGAAATGGAATCGGTGCGAGCGATACTCTTGGCCAATTGTCGTGATCAAAAAGGTGTGGTGGCTGGGCTGTCCCAGTTCATTTATGAAAATAACGGCAACATTACCGACGCCGATCAGCATCGGGATCCCGAAGCCGATATTTTTTGCACAAGGCTGGAATGGGAACTCGATGGTTTTCGCCTGCCACGGGCCAGCATCGCGTCCGTATTCTCCAGCACGGCCCAGAAACTCGGATTGAATTGGTCTTTGCATTTCACCGACCAAAGGCCCAAACTTTCCATCTGGGTCAGCAAGCAGGACCATTGTCTGATCGATCTCCTGGGACGCCAGCGCAGTGGTGATTTGCGAGCGGATATCGGTTTGATCATCAGCAACCATGCGGAGTTGGGAGCGATCGCCGACCAGTTCCATATTCCTTTCGTGCATCTGCCGATCACCGCCGAAACCAAAGCCGCTCAGGAAAAAAAAGCCCTGGAACTTTTGCAGAAGCACCAGATCGAACTGGTGGTGCTTGCCAAATATATGCAGGTCCTGAGTCCTGAATTTCTGAAAGCCTTCCCTCAAGTCATCAACATTCATCACTCCTTCCTGCCTGCATTCCCTGGAGCTGGCCCTTATCATCAAGCGTTCAGCCGCGGCGTGAAAATCATCGGCGCCACCGCACATTATGTGACGCAGGATCTGGACGAAGGACCCATCATCGAACAGGATGTGGGCCGCGTAAGTCATCGGGACAGTGTTAAGGATCTGGTCCGCAAGGGTAAGGATCTGGAAAAGATCGTGCTGGCTCGGGCCGTTTATCAGCACGTGGAACGTCGCGTCCTGGTCTACGGAAATAAGACCGTGGTCTTTGATTAGGCAATAATATCAGGACGATAAAAAAGTTCTACGGTGCCGCATCCAAACGCAGGGCTGGCCGGCTCTCAAGAGTGGAAACATTAACTTTGACCCTTTAGGAGCGCGGCCTTATGAAACGATATCTCAGCACTTTCTGCCTTGCAGCCCTGATCAGTTCAGTAGGTTTGCATTCGATGAACACCCAGACCTGGGCCGCCGGGATTGAAGAGCGCAAAGGTGCGATCGTCGAGCCAACCCCTCCTGCACCACCGGCTCCCGATGTGAAATCATCGGGCGAAGTCGTGATGCTCGGGACCACGCCTATGCCGCCGGAGGTCATACAAAAACTCGATGCCGCCCAGATCGCTGATATCCTGGAACGACAGGCCTCGGCACCCAAGAGTACAGCCGAGATTGTTTTCAACGAAGAGTTTTTGGTTCCCGGCATTGTCTTCGCCAGCCTGACAGCAATTTCCTTTCTGATCCTTTATTTTTCGTTTCGCAAAAGGCGTGAAACACTCGAAACAGTGCGCGCCGCCATTCAAAGCGGTCAGACGCTGCCGGCGTCGTTCCTGGAAGCCTTGGAGTCCAAATCCAAGCCCACGCCAGACAGCGATCTGCGCAAGGCTGTGCTTTTGATTGCGGTGGGACTTTCAGGAGTGTTTGTCCTCGCGAGTCTGGCTGACGAGGAAGCCAGCCGCGCCTGGTCCATCGGCCTTGTGCCCACGCTCCTTGGCGTCGGTTATCTTTTCCTCTGGCGGCAATCGCTGAAAAGAAACAAAAACGGTTCGACTGATGACGCTCGATGAAGGCCAATTGATTAGCCGGGTTTTAACGGAAGACGATCGTCACGCCTTCCGTCAGCTCGTGCTGATGCATCAAGCAGCGATACGAATATTTCTGCGGCGGATCCTGCTCGATCCGGGCCTGGCGGATGACTGCGCGCAGGAAACCTGGCTCATCGCCTACCAGAAGCTCAGCAGCTGGCGTGGCGGCAGTTTTCGCTCCTGGCTCTTTACGATAGCCTTGCGCAAGGCTCTGCGAATGAAAGGGCGCGAGGGTCGCGTCGATTTTCTGGAAAGCCTGGATGATCAAGCGGCGCCTGCTCCAGCGGATGGCCTCAGGCTCGATCTGGAAAAAGCCATCACACATCTTTCGGCTGGTGAAAGGGCCTGTCTCCATTTGATGAGTTGCGAAGAGATGACTCATGAGGACATCAGCCAATTGCTCGGCATGCCGCTCGGTACTGTGAAGTCTCACATCAATCGCGGCAAGGAAAAATTGCGCAAACTCTTGGCCAGTCATGACGAGGAGAAAGTCCATGCAAGACGATGATATCCTGAAACGAATCCAAACGGAGACGCCCTATCTTTCTGATGATGGTTTCAGTCAGAAAGTGATGGATAGCCTGCCGCAACCCCGACAGTACCGGCAGCGGGTCATCGGCTTCACCTGGGTCTTGGCGCTGATTCTGGGTCTCACCGTCTGGGTGAGCGGGAATGGTCAACTGAAGGTGTTTTCGTTCGAACCTGGAGTCCTTTTGAGTACAGCAACCCTCTGCTTTTGGTCAATTCTTGGACTCTTTGTTTTTGTCGCGAAGGATGAAGGCATCCTGGATATCTAGCCTGGCCTGATGGGCCAAGGCTCAGGATGCCTGATTGATCGTCACCCATTTGACATAAGCAGAATTGGTTGAAAGCGATTTCTTGGTGAGTGAATCGAACTCAAAACCAGCATTCACGCGCTCACCGATCATGGCCCGCCAACGACAGTGCATGAAGCCTTTGACTTCCTCGCCTTCCAGCCGCAGGGTGAATTGAAGCGTGGACATGGGTTCGATAGCTTTATCAAGCATGACACCCATGCCGCCGTTACTCATATTTAGGATATCGCCGCCCACGGAGACCTTGCCGTTTGACAGTTCAATGCGCTGCGATTCCTGACTGAGCTTTTGCCTTAAGAATTTTCTTTGCTTTGAAACTTCCACGTGTAAATCGTTGTTCCTCAAAAATTCAATGAAATGTTCGGCATCAAAGGGCTTGGTAATCAAACCGGAAATCCCGGCTTTGAAGAGCACCTCAGCTGAAACGGAAACATCGCCGGTCATAATCACGACGGGAATGCCCGTATTATGCTTGATGGCAAAGGCCAGTTCATCGCCGCGCATCTCCGGCATGCGATAGTCGGTCAGGACACAGTCGATGGGGTCTTTGATATTTTTGATAATCCGCAAGGCTTCAAAGGCACTGGGAGCGGTAATGACATCAAACCCTGCTGTCGTCAACGACGCCCTCAGGGAATCCAGAAAATCATCTTCATCATCGACCAGCAGTAGTTTGCCCATCAGCTTGCCTTCAAATCCTTCAGTTGCATGAGTTGACTCGCCAGTTGATTCACCTGTTCTTCATTCAAATTGAAATACTTCGCATAAGCATAAAGCAAAGGTTCATCCATACGAGTCGGCTGGAGCAGCACCCAATGGGTAAACTGGTTCCCCATGGCCACCACCTGCTGCAGCGTCACCTGCTTCTTGGCATTTTCATCTTCCATGAATTCCAGCACATCCGCCGGAAGATCGGTGACCTTTTCCGGTGGAGAATGATGATAAGAAATAGCATGAACCACGTAGTCCGGGAAACCCCAAAGCGAGGCTGCAATTGCACCCAGTGTCACATGCGAGTAGGCGCGAATGTTGTCCTCGCCCTGAAGCCATGTGCGGGGACGCCGGTAATTCACAGTCTGCCGTGCGACATCATCGGTCACGTTCGGGAAGCAGATCGCGGACACCACCTTGCCGATGTTGCAAAGGCAGCCGGCGATGTAGGCTTCATCTTTCGAAAGATGCTTCGCAAAGTGTTCTGCGATGTATTCGCAGATCTTACCGGTCAGGATGGATTCCTGCCAGTAGGCATCCTTGGCGAAGAAGTTGGTCTTGAAATCAAATTCCTGCAGAGTCTCTGTCAATATCAAGTCGTTGAGGGTTTTCCTTCCAACGAAACTGATGGCATGTTCGAGGTTGGTGAATTCCGGGATGGACGAGGCCCGCAGGTTATTGGCAATTCTTAATACGCCCATGGCGATATTCGGTGTATCACGCAGAGCTTTTTTGATGTCACTGGACGATGAATTTTCATCCGAGATTACTGTCTGCAAAGTCATGATCGCGGTGGGAACGAGCGGGATATTACGAATCTCCTGAACGTTCTTGAAAATAGTGGCTGCCGCCTCGCTCATGTGCAGAGTCGGGGAATACCATTCGTACTCGCCCTTCTTCAGGACCAATCCACTTCCACAGGAACATTCGAACCAAAGAAATCCTTTGGGACAAACGCGGAATTTGGAAGTGCCCTTGAGGTAATCCTCGGGAACTTCGTAGACTCGCTCGCAGCATTGGCAAAAAGTCGGCTTCATGACATCCTCATCCTTACGGGCTTCATCGTCCAACCAGCCATGAGACTTAAGAAAATCCTTTCCGAGAGCCTGACTCCGCCGCCACAAACAGAGCTTTCCCATCGCAATGATTGAGATTTTTTTCAAGCAGGGACCCAAACAAAAATGTGTTCTGTAATCCTGACTCCTCGGAAACGATGGTTACCCCAGGATTTCAATGGCCCACATCCTGCAATAGAGAGGCTGATTCGTTGCAGCCCGTTCTGATGACCGTCTCTCTCTTGTACGAAAGGCTTGAACAGCAAGGATTTAAAGCGAAAACAGGTTCCCGTAAGAGTAAGAAGATGCGATGAGATTCGCTAAGATTTACTAAGATCTCGTCCGCATGGAATACTTGCCACAGGACCCGTTCGCTTTGAGTTTTTCGTTCGAGCTTTTTTCATTTTTCCTCGTAAAATACAGTGTTCCGTGAGCTTCTCGCCGACAGACCACTTCCAATATTTTTCATAGACAGTTTTCTGAAACACGCGCTAGTGTTGAGTTAAGGAAAGCTCCTCAACCAACAGTTTCATGAGAGGTTATGTTATGAAAGTTTTTGGAAGCATCGTTAAGTTTGTTGCCCCACTCCTGGTTCTGGGCGCTGCAGCCCACGCTGAAGAACGTTTCCCTGTTCCTTCTGAACCTATCACCATCAAAAAAATCCAATACAACGGAACAGGCTGTCCGCTCGGAACAGTCGCAGAAAACGTTTCTGAAGACAAAACCGCTTTCACTTTGACCTTCTCTGAATTCGTCGCAGAAGCTGGCCCTGGCATTTCGCTGTCCAGCGGTCGTAAGAACTGCGTAGCAACTATCGTTCTCGACGTGCCAGCTGGCTGGCAATACTCGATCGGTAGCTTCTTCTACCGCGGTTTCATGGCTCTTGACGAAGGCATCAGAGCTGATCACTCGGCTTCGTACTTCCTCGAAGGCCAAGGCAAAACTGGTACTTTCAAATCCACCAAGTACGGTCCTTACTCTGCTGACTATGTTTTCAACGACAAAGTTGGTATCGCTTCGGCCGTTTGGTCGCCTTGCGGTGTGGAACGCGCTTTGAACATCAACACTTCGATCCGCGTATCGAACACCAACTCCAGCGCCTATCCTAACGCACAAGGCCTGATCACCAACGACTCGATCGATGGTGAAATCAAGCAAGTTTGGGGCCTGACCTGGAGACGCTGCTAATACTCCGCGTGAGCACCCTGCGGCCTGGCCGCATGGGCGCTCACGCTCCCTACATTTCCGTGATACACCAGCCTTGAATGCTTCCGTTCAGCTTACATTCCAAGAAGAATCATCGACATGTAGCCGTAGTGAAGTCCGGGCGCCTCGGGCGATCCATGCTGTTGCAGCTATGCTTGGTTCCACCGGAGTTCCGCACAAGTGCGTAATGCTCGATAGAGTTGACCAGTCTAGGTAAACTTTGCCAAAGAGACCAACCCCAATCCATCCAGCTCCAGCATCCACACCGCAACGCTCCAACTTGCGGGCCTCCTGATCGACGGAACAGACCCCATCAAAAAAATTCCCTATTCCCAGCCATTCAAAAGGAGCCAACTGTCAGGTGAGGGCCAGAATATTGAGAATAAGAAAAGGCAGGATGGAATAAAGCCAGGCATCAAGAAAAAACGGTTGGGGATTTGCCATCATACGACGATCCTCGGGAAGCCATCGATCGCCAAAAACTGAGGCGCAGAGGAGGAAGGTGAAACCGAACCCAAACCTGGTCTTGTCCCCAAGAAAGTTCACAAACGACAGTATCAACAGCTTCTTATAAAAAGCGCATCGCACATCGATCTTACGAATTCCCCCGGAAATCTTATCGTCGAATCTTCCGGATAATTGAGCGAAATTTCCTAGCGCCTAAAAAC
>JACCDX010106899.1_pt1 | contig 10028 bp, 10 predicted proteins | sample 7449681 | NCBI WGS metagenome assembly JACCDX01 (sample SAMN15323450, study PRJNA562643) | freshwater metagenome | isolation source: river surface water | place: USA:Blue River Watershed | collected 2017-08-18
AGCGACATACTCAACTTTGAGGTCGCAGCACTTGTCGGAACTATTTGCAGTGATATAAGCGTTAGGCTAAATACAAGTACAGAGGCAATCTTCTTCATGCTATTTCACTGATCTCAACGGTTAATCCTAAAACCTCAAAGATGGCAGCTTTCAGCGAATTCTCCAGCTTCACGCGGGCGGGGGAGTATTCATGCCCGCCGGATAATTTACGGGAATCACGGAAATCTAATTGAAGTGTCACGCCATCAAATTCGGCAAGCCGTGCATCGAAGTATGCGATCCATGCGACTCGATCCTGCGACTCGAGGTGATCTAAAACATCATTCCACCGGGCGCGAATATCAGCCAAAGTTAGGGAGGAAGTCATAGCCAAACTTTAGTGGCTGTCTTAAACAAGTGAGCGTTAGTGTCGCGGTGCGCCGATCCATTTGAAGTATTCGCCTGTTAAGACAACTCTCAGGTTTTGAGTTCGATCCGGAATAACCTGAAGATGCTGTGCAATACGGGCAACGATTTGTTCCACAGATTTCTCACTCACAAAGCGCACCTTGGCGATCTCAGAGTTACTTAACCCTTTCGCGAGTAGGCGAAAAGTTTCGATTTGGATATCGGTGAATTCAGAAAGGATTGAATTAAAGGCATTTTCGTGAAGCGATCCATGGCTATCAACCCATGCCATTTTCTCTTTAGCGTCAACTGCGGCAACCGAACGAACTATTGCATGACTAACGACAGTCAAATCCGCGATAGATTTCTTTAAAATTACTTGTGCGCCTTGAGGTATTTGTTTCTCAAGCAATCCAAGTAATCGTAGATCTGGACATGCTGTCATCAAAACAATTCCGAGCGAAGCATTTACTTTCCTGAATTTATTCACCAAACTCAGTGCTTCGGCGCCAGAGAATTGGAGGTCAATGAGAACAACTTGCGGCGAGAGAAATTTGTAAAGATTTTGGGCAATTTCATCAGTGCTGGCTTCAGCAACTACATTGATTGATTGCAGCCTCAGGGATGCACTTAAAGTAGCTAATTCGAATGCATCATCGCTTGCAACAAGAACTGTTGGCGAGTTAATCACAACTCAAGGTAGCGCATGGAATACTCACATGAGAGATAAAAGAAAAAATCTAGGGTGAACCCCACTAAATAATTTTTCTAATCGCTTCGGGAATAAATTCAATAATTGTTGATGCAGATATAGGGGCATCCTTAGATGCTAAATGTGCAGCGTTATTGTGGATCATCGCACCCGTTGCCGCTATGCGAGCCAAATTTTTTTCATCATTTAATATTTCAATGTAATTTGTGGCAACTAGTGCCCCAATTATTCCCGCTAATACATCCCCACTTCCAGCGGTAGCAAGCCATGGCGATGCTTTAGGAAGTTCGATTAATAGATCATCCGTAGCAACATAAGTAGTTGAACCCTTTAACAAGACGGTAACCTGCAATTTTTCGGCCGCGAGGGATGCCCATTTCTTGGGATCAGCTTCAATAGCTTCCGAAGAGACGGTAATTCCCCGTTTGCCTAGCAGTCTGGCTAGTTCGCCAACATGTGGAGTTATAAGCGTTGGTTGCGATAATTTGCCGGCCCAATTCAGCGCACCTGCATCTAGAACCGTTGGAACGCTTTGTGCCTTCATTAAGGTAAACCAACGATGGCGTAGCCATGTTGTGTAATCGCTAAACTTTTTATCACTAACTCCAGAGCCGGCGAGCCAAGCATCAACCTTGCCTGGTTGAACGATCGCTTCTGGTGTGGAATGAAGAACAAGGTGCGCGAGCCCAGAAGAACTATGGAAACGCAAGACTCCAAGACCTGTTGCGAAGGCAGCCTTTGACGTTAATACAGCAGCGCCAGGAAACTGGGCAGAGCCGGTAATAGCGCCAAGAGTTCCGCGCGAATATTTATGATCTAACTCGCTTGGAACGATTATGTGCTTCTTAGAATCTTTTGCAGTCCAACGTTGGCTCTTCATGAGATCTATCCTACGCCTCATTGGCTAAAGTCGATTTTGCAAGTATTGTCACCGTTATGGAAACAGCTAAAGGAAAAGTTCGCTGGGGATTTATTGGTGCAGGCTACATAGCAAAGTTAGCGCTCTATCCAGCGCTGCTTAACTCAAAAGATGGCGAAATCTATGCAGTCGGTGCAAAAGATCGCGACAGAGGGCTAGCACTTTCTCCTTCAGGGTTGGTCTACACCGATTATGAAGAACTCCTTGCCGATCCAAAGGTTGAAGCGATCTACATTTCTCTACCAAACTCGCTTCACATCGAATGGTCAATCAAAGCGATGCGCGCTGGAAAACACGTGCTCTGCGAAAAGCCTGCTGCGATGAACGTTGCACAGTTAAAGGAAGCAATTGCTGTTGCAAATGAAACTGGATTGATCTTTATGGAGGCGAGCTGGAACCGCTGGCATCCGCGCACTCTTCGCCTGAAAGAGATTGTTGATTCAGGTGTGATTGGTGAAGTAAAAACTATTCGCACTGCCTTTACCTATGACGGTTTAGATCCATCAAATATTCGCGCAATCTACGAGCTCGGCGGTGGTGGGCTTTATGATCTCGGACCTTATTCAGTTGCCGCTCCAATTTGGTTGATGGATTTTGCACCGGTGAGCAATATAAAGACCGATGTGAAATGGCATCCAGGTGGGTGCGATGAAACTGTCACAACTTCATTTGATATCGGCGGGGCTCACGCTGAGGCGCTGACTTCTATGAATACGCCGAACACTCTTTACTTTGATGTGGTTGGCACAAAGGGAAGGGTTTCACTTACCGGCAACGATGCTTTCAATTCTCATAACAAACCAAGCACACTCGAACTTGAGATTGACGGCAAGGTCACCGTTGAAAACTTTGCCGCTTGCGATCCTTATCAACTTATGGCCGATGCCATGTCGCGCCGGATTCGCGGGGGAGAAGGCTGGCTTATGCCGCACTCTGATTCGATCGCATTTGCTGAAGTATTTGACCGAGCATTTGAGGTAATGGGACGACCTTAATTAATGTCTTCACCGCTTTGGAGCCCAGGTAAATCCAATAATCCCTCGCTCGGTAAATTAAATGAGCTGGCGAATGCTAAGGATTATGCCGGACTACATAAGTGGTCGATAGATAACTCGGGAGACTTTTGGCGCTTCGTTGTAAGTGATTCGCAGATAGTTGGCGATTTTGGAGATACCGCGATCTCTGGCTCTGGTTTCTTTAAAACTGAATTCTTTCCAGGTGCCAAGTTAAATGTGGTCGATACCTTACTTAAAGGTGATCCTGACCAAATAGTTTTAACTGAGATTTCCGAATCTGGGCAGCGCCGCACATTTACAAGAGGTGAAGTCAGACAGTTAGCTAACCAAGTCGCACAGTCACTACTGCGCGCTGGTGTTGTCGAGGGTGATGTAGTTGCAGCTTGTGTAGCAAATACCGCCGATGTGGTGTGTTTTGCGCTCGGTGCGCTAAAAATAGGTGCGATCTTCTCGAGCACTTCTGCAGATTTTGGTGCGGCAACTGTTTTAGATCGTTTTCAGCAAATCTCACCAAAAGTTCTGTTAGTTACTTCAGGCTATGAGTACAACGGCAAGGAGATAGATTGTTTAGAAAAAGTCATTGAAATTATTGCTGGTTTGCCTTCGCTAGTCAAAGTTGTTTCTATCGGTTCAAAACCTAATCCATATCTTTCATTTGAAGATTGGCTTAGCGAGAGTGGGGAAAGTGAAGAGATATCGGTTAAGGGTGATTTCAACCGCCCTGGATTTATCCTCTTTTCATCTGGAACTACAGGTAAGCCAAAGTGCATTGTTCATAGCGCAGCAGGTGTTCTGCTTAAGACTTTAAGCGAACAGCGTTACCACCTAGATATTCGCGATGGGGATAAAGTCTTTTACTTCACGACTTGTGGCTGGATGATGTGGAACTGGTTGGTTGCCTCCCTTGCAACTGGCGCAGGAATTGTTTTATTTGATGGCAATCCGATGTATCCAGTCCCTGAAAGGCTCTTTGATATCGCAGAAAAGGAAGAGTTAACCTTTCTTGGAGTTTCTGCAAAGTACATCGATTCAATTCGAAAAAGCGAACTAACACCAAAAGATTCGCATAACCTTTCCAAGTTAAAAACTATTGCTTCTACTGGTTCGCCGCTTAGCCACGAAAGTTTTTCTTATATCTATGAATCAGTTTCACCTGCGGTCCACTTGGCATCAATTTCTGGTGGCACCGATATTTGTGGCTGCTTTATGTTGGGCTGGCCAGAACTCCCGGTCTTTGCCGGGCAGATACAAGTTCCTGCACTCGGCATGGATGTGCGAATTCTTAACCCAGATGGAAGCCGGACAAAGCCTGGGGATAAAGGTGAGTTAGTTTGCGCCAACACATTTCCTTCTGCGCCGCTCTTCTTCTGGGGAGATAAAGAGAATGAGAAATACCTCGCTTCTTACTTTGAAAAGTTTCCAGGTATCTGGACCCATGGAGATTTTGTTGAGCCAACACAAGAATCTGGTTTCATCATGCATGGCAGGTCTGATGCAACTTTAAATGTGGCAGGAGTGCGAATTGGAACGGCTGAGATCTATCGTATTTGCGAGGAGTTCGAAGAGGTTCTAGAAAGTTTGGCGGTAGCCCAGAAATGGGAGAGCGATACTCGGGTTCTTCTCTTTCTTAAATTAAATCCAGGCTGCGAACTGACAGATGCCTTTTGCGACCAAATAAAGCAAGCGCTAAAGCAGAAAGCGAGCCCGCGTCATGTGCCAGCTCTGATTTTGCAGGCACCAGATTTTCCAAGAACTAAAAGTGGAAAATTGGTGGAGCTAGCAGTTACGAGAGCGGTAAATAAAGAGCCAATTGACAACTTAGGTGCGCTAGCAAATCCAGAATCTCTGGAATGGTTTAAAGACTTAAATCTTTGACGCGCTCCCAAGTACGTGAACTCCAAGAGTTGATGAGCGCCTGCTGAACGCTGACCACGTCAACTGCCTCTTTAAAGCTCTGTCCGAACTTCGTACCTTCAGCAATTGATTGCATAAATGAAAAATCTTCAATTGCAACGAGATCTTCAAATCCAATCGCGTTGGCTTGTCCTGGAACGAATGCGCCATGGAATGGGAAGCGATCTCCGCCGTAAATAGTGGTGTAGCCGGTGTTCAACGAATTACCTAACTCGTAATACTGAAGTTCATTGATCTTCTCTAAGTTCCACATCAGCGAGCCTTTAGTGCCATAAATTTCAAAGGCGTTCTGACTCTCTGGGCCAACAACTGTGCGACTTACTTCGAATGTTCCTGTCGCACCGTTTTCAAATGTGCAAAGCATTGATGCGAAGTCTTCGTTTTCAACTTCACCCTTTGGATCAGTTGCCTTACCGCGGGAATAGTGTCCAGCGTTGCCACTTGGTAGTGGACGTTGCTTAATCGTGGTGTTCTGCATTCCAATAACTTCAGAAATACCACCAACTAAGAACTGCGCCATTGAAACGCTATGGCTAAGAATGTCGCTAGATACTCCATAACCAGCATCAGCAAGTTTAAATCTCCAAGTTAAAAGACCGAGTTCGTCGCTGCCATACATACTTAAGAAACGACCACGGTAATGTGTGATTTCACCAAGTGCGCCACTTGCAATGAGATTCTTGGCATGAAGCACCAATGGCGCCCAAACATAGTTATATCCAACGCCAGTTGGAACGCCAGCAGCAGTTGCTAACTTGTATGCCTGAACTGTCTGTTCTGGCTTTCCGCCAATTGGCTTTTCGCTAAAGACTGCTTTACCCGCTTTTGTTGCTGCCTCAATCATTGGAAGGTGCAACATATTTGGCGCAGTTACCCAGACAGCATCGACATCATCTGCAGTTGCAGCTTCCATCCAATCGCCGGTGGCGCGCGTAAATCCATAATTCTTCACAGCACTCTCTTGGCGCGCAGGATCTACATCTGCACAGACCTGCAAGATAGGTTCAAATGAACGATCTGGAAATAGTGAAGGAATACGCAGCGCAGAACGTGAATGCGCCTGTCCCATCCAACCTAGCCCAAGGACGGCGATGCGGATCTCTCTCTTCATTTACTTACCTTTCCCTACTTTTCCATTGGCAGAAGTCATGGGACAACGCGGATCTTGTACTTGATCGTTCCAGGAGTCGCGGATCCAGTGATGTGCTGGATCATCACAAAAAGCCATGCTGCGTTCTGGTGCAGGCCCGGCCATAACATTTAAGAAATACATTGGATATTCAGGTGAGGCAATTGATGGGCCGTGATAACCGTGAGGTACAACGTAGGTATCTCTATCGTGCAAAGTTACGGTTTCATCGACAGTTTCATCGACGGTGTAAACGTGGAAGAAGCCCACACCTTCGGGATCTCCGTGATCTGATCCTTCTTTGCCGATCTGGAAGTAATAAACCTCTTCGTTGATTGTTGGGCAACCAGGGAATTTATCGTGGCGATGTGGAGGCCAAGAAGATAGATTTCCTCCCGGTGTAAGAACTTCACAGACAAGAATCTTGTGGCACTGGGTAAAACTAGTTGGAGTTGCAATGTTATTTACCTGACGAGTTGCCTTACCTGATCCGCGTACTTCAACCTGAACTTGTTCAGCAGGTGTGTAGCAGACTGGGAACTTTTCACTCGCCTGCGCCGTAAGCAGCGCGATCTCACCAGATTTACCGATAAATGAAACCTTTGACCCAACTGGGAGATAGATCCAATCTGAAACGGCGGCAAATACACCAGTTCTACCTTTTAGAGTAAATGCCTGGCCATCAACCGATACTGAAACGTTTTCTGCTGAAAGCGGAAGTAGAACACCTTCACAACCGTTTAATTCAACGTTAAATTTAGATTTCGTTGCGAAGTTGTAAGTATAGAAACCGCAGTATTCCCAGCCAGAATCTTGTGGGGAGAGTGAGATTTCATGTTCTGCTGTCTTTAACGAGCCCGCGGGTTTATACCAATTACTCATTTGATTTATCCATTTCTAACCATTTTTTCTAACCATTTGTGCGGCACGAGCAACTGCTGCTTCAACATCTAACTCATCGCCAAACAGTAATGCGCGTCCTGGAACCAAGCCGCGGATATTTGGAACTTTCATCGCGTTCTCCCACTTAGCAAAGACATCTCCCCAATTACTGCCGGGATCTCCGCCTAGCAACAATATTGGGCAGCTAGTTGCTGCAGCGACTTTTTCAGGATTGGTTGGTGCAGGAATCTTCAACCAAGTAAATGCTGAAGATGAGCCAAGTCCAGAAGCGATAGAAACCACTTTTATCAACTTCTCTTCAGAAGGATCAAGAACCGCTCTGCCGCTTTCATTCTTGATATATGGCAGTGGCTCAATCATCGATACGAGCTCAAAATCTGCGAGCTGCGTTGTAACGGCAGCAACCATCTCAATTGTTCGCGCTGTGCCAGGATCGGTCTCATCAATTCGCAATAATGTTTTTCCACCATCTAGCCCCATACTACGAATATGTTCGGAATCGTAGGCAGTTAAGCGATCATCTAGTTCCCATGAAGCGCCAATAATTCCACCGCGATTCATGGTTCCGATCGCGACTTTCTCTTCCAAAGCACCGAGCCAAGCCAATTCTTCGAGAATATCCGCGCTAGCCATTACGCCATCTACACCTGGAACAGCTAAGCCTCTAACCAATTTATCTAACAAGTTATATCGGTCAGCGATAGCGGTTGGATTATTTCCTGCAGCGATGATTCCGCGTGCGGTGTGGTCGGCTGCAAGCAACATCAAACGACCATCTTTACCTGCGACGCTACGGCGCGATCTCTTCTTTAGGGCAAGTTGGAAAGATTTAGGGTTATTGATGCGTGCCTCAACTAGTTCGAGATAACGCTTTTGTTCGAACTTCACCGATTGCTCCCCATCTGTTCTATAAATTTATTCAAAATTTCTAGCGTTGGCATGGCATCTGCGCACATTAACTCAGATGCTAAGTAGGCACCAGCAGCGTTCGCAAAAGCGCCGATCTTTTCCAAATCCCACCCGTTAAGTAACCCGTGGATCAAAGCTCCACCAAAGGCATCTCCGGAACCCAGTCCACAAACCAATTTGATTGGTAGGGGTTTGATTACAAGAGATTTATCTTTGGTCGCCAGCAAAACTCCGTCACCGCCCATTTTTACAATTGCCAACGAAATTCCACGGCTTAACAGATCATCTGCCGCCTTTTTTGGATCGGTAATCCCCAGAGCAACATCGCATTCCACAATATTTCCAATGGCGATCGTGCATTGAGAAAGCGCACGCTGCGCAGCAACCTGAGCTTCTTCTCTACTCTTCCAAAACGATGGTCGGTAATCCAAATCGATAATCGTTTCCTTGGCGCGGCCCCTTACTTCCAGCCAATGGAAAATACTTTCTGCAGTGGTCCCCTGTGAAAGCGCGCAGGCGCTAACCCAAAAATTCTTAACGCTCTTCAGCGTCTGGTCATCAATATCTGAAACGATGAGTTGAGTATCAGGTGCTGAAGGCTGGCGGTGAAAAATAATCTTTGGATCTTCAGGCGGATCTTGTGAGGCAAGCACCACCGGAGTTAGTCCACTTTCGGCAACTTTTACAAAACTTGTATCTACTCCAAAACTTTTTAGTTTATTAACTACAAACTCACCCAGTGGATCTACGCCGACCTTGGTGACTATTGCGCTCTTGCGTCCAAGTTTCGCTGCAGCCACGGCAACATTGGTTGGCGACCCACCAATTGATTTTTGAAAAGTCTGTGGTTGGCTAAAGGGAGTGTTTATCTGCTCGGAGAAAAGATCGACGCTTATTCGACCCACCGTTAATAGGTCGAGAGCGATTGTCATTATTTCCTAACTCCAAAGAACAGGGAAGCCCTTCATTATTGATAGCCCAAACTATATAGTGAAGGTCTTGCATAGCGGAATACGGAGTAGTCCAGCAGATGAGAATTGCAGTCATTGGTGCTGGTCGCATGGGTGCTATTCGCGCCGAAGATTTGCATTCAGGTGGCGCTGAAGTAACTCTCTTTAACCGCAGAGATAACGTGGCTAAAGAGTTAGCCCAGAAATTAGATTGCAGTTCAGCCGAATATGCAGAACTTCTTAAGTTAGATTTTGATGGATATGTTGTGGCTACCGCGACAAATTCACACATGGCAATTTTGGATCAGTTGATCCCGCTTGGAAAACCAATACTTTGCGAGAAACCAATTTCACTCACCGTCGAAGAGACAGATTCAGTTATTGAAAGATGTGCAAAGTTTGGAACTCAGATTCAAGTGGGATTTCAGCGTCGCTTTGATCCGCCAATTTCAGAGGCTGCGAAGAAAGTTGCTTCAGGTGAAGTAGGAACGCTTTACACAATGCACATGTACGCACACGATCACCAACCTTCCTCCTTGGAATTTTTAGAAGGCAGCGGCAGCATCTATCGTGATTTACATGTTCATGATTTTGACCTAGTTAGATGGATTACACAAAGCGAGATCGTAAAGGTCTATGCAACACAGGCGGTTCGAGCGCATCAACTATATGCCAAATTTGATGATGCTGATGTTTCTTTAATTTCCCTAACTACCGAATCAGGAGTCCAAGTAGCCATCACTGGCACTCGACATAATCCAGTAGGCCACGATGTTCGCTTTGAAGTGTTTGGTTCTAAAGATTCGATAGCCGTTGGGCTTAATCTAAAAACACCTATCCATGACATCGAAGGTGAGATTAGCTTTAACGAAATCAGATACACCGGTTTTATCGAACGCTTCCGCCAAGCTTTTGCTGAAGAATCTCATTTCTTCGTTAAATTCGTAGCAGGAAAAACTCCAAACCCATGTCCACCAATCAATGCGCGCCAAGCACTGCGCGTCGCAATTGCTTGCGAAGAATCGATTAAGTCTGGTACCGCAATAAATATTTTATGATCTAGTGGGACGGGTCGGACTTGAACCGACGACGACCGAATTATGAGTTCGGGGCTCTAACCAACTGAGCTACCGTCCCTAGTGGGATTAACGCGAACTTTACTGTACTTAGAGGCCCGCTTTACCGAGTA
>JACCDX011842122.1_pt1 | contig 10028 bp, 9 predicted proteins | sample 7449681 | NCBI WGS metagenome assembly JACCDX01 (sample SAMN15323450, study PRJNA562643) | freshwater metagenome | isolation source: river surface water | place: USA:Blue River Watershed | collected 2017-08-18
CCATGGCCAACACGCCCGACGAATTCGCCCAGCAGATCAAGCAGGCGCTGGCACGGTACCAGCGTGTGGCGCGTGTGGCCAACATCCAGCCCGAGTAGCCGATGACCCAAACGGAACAAACGCCGGCCCTGGTGCTGCACCGGCCTGTTCAAGCCCGCTGGATCCCATTGGTGTGCGACTCGCCGCACAGCGGGGTCGAGTACCCAGCAGACTTCGGGACCGTGGCGCCGTGGGCAGCCCTGCGCCAAGCCGAGGACACCGATGTTGATGCGCTTTGGTCGGCAGCCCCTGAGGTGGGGGCAACGCTGGTGGCAGCACGCTTTCCCAGAAGCTACATCGACCCCAACCGGGCGCTTGAGGATCTGGATCCTGGGCTCTTGGATGGCCCGTGGCCGCACCCACTGCAGCCGGGAGAGAAGTCACGCTTGGGCTACGGGCTGATTTGGAAGCAGCTCCATCAAGAGCAGCCGCTGTACGCACGAAAGCTGACGGTGGACGAGGTTCAACAGCGCATCGATCGCTGCTGGCGGCCCTACCGTGAGGCACTCGCGCGGGAAATCGAGTCGGCAGCGGCGCGTTTTGGCGGCGTGTGGCATCTCAACTTGCATTCCATGCCTGACAACGCCTACGAACGGTTGGGCCTGAACCCGCAGCGGCGCCTGGCCGACTTTGTGTTGGGCGATCGCGATGGCAGCACCTGCGAGCCTGGCTTTATCGAGGTTGTAGAACGCAGCCTGCTGGCGCGGGGCTACACAGTAGCGCGCAACGACCCCTACAAGGGCGTGGCCCTGCTGGCGCATATTGGACAGCCAGCGCACAACCGCCACAGCCTGCAGATCGAGGTTCGCCGCCCGCTGTACATGCACGAGGCCACGCGAGAGCGTTCGGGCGGATTTGAGGCCTTGCGGGTACACCTCACCGAGGTGCTCGGCGAAGTCGCGAACTACGTTCGCGCGCGCCTGTCCAACTGAGCGCCATTCAGGCGCTGTGGCCCTTGATGTACGTCTCCAAGAAGGAGACATGCTCGCCCAGCTCGTTCATCATCTGCTTGACCACATCTCCGATGGAGATGACGCCCAGGAGTTGCCCCTGGGCCACCACGGGCAGGTGACGAAAGCCCCGCGTGGCCATGAGTCCCATGCACAGTTCCATGGGGTCGCCTGGCTTTACGCTCAAGGGGTTGGCGGTCATGATCTCGGACACGGGCGTTTGATCGGCATCGTGGCCGGCCAGGAAGGCTCGGATGGCGCAGTCGCCCTGGGAGACGATGCCCACGAGTTGGTCGGCCTCGGTGACCAGGACCGCCCGTACACGGTGCTCCTTCATCAGCTGCAAAGCGGTCTTGACAGGGGCATTGGGCGCCACTTGAATGACGCGTTGGGGCTTATGGGCCAGGCAATCCTTAACGGTGCTCATGGGGGACCCTTTCTGGGACGAGGGTTTCAGGGGACTGCTACTGCCTACACTCCAAGTGTCAACCCAATTGGACGCTTCGACAAGCGCTGCCCAGATGTCCGACCCCCGTGCTCCGTATCCGCACCTGCTTGAGCCCCTGGAAGTGGCGGGTGTGCGCCTGCGCAACCGTGTGCTGATGGGTTCCATGCACACAGGCCTGGAGGACGGGCGGGACCTGCAGCCCTTGGCGGCCTTCTTTCGGGAGCGGGCACAGGGCGGTGTGGGCCTGATCGTCACCGGGGGCATCGCGCCCAACATCGCCGGTTGGGCCAAGCCCTTCGCCGGCACCTTGGCCACGCAGGCGGCGGCCCGACGCCATCAGGTGGTCACCCGCGCCGTTCACGATGCTGGCGGCCGCATCGCCATGCAAATCCTGCACACCGGCCGTTACGCCTACCACCCCTTGGCCGTGGCGCCCACACGGCTGCGCTCGCCCATCTCACCGTTCACGCCCTTTGAACTTTCAGCCCGCGGTGTTGAACGCCAGATCCGGGCCTTCGTTCGTTGCGCGACGCTGGCGCGCGAGGCGGGTTATGACGGTGTGGAGATCATGGGGTCGGAAGGCTACTTCATCAACCAGTTCATCTCGGCTGCAACCAACCAACGACAAGATGCCTGGGGCGGCGACTACAGCAACCGCATGCGCCTGCCCTTGGAGATCGTGCAACGCACTCGGGAAGCCGTGGGGCCCGACTTCATCCTCATCTATCGGCTGTCGATGATCGATCTGGTGCCCGGCGGCAGCCGCTGGGACGAGGTGCTCACCCTGGGCCGTGCCGTTGCCGCTGCGGGTGCGTCCATCATCAACACCGGCATCGGCTGGCATGAAGCCCGCATCCCCACGATCGCCACCAGCGTGCCCCGCGCGGCCTTCACCTGGCTGACCGCGCGGCTCAAGCAGGCCTTTGTGGAAGAGGGCATTACCACGCCCTTGGTGGCCAGCAACCGAATCAACACCCCTGAGGTGGCTGAAAGCATCCTGGCCGACGGCGCAGCAGACCTCGTGTCCATGGCACGGCCCCTCTTGGCCGACCCCGACTTCGTTGTCAAAGCCGCACAAGGGCGTGCCCAGGACATCAACACCTGCATCGCCTGCAACCAGGCCTGCCTGGACCATGTGTTTCAGAACCGGCGCGCGGGCTGTCTGGTCAATCCCAGGGCTTGCCACGAAACCGAGCTGGTCGTGCGCCCGGCCACTCGGGCCAAGCGAATCGCCGTCGTGGGCGCGGGCCCTGCCGGCATCACCGCGGCCACCTGGGCGGCCGAGCGTGGGCATCAGGTGCAACTCTTTGATCGCGACCAGGCCATCGGGGGGCAGCTCAACATGGCACGCCGCATTCCCGGCAAGGAAGAGTTCGATGAGATGCTGCGCTACCTGGGTCGGCGCATTCAGGCCACCGGCGTGCAATTACACCTGGGCCAAGAGGTGCAGCCCAGCGATCTGGTGGACTTTGACGAGGTGGTGGTGGCCACGGGCGTCAAGCCGCGGGACCCCCGCATCCCGGGCCAAGAGCACCCCAAGGTGCTGAGCTACCTGCAGGTGTTGCGCGGGCAGGTCCCGGTGGGCCCGCGCGTGGCCATCATTGGCGCCGGTGGAATTGGGTTCGATGTGGCGGAGTTTCTGGCGCATCAGGGCCCTTCCACCACCCTCGACCTGCAGGCTTGGCAGCGCGAGTGGGGTGTGGGCGACCCGGCGCTGTCACCCGGCGGCTTGGCGCCCGAGGGCCCACAGCCTTCGCCTGCGGCACGCGAGGTCTTTCTCTTGCAGCGCAGCCAGGGCAAGCTGGGCGCGGGCCTGGGCAAGACCACGGGTTGGATCCACCGCACCGCGCTGAAGATGAAGCGCGTACAGATGATCGCGGGGGTGAACTACGAGCGCATCGAGGACAGGGGCTTGCTCATCTCCCATGGACCGCAGCGCGAGGATCCTCAGTGGATCGACTGCGACCACATTGTCATTTGTGCCGGCCAAGAGCCACTGCGCACGCTCGCGGATGCCCTTCAGGACCAAGGCCGCCGGGTGCACGTGCTCGGTGGCGCCCGTGTGGCAGGCGAGTTGGATGCCAAGCGCGCGATCGATGAAGCAGCCCGCTGGGCGTTGTCGGTGTAACGCTATTTCCAGCGCAAGGCTTCGATCACCACCGCTTCCGACCCGCCGCTGAGGGTCACCGCGCCGTCCTGAACGGTGGCCTGCAGGTGCATGCTGCGCGCAGCCATGGCGGCCAGCTCCTGCGAGGCCTGCGTGGGAACGCGGTAGACCTGCAGCTTGTCCAAGCGCGTGAGCTTGGTCTCAATGCCCTTCCACCACACCTCTGCGGCATGGTGAAACGCATACACCTTCACCACGTCGGCCTTCTGGCAAGCCTTGAGCAGGGGCCGCTCTTCGGGTTGGCCCACCTCGACCCACAGCCGGGTGTCCCCGGTGAAGTCCTTGAGCCACAGGTCGGGGTCTTCAGGGTCTGACAAGCCCGCACCGAAGGCCAGCGTGCCATCGCCGCCGCAGGTGTCTTGCAGTTCGTGGGCATTCAAGGCCAGGGCCAACAGGCGGATCATCATCCGCTCGTCGGTTTCGCTGGGGTGGCGTGCCAGGGTCAGCGCGTGGTCGGCGTAGTAGCTGTGGTCGATGTCGGCAATTGCCAGCGTCGCCTTGTAGATGGTGGACTTCAGGGCCATGGTGTGTGGGATAGCAGCCCGGCATTGTCGCTGCCCACCGCTACTTGGCGTCGAAGTGGGTCACGCCGTCCCAGTCGGGCCCTGGTGGGTGCTGCATCAGGTGCTGCACGCGTTGGCGGTACAGCGCCACCAAAGCTTGGTCCGGGTCTTCATGTCCCAGTCTGTCCAGTGCGCTCAGGGCGGCGGACCAGTTCCGGTGGTGCACCAGGCTCAGCATCTGATCCCATTGGGCCACCAGGGCCTGCTGTTGTTCGCTGACCTGTTCCTTCGGGCCCAGCGGTTCATAGATCCGCACCGGCACCTGCTTGCCCTTGACCCGAACCCGGTCCACCTCGCGACACACCCAGTGGGGCAGCCGCTCCCGCGTGTCCTGGCCGATCAGAACGTCCACGCCATAGGCCCGCGTCAGACCCTCCAGGCGTGAGCCCAAATTGACCGCATCGCCCATCACCGTGTAGGCGCGGCGCAGTTGCGAGCCCATGTCGCCTACGCGCATCAAGCCGCTGTTCACGCCCACCCCGATGGCCACCGGGGGCCAGCCCTTGGCCACAAACGCCGCGCTCAGCTCCCGTGCTGTGCGCTGCATGGCCAAGGCGGCACAGACCGCCCGCTCGGCATGCGCAGCGTCCTCGAGCGGCGCACCCCAGAAGGCCATCACCGCATCGCCGATGTACTTGTCCAGGGTGCCGTGGTGCTGTTCGCGGATCACCAGGCTCATGGCCGTGAGGTACTCGTTGATCCAGTCCGCCAGGGCCTGCGGGCTCAGGCTTTCTGAGACGGTCGTGAAGCCCCGCACATCCGCAAACAGGACGGTGAGCTCACGCTCCAACGGTTTCATCGAGTAGGCGCCAGGGTTCTCAGCAAGGCGCTGCACGATCTCGGGGGGCACATAGCTGGCAAAGAGCGTGGTCATCTGCCGGCGCGAGCGGGACTCCACTGCATAGCCCCAGGCCACCTGCAAGGCCGTGGGCAGAAAAACGGCCAACAGGGGTGCCGCCAAAGGCAGCAGCAAGCCGTGATGCGCCAACAGGGCACCTTGACCCACCACCAGGAGCACGGCACAACAGCCGGCCGCAGCGACCAGGGTCAGTGGACGCCAACGCCCACCCCACCAGGCCAGTGGAAGCGCCAGCAGCACCAGCACCACTTCGGCCATACGTGCATAGGCCGGTTCACGTGCCACGCGCCCATCCAGGAAGCCCGCGATGAGCTCAGCATGAACATGAACGCCCGGCAGGCTGGCGTGCAGCGGGGTCGTGACCAGGTCGGCCAGGCCTGAAGCCGAAGAGCCCACCAACACGATGCGACCTTGCAAGCTGCCAGGCGCCAGACGACCCTGCGAGACCTCGGCAGCCGACACCACCGGCACCGTTGCGCTACCCCGGCGGTAAGGCACCAGGGCCTGCAAGGCCTCGTCCACCGGTACCCGGAGCCCGGCCACTTCGAGCGCCTCGATACGGTTGCGGTCTCCGTAGGAGGCCCACACCGGCATGGGCGCTGGCGCATCCGACAGGGCCCGGAGCACCGACAGCGACAGTGACGGATGCCAACGCTGGGCCTGTTCGATCAGCATCGGTACGCGCCGGGTCACCCCATCGGCGTCGCGCAGGGCTTGCACATGACCACTGCCCGCGGCGGCCTGCCGCAAGTCCGGCACCACCCCGATGGCGTGTTCATAGCTGCGAATGCGCACCTGCAGGCTGGGCCAGCCGCTGGTGTCCAGGCCCGGGGGTGGTGCTCCTGAAGACCCGCCACCCGTGTGAAAGGCGTCTCCCACCACCACCGGCCCCATGCGCATGGCCTTGGCCAATGTCGCATCTCCCGGGTGCCTGCCGGCCAGGATGATGTCCAGTCCCACCACGGCCGCCCCCTGCTGTTCAAACAGACCTTGCACCAGCGCAGCCAAGCGCTCGCGCGGCCAGGGCCAGCGCCCTTCGCCGCCCTGTTCAGGCTCGCGCAGGCTGGCGTCGTCAATGTCCACGATGGTCAACCGTTCATCGGCCTGGTCTTCGGCCACGGGGGTGGCCCACCAGGCGATGCGGGCGTCGTACAGCCACCACTCCAGCCGTTGCAGGCCCGGCAGTGTCCAGGCCTGCAGGGCATGGCCGGCCAGCACCAGGACCAAGCTGCAGGCCAGCAGGGCGCGCCGCATGTCAGGGGCCGGTGTCGACCCGTATCAGCACTTGAGCCGATTCGGGCCGCGCGCTGCTCGAAGCAATGGTTTGCCGCCCCCCCGACAGCCAAGAGGCGCGCCCACTGATGTCCGTCCAGGTGCCCAGCGGCATGGTCAGGCTCAATGATCCCCCACGCTGCACGTCCTGCACCTGAACCTGCGCCTGCCCGTCCTGAAGCTTGGCGGTGATGTCCAGGGTCAGGGTGACCGGTGGCTCTGGGGCTCGCCGCTGGCGGGAGTTGGGTGGCGGGGCGTACGACAGGCTCAAGCGCGCCGGCTCGCCTTCGCGGGCGGTGGCCGCTGTCTGCACGGGCTCCACCGGGGCGCCGGCACTGGAGGTCACCACCGCCCCGTCGGCCATGGGCGAGGCCATGCGCAAGCCGATCTTCAGGCTGCGGGCCGCCGCAGCGGCGTCAGCACGCACGGGGGACGCCACGGGTCCGTCGGGCAGGTTGAGGAAGGGCGGTATCTGCGGCAGCACCCGCGGGGGCTCACCGGGCTTGAGGCTCACGAACACGGCCTGCCCGGCCAACACATCCAGCGGGGGCGTGCCCGGCGCGCTCACACGGGTTCGCCCCTCATACACCCGGTGGTAAGTGCCCGCCGGGGTCTGCAGGGCGTCGGCCATGCGAGCCGGGAAGAAAGCCAACTCCAGCTCGGTCCCCCGGATGCCGATCACCGCATTGGGCGTGCTCAAACGGACCTTGTCGGGCGATCGCTGCCCGATGGCGCCCGTGGCCGCGCGCAGGCCACCCTCCAGGAGGCGGGTGGCGGTTTGGGCCCGGGGCTCCTGGGCCGCAGCCGCATCGGCCGGGTACTGCTCGATCAACAGCCGCGAGTTCGGCCGTCCCCTCAGGCGCGCGTCGCCGATCATGCGCAGCTGCACCTGTCCCGACGCCGCCGTGGTGATCGTGTCACCGGTGTAGACCTGATCGCCCTTGATGGCCGCGCGCTCTTGGCCGGTGGACTGGATGATGCGCGCCTGCCCCAGCACCACCTGAACCGTACCCGCCGCGGCCCAAGCGCCCGTGGTCACGGCCATGCACCCCGCGATGATCCACAGCTTCAGGAGTCTCATCACCATGCGGGCTCCTTGGGCGTGGTCGGCGGGCAGCGCTCAGCTCGAGCGCTGGGTGGACAGGCGGACCAGTCGGGCCAATTCCTCCCGCCAAACCGAGGCGGGCAGGGCCTGCAGTGCGGCAAGTGCCAGGTCGGCCTCACCCTGTGCGGCCTGGCGGGTCCCCTCCAAGGCCTGGGTGCGTCGAACCACGGCCACCACCTCGGGCAGCCGTTCCACCTCACCGTTCTCGATGGCCTGGCGCACCAGGTCGCGCTCGGCCGGGCTGCCGTTTTGCATGGCCAACAGCAGGGGCAGGGTGGGCTTGCCTTCGCGCAGGTCGTCGCCCACGTTCTTGCCCAGTGCCTCGGTCTGCCCGCCGTAGTCCAGCAGGTCGTCCATGAGCTGGAAGGTGGTGCCCAGGTGGCGGCCCAGATCGGCGCATCGCGCACGATCGGCTGCCGAAACCCCGGCCAACACCGCACCCAGCTCGGCACTGGCCTCAAACAGCTTGGCGGTCTTGTAGCGAATGACCTTCAGGTAGTCCTGAACGGCCACATCGGGGTCGTGCATGTTCATCAACTGCAGCACCTCGCCCTCGGCGATCACATTGGTCGCGTTGGCCAGAATGTCCAGTACGGGCATGGACTGCACGGACACCATCATCTGGAAGGCGCGCGAGTACAGGAAATCGCCCACCAGCACCGCTGCGGCGTTGCCAAACATGGCGTTGGCCGTCTGGCGGCCTCGGCGCAGGCTGCTCTCGTCGACGACGTCATCATGCAGCAGGGTGGCCGTGTGAATGAACTCCACGACCGCCGCCAGGGTATGCGCTTGGGGCCCCTGGTGGCCCAGGGCGGCCGCCACCATCAGGAGCAGGCGCGGGCGAATCCGCTTGCCGCCGGAGCCGACGATGTAATGTCCGATCTGCTGGACCAGGGCCACGTCGGAATGCAGCTGTTGGCGGATCACGCCATCCACCTGCAGCATTTGCTCCTCCAGCCAGGCGGCGCAATCGATGTCGGCGGTAGAAGGCGTGTTCACAGACGGGCTCGGCAAAGTGCGCCGCATTATAGGGAGCGGCTGGCCGAGATTCGGGTTTTTGCTATACTTGCGGGTTCTCCGCGCGTTAGGCCTGCGTGCTGCTGCACAGGCCCTGAGGGGCGGGGATCACCGGCTTCTGGTGGGCTTGCCCTGAGTTTCAGGGCGTTTACGGCCGCCAGGAGGAACGATCAACGAAAGGATTTCCCATGTACGCGGTCATAAAAACCGGTGGCAAGCAATACAAGGTTGCTGCCGGCGAGAAGATCAAAGTAGAACAGATTGCTGCGGACGTTGGCCAGGAAATCGTGATTGACCAGGTTCTGGCCGTCGGAAGCGGCGCCGAACTGAAGGTTGGCACGCCTGTGCTGGCAGGTGCAACCGTGAAAGCCACCGTCGTGGCCCACGGCAAGCACGACAAGGTGCGCATTTTCAAAATGCGCCGTCGCAAGCACTACAAGAAGTCGCAAGGCCACCGCCAGACCTTCACCGAGCTGGAAATCAGCTCCGTGAACGCCTGAGCCCCGAGCCCTTCCCAACCTTCCAGGAGTAAAGATCCATGGCACAGAAAAAAGGCGGCGGCTCCACACGCAACGGCCGCGATTCCAAGCCGAAGATGCTCGGCGTCAAGGTGTTCGGCGGCCAGGCCGTTCCGGCCGGCTCGATCATCGTGCGCCAGCGCGGCACCCGTTTCCATGCCGGCCCGAACGTGGGCATGGGCAAGGACCACACCCTGTACGCCCTCGTGGACGGCACCGTGAGTTTCGCCACCAAGGGCGAGCTCAACCGTCACACGGTGGCCGTGACTCCGGCCTGACCATTCGGTCACCGGCGTCGCAGACGCACCTGCCGCAAACCCCGGTCCGCCGGGGTTTGCCCTTTTGAGGTCTCCATGAAATTCGTCGACGAAGCCACCATTGATGTCGCAGCCGGCAACGGCGGCGCCGGCTGCGTGAGCTTTCGGCGTGAGAAGTTCATCCCCTTTGGCGGGCCCGATGGGGGCAATGGGGGCCGGGGCGGCAGCGTGTGGGCCGTGGGCGACCGCAACCTCAACACCTTGATCGACTACCGCTATGCGCGCCGCCACGAGGCGCGCAACGGTGAGCCGGGCCGCGGCTCAGACCAATTCGGTGCGGCCGGTGACGACATCGTGCTGCGCATGCCGGTGGGCACCATCCTGCGCGATGCCGAATCCGACGAGGTGGTCGCTGAGCTCCTGGTGCCGGGCGAGCCGGTGTTGGTGTGCAAGGGCGGCGACGGTGGCTTTGGCAACTTGCACTACAAGACCAGCACCAACCGCGCGCCACGGCAGAAGACCCCGGGCTGGCCCGGTGAAGCCAAGAAGCTGCGGCTGGAGCTGCGCGTACTGGCCGATGTGGGCTTGCTCGGCATGCCCAATGCCGGCAAGAGCACGCTGATCGCCGCCATTTCCAACGCGCGGCCCAAGATCGCCGACTACCCCTTCACCACCCTGCACCCGAATCTGGGCGTGGTGCGCGTCGGTCCCGAAAAGAGCTTCGTGGTGGCCGACATCCCCTGCCTGATCGAGGGCGCAGCTGAAGGCGCAGGCCTGGGTCACCAGTTCCTGCGCCACCTGCAGCGCACCGAGCTGCTGCTGCATCTCGTCGA
>JACCDX010275662.1_pt1 | contig 10027 bp, 10 predicted proteins | sample 7449681 | NCBI WGS metagenome assembly JACCDX01 (sample SAMN15323450, study PRJNA562643) | freshwater metagenome | isolation source: river surface water | place: USA:Blue River Watershed | collected 2017-08-18
GGGTATGTTTACCAAGCCTTTTGCCTTGACCGTGCGTTTATTTGCCAATATTGCAGCAGGTCACTTGATGATCCTGGCGCTGATTGGGTTAATCTTTATTCTTGGCAAAGGGGGCAGTAGTATTGGTGCCGGGTTAGGTATCGCACCTTTAACGGTTGCCTTTGGTATTTTCGTCTTTTGTCTTGAAGTGCTTGTCGCGGCCGTTCAGGCATATGTATTTACTTTGTTAACCGCTGTATTCATTGGTCAGGCGATGGAAGATCATTCACATGACCATCACGAGGCAGAGGCTCACGCACATCATTAATTTGTAACCTTTAATTTAATCTATATGTTGTTAGAAGCAGCTTTTGGGGTAATGGGTGCCGGTATCGGTGCCGGTTCAGTTGCCATCGGTGCCGGTCTTGGTATCGGTCAGTTGGCAGGCAAAGCAGTAGAATCTATGGCGCGTCAGCCAGAGGCATCCGCGGATATTCGCGGTGTTACGATTTTGACTGCAGCCTTCATTGAAGGGGTTGCCCTCTTCGGAGAGGTGGTTTGTCTGTTGGCTGTACTCGGCGGTAAGTAATTCCTCTGAAATTCTCCGGTTCCGGGCGATTGGCTCAGGACCGGAGAACACCAGAGTTTATCTGACACATAGATTCAACACAGTAGTAAGTTAAGACACTTAATAAATTATGGAGTTTGTATTACCTAATTTCGGTTTGTTTTTTTGGGCACTGGTTCTTTTCCTGATCCTGTTCCTGATTTTAAGAAAATTTGCATGGACTGCTATTTTGAAAGCTATTCAAGAAAGAGAGTCTTCTATAGAAGCTTCATTGCAGGCTGCTGAAAAAGCCAGAGATGAAATGTCTAAACTTCAGGCGGATAATCAGAAATTGCTGAATGAGGCCCGCAAAGAAAGAGATTTAATCTTGAAAGAGGCAAGGGATTTAAAAGAGAAAATTTTGGCTGAAGCCAGAGAATCTGCCGGGTCAGAAACCGCTCGTGCACTGGAAAATGCCAGAAAACAAATTGAATCTGAGAAGATGGCAGCGATTACAGAATTAAAAAATGAAGTCGGTCGTATGTCTATAGAAATTGCAGAGAAAATACTCAAGCAAAAAATGGCGGATGCAGCCGAGCAGGAAGCCACTGTGAAGCGGTTAATCGGAGATATTCAATTTAACTGATATGGTAGCAGAAAGAATCGGCCAAAGGTACGCTAAAGCCATCATGGATTTGGCTATCCAGAAAGGCATTGATAAGCAGGTGTTGGACGACATGGAGCTTTTCCGTTCGGTATGTATGGAAAATCGGGAATTCGTTCTGATGCTGCGCAGTCCTTTGATTCAGGGAGATAAGAAGAAGCAGATTTTACAATCCCTTTTCAAAGACAAAATGAATCCATTGGTAATGGAAGCCTTTGCTCTGATTACCCATAAAAATCGTTCTTCAGTTTTAGCCACTATAGGTGAAGAGTACATTCAGTTGTATCGTCGTCTGCACAATATTACCGAAGTACAGGTTATTACAGCCGGGCCGGTTTCAGAAGCAACTCGGTCTTCCTTGTTAACTAAAATCCAGGAACTTCTCGCCCGTCAGGCGGGTAAATCCAATACAACCATCTCTTTGGTGGAAAAAATAGATCCTACTTTAATAGGGGGATTTATTCTGAAAGCGGGAGATTTACAATACGATCAAAGTTTCTCAGAGTCTCTGAGAAGATTAAGTCAGCAATTCAACAGTAATCCATATATTAAAAATTAAAGAACATGGCACAGGTCAGACCAGATGAAGTTTCAGCAATATTAAAGGAGCAGCTCTCCGGCTTCCGTTCAGGTGCGGATTTGGAAGAGGTAGGTACTGTTCTTCAGGTTGGTGATGGTATTGCCCGTATTTACGGCATGACAGGCGTACAATCCGGGGAGTTGATTGAGTTCAGAAACGGACTCAAAGGGATTGTCCTTAACCTGGAAGAAGATAATGTCGGTGCGGTAATCCTTGGGGTTTCCGAAGGCATTAAAGAAGGGGAGTCTGTAAAAAGAACCCGGCAGATCGCTTCCATTAAAGTGGGAGAGGGTATGCTTGGTCGTGTTATTAATCCACTTGGTGAACCCATTGATGGAAAAGGTCCGCTTCAAGGTCAGTTATATGAGGCACCAATCGAAAGAAAAGCGCCGGGGGTAATTTTCCGTCAGCCGGTTAATGAACCACTTCAAACGGGTTTGAAGGCCGTGGATGCTATGATTCCAATTGGTCGTGGTCAGAGAGAATTAATTATCGGTGATCGGCAGACGGGTAAAACAGCCGTTGCCATTGATACAATTATCAATCAGAAAGAAGGCTTCAAAAATGGTAAGCCGGTTTATTGTATCTATGTTGCCTGCGGTCAGAAGGCTTCTACGGTTGCACAAATCGTGAAAACGCTGGAGCAAAATGGGGCAATGGAGTATACCATTGTGGTCTCCGCTCCTGCCTCAGATCCGGCACCAAATCAGTTTTATGCGCCCTTCGCCGGTGCTGCTATCGGCGAATTCTTTAGAGATACAGGTCGTCATGCGCTTATCGTATATGATGATCTTTCTAAGCAAGCAGTTGCTTACCGTGAGGTCTCTCTCTTGTTGCGTCGTCCTCCAGGAAGGGAAGCTTATCCCGGGGATGTATTCTACCTTCACTCTCGTTTGTTGGAAAGAGCAGCTAAAATTATCAGCAATGATAGCATCGCTGCCAATATGAACGACCTTCCGGAGTCTTTCCGTCCCATTATTAAAGGCGGAGGTTCTTTGACAGCTCTTCCGATTATTGAAACTCAGGCAGGGGACGTTTCTGCCTATATTCCGACTAATGTTATTTCTATCACAGATGGTCAGATATTCCTGGAGTCCGCATTGTTTAACTCCGGTGTAAGACCTGCTATCAATGTGGGTATTTCGGTATCTCGTGTGGGTGGATCTGCTCAGATTAAATCCATGAAAAAGGTAGCTGGTACCCTGAAGCTGGATTTGGCTCAGTATCGCGAGCTGGAAGCTTTCGCTAAATTCGGATCAGACTTGGACGCAACCACGAAGCGCCAACTTGAAAGAGGTAAACGCAATGTGGAAGTATTAAAGCAGGCCCAATATGTGCCTATGTCCGTAGAAGAACAAGTTGCTGTGATTTATGCTTCTACCAAAGGTCTGATTGATGATGTGCCGGTTGACAAGGTAAAAGAGTTCGAAAGAAATTATCTGGATCTTTTGAAAAATAAATACGCTCAGACTTTGGCTGATATTAAGGATGGAAAGCTTACAGATGAGGTGGAGAAAAATCTCCGCCAGGTGGCTGCCGAAGTTTCCTCTCTTTATAAAGCCTGATTAGGAAATACTTGACGAAATGGCAAACCTGAAAGAAATACGCAATCGTATCAAGAGCGTTAAAAGTACGCAGCAGATTACCAAGGCCATGAAAATGGTTTCTGCGGCTAAGCTTAGAAGAGCTCAGGATAATATCATTATGCTGAGACCTTACGCAGGAAAGCTGAGGGATTTGATTGACAACCTTCAGGGAAATTCCTCTGAGGCGGAAGCTTTATCTCCTCTCACAGAAAACAGAAGTCCGGATAAAGTATTGATTGTGGTAGTAACCTCCAATAAAGGGCTTTGTGGTGCTTTTAACGCGAATGTCAATAAAGGTACGGTTCAGTTGATTCAAGAGAAATATTCTGAACAGTATAAAGCTGGTAATGTAAGCCTGCTGTGTATTGGAAAATACGGTTTCGAATTCTTCAACAAAAGGAAGTTCAATATTCTCGATAACAAAAACACCGAGCTATTTTCTCAATTGAGTTTTGATCGGGTGAATGAAGTTGCCGACCGCGTGATTAGCGGTTTTGTTCAGAAGGAGTGGGATAGGGTAGAAGTGGTATTCAATGAATTCAAGAATGTCGCAACTCAAAGAAGAGTAAATGAAGTGGTATTGCCGATCAGTATGCCGGAGCAAACAGGCGGCGGTAAAACTTCATCCGTGGATTATATCTTTGAGCCCGGTCGTGAAGAGATTTTGTCGGATTTGTTACCTAAGAGTATTAAGATTCAGTTGTTTAAAGCTGTTCTTGAGTCCAATGCAGCTGAGCATGGGGCGAGAATGACGGCAATGGATAAAGCAACCGAGAATGCCAATGAATTATTGGGTAAGTTAAAATTATACTACAATACTGCGCGTCAGGCTGCCATTACCAAAGAACTTTTGGAAATTGTGGGTGGAGCCAATGCTCTGGAGTCGAATTAATATTTAATACACACACAAGCGAACGCCGGTTGATTATATCAATCGGCGTTTCTTTTTGCTTGCACCAAGCAGAGGCTTGCACCAAGCGGGTGCTTGCACCAAGCCATAAATAAAAAAAGCAACCCGGATGAGTTGCTTTTTTATTGAACTTATGACGACAGGATTTTATCCTATGGCAAAATCAAACTGATTCATTTTGAATGCCTCTTTCGGAACAAAGGCGGATAATTTTAAGTCTGATAATAATTCAGGGTATTGTTGTTTAAGTTGAGCAAACAACTCTTTATGACTTTCTGGTAAGGCAGGGACGCCGGCTTTTTTGGAAATTCTACTTATGATAGAATAGGAAGCAAGGCAATCTAAAATATGGTCCGCATGTTTCCAGTTATCCATCAAAACCGCTCCTTTATCAGATCTGCTTTTCGACATACTCATCCACATTTCAGGGCTCATTTGACGGATTTCTTTCGCCTGGCGGGTTAGCTGTGCGATGTTGCCTTCGTTGATGAATGTACCGGCGGCCTCCAGGTGAGTGGCTGCAGGAAGAATCATCGTGCATTTGTCAGAATTTTTGCCATGACGGGTGGCATGGGCAATGATGCGTGTGTTTTCTGAAATTTCTATTGATTCCAGCAAGCGGTCATTTTCCAACATGTAAACCAAATCGGCCTGAGCAGCCATATTGCTGAATTCTTCTGCACTTACTTCTGTAAAACCCAATAATTCACAAGCTTTGCGATTGGGGGTACGATCATCCTTTTTCAAAAGACCATCTCCCCACCCAGTCTGTGTGTGACCGGTGAAGACAACAGTACTGTTATTATATTCTCTTGCGAGTTTAGCAATTGCATAATTCGACTCGAGAGAGGCATAGGGAGACCCTGCAAATAGTACCTTGGATTTATTAGCCTGGGCAAGTAAGTCTGCTGCTTTTTGAATGCCCGCTTCAAATGTAACCGGAACATCCCCTTTGAGTTTTATCCCGGAAGTACGGTTATGATTCAATTTGTCAATGTCTAATCTGCCTTCATCACACATCCACCAATCGTTAATCTTACGATTCTCTCTTGGGGTTTGACGAAGGACCTGATTGTCTTTAACCCAAACATTCACACTACATCCTTTAGCGCAACCAGTACAAAGGGTAGGCGTATAATTCATTTCCCATACACGCGCTTTAAAACGGAAGTCAGTACTGGTTAATGCACCTACCGGACAAAGATCTATCACATTCATGGAGTACGCATCATCGAATGTTTTTCCAGGCGCAACTGCCGGATGGTTTTTGTCTCCTCGGGAGATAATGGTTAATTGATCCGTTTTGGAGATTTCTTCTGTGAATCGGGTACAACGCGTGCAGTTAATACATCTTTCCGCATCCAGCGTAACATGAGGGCCCAGTTCAATACGCTTGGGCTTATGAACTTTGCTCAGTTCATATCTCGAACCCTCGGGACCAAACTTATAAGTGTTGATCTGAAGTGGGCACTCACCGGCTTGATCGCAAATCGGACAATCCAGAGGGTGATTGATGAGCATAAATTCCAAAACGCCTTCCTGAGCTTTTTTGATTTTTGGGGAAGTTTTCTGCGTTTTAATCACCATACCCGGGCTTAAATCCATATTGCAGGAAGTCATAGGTTTATGCATCCAGCCAATCTTAGGGCTGCCATCTTCTTCTAATACTGCCTGACCCGTTCCCCGATCTATGACCGGATTCCCGAGTTCTATCAGGCACATACGACAATTAGTGGGGATGGACATACCCTCGTGGTAGCAGAAATATGGAATATCTACACCGTTGTCCAGTGCAAACTGCAACAACTTTCTTTTTTCCTTGTCCGGACCGGAAGAAACAAATTCAAATTCTTTCCCGTCGATGCTGATTTTGGATACGTTTTCGCTCATAATCCTGTTCTCGGCTCTCTATTTTAGCTTTCAGGCCTTAAAAATACTTAATATTCTGTTTCAAAATCCATATGAACTGCTACTTTTATGCCTGAAAGAGTCCTGAATTTGTATTAAATTTGCCATTTGAATCATAATAGAATTAGTATTTCATGACAGTTGCAGAAATAAATCAATTGATTACCCGGATAGAAGAAAAGGCCGGTGCGGATCTAGACGAAAATCGGGATCAGGTATTGGCGGATTTAAAATCCTTGTGCCTGGATATGAAAAATAAAGGCGAAGATGACTATCGCATGTTTCGAAACCAGGTTATGGATGTTGCCGGTGGCGTTTATATCCCTTACATCTTCTGGATGGAGCTGAGCCTTTTTTTCAAAAACACCAATCACAGAACGGTTTTATTTGATGTTATCAAAGCTTTTTGTAATTCCGCCTTTGAGGATGAAGAAAAGAAAAAGATGAAGCCCCTTTTGATTACCTATTTCGCCAATGAGAAAGAATTTGAAATGGATAAAATTCAGGGTCTGATTGTAGATAAGGCGCATCCCTCCATTCGGGAGTACTTTCAAAAAATTACCTCTTTTGTTACAAAGAATAAAAATTCTACAGGCACCTATTTGGAAAAATTTAGAATTTTAATGGAAGATTATCCAGATTTTGAACTCCTGAATCTTCCGGTTTCAAAACTTAAAGATATTCGTTCCTGATTTATCAATCCCCTTACACATGAAAACACACATCTCTGTCTGGTCAGGAAAATTCACTCAGCCCTCTCTGCTCTTAATTTTTGTTCTCGGATTTTTTATCCTTCCATCCTGTACCAAGGATGTATGTAAGGATAAAGTGTGTCCGGATTGCCCCAAAAATCATGTGGTAATCGAGTATGTGGATACTGCCAAAAAATATTGTGATTCCGCTTTTCATGTGGGAACTCAGATATCCGGTTACTCCATAAGCAGCTTGACGGATACCGGTAAGTGGTTATACTCTTATGGTCTGGCGGATTCTTGCAAAGCCTTGCTTCTCCCTAATCCTATGACCCGTTATGTCATAACTAATGCAGAATTTAACCTGAAGGATACGATTACCATTCTAAAGGTTAATCGAATTTCATCCGGGCAGGCCATGGATCAAAATAAATGTTGTTTTTGTTTCCCTGTAGAGCAGGTTCAGCTGAAACTAAACAATCTTCCTCCGGAAAATGTGGATATGAAGAAAGTTATCCTCTATGATTTTTAAAAACACAGCAGCATAATTTAAAAAAAAAGAAAGCCCTCATTTTGAGGGCTTTTTTTTAGGGTTCATCGGGTATCGGAAAATCAATTTTTACTTTCTGTCATCTAACGGTGTATGGATGACTCCTGCGATTTCTTTGTGACAGGCACCGGTTTCTAAATTGATATATCCTTGCAGGAAAATTTTGTCTTCGGGAGAACCACCCGGTGCAGGCTTGGTGCTTTTGGCTATTAGCCAGGGTGAGGCAGAGCCAGGTAGTTCAAGTGCGGTGTATTTTAAAACGGATCCTTCGTAATCTCCAATGCAATTGCGCATCGCTTGATCGGCCTCTGCTGAGGAAATGACAGTCTCAATGTTTCTGGTTGTGCCCCACTCCTGACGAATGTTGTGGGTATATTGGATGTTGCCCTGCGCATCCATATTCCAATTCACCAGGTCAATAATTTCAATTTGATATTCCCCAATTTGATAACGCCAGATCACTTTTTTCTCGGTCTCTTCGTCTATCATTTCAACAACTTTAAAATGGGCTTCTACATATTCCGCTCTCATGCCCGAAGCGATGATTTCCATTTTGGATTCATGTACCATACGGTGAATGCGTTCTTGGGTAGGTTGTGCAGATGTTTCTGCTGAAGTGGCGGTACTTTCCGACGCATTCATTTCCGTTGAGGAGGTGGTGGAGGGCGTAGGGGAGGATTCTACTGGTTTGGGCGATTCTGTATCGACGATTTCAACGGCCTGCGTTTTCTCCGTGTAAGCAGGAAGTGCTTCTTTTCGTTTGTAAACAGGTATATTTTTCTCGTTTTTCCGGATTGAATAACATCCGGGGAGTAAAAGAGTGGCGCCGGCAATCAGGGGAAGAAACCATTTAACGGGGGCCATGGAACAGCGAAGATTGGCTGATTTAAATTGGATTGGCATCATGTTTTAATTCTGCTATGCGCCACAAGAAACAGGTCATCTTTTAATAACAGGAAGATACTGCCTGAGGGGTATTATTGGAGACTGTAATCAGGTGGCGTAATTATTTGCCTGTGAATTTACGAAACCGTTCCCGAATCCAGGGGGATATTTTTTCCAGGTTGTAAACCAATAGAAGTAATAATGCAAAAACCGTGAGGCTCCCATAAAGCCAGGCGCGTGATTCGTTAGGCGTTAACCTTCCTTCATAAGTCATTTGAGCCCAGGTTTGTGAACCCTGAAAAATCAGGATGGCGCAAATAAAAATATTTTTACCCATTGATGGCTTCCACCCGGGTTACTTCAGGGGCTGCTTTTCGAATGGCTTGTTCAATGCCTGCTTTCATAGTCATACTGCTCATGCTGCAATCCCCGCAGGCGCCGGTCAATTCCAACTGTACAACTCCCTCCTCTGTAATATCTACCAAACGCACGCCTCCTCCATCCGATTGAAGATAAGGGCGAATGGTATCCAGGGCAGTTTCAATTTTTTGCTCTAATTCAGCAGTTTTTGCACTCATGATGATTTATGAAATGACTGTATCAAAGGTACGGGAATTCTGCATAGATACCTGTCGAGCCACTTCCCCTGCTAAATTTAAATATGCTTCAGCGACCAATCCTTCAGCCTCTAATGCTGCAGGTACCCCAATGTCTCCACCTGTTCTTAGGCTTTCAACCATTGGAATCTGACCTAAAAGAGGAACCCCTTTCTCAATGGCTAAATCTTTTCCGCCATCTTTTCCAAACAGATGATATTTTTTCTCCGGCATATCCGGAGGAGAGAACCAGGACATGTTTTCAATCACTCCCAGAACGGGTACTTTCACTGCATCGGATTGGAACATTGCTAGTCCTTTTCTGGCATCCGCGAGCGCAACTGCCTGTGGGGTGGTTACAATTACAGCGCCTGTCAGGGGCAGATGTTGTACCAGAGTTAAATGGATGTCTCCTGTGCCGGGAGGCAAATCCACAATTAAATAATCCAGTTCCCCCCAATCTACATCTGTAATAAATTGCCCAAGTGCCTTAGAGGCCATTGGACCTCTCCAGATAATCGCATGGTCCTGAGGGACCAGAAAACCTATGGACATTAATTTAATTCCAAATCTTTCCAATGGCTGAATCCATTGTTTCCCATCCCGATTATGGGCCATGGGTTGTTCTCCCTGAAGGCCACTCATAATTGGTAGGCTGGGGCCATAGATGTCCGCGTCCATCAATCCAACTTTCGAACCGGATCTGGTAAGAGCAATCGCAAGATTCATGGATACGGTGGATTTTCCAACGCCTCCTTTTCCTGAGGCGACTGCGATAATATTTTTTACACCTGGTAAAACCTGGTCTTTGGGTTTGCGACCTGTTACTTCTGCGCTCATTTCAATTTCAACCTCAGCCTCTTGTGAAACCAGGAGGTGTATGGCGCGAACACAGGCATTGTGTATCATTTCCTTCATTGGGCATGCCGGAGTTGTAAGCATGACAGTAAAGGAGATTCTTTTTCCTTCGATATGAAGGTTTCGAATCATATTCAGCGTTACCAGATCTTTTTTTAAATCCGGGTCTTCCACCTCTCTCAGAGCATCAAGAACCTGTTTTTCGTTTATGGTCATAGGGTACAAAAATAGCAATCCTTTCTTCAAACGCTGTACACACCTGCCAGGTTCAA
>JACCDX010792669.1_pt1 | contig 10026 bp, 10 predicted proteins | sample 7449681 | NCBI WGS metagenome assembly JACCDX01 (sample SAMN15323450, study PRJNA562643) | freshwater metagenome | isolation source: river surface water | place: USA:Blue River Watershed | collected 2017-08-18
AAACAAATGTAGAGCAAAAAATTCAGGTTTGGTTTGAACAGGCTTGGTATCAAAAAAAATTAGACATTGACCAAAATTATACTCAATTCAAACTTAGTGATAACTTAAAATTAATTTATTCTTTCTTATGGTCCGAATTTTGTAGCCAATATATTGAATGGTTAAAACCAAATAACAACAGTTCAATTTCTACTCATACTGTAAAAAAAGTAATTACAAATTTTCAAATATTATTAGGTAGTTTACACCCCTTTATGCCATTTATTACTGAAGAAATTAACTCCATTTTATATAACCTTCAGAATCTTGATTCCTCAAATTATATTTCTATTTTAGCTCAAACCCAAAAAATAAATCTTTCTACTTTTGAGCCCGAAATACTGGAACAGGTAAATATTATGAATCAAATAACGATGCAAATTCGCACCATTCGACAACAACAACAAATAAAATTTAATGAAACCCTTGAGTTTGGTTATAGTAATGAAGAGTTTTTAAAAATCAAAGCCTTGTTTCCGCTTTTAGAAAAAATAAATAATTTAGCACCCATCGCCCCCAAACCTATTAATGAATTGGAACTAAATAATACAAATGATAGCGGTACAAGGTTTAAGTTTGCTTATGAAAATTTTTCTTTTTATCTGTTATCGCCTAAAAAACTTGATACTTCAGGTAGTAAAAATAAACTCATCGAAGAATTAAACTATCAAGAAAAATTTCTACTATCAATAACCAAAAAATTAAATAATGAAAATTTTGTTTCAAAAGCCAAACCTGAAATTATTGAATTAGAACAAAAAAAACTACACGATACTTCCCTAAGAATTCAAACATTGCAGAATTCACTTAAAGAGTTTGAATAGAGTAATGAAAAATCATTGGAACCATTTATATTAAAGCTGTAAAGGATTTGAGCATGGTAACACTTATTTTTAACAAGTTCAGAAAATATCTTGTTTTCATAATATTAATAATAAGTGAAGGCATTATATTTTTTATTCAAAATAATGAAACTTGCTTTCAATATTACAAAAAAAATATATATCCTCCTTTTTCTTTATTGTTAAGAAAAATAATGTCAAATGTTAGTTTTAGTGTAGGTGATTTAATATATTTAGGTTGTTTTATCTGTTTTTTTACTTATTTAATATTTATAATATATAATCTTAAATATGCCCTAATAAAAAAAATATATATTTATTTTTATATAAAAAGAATCGTGGTTATTTTTTTAATTTTTCATTTGATTTTTAAACTTTTCTGGGGAATGAATTATGCCAATAATGAATTTATGGAAAAACACCCATATCCTGTGAAATTGGAATATAATTTTTCTGAAGTTAATAAAACTAGAAAACATTTAATTCAGCAACTCAATGCTACCAGAGCTGAAATACATTCAATAGATATTAAAAATTTAACAAATGAAAAAATCATTCATCAAGCCTATCATATTTTTGAAGATGCTGGATATAAAGATTCAACTTTTTATATGAAAAAACCAGTGATTAAATTGTCCAATTTTCCAGAAGTAGTCAATATTTTTGGATTTTCAGGATATTTTAATCCATTTACCAACGAAGCCCAAATTCGTTTTGACAATCCTTTACTATTAAATCTTTTAATATGTATCCATGAGTTAACCCACCAACTGGGTTATAGCTCTGAAATTGAAGCTAGTTTTGCTTCGGAGTATATTTGCTTAACATCTCATAGTTCTCTTTTTAAATATAGTAGTTTATGTGATTTGTATTTATTTTTTTTAAGTGAATCTTATTCTTTCTCCGATTCAGCCCAATGCCGAAACTTTTTATTAGAGGATGATGCTTATTTTAGTAGCGATGTGAGGTCTGAAATGAACCAAATTATTAATAAATTGCAAAATCAACACCAGGGGTTTATATATTATTCAAGAAAAATATTTCGTGAATTTTATAATTATTTTTTAATTTTAAATAATGAAACTCAAGGTTTGAAAAGTTATGATACTATCATTGGTTGGTATATCTCGTTTAGTAAACAAGAGCAAAAAAAGAAGCCCTAAAAATAGGGCTTCTTAAATGGGACGAAATAAAATTCAAAATTAAAAGCAATAATAAAATATGCTTTTAACAATAAAATTCTATTTTTTAGCTGGAGCAGCTTTCTTTGCTGTGGCTGCTTTTTTAGCTGGAGCAGCTTTTTTAGCTGGAGCAGCTTTCTTTGCTGGGGCTGCTTTTTTAGCTGGAGCAGCTTTAACAGCTGGAGCTGCTTTTTTAGCAGGAGCTGCTTTTTTAGCTGGGGCTGCTTTCTTTGCAGGAGCTGCTTTTTTTGCAGGTGCTGCTTTCTTTGTTGTTGCCATAATTTAAAATTTGGTTTAAAATTTCCATAAAATTACATTTGTTTAAATTACTAAAAAAACTTTTTTGATTATTTTTTAAATAAAGTTTTCAACAAAATGTTTATAAAGTCAAAAAAAATTCAAATTATAGATACTAAAAGAATTAGTATCCATAATTTTATTAAATAACATAACGTAATACAGATAAGTTTTATACTAATTATTTATCAATAAATTATTATTCATATTTAAAAATAAATATATAAAAAATTTGATTTTTATTTGACATTGTTTTATTATGATTTTTTTGAATAATTTTTATTTTTTTACAGATTTTTATAATATTTGAGGCAATAAAATTAAATTTTAATAAATCATTTTTAATAAATATCTTACATTTGTACTCTCTAAATATTTTTAAAATATGTTATCTACTAAAGTTATTGTGAAATTTCAATTATTAGTATTAATCATTGCTTCGATATTATTCATTTTAAAAATAGGAAATTTTTTTGTAACCCATTCTACATCGGTATTATCAGATGCTTTAGAAACAATCATTAATATAGTAGCTGGTGCAATTGGGTTGTATAGTTTATTTATATCAAAAAAGCCACGAGACCTCGACCACCCGTATGGACATGGTAAAATTGAATTTGTTGCTGCCGGTCTAGAAGGCGGATTGATTTTTATTTCAGGTATTTATATTATTTTTCAAAGTATTTATAGTCTTTTGAATAAGGAAAGTATTCATCAACTTGATACCGGTATATTATTAGTTATTATTTCTGTATTCATCAATTGTATTTTCGGTTGGATAACTCTTAAAACGGGGAATAAAAATAATTCTATTGTACTTATTTCATCAGGAAAACATTTAATTTTAGATGGTCTTACTTCTATCGTAATATTAATAAATTTTATCGTAATTAAATATACCAATTGGATGTGGTTAGATAAAATCAGCGCCCTCATTTTAGCTTTAATAATTATTTTTAACGGCTATAAAATTGTTCGTCATTCATTAGCCGGAATTATGGACGAAGCAGACCAAACCTTAATCAAATCATTTTTAATCGCTTTGAATCAAGCCAGAAATGAAAATTGGATTGACCTTCATAACCTTCGTGTTATCAAATATGGACGCCAATTACATATTGATTGTCATTTAACCTTACCTTGGTATTTTAATATTGCTGAAGGTCATCAAGAGGTTAAAAACTTAGAATTTTTCATTTCTGAAAAATTTGGAGAATCTATAGAATTTTTTATCCATGCTGATTTCTGTAAAGACTTTAGCTGCTCAATTTGTAACAAACAAAGTTGTCAGCACCGATTAAATCCTTTTATTAAGAAAATTAATTGGGATTATGAACAATGTATTTTTAATCAACAACATAAATTAAATGTATGAATAGTGTAACTAATTATTTAGAAAATCATCAAGAACGATTTTTAAATGAATTATTGGAATTATTGAAAATTCCTAGTATTAGCGCCCAAAAAGAGCATCAACAAGACCTGCAGCTTTGTGCTGAAAAAACAAGTATGTTTCTTAAAAATGCAGGTGTTCAAAAGACGAAAATTTATCAAACTAAAGGTCATCCTATTGTTTATGGAGAACATATTATAGACCCACAACTACCTACTGTATTGGTTTATGGGCATTACGACGTTCAACCTGTTGAACCTTTACACTTATGGAAAACGCCCCCTTTTGAACCAACTATCATTGATGGAAAAATTTATGCACGGGGTGCTTGCGACGATAAAGGTCAATTTTTTATGCACCTTAAAGCCTTTGAAATTATGCACCAATCTAATACCTTAGCTACCAATGTAAAATTTATAATTGAGGGTGAAGAAGAAATTGGCAGCATTCATTTAGCCGATTTCATTAAGGAATACAAAGATATGTTGAAAGCGGATGTTATATTAATAAGTGATACCAGCATGTTAAGTTTGAAAACACCTTCTATTGATATTGGTGTTAGAGGCTTAACCTATATTCAAATAGAAGTAAGTGGTCCGAATAGAGACTTACATAGTGGAACCTATGGTGGCGCTGTAGCTAATCCCATCACCGTTTTAGCTAAAATGATAGCTTCCTGCTTTGATGAAAATAATCATATTAAAATACCCGGTTTTTATGACGATGTGTTAGAACTATCAGCAAAAGAAAAAGATTTTATCAGCCAAATACCTTTCAACCAACACGAATATAAACAATACCTTGAAATAAAAGATGTTTACGGTGAAAAAGGTTTTAGCACTTTAGAAAGAACCGGTACCAGACCCACTTTAGAACTAAATGGAATATGGGGTGGATACACAGGCGAGGGGGCTAAAACCGTTATTCCTGCTAAAGCCTACGCCAAAATATCTTGTCGCTTAGTTCCTAACCAAAAATCTGATATTATTACCCAAAAATTAATTGATTACCTAACTGCTATTGCACCGCCGGCTGTTAAAATTCAATGCACCGTTTTTCAAGGTGGCGAACCCTATATTACACCCATTGATAGTATTGAATTTCAGGCGGGTTCTATGGCTATGAAACAAAGTTTAGGAATAGAACCTTTACCCATTCGTGGTGGCGGTAGTATTCCCATTTGTGCCTTATTTGAAAAAGAATTAAATATTAAAATTCTATTCTTAGGATTTGGTTTAGACGATGATGGACTTCATAGCCCGAATGAAAAATTTAATATAGAAAATTTCTTTAAAGGCATTGAAACCATTCCTTATTTTTATCAACACTATGCTGCCTTAAAAAACAACAATAACCAACGGTGTTCTTGAATTAAAATGAGTTTTCAGTATAAAAAATCATTAGGTCAACATTTTTTAATAGACGATCAAATAGCTTACCAAATTGTTGAATTATTAAAAAATTTTAATGCTCATAATGTCTTAGAAATTGGTCCAGGTGGTGGGGCTTTAACTAAATACATTCTAAAACAAAAAATTGAAAATGTCAAATTTGTTGAATTTGATGAAGAAATGATTCTGTACTTAAATAAAACATTTCCGTTAATAAAAGAAAAAATTATTCAGGCTGATTTTCTTGAAATGGACTATCCTTTTGACGCTCCGAGTGTTTTTATTGGAAATTTTCCATATAATATTTCTTCGCAAATTATTTTTAAGATGATAGAATGGTTTCCAAATATTCTAGGCGTTATTGGAATGTTTCAAAAAGAACTTGCAGAACGTTTAGTAGCTTCACCAAACTGTAAAGAATATGGAGTGATTTCGGTTTTAGCCCAATATTTTTTTGAGATAGAATGTAAAATTTATCTCGAACCTCATTATTTTAAACCGCCTCCCAAAGTAGATAGTGTTGTTATTTTATGTAAACCCTTAGCCAGTAGAATTCCTATTTCGTCTTATGATAAGTTTAAACTTTTAATAAAGACTGCTTTTCAACAAAGACGAAAAATGCTACGAAATCCCTGTAAGTCTTTATTTTCTCTAGCCGATTTACAGCATGAAATATTTTCTTTAAGAGCTGAAAATCTTTCTGTTCGTGATTTTGCAAACTTAAGTTTTAAAATGAAATAATATGCCTCAAGTTATTTTTACAGACCGCTTTCATCAAATATTAACTGAAACTTTTAATAAACAAGGCTGGACAATTATAGATGAACCATTGATAGATTACAATTCATTATATCAAAAGATTGAGCAAGCCCAGGGTTTGGTTGTTAGCACCCGCTTAGAAATTGATAAGAAATTAATTCATCAAGCCAAAAACTTAGTATGGATTGCCAGATTAGGTAGTGGGTTAGATAATATTGATATTGAAGCCGTTCAACAAGCCGGTATTAAATTATTAAGTACTCCGGAAGGCAATGCAGTGGCAGTAGCCGAACATAGTTTAGCCCTCATGTTAAATTTATTACGACCTATTGTTAGCTGTCAAAAACAACTTGAACAATTTATTTGGGATAGAAAAATTAATCGTGGAACGGAACTCAGTGGAAAAACAGTAGGAATTGTGGGCTATGGCAATACAGGTAAGGCTTTAGCTCGATTAGTTTTTCCGTTTGGTGTACGGGTTCTTGCCCATGATAAATACCTTCATGGTTTTGCTTCAGATACGGTTTCTGAAGTAAGTTTGGCAGACATTCAAGACCAAGCAGATATTATTAGCATACATTTACCTTTAACTTTGGAAACACACGATTATTGTGATAAAATATTTTTTCAGCGTTTAAAAAAATCTCCTTATTTTATTTCTTGTTGTCGCGGTAAGGTAACGAATTTAGCAGCTTTAAACGAAGCCTTGAATATGAAACTTATAAAAGGGGCGGCAATAGACGTGATAGAAAATGAAAATTTAAATCTGCTGAATCAACGTCAAAAACAAGAACTCATCGAGTATATGAACTACTCAAATACCTTAATTACACCCCATATAGCAGGGGTAACTACAGAATCTTTTTATAAAAATGCTAAATTATTATTAGAAAAATTAAATTTTTTGTAACTTTGCAGCGGTACAATGCTTGAAACTTAGTTTTAAGCGTTGTATTTCTTTTTTAAAACGAAAATGAAAAATATGACAGAGAACACCATGTATGTAACACAAGAGTCTTACGACAAGATGTTACAAGAATTGCATCACATGAAAGCTGTGGATCGTCCTAATGCTTCTAAAGCAATTGCGGAAGCACGAGAAAAGGGCGATTTAAAAGAAAATGCGGAATACGATTCTGCCAAAGAAGCTCAAGGAATTTTGGAAGCCAAAATTAAATATTTAGAAAATGCTATTGCTACCGCCAAAATTATTTCACCAGAAGAACTAGACCTTAGTAAGGTTACGGTTTTGAGTAGGGTTACCATTACTAATTTAAGTTTAGATAAAGAAATAACTTATCAAATTGTTTCGGAAAAAGAAGCCAATTTTAAAGAAGCAAAAATTTCGAGCAGTTCACCGATAGGGAAAGGATTAATTGGAAAAAAAGTAGGGGAAGTAGCGGAAATTCAAACTCCAGGCGGAATACAGAAATTACGTATAGATAAAATTACGTTGTAAAATGACCATTTTTTCTAAGATTATAGCTGGCGACATTCCTTGTTATAAAATAGCGGAGGATGATTTGTTTTTGGCTTTCTTAGATATTATGCCCATTCAAAAAGGACATTGTTTGGTAGTGCCAAAGATCGAAATTGACCGTATATTTGACTTGCCTTCAATTTACCTAACAAATTACTTAGTTTTTTGTCAACCCATTGCCCATGCAATTAAAAATACGTTTCATTGCAATCGGGTAAATATTATTACCGTTGGCTTAGAAGTACCTCATTGTCATATTCATTTAATACCTACCAATTCTACTAAGGATATTGATTTCAGCCAAAAAAAATTAGACCTTTCAAAAGACGAATTTTTATCTATTCAACAAGCCGTAATGGCTCATTTAGCTTAATTTTTTAGGTTTAATAATCGTAGAGATAAGATTTATTGCACTCTACGTTAGGATATTATTTCATACAAAATTTATTCAGAATTTCCTTTACTAACCAAACTAAAATTAGTGATTCAGAAAATGTGTGTCTGAATTTGTATTGGTGGGGGTATTTACAGGTTTGATTACATCTTCGCGACTGCTTGCCAGCAGCAAACAAAATATGCTTAACCAAGCAAAATATTTTTTCATTGTTACAACTTGGTAATTTCTTCCAAAGATAATCCGGTAACGTCTTGAATAAAGTCTATATTCATGCCTTTGGCTTTAAGTTTTTCGGCTGTTTCGCAGGCTTTTTGGAATTCTCCTTCAAGCTTGCCTTTTTGTAAACCGAGTTGTTCTCCTTTTCGTTTACCTTCATTTAAAAGGTCTTCTTTGGTTTTTCCAGTGGAATATAAATAAGATATTGAATCTTGAAAAGCTCGTAGCCTTTCAGGAGTTACTACAATGTTTGCCATATTTTTAATTTTTTGGGTTTTAATTTCTTCATATTGTGGTTTAACTTCTTTAGGCAAAGTTACTAAAATTTCAGCAAAATTTATCAAATTTCGAAGCTCTTTTTTTGAAATATTTTTCTCGTTTAGCAATTCAATAAAACGCTTTAAAACTTGAACCCTTGTTTCGCCAGATTGTTTTTGATAGTTTATCCATAAAGTTAATAATAAGGCATAACCAATACAGGAATCTAAATTCATAAGTTCCTCTTCGCTATGTTCTGCTAAAACGTAATACTCGCCAATAAACTGATAAGATTTAGTTAATCTAAACGGTTGATAAAGATGGATGTTTTCATAATTTTCTTTGCCAATGTACAAAATAAAACTTACCAAATCATTATTAGGATACTTTGGTATTAACTTAATTCCATAATGAAACATTCTTTCAGCAATGGTTTGCGGGGAATGTGATTGAATTTCGATATGGAGTAATAATAATATTTTGGTTTCATCTAATAAATTAAATTGAATCAGTTTATCAACCCGATGTTGTTTATCATTTGCTGAAAATTTTTCTAATTCATCTTCTAAATAAATGTATTCTTTGTTCCAGTCAATGAGACTATGGATGTGAGGAAGAAAATATTTGATAGTTGGGTTTAGCCACAGGTTCAAAACAATTCTCCAGCTTCCGTCATAGTTCAGACGAGGTATTTTTTGAGATGTTTTTTTCATAGCTAAAATTTGCTACAAATGTAACTCTTTAATCCAAATTTTTCATCTAGTATTATCCGCAAAAATTCACGTAAAAATACCTAATAAAAATATCGAAAATATTTCGTATGGAAAATTTTATTTTTGGAATTTCGGTAAAGCACTAAAATATATGATGGACAAAATCTACTTTTTTTAAGGAGAATTTGGTAAAAATCTTAATTAATCAACAAACAAGATTGTTTAAAATAAAAGGATGTTAGTTTTTAGGAGAATTTAAAACGATGTTTAAAATAAATTTTCTTAAGAGATTAATACTTGAAGGGATATTAAAACCAGATTCAAAAAATTCAAGTTGGATATGACTTTTAAGCAGCATATCTTGTTGAAGTTTATGTAATTGACGGTCTTTTTCAAGAGGTTTTAGTTTATCGGTTTTGGTAAAAATGATGCTATACTTTTTGTTATGGGAATTCAAAAAGTATAGAAATTCTTGGTCGGAAACGGAAAGGTCATGACGAGCGTCTATTAACAAAAATAAATGTTTTAATTGAGGGCTATAAATTAAATAATCTTCGACCATAAGGTGCATTTGAACAATTTGAGTCTTAGCTAATTTGGCATAACCGTAACCAGGCAGGTCAACAATAAAAAAATTCCAAATTTTATTATTCACTTTAAATGAGGAGTTGAAAAAATTTAAAAGTTGGGTTTTTCCAGGTTGTTGAGAGGTTTTTGCTAAATGTTTATTGCTACAAAGGGCATTAATTAAACTTGATTTTCCTACATTACTACGCCCAACAAAAGCAATTTCCGGGCTTTGGTGAAACTGAATTTGCTTATAATTTGCAAAAGACTTATAATACGCTGATGAGATATTTTCCATAAACAAAGTTAATACATTTTTTGTTATTTAATGTATTTTTGGGAGTATATTTTTAATGTAAGTACATTTAGATAATATAATTGTTGTATTTCACTTGTAATCGTTACATTAAAGACGCTCTTATTATTATTTAAAAACCCTTTGGTAAGTATTTATGGTTACGTTACCATTAACATCCGTTAATTTATAAGTATA
>JACCDX010867797.1_pt1 | contig 10025 bp, 10 predicted proteins | sample 7449681 | NCBI WGS metagenome assembly JACCDX01 (sample SAMN15323450, study PRJNA562643) | freshwater metagenome | isolation source: river surface water | place: USA:Blue River Watershed | collected 2017-08-18
ATCACGTTGAGGCGGCCTTTGAGCGCGTCGATGAACGTGATCTGGTCGTAGCGCACGGCGTCGGCGTGTTTCTTCGGGTCTTTGTCGTAGATGCCGTCGACCTTGGTGGCCTTCATGATGATGTCGGCGTGCAACTCGGAGGCGCGGAGGGCGGCGGTGGTGTCGGTCGAGAAATACGGGTTGCCCGTGCCGGCGACGAAGATGACGACGCGGCCCTTCTCGAGGTGGCGCACGGCGCGGCGGAGGATGAAGGGTTCCGCGATCTGGTTCATCGGGATGGCGGACTGGACGCGGGTGGAGACGCCGAGTTTTTCGAGGCGGTCCATGAGCGCGAGGCCGTTGATCACAGTGGCGAGCATGCCCATGTAGTCGCCGGTGGTGCGGTCGATGCCGCGCTTGGCGCCGTGGAGGCCGCGGAAGATGTTGCCGCCGCCGATGACGATGCAGACCTGCACGCCGAGGTCGTGGATCTCCTTCACTTGGGAACACATCCGCTCGAGCGTCGGATCATCGATCGGCTCGGTGCCTTTGCCGCGGAGCACTTCGCCGCTCAACTTGAGGACGATGCGCTTGAACTTGAGTGCAGATTGGCCGGACGTCTTCGCTCCCATTTGGGAGCGTAGGAAACGGGCGCCCAAAAGATGCGTCAATGGTGGAGATTTTCCGCGGCCGTCCGCCCCGGGGGCGAGCACGGCGTTTGGCCCGGTGCCAAGTGCCGGCACGGCGCCGTTTTGCGCCGTCGGTTGACCTCCGCGCGCCGGTGGACATCGGTGGAGCCATGCCGTTGTTGACCGTGGTTCCACCGATGCCGGGCGCCGAGCGTCGCTTCCAGCCGTTCACCGCCTACGTCCGCTCGATCGGGTGGGAGACGGAGTTCGTGACGCTCGAGTGGCCCGGCCGTCGCCCGCCGTTCGGATCGACTGAACTTTTTCCCCAGGTCGATGCGCAGACCGCGGGCAAGGTCGTGCTCGGTTTCTCGCTCGGCGCGCTCTACTCGCACCTCGGCGCGTTGCGGGCGCGGCATCTGATCTTGGGGTCGATCTCGCCGTTTTTCCTTGAGGATGACGACGAGCCGGAGCGCTGGATGATTTCCTACCGCGCGGGCAATCCCGCCACGCCGGCCGACGTGCTGGTCGGCGCGAAGGAAGACGAGCAGATGCACCGCCGCGCGACGGCCGTGCGGGATTTCTACCAGCGCCACACTTACACGGTCGTGCCCGAAGCCGACCACGAGCTCTGGCACCCGAATTACCTGCACGCAATCAAGGTCGCCCTCGACCGGCTCGCCCCGCCGGCGGCGAAGTAAGGCGCTGGTCAACGCCCGGCCGCGGTCGCGCGCGACCGAGCCAAGTCGTGGAGGGCCCCGAGGTCGCCGCGGATCAACGCCTCCTTCTTGGCCCGAGACCAGCGCTTGAGCTGGGTTTCGCGAGAGACTGCAGCCTCAATCCCTAAAAGACCTTCGCAATACACCAATCGCGGCACGTCGTGGTCGCGGGTGAATTTGCTGCCCCGCCCCGCGCCGTGCTGGCGGATGCGCCTCGTCACGTCGTTGGTTTGTCCGATGTAGAGCGATCCATCCGCAGACTGGAGGATGTAGACCCAGAAAAGATTGGCCGCCCCCTGTGGGGTCGGAATGGACGGGAAGATTTTAGGCATGGTTTCAGGTGGCCCAAATCTTTCGCGAAAGCCCTTCGACAAGCTCAGGGCACTCGACGCGGCCCTGACGAGGATGGCTTGCCACGAGCAAGGCCCGTCAGGGCCGCGTCGAGTGGCTGCCCGGCATGGATTCGAACCATGACTAGGCGAGTCAAAGTCGCCTGTGCTACCATTACACCACCAGGCAGTGAGTAAGTAGAGCGGTCGAAAGAAGTCGCCCGCCGGGGGTCGGTCAAGGGCGGAAATGAACCGCCCGGGCGCGGCAGTCGAGTGACGGAGCCGCCCCGTGGCCGGCGGCGGGAATCAGACGGCCTGACGGAGCAGCTCGCTCTGGGTGTCGGGCGATTCGAACGCTTCCAGCGTCACCCAGTGGCGGGCGAGGCGCGGGGCGAGTTCGCGGAGCCAGACGGCGGTGTCGTTGGCGCGCAGATCGACTTCGCCGAGCGAGAGCACGCAGAGTTCGGCGCTCGCGATGTCGGCGGCGGCGAGGCGCAGCCAGGGCGTCTCGTCGAGCAGGGCGGTGTTCCAGAGCGCGGGGTGGAGCGTCCGGGCTTCACCGCGGCGGTCCAGCGCATCGCGCAGGGCACGCAGCGCGCGGTCGGCCGCGCGCAGGTCGGTGTAGAAGATGACGACGCGCAGCGGCGGCGCGGCATCACGGGTAACAGCAGGGCGGGCGGAGGCGAACATGGCGGGCGGCGATCAGGCGGCGCGGCTGCAGGTGCCGGTCGTGGCGTGGAGGCGGTCGCGGTAATCGCTCGGGGCTTCGCCGGCGATGCGGCGGAAGACGCGGTTGAACTGGGAGAGGGACTGGAAGCCGGCGGCGAAGGCGGCCTCGCTGATGCGCGCGTGCGGGTTGAGCATGTGCTGCTTGACCGCTTCGATGCGGAGACGCGCGAGGTAGTTGGTGAAGGTGAGGCCGGTGCCGGCCTTGAAGACCTTGCAGAAGTAGAACGTGCTCATGTTCACGGCGCGCGCGACGTCGGCGACGGAGATCTCCTGCGCGTAACGCTCGTGGATGAAGGCGCGGGCCTTGGCCACGGTCGGGGACTCGGAGGTGGCTTCGCGGACCATCATCTGGTTGCTGACCGAGGCGAGGTGCTGGGCGAAGATGGAGAGTAGGCGCACGACGGACTCGAACTGCACGCGCGTGACGACGCGGGTCTTGAAGTAGGCGGCGCGGATACGGGCGATCTCCTCGGGCGCGGCGTCGTCGTTCATCTGGCGCTTGATGGCGCGGAAGCCGGCTTCGCTCGGTTGCTGGAGGAGGATCTGGCCGGTCTGGAGGTGGCCGAGGATGTTTTGGCCGACGCGGACGGGCACGGCGGCCTCGGCGAGGCCGGCGAAGCACTTCATCGTCTGCGCCTCGGTGCTGGCGCTCTGCTCGACCTGTTGCTGGAGCTGGAGGCAGGCGGCGCAGGTCTTGTTGCGGCCGGCCATCAGCGCGCAGAACGGATTGGCGCGCTTCGAGCCGTGGAGCGGGAAGTTGAACGATCCGGCGGCGCGGAGCGCCAGCGGGAGACCGGTGGTGGTCTCGAAGGCTCCCTGATACTCCCGGAACATGTCCGAGCGTTGGAGGAGCGTGACGACCGACCGGTTGTGGTCGGCGCTGGCGGCTTGAAACTCTGCGGGCGAGGCGTGGATCGCTTGCATGGGCCCACTGTAGCAGGTGGCGCGGGTTCCGGGAATCAGCGGGGCCGCCCATCGTGACTAGGGAAAATCTTTAGACGCCGGTTCGCGGGGGGCGTGCGCGCCCGCGGAGCGCTCAGGAGGGCGGCGCTCCGCGAGCCGCCGAGGACGTTCGCGGCGCTGACGGAGCAGCGCCCTCCAGCAGAAGTCTCGTGAGCGGCAGGCGCGCGTGATCGACAGGCACACGTCGGCGCGGGCGCAGCGGCGGGCGCGGGGCGAAACCCGCCTTGCCACGGTGCGGGGTGTTTTTCACGGTGCGGGCGTGTCGTCCGATTATTCCACGTTGAGCCGCGACGAGCTGATCGCGGCGTTGCAATCCCTCGAGCGCGAGAAGGCGGAATCCGAGAGCGAGCTGCTCGTGCGCGTGCGGGAGTTGCGCGACATGAAGGCCGCCCTCGACGAGCACTCGATCGTGGCGATCACGGACGCGCGTGGGCGCATCACCTACGTGAACGACAAGTTCTGCGCGATCTCCCAGTATGCCCGCACCGAGCTGCTCGGGCAGGATCACCGCCTGATCAACTCGCGGCACCATCCGCCGGAATTCTTCCGCGAACTCTGGACGACCATCGCGCAGGGCCGCGTCTGGCACGGCGAGATCCGCAACCGCGCCAAGGACGGTTCGCTCTACTGGGTCGACACCACGATCTTCCCCTTCGTCGGTTCCGACGGCCGGCCGTTCCAATACGTCGCGATCCGCACTGACATCCCGCAGCGCAAGGCCGACGAGCTGCGTCTCCAACAGACCGCCGCCGACCTCGCCGAGAAGAACAAGGAGCTCGAAGCCATCGTCTACACCGTGTCGCACGACCTGCGCTCACCGCTGGTGAACGTCCAGGGTTTCAGCCGCCAGCTCGTGCGCGCCTGCGACACGCTCCGCGCCGCCGCCGCGTCGCCCGTCGACGGTCGCGTGCCGGTGGAGCCGATGCGGCAACCGCTCGATCAGGCGATCCCGCAGGCGCTGCGCTTCATCACCGCGGGCGTGACGAAGATGGAGTCACTCCTTGCCGGCCTGCTGCGCTACTCGCGCCTCGGCCGCGTCGCGTTGCACCCGCAGCCGCTCGACATGGACGCGATGCTCAACGAGATCGTCGCCGCGATGAAGTTCCAGCTCGAGCAGGCGGGCGCGGAGGTCGTGATCGAGCCGTTGCCGCGCTGTGTGGGCGACGCCACGCAGACGAACCAGGTCTTCGCCAACCTCCTCGACAACGCGCTGAAATACCGCGCGCCGCAGCGGCCGCTCCGCGTGGTCGTTAGCGGGCACCTCGAGCGCGGCGAGGCGATCTACCGCGTGGCCGACAACGGCCTCGGCATCGCGCCGCAGCATCAGGCGAAGGTGTTCGAAATCTTCCACCGGTTGAATCCCAACGACACGCCCGGCGAGGGCCTCGGTCTCGCCATCGCGCAACGCGTGTTGGAGCGCCAGCGCGGCCGGATTTGGGTTGAGAGCGCGGAGGACGCGGGTTCAGCTTTCCACGTTTCATTGCCGGCCGCCTGACCGCGGCCGGGCCACGCCATGAATCCCCCTCCCACGATCCTCATCGTCGAAGACGACGAAGGCCACGCCATCCTCATCCGCGAGAATCTGGAGATGGCCGGCCTCAAGAACCCCATCACCCACTTCCGTGACGGCCAAGCCGTCCTGGACTTCTTCTTCGACAAGGAAGGCCGCGTCATCCGCGGGCACGAAGGTCCCTACCTGATCCTGCTCGACGTGCGCATGCCCAAGGTCGACGGCATCGAGGTCCTCCGCCGCATCAAGGGCGACCCCGTGCTCCGCAAGCTGCCCGTCATCATGCTGACCACCACCGACGACACGCGCGAAGTGGCGCGTTGCCACGAATTGGGCTGCAACGTCTACATCCAGAAACCGGTCGACTACGACAAGTTCACCGAAGCGATCCGCCGCCTCGGGTTGTTCGTGATGCTGTTGCTGGTGCCGCCCGTCGGCCGCTCCGCCGAGTGAGCGCCGCCGCCCAGACCACCGCGGCCTCGCGGGTGCTCGTGGTCGATGACGACGAGGGCCTGCTGATCCTCATGGCCGAGGCGTTGCGCGGCGAAGGCTACACCGTCGACATCGCCGCGACCGGCGCCGCCGCCACCGCGATGCTGGCGCAACGTCGGCCGGATCTGGTCGTGCTCGATTTGAAACTCAGCGACGTCGACGCGTCGGCGATGATCGCCCGCTTCGACCGCGGTCCCGAGCGCGTGCCGTTCATCGTCGTGACCGGGCAGGGCGACGAGCGCGTCGCCGTGGACGTGATGAAACGCGGCGCGCTCGACTACGTGATGAAGGACGGCGCGATGCTCGACCTGTTGCCCGCCGTCGTCCGGCGCGCGCTCGAGAGCACGGCGCGCGAGCGGGCGCTCACCGCCGCCCGCGCGGAGCAGATGCGCCTGGAGGGCGAAGTCCTCGCCGCCAGCGAGCGCGAACGCCACGCCATCGGCGCCGATCTCCACGACGGTCTCGGCCAGTTGCTCACCGCGGTGGAATTCATGTGCACCGCGCTGAAGGAAGAGACCGCGCAACAGCCGGAGGTCGCGCTGCGGCTCGACCAGATGGGACGCATGCTCCGCGAAGCGATCGCCCAGACGCGTTTCCTCTCCAAGGGCCTCGTGCCCGTCGGCGAAGGTCCGGAAGCGCTCGAACAGGGCCTGCGCTCGCTGGCCGAGCGCACCAACGCCCTCGGGCGCGTGCATTGCGAGTTCGCGGCGCATGAATTGGTGGAGGTCGCGGACCCGCTCGCGACGACGCATCTTTTCCGCATCGCGCAGGAAGCGGTGAACAACGCCGTGAAGCACGCGCGCGCCGTCACGATCACGCTCCGCCTGCACCGCGCCGGCCAATGGGTGGTGCTGGAAGTCGAGGACGATGGCATCGGCCTGCCCGAGGACAGCAGCGGCAAGGGCGCGGGGCTCGGCCTCATGCGCTACCGGGCGAGCCTCATCGGCGCGGACCTCGCGCTAAAATCACGTCGCGGTGGCGGCCTGACCGTGACCTGCTCCTGGCCCCAACTGACATGAAGCCCCGTGCCGCCAAGCCCACCACCGCTCCCGCCGCCGCCCCGGCCGAGACGCGGAAACGCATCCTCGTCGTGGACGACCATCCGTTCATGCGCGCCGGCCTGGCTCAGCTCATCGACCGCCAACCCGACCTGCGCGTCAGCGCGGAGGCCGGCAATCCCGCGGAGGCGCTCGGCGTCTTGGCCAAGGAGCGGCCCGACCTCGTCCTGACCGACATCACGATGCCCGGTCGCAGCGGCCCGGAATTCGTGCGCGACCTGCTGGCGCTCCAACCCGGCGTGCCGGTGCTCGTGATCTCGATGCACGACGAGTCCGTCTACGCCGAGCGCATGCTCCGCGCCGGTGCGCGCGGCTACATCATGAAGGAGGCCGGCGGCGAGGCGTTGCTGGCGGCGTTGCGCCAGGTGCTCGCGGGCCAGATCTACGTCAGCGCGAAGTTGCAGGCGCGTCTGTTGGAGAATCTCTCGGGCGGCACGCCGCGCGGCTCTAATTCCCCCGTGGCCAAGCTGACCGACCGCGAGTTCGAGGTGTTTCAGCTCATCGGCCAGGGACTCGGCACGCAGGAGATCGCGGCGCGGTTGCGGCTGAGCCCGAAGACCGTCGACGTCCACCGCGCCAACATCAAGGGCAAGCTCGGTCTCGCCGACAGCACGGCGCTCGTGCGCCACGCCGTGCGCTGGGTGGAGACGCAGGGCGCGGAGTCGTGAGCGGGCCGCGCGGTTGACTCGACGAGAGCGGCGACAATCTTCCGGCCCGTGCTCTTCCTGAACAAACTGCTGCCCGTCTTCGTGCTGCCGGTCGGCATCATCGTGTTGCTGCTCGCGGTGGCGGTGTGGCGCGGCTGGCGGTGGCTGACGGCGGTCGCGGCGCTCCTGTTGCTCGCCGGTTCGTTCCCGGTCGTGGCCAACCAGTTTCTCCGTCCGCTTGAGAACCGTTACCCGGCGCGCAGCGTCGGCACGATGGCGGAGGCGGACGCGGTGATCGTGCTCGGCGGCTTCATGTCGGGCACCAAGGAGGTCGGTCTCGTGCAAGAATGGTCCGACGCCGTGGAGCGCTTCGAGGCCGGCGTGGCGCTGACGAAGGCGGGCAAGGTGCGGATGCTGCTTTTCACGGGCGACCCGCGCGGCTCCGAAGGCAGCGCGGCGCGGCGCGAGGCGATCTTGCGCGGCGTGCCGGCGGCCCAGATCGAGACGCTCGGGTGGGTGGGCAACACGGCCGACGAGGCGGCGGCGTTGCGCCGCTACGCGAAGGAAAAGGGGTTCAAGCGTGTCGTGCTCGTGACGTCCGCGTGGCACCTGCCGCGGGCGATGCTGCAATTCCGCAAAGCCGGCGTGGAGATCGTGCCGTTCCCGGTCGATTACCGCGCGCTGCCGAGTTCGTTCCTGAGCTACATGGATTTCATCCCGACGGCGAACGGCCTCGAGAAGATCGAGCTGGCGATGCGCGAGACCTACGGCATCGCGTTCTACACGCTGTTCGGCGACTGAGCGGCGCGGCGGCGATCAGCGGGCGCTCCGAACTGGAGGGCGGCGCTCTGTCGCCGCCGGGTTTGCGCAGCGGGCCGATAAGCCGGGCGCGGCGACGACGGAGCGTCGCCCTCCAGCCGGACATGACCGGAAATGTTGACCCCAAGTTTCTCTGCCCAATCCCGTCACGGAGGACGGAAGAGACGACACGGAGTTCACCGAGAAAATCTTCCGGGAGATCAAATCCCCGGGGGGGGATTCATCTGCGGGGTGCATGCCTCCCTCCTGAGATTCCGGCCGCAACCCTCCGTGCTCCTCCGGTTTCTCTCTGTGCTCTCTGTGACCAATCAGGGGGCTGTGTTTCGAAAGCGTGAATCGGCCCGATTTGTCGGGCGCGGCGACGACGGAGCGTCGCCCTCCAGCCGGACGCCGGTCGCAGACCGGCGCTACTTGGCGCGGGTGGACTTCTTCGGCTTCGCAGCGGGCTTGGCCGGGGCGATGAACGGATCGAAGAGCGCGCGGTGTTTTTGCGGATAGCGCGCGGTGAGGCGCACGCCGTCGTCGAGGGTTTCCTGCGCACGCACCGTGCCGAGCTGGTGGAGCTTGCCGATTACGTCGTAGCGGTGGTGCGGCACGAGGAGCTCGGCGGAAATGTCGTCGTCGACGGCGAGCTCGACGCAGCGCGCGAGGAGGCGGTCGAGGCCCTGACCGGTGCGGACACTGATGAAGAGCGCTTCGGGGTGCTTCGCGCGCATGAGCGCGACGGTCTCGGCCGGCGTGGCGTCGACCTTGTTGAAGACGGTGATCATCGGCTTCTCGGCGGCGCCGAGTTCGCCCAGCACTTCCATCGTGGTGGCGAAGTGGTGTTCGACGTTCGGGTTGGAGAGGTCGAGCAGGTGGATGACGAAGTCCGAGACGACGACTTCCTCGAGGGTGGCCTTGAAGGCGTCAACGAGCCGGTGCGGCAGGCGGCGGATGAAGCCCACGGTGTCGGTCACGAGCAGCGTGCGGCCGTCGGGGAGCGCGAGCTGGCGCGTGGTCGGGTCGAGCGTGGCGAAAAGTTTGTCGGCCGCGAGGACGCCGGCGCCGGTGAGCTGGTTGAGCAGCGAGGATTTGCCCGCGTTGGTGTAGCCGACGATGGCGGCGCCGGGCACGGGCTTGCGCATGCGCTTGCGGCGTTGGACCTCGCGCTGCTGGAGGACGGAGGCGAGCTCCTCCTTCAGTTTCACGATGCGGTCGCGGACGAGGCGGCGGTCCTGTTCGAGCTGGGTTTCGCCTTCGCCGCCCATGGCGCCCTTGCCGCGCTGGCGCGAAAGGTGGGTCCAGGCGCGCTTCAGGCGCGGCAGCGAATACTCCATGCGCGCAAGCGCGACCTGCAGCACGGCTTCGCGCGTCTGGGCGCGGTCCGCGAAGATCTCGAGGATGACTTCCTGGCGGTCGATGACGGCGAGGCCGGAGTCTTCCTCCCAATTGCGCTGCTGGGCGGGGGAGAGTTCCTTGTCGAAGACGATGACGTCGGCGCCGAGCTCCTTGGCGCGGGCGATGATCTCGGCGGTCTTGCCGGAGCCGATGAGGTATTTCGGCTGCTCGCCCGCGCGCATCGTCACGAGGACGGAGTGCACGACCTCGATGCTGAGGTTCTCGACGAGTTCCTGGAGTTCACCGAGCAACTCCGCGCCTTCGCCCGACTCCATGTCGGAGGTCTGGACGCCGACGAGCAGCGCACGCGAGGTGGATTTTTGTTCGGTGAGGAAATCGGCCATGTAACGGGTCAGCGTGCGCCGCGCCGGGGCGGAGTCAAACCGCGCGGGGTGGGTCCGCGCGGATGTGGGCGGGGTGACCTCTCCCCGCGCGGCGGCACGGGCGAAGCCGGGTGAGGGCACCCGGCCTACAGTGGAAGCCCGCAATGCCGGGTGGGGGCAACCGGCCTACAGTTGTTGGCGGCGCGAAGCCGAAAGACCGTTCGGCTACCGATCCCAGAACAGCAGCGAGTGGACGTAGTTCGCGCGCTCGTAGGCTTCGGCGTTGGCGCTGTTGGCCAAATTCAGCTGACCGCGCAGGTCGGCGACGGAGCGGAAGTGGTGTTCCTCGAGGTAGGAATTGAGGCCGTTCACCAGCGAGCGCAGGTGCTGCGGGCCGTAACGGAGTAGGGCGGAGACGGCTTGGACGGTGTGCGCGCCGGCGAGGATCGAC
>JACCDX011324327.1_pt1 | contig 10024 bp, 9 predicted proteins | sample 7449681 | NCBI WGS metagenome assembly JACCDX01 (sample SAMN15323450, study PRJNA562643) | freshwater metagenome | isolation source: river surface water | place: USA:Blue River Watershed | collected 2017-08-18
CCCGCCCGCCGCCCTCGTGGCCTGCGGCCTCGGCCTGGTCCTTCTCGCGGTCGGGTCCGGCTGCGCGAAACGCGAATCCGCCGCCGCCGCCGGCGTGCGCACCAAGACCCTCCTCCTCGGCAACGCCGCCGAACCCGGCGACCTCGACCCCCACCTCGCGTCCATCCTCAACGACCAGATCGTCGTCAACGCCCTCTTCGAAGGCCTCACCGTCCTCGACGAGCGCACCACCGCGCCGCTCCCCGCCGCCGCCGAATCGTGGTCCGCGTCCGCCGACGGCCTCACGTGGACCTTCCGCCTGCGCGCCGGCCTCCGGTGGTCCGACGGCTCCCCGCTCGTCGCGGCCGACTTCGTCGCCTCCTGGCGCCGCGTGCTCGATCCCGGCTTCGCCTCCGACAACGCCAGCTACCTCTTCGTCCTGAAAAACGCCGAGGCCTTCGCGACCAAAAAACTCGCCGACCCCGCCGCCGTCGGCGCCGCCGCCCCCGATGCGCGCACCGTCGTGCTCACGCTCGAAAACCCCGTGCCCTACTTGCCCGCCCTCGTGTCGATGCCGGCCTGGTTTCCCGTCAACCTCCGCGCCATCGCCGCCCACGGCGCGCCCGACCGCCGCGGCAACCCGTGGACGCGCCCCGGCCGCCTCGTCGGCAACGGCGCCTTCACCCTCGCCGAGTGGCAGCCCAACGCCCGCCTCGTGCTCGCCAAGAACCCGCTCCACCGCGACGCCGCGACCGGCACGCTCGAGCGCGTGGTCTTTTTTCCGATCGAAAGCCCCGACGTCGAGGAGCGCGATTTCCGCGCCGGCCAGCTGCACGTCACCTTCAACCTCCCCGTCACCAAGGTGGCCGGCTGGCGCGAACGCGATCCCGCCAAGCTCCGCGTCGACGCCACCTCGCAGATCAACTTCATCCGTTTCAACACCACCCGCCCGCCGCTCGACGACCCGCGGATCCGCCGCGCGCTCTCGCTCGTGATCGACCGCACGCTGCTCGCCAAGGCCGTCCTTCAGGGCAGCCGCGCTCCCGCCGCCGCGTTCACCCCGCCCGGCACCGGCGGCTACACCGCCCGCGCCTCCGTCCCGACCGATGTCGCCGCCGCCCGGGCCCTGCTCGCCGCCGCCGGCTTCAAGGACGGCGCCGGCCTCCCCGTCCTCGATCTCCAGTGCCGCAACGACGAGATCATGCCCCGCCTCGCCGAGGCTTTGCAGGCAATCTGGCTCCGGGACCTCGGCCTGCGCACCACGATCTCCCAGGTCGAGCAGAAGACCTGGGTGCAAAACCAACAATCGCTGAACTACGCCGTCTCCACCGCCGCGTGGACCGCCGATTTCCCCGATCCCGTCACGTTCCTCGGCCTCTTCGCCGGCGACAGCTCCTACAACTGGACCGGCTGGAAACACGCCGACTACGACCGCCTGCTCGCCCACGCCGCCCGCACCGCCGACGCCGCCGCCCGTTTCGAACTGCTGCAGCAAGCCGAGGCCCTGCTCCTCGAGGCCGCGCCCGTCGCTCCCGTCTACCTCGGCGCGCAGACCTACCTCATCGACCCGACGGTGAAAAACTGGGAACCCGCGCCGCTCGTTTTCCGTCGGTTGCAGCGCATCGAGCTGCGCAATTGAGGCGTTGTCGCCCGGCCCCGCTCAGCCCAACGTCCCCCGCTCCGCTCCCGTCCTCCGTCCCATGCGCTCCGTCCTCTGCCTCGTCCTTTCCCTGCTCGCCGTCGGCGCCGCCCGCGCGGCCGACGCCGAGTTCGTGCGCGTCTGGCCGTCGTGGCGCACCGCCGAGTCGTTCGAGCGCATCGGCGAATACTTCGGCCGCGGCGAAGTTCCCTCCGGTCAGCTCGTCCTGCGCACCCGGTCCGACACCCGCGCCGGCTACTATTTTCTCGTGCGGGTGAAACACCCCGCCGCGCTCGCCGGCGCGCGCTTCGTCGTCGACGTCATCCGCCCGGACGCACCCGACGCGAAGACCTATGCCTTCCCCGCCGCCGCGCCCGCCGGCGAGACCGTGTTCCAACTCGGCCTGACCGGCGCCGACTGGCCGGGCGGCGAAAAGGCCCAGCCCGTCGCCTGGCGCCTCGCGCTCCTCGCCGCCGACGGCCGCCCGCTCGCCGAGCACAAGAGTTTCCTGTGGGAAAAACCGGCGAAGTGACCGCCTGGTCGCCCTGGACCCCGCTCGCCGGCGTCCCGGCCCTCCGCGCCGACGTCCTCGCCGAGACGCTCGACGGCGGCCAAGCCTTCCGCTGGCAGCCGGTCGACGCCGCCACCTGGCAGGGCCAGTGGGCCGACCACGTCGTGCAACTGCGCCCTGCCGCCGGCGCCACGCTCGAGTGGCGCGCGCCGGTCGCGCTCGCCCCCGCCGTCCCCGCCGCGCTCGCCCGCTACTTCGCGACCGACCTCGATTTCGCCGCGCTCGCCGACCGCCTGCCGTGGCGCACCGACGCCCACCTCGCGCACTGCCTCGCGGAATTTCCCGGCCTGCGCCTGCTGCGCCAGCCCTTCGGCGAGACGCTCCTCGGGTTCCTCTGCAGCGCCACCAAGCAGATCGTGCAGATCAAGCAGATGGTCGCCCTGCTCGCCGCCCGCCACGGCGCCCCGCTCGCGCCCGGCTTCCACCGCCTGCCCACCTGGCCGGAGCTCGCGCGCGTCCCCGAGCCCGACCTGCGCGCCTGCCTGCTCGGCTTCCGCGCCCGCTACATCGCGGAGACGGCACGCTGGCTCGCCGCCCGCCCCGGCTGGCTCGAGGAAACCGAAACCCTGCCCTACCCCGAAGCCAAGACCCGGCTCTGCGGCCTGCCCGGCGTCGGCGAAAAAGTTGCCGATTGCGTGCTGCTCTTCGGCGCCGGCCGCCTCGAGGCGTTTCCCGTCGATGTGTGGATCTTGAAGACTCTCGAGCGCCGCTACCGGCTCGCCGGCTGGAAGCCCGCGCCGCTCGCCCAGTTCGGCCGCGCGCATTTCGGCCCGCTCGCCGGTTTGGCGCAGCAGTTTCTCTTCGCGAGCGAGCGCCGCGCCGCCCGGCGCTGACGCCGCCCGCGCCCGCTCAGCGGAGGTCGCGCAGCGACTCCGGATCGACCGGCACCGCCCGGTGCGCCAACACGAAGTGCCCTTGGAACATCATCGGGATCACCGCGGCCACCAACGGCAGCGCTGTGACCGGCGCCAGCAACATCCACTTTGGAAACAGCCACATGCCGATCGCGCCGAGCGCCACCGGCAGCGCCCACAGGAACGCCGTCAGGGTGTTCACCGCGAAAGACACCATGATCGCCGAGATGAGCGCCAGCGTCGCCAGCACCGGCGGAAACACGACCACGACCGTCGCGCAAAGATAGGCCACCGGCAGGTGGAAACCCGCTTCCGCCCGGCAGGCGACGGTCTGGACGATCAACCCCAGTGCCAGCACGCCGGCGAAGACAAACGCCGCCGTCTTCGGGATCGGTTCGCTGGAGACCGGCAAAATCGCAAACGCCGCCAGCAGCAGTTTCACGCCGACGACGGAGCGCGCGAGATCCACCCAATGCCAGGGGAAGAAAAACGCCTTCCAGCGCAGTTTCGACCAGGCCCGGTCGAGTTCGCGGAACTGGCCGCCGAAGCCGAACAGCAGCGGCATGGGCAGGAGGAGCAACACGCCCGCCGCGGCGAGCAGCGGCAGGTGCAGGGTGAAATTCAGAGTCATGCGGAAGGAGGACGGGACGGGGCGGACCGGCGCCGGCGCCGGCAGGGCGTTGCGCTCAGCGCTTGGCGCGCTGGATGAGTTCCACCTCGTAGCCCTCGGGGGCGTCGATGAAGGCGATGGTCGAACCGCTGCCCGTCGGCGTCGGCCCGTCGCTGAGCTTGAAACCCTTGGCTTCGATCCGGCGCGTGAACTCCGCCAGATCCTCCACCTCGAACGCCAGGTGCATCAGGTCCGGCTGCACCTGCACGCTCGGGCTGTTCGGCAGCTGGCAGATCTCGATCTCCTCCTCGCTGTTCGGCGTCGCCAGGAACACGATCTGCGCGCCCCGCGGCGAGATGCTCCGCCTCGCCACCGTCAGGCCCAGTGCGTCCTCGTAGAACTTCACCGTGCGCTCGATATCGTTCACCCGCATGCGGGTGTGGAGCAGTTTCTTCACCATTGCGTGAGTTTGCACCCGCGGCGCCGGCCACGCAAGCTGCCGCTCGATGTCCCTCGATCTCGCCGCCATCCGCGCCGCGCACGCGCGAATTTTGCCCCACATCTTCCGGACCCCCGTGCTCACCAACGCACGGCTCAACGCCACCTGCGGCGGGCAACTCTTCTTCAAATGCGAAAACCTCCAGAAGGTCGGCGCCTTCAAGGCCCGCGGCGCCGCCAACGCCGTCTTCTCGCTCGGTGACGCCGAGTCCCTCCGCGGCGTCGCCACCCACTCCTCGGGCAACCACGCCGCCGCCCTCGCCCGCGCCGCCACCCTGCGCGGCATCCCGGCCCACATCGTGATGCCGACCAATTCCGCCAAACCCAAGATCCGCGCCGTCGAGGCCTACGGCGCCAAGATCACTTTCTGCGACCCCACCCAGGCCGCCCGCGAGGAGACCTGCGCCCGCATCCTCGAGACCACCCTCGCCACGCTCGTGCATCCCTACGAGGACGAACGCGTCATGGCCGGCCAGGGCACCGCCGTGATCGAACTGATGGAGGACGTCGCCGATCTCGACGTCGTCATCTGCCCCGTCGGCGGCGGCGGTCTGCTCGCCGGCACCGCCGTCGCGGCCAAGGCGCTCCGCCCGTCGCTGCAGGTCATCGCCGCCGAACCCGCCGGCGCCGACGACGCCGCCCGCTCCTTCCGCGCCGGCGAGCGCCAGCCGCTCGGCGTCGTCGACACGATCGCCGACGGCCTCCGCACCAACATCGGCGTGCCCAACTTCGCCGTCGTCCGCACCCACGTCGACAACATCGTCACCGTGAGCGAAGCCGGCATCGTCGCCGCCATGCGCATCATCTGGGAGGCCGTGAAAATCGTCGTCGAGCCGTCCGCCGCCGTGCCCTACGCCGCGATCCTGGAAAACCGCATCGACGTCGCCGGCAAACGCGTCAGCCTCATTCTCAGCGGCGGCAATGTCGACCTCGACACGCTGCCGTGGCTCAAGACGACACACTGAGCCCGGCCGCCGCCGGCCCGCGTTTCCCCGGCCGCCGCTCCGGTCCATCGCGCCATCCCCCCTTCCCCATGCTTACCCGCCTCCGCCGCCTCGCGTTGCTTTTCCTCGCCGCCGCCTCGCTCGCCGCCGCCGCGCCGCGCATCTACCTCGCCGGCGACTCCACCATGGCGAACAAGCCGCTCGACCTGCCCGAGCGCGGCTGGGGCATGGCGCTCGGCGATTTTCTCGTCGATCCCGCGATGGTGCAGAATCACGCCATGAATGGTCGCAGCACCAAGAGTTTCATCGACGAGGGCCGCTGGGAAAAAATCACCGCCGCGCTCCGGCCCGGCGACTTCGTGATCATCCAGTTCGCGCATAACGACGAGAAGAAGGAGGACCCGAAACGCTACGCCGATCCGGCGACGACGTTCCGCGACAATCTCCGCCGCTTCATCCGCGAAACCCGCGCCAAAGAGGCCACGCCCGTGCTCGCCACGCCGGTCTGCCGCCGGAAATTCGACGCCGCCGGCAAGCTCGTCGACACCCATGGCGCCTACCCCGAAGCCGTGCGCGCCGTCGCCCGCGAGGAGCAGGTCGCGCTGCTCGATCTCACGGTCGCCACCGCCGCCTGGCTGCAAACCGCCGGCGACGAGGCGTCGAAACAGTTCTTCATGTGGATCGCGCCCGGCGCACACCCGAAGATCCCCGACGGTCGGAAAGACGACACGCACTTCGTCGCGGCCGGTGCCGAGGCCGTCGCCGGCCTCGCGGTCCGCGCCATCCGCGAGCAGAAACTCCCCCTCGCCCGCTGGCTCAAGCCCGCGCCGGCCCGGTGATCGCCGCACCCGCACGGCACTCGGCGGGAAAGCAAGAAGCCCGGCCGCCGCGGCCGGGCTTTGCGTAAAGTTCAGTCGGCTGTGCCGCCCGCTCAGCCTCGGTAAGGGAGCGGATACTTTCCGGTCACGGCCGCGACGCGCACCTTCACGGCCTCGAGCGCGGCGGCTTCACCGGGCGTGCCGATGGCCGCGAGCACCGTGTCGATGCAGCCCGCGATCACATCCATGTCGGCCTCGACAAACCCGCGCGTCGTCACCGCCGGCGTGCCGAGACGGATGCCCGAAGCCTGGAACGGACTGCGCGTCTCGAAGGGGACGGTGTTCTTGTTGCAGGTGATGTGGGCCAGATCGAGGGTCTCCTGCGCCTTCTTCGCCGTGAGTTCCGGGAACTTGGTGCGGAGGTCGACGAGCATGAGGTGGTTGTCCGTGCCGCCCGAGACGATCTTGTAGCCGCGGGCCGTCATCGCCGCCGCGAGCGCGCGCGAATTCTTCACAACCTGTTCCGCATAGGTCTTGAACTCCGGCTTCAGGCACTCGCCGAAGCACACCGCCTTGGCGGCGATCACGTGCATGAGCGGGCCGCCCTGGCCGCCGGGGAACATGGCGGAGTCGATCGCCTTCGCGTGGGCCGCCTTGCAGAGGATCAGGCCGCCGCGCGGGCCGCGCAGCGTCTTGTGCGTCGTCGTCGTGACGAAGTCGGCGTGCGGCAACGGCGACGGATGCACGCCCGCGGCCACGAGGCCGGCGATGTGCGCGATGTCGGCGAAGAGATACGCGCCCACGCTGCGGGCGATCTCGCCCATGCGCGCGAAGTCGATCACGCGCGAGTAGGCGCTGGCGCCCACCGTGATCATCTTCGGCTTCTCGCGCTGCGCCACCGCGGCGAGTTCGTCGTAGTCGATCAGGCCGTTGTCCTCGCGCACGCCGTATTGCACGAAGGAATACTGCTTGCCCGAGAAGTTCGCCGGGTTGCCGTGCGTGAGGTGGCCGCCGTGGCTCAGGTTCATGCCGAGGATCTTGTCCCCGAGCTGGAGCACCGCGGTGTAGACGGCGAAATTGGCCTGCGAGCCGGAGTGCGGCTGCACGTTGGCGTGCTCGGCGCCGAAGAGCTTCTTCGCGCGCTCGATCGCGAGGGTCTCGACCTTGTCGACGTGCTCGCAGCCGCCATACCAGCGCTTCGCCGGATAGCCCTCGGCGTATTTGTTGGTGAGGACGCTGCCCTGCGCCTCCATCACCGCCGGATACGTGAAGTTCTCCGACGCGATCAGCTCGATGTGACTCTGCTGGCGGGCGAGCTCCGCGGAGATGGCGGAGAAAATTTCGGGATCGAGCGTGCGGAGAGGAGCGGCGGTGAGCATGGCGGATTCGGATTGCGGAGCGCGGAGGAAAAAACCCCGCAACGCCACTCCGCCCGCCCCGAATCCGCAACCAGAAATCCGCACTCAGGCCGCCGGCCGGGGCGCGATCAGCGTCTTAAGGTGCGCCACCAGCGCGGGAATCGCCTCCACCATCTCGTCGCGCGTCGCCTCGTAGAGCCGGATCGGCCCGCCGAAGGGGTCGCCGATCTCCTTGTCCGCCGCCCCCTTCATGAACTCGCGGAACAGAAACAGGTTCTTCGGCACGGGCTCCGCCTGCAGCTCGATCATCGCGCGGTGCGACTCCGTCATGCAGATCACCGCCAGCGCCTCGTCGAGCATCCGCTGCGTGAGCGGCTGGCTCCGGTGGTCCGCGATATCGAGGCCGACCTTCTTCAAGGCCACGACGGAGTTCTCCGACACCGGCTCCCCGCTGCGCGCCGCGACGCCGGCCGACTCGACGCGGACCGACCGCAGCGGCTCCGCTTCGGCCCGGAGGGCATGCTGCAGGAGTGCCGCGGCCATGGGGCTGCGGCAGATATTGGCCGTGCAAACAACGATGATGGTGCCGGACGCGGACACGACGGGGGAAAGGGCATGGTTTGGCCCGAAACGCAAAGCCGGAGTTCGCCGCCGGCCGCGCGTTCGCCGCCGGTTCCGGGGCGGCGCGCCTCCCCGTCCGCCGGCGCCTGCGCCGTGGCCTTCCTGCGCCCAACGCTCGGCGCCACGCCCCCGGCCAAATCGGGCTCAGAGTTTGCGCAGCGCCTGCAGGGAGCGGTGCAGGTGCAAGGCCCGCTGCAGCGTGGCATCGACCGGCGGCACCGCCTTCCCGGCCGGCGCGGCCGCGTCGCCGTTTTCGGCCGGCGCCTCCGCCGGACGGTCGCGCGTGAGACTCGCCTCGTCGTTGCGCACCTTGCCCGGGTTGTCGGCCAACAGCTTCGCCAAACCCAGACCCTGATCCAGCGCCGCATACGCCGCCTGTTCCTCGTCGGCGGTCGCCCGCACCGCCACGTCCGGCGCAAATCCGGGCGTCGCGATGCCCACCACCACGATGCCGGTGCCGCGACCGCCGGCCGCGATCGCCCGCAACAACTCCGGCGCCGTCGCATGGTTCGCCAAAATGAACACCGGCGTCTTGTTGGTCGCCCGCCGCCGCAACCCGGCAAAAAACTCCGTCGCCGCGCGCGTCTCCCCCGTCGCGTAGCGCAGGTCGACGACCAGCGCGGCCGCCTTGTTGGCCAGGGCCAGTCCGCCGTCGGCCGGCAGCACGCGCAGCCGCACGTAGCCGAGCCCGCCGCCCAGATCGAGTTCGAGCGGCGCACCCGCGAGCCGCACCGCCAGGCCCACGAGCACGGCGCCCGCGAAAATCACCCGCCGCAGCCAGACGCACCCGCGCTTCATCGGCGGTTCAGCTGCCGCGCCCCGATGTCGCGGCGGAAATACTTGCTCGCGCAGCCGACCGCCGCGCACGCGGCGTAGGCCCGGTCGGCGGCGGCGCGCAGCGTCGGCGCGACGGCCGTCACGCCGAGCACGCGTCCGCCCGCGGTCACGATTTGCCCGGCGGCGTTTTTCGCGGTGCCCGCGTGCAAAATCGCCACGCCCTCCGGCAGCGTCGCCGGCAGCGTGATGACATCCCCTTTCGGATACGCCTCGGGATAGCCTTTCGCCGCGATCACCACGCACATCGCGTGCTCCAGCCGCTCGACGAGGCGCGTGCCGGCGAGCGTGCCGCGCGCCGCCGCCCAGAGGAGCGCGAGCACGTCGTTGCCCACGCGCGGCAGGACGACCTGCGTCTCGGGATCGCCGAAGCGGGCGTTGTATTCGATCACGCTCGGGCCCGCGGGCGTGAGCATGATGCCGATGAACAGCGTGCCGCGATAGTCGATGCCCTCGGCGGCGATCGCCTCGACCGACGGCCGCACGATCTCGGTGTCGATGCGCGCGAGCAGCGCCGGCGTCACCACCTCGGCCGGCGAATAAGTGCCCATGCCGCCGGTGTTCGGCCCCGTGTCGCCGTCGCCGATGCGCTTGTGGTCCTGCGACGTCGGCAAAATCACGTAGTCGCGCCCCGACACCACCACGAGAATCGACGTTTCCTCGCCGAACAAACAGTCCTCGATCAACAGCTGGCGGCCGGCCGCGCCGAATTTGCCGCCCGCGAGCATGTCGTGCACCGCCGCCTCGGCCTCCGCCGCGGTCTGCGCGACGATCACGCCTTTGCCGGCCGCGAGGCCGTCGGCCTTGATCACGATCGGGATCGGGCGCGTGCGCAGGTAAGCGAGCGCCGGCTCGACCTCGCTGAAAAACGCCGCCGCCGCCGTCGGGATGCGGTATTTCAGCAAAATCTGTTTCGTGAAAATCTTCGACGCCTCCAGCCGCGCGCCGTCGGCCTTGGGTCCGTAGACCGGGATGCCGGCCTCGCTCAGCCGATCCGCCAACCCGAGCGAGAGCGGCACCTCGGGACCGACGACCACGAAGTCGACCGACTCGCGCCGCGCGAGCGCGACCAGGCCGGCGACATCGTCGGCCGCGACCGCGTGGCAGGGCACGTCGAGCGCGATGCCGGCGTTGCCGGGCGCGCAGACGACGCGCGGCCGCGCCGGCGAGGCGAGCAAGGCACGGACGAGCGCGTGTTCGCGCCCGCCGCCGCCGACGACGAGAACCGAGCGGGGCAGAGCCGTGGAGGGGAGGGTTGTGGGCTGAGAATCGGGAGACACGGAGGTTGCCGTGGTTGA
>JACCDX010936854.1_pt1 | contig 10023 bp, 7 predicted proteins | sample 7449681 | NCBI WGS metagenome assembly JACCDX01 (sample SAMN15323450, study PRJNA562643) | freshwater metagenome | isolation source: river surface water | place: USA:Blue River Watershed | collected 2017-08-18
AAATACCGAAGAGATAGGTTATAAGGTAAGTTGTTATTAAATCGAAAATTATGAAATACAGAATCTTTGCAACAGGAATCTTCAAACTTCTTAGTTTCTTTTTTAGGCATAACAGCCAATATCTGTCTATTTTTCTGAGTATAGACCAATACAGAATCGGAACTCAACTGCATCGCTTTATGCCAGAATTTTATTGCCGATTCAAATTTAAACTGGTCTAATTGATATCGTGGAACCGAATAATAAAAATTAGAATCTTTTGCATTTACTGCTAATTCTGTTGATCCTACGCACGCCAATATTTTACCAACTAAAATTAAACCCGTAAACAGGAAAGCAAGTACTTTCCCAATTTTATTTATTTTGATTAACGCCTTCAGCACTCTCTACAGATTTACAAAAATTATTAAGATAAATTTTAGCATTTTTTTCACCTAGATATAAACTTCTTTCCCAATCAGCACAAGCTATTCCTACTTTACCTAAGTTATATCTTGCAATTCCTCTGCCTAAATACGCATAAGCAGGAGATCCATTCTTATCTCGAATTGCCTTTGTAAGCCATTCATCGGCACTCTCCCATTTATTTAACTGTAGTAAACAATGACCATAATCGGCCATCAAATTAGCATCGGTTGGGTTTCTTTCCAATATAGTTAAGAATATTTTCTCACTCTCCGAAATTCGTTTCAAATAAAACAAGGCATCTGCCTTAATCTTTAGCAATTCTAAATTTTCGGGTTGATCCAATAACATAATATTCGCATTTTTTAATGCTTGCTCCCATTTGCCAATTTGAATCTGAGTATAAATGAGAGTGATCCTAAAATTCTTGTTGGTGGGATTTTCACTCATTAATTGTTCAACATATCGAGCCAATGCATCATATGATTTGGCTTGTTCCATAGCAGAGCTAAATTTAATATATCGATTAGCATAGGTAGACTCCCCTAAACGAGACAACCATTTTAAATCTTCGAATGCCTGATCCCATTCTTCCAGCAACAACGATAAATCAAATCGATAATTCCTACCAATAGTATCATTGGGTTTTAACTGTAAAAAGGTATTAATGTCTCCAAACGCAAACTGAAAATTCTCCGTCTGACGATATGCTATGTGTCGATATAAATAAGCGTCTTCTAAATTTGGTTGGATATAAATTGCCTTATTAAAATCCACTACTGCTTCGTAAAAATTCTTGATCTGCACTTTGGCAATTCCCCTACTAAGCAGAGGTGGCTCTGAATTTTGATGCAAGTTTATAGCTGAATCAAAATACAATACAGCTAAGTGTGATTTTCCTTTATTGTCTAACGATATACCGGTGGTCATGTAATAGTCGTATTTCGATTGGGCCGAAACATTCAACAACCAAGTAAATACGATTAACAATAGAATGCGCATAATTATATTTCTACAAAAATCCCTCCAAAAATTTAATAATCTAAAACTCTTAATCTACATTCAATAATATGTCTAATCTTTGCCACACAAACAGAATTACTCTTAATTTGTAAATTCACCATGATATCCGAAAAAAACTCAGAAAAGAAAACTCAGCTATTTATCATTTTGGGTTTCTTTTTTCTTACTAATGCAATAATTGCCGAATTTGTAGGTGCAAAAATATTTAGTCTAGAAAAAACATTGGGGTTAGCACCCTTTCAATTTCCATTGTTTGGAGGAAAATTAGATGGAAATATGACAGCCGGAGTTGTAATTTGGCCTTTGGTCTTTATTCTAACTGATGTAATTAATGAGTATTTTGGTAAAAAAGGGGTTCAACGATTGAGTTGGATTGCCGTGTTTTGTTTAATTTATTCATTTATTGTGGTGAGACTAATCATGGGACTAGAGGGCGCTGATTTTTGGATTAACAGTGGTAACAATAAAGGACTGTCCGATATGTCTGTTGCTTTCAATGCTTTATTTGGTCAAGGATTAATGATAATACTTGGTTCTTTGGTAGCATTTTTAGTAGGTCAGATAACGGATGCTTACGTATTTGAACGAATCAAGGTAAAAACTGGCGGAAACTCCATTTGGCTCAGGGCTACGGGAAGCACGGTGGTAAGTCAGTTTATCGATAGTTATATAGTATTAATTATTGCTTTCTATTTGGGTGGTAATTATGATTTAGTATGGGTATTACAAGTTGGCACTTTCAATTACATTTATAAGATTCTTGTAGCAATTATTTTACTGCCAATTCTTTATGTAATACATAATGTAATTGATCGGTATTTGGGATTAAAGAAACATTAGCATTAAGCCCGATAGCATCATAATCACCCCAGAAACTATACCAATATTGTGTTCCAATCGATGTGAATTCCATTTTTTCAATCCTGAATAGCCAATATAAACTCCTGCGGTCATGCTTATCCAAGTAGAAAAAAAGTAAACAATCATAAGTATTGAAATTACTATAAATCCTTGATTGGCTAATGTGGCAAAATAGACTTCAATCTCCATACAAGGCGAGAGAAACAAAGACAGTAATATACTGCCTAAGACCCATTTGTTTCCTTTCTTAACAGCTTCCATTGGAAAATGGAAATGTTTATGTTTATGGTGTCTATAAAGAAAGAAAATCCCCATTAAAATCAACAATAAACCACCTGTCCTCTCGAAAGGAATAGTTTGATAGTTCCATTTAGGAAAACTATCTTGAAGCACATTAATCCAAGAATTTCCAAAAACGGTAATAAAATAAACAATCAAACCAATTAAAATGGTACCTAAAGCATGCGCCGTTGCCGCCATTGAGGTGTATTTCAATGTAGTAGACATAGACCATTTTTCTTGTTTAGCCAATGCTAAAAATGGAAGCCAATGACCGGGAATTAAACCATGTAGAATAGAAATCAGTAAAGCAGAAATTATTTGTTCTTCCATTAATAAAACACAAATTTAAATAAAAAAAAAGAGGCTATTCGGTTAAGAACAGCCTCTTTCAAGTTATTTAGTTGAATTAAAGGTTATTTGCCTCTTCGATCCATTTATTCCACTGTTCAGCAGAAATTTTAGAATCTTTTTCAACATTAGCAGCGATTGAATCTGCATTTAGAGATTTCAAATCTTCCAAAGAATTCACTCCTAAAGCAATGATTCTTTTCTCCATTGCAGGACCTACTCCAGAAAGCGATTTCAATGAAGAACCTGAAGCAGTTTCCGTCACCACTTCTTTCTTAAGTTCTGCTTCTTTTTTAACCTCTACAGCTTTTGCTTTAGCTGGTTTTTCCGCAGGAGCATTCTCTTGTTTCTCCAACTGAGCTCTTAATTCAGCCAAGGCACCCAATTCACCTAGTGTGGTTTTTTCAGATGTTTGATTAATTTTCTTAACGGCTTTGGATGCATTCTTTCTTGCTTTTTCCTTGTTGTTTGCGTCTGTCTCTTTGGTTGCCTTTTCCGCACCTTTCCATACGTTAGTATGAGAAACAATGATACGCTTAGAATCTTTAGAGAATTCAATTACTTCAAACTCCAGGGTTTCGTCGTCTTTTACAGGCTTATTGTCTGCTTTCTTCATGTGACGTGCAGGTGCAAAAGCTTCAACTCCATATTGCAATTGAATGGTAGCACCTTTATCGTTGTGAGAAATAACAGTACCTTCATGAACTGTACCTAAAGTAAAGATCGTTTCGAAAGTTTCCCATGGATTCTCTTCAAGTTGTTTGTGACCTAGGCTCAAACGACGATTTTCTTTGTCAACTTCCAATACTACAACATCCAATTTCTCACCTTTTTTAGTGAATTCAGATGGATGCTTAATTTTCTTGTTCCAAGATAAATCGCTAACGTGCACCAAACCGTCAATACCTTCAGCTAATTCTAGGAATAAACCGTAAGAAGTTAAATTCTTAACGATACCTGAATGCTTACTACCCAAAGGATATCTTTCTTCAATATTAATCCAAGGATCTTCGGTCAACTGCTTAATACCTAATGACATTTTATGCTCTGTTCTGTCTAATGACAATACCAATGCTTCCACATCATCTCCCACTTTTAAATATTCAGATGGATTTCTCAAGTGTGAACTCCAACTCATTTCACTCACGTGTACTAAACCTTCAACACCAGGTTTGATTTCGATAAATGCTCCGTAATCAGCTACAGAAACCACCTTTCCAGAAACCTTACTACCTTCTAAAATATCGGCAGTTAGATTATCCCAAGGATGAGATGTCAACTGTTTCAAGCCTAAAGAAATACGTTTCTTGTTATCGTCGTAATCTAAAATTACAACTTGAACTTTTTCGTCTAACTTCAACACCTCTTCAGGGTGGTTAATTCTACCCCATGAAATATCGGTAATGTGCAATAGACCGTCGATTCCGCCTAAATCTACAAACACACCAAACGATGTCATATTTTTAACAACACCTTCAAGCACTTGACCTTTTTCTAAACGAGAAAGAATCTCAGATTTCTGAGCTTCAATATCATCTTCAATCAATACTTTGTGTGAAACAACAACGTTTTTATAGATTTCATTGATTTTAACAATTTTGAAATCCATATTCTTACTTACATACTGATCATAATCTCTAACCGGTTTAGTATCGATTTGTGATCCTGGTAAGAAAGTATCAAATCCGAAAACATCTACAACCAAACCACCTTTAGTTCGAGAACGAACATAACCGGTTACGATTGCATCGCTGTTATGCGCTTCTACGATTTTTTCCCAAGCAGTTTCTTGTAATGCTTTTTTACGACTTAGAATTAACTGACCCATTTTATCTTCAGCGGTATCGATAAATACTTCTACCGAATCGCCGATTGATAAATCTGGCATGTCACGAAATTCTTGACGTGACACTAAGCCGTCACTTGAGAATCCGATGTTTACAACAACATCCTTTTCGTTGATAGCTACAACAGTACCTTTAACAACTTGTTTTTCGGTTACTGGCTGAAAAGTGGCAACATAGGCTGTTTCCATTTTTTCGCGGTCGCCTGAAGAGTAAGATTGGAATCCAGCACCGTCTGAATCCCAGTCGAAATCATCGTGTGCACTGCTAGCAGATGCAGATTTCTGGTTGGAAACTTTTAGAGTTTCTTCAACGTTTTCTTGATTTTGTTCTTTAGTCAATGAATAGTTCCTCCTTTGAGTGGGCGGCAAAATTAGGAGAAACTTGTTGAAATGCCAATAGTTGAACAATCAATTGGGTAATAAATTGCAGAAAATGCAAAGATTTTTTCAATATTTGGAATTTTTACCTGTTCCGTATCTAATAAAACGATACATTGTTTAAGTTTGCAATCATTCGTTATGGCCAAAACTATATCAAAAAACGCAGTTAAAAACCAAGTTAGTTCTAACTCTGAAACTAATTTTGTAAAACCATCAAGTTTAAAGGGTAGTTCGTTAGTATTTCAGGATTGGCAGACAATAACGAGTTTATTTGAAAGCAACGACACTCTTGACTATTGTATCATAACGGATAATCAAAACCGTTCAGTTGATTCAAAAAAAATTGAAGCCTTTTTTAATACAACCACTAAGCCAGCTTACTTAATTGGAAAACAGAAATCTTCTGGATATTTAATTAATGAGGTTTTTTCGGGATACAAGCCGGATGATTTAAATCCTCAGTTCGTAGTAATAACTAGATTATGTTGTGAAATGATGATTTTACAATCATTTACTCCAAAAAATCTATTTGAAATTCACTACCTAGCAGAAAAAGCAGGTGGATTAGAATTCCAAATTGAAATTGGAGATCCTAAAAAATCAACTTTAGGTTTTTTCAATCAGTTTGCTATAAAATTTAAAACCAGTTATCAATTTTACTTACGAGATGTACTTAATGCACCTAGCAGGCTTGTATTTATTCTCGCGTGTTTTGTTGGAGTAATCGGCATGACAACCATGTCGAAGAAGGCAGCTATCTCTGGTGATGAGTTCACCCAATACGAGTATTCAAAATTAATTGCGAATTATTATTTAGAGCCTATTGGCATGGGCATCCCAATTGATACCAACGATTTAAAATTCCAACGGATGCCGACGCTAACTAAAAGTTATGCAACATATGGATCAAGACTTGCCACCATTGAAGACCCTGATCGTTTAATGCATGTATACGGTTCTAGTTTTGACACATTCACTACCGTTTTAGGACATTGGTTAGATGTTGGAGATATCATGAGTTTTCGACATTTTTGGAATGCGATTTTCGGATTTCTTGTTGCTTTTTACGCAGGATTAATTCTTAGACGATTAACAAAGGGAAGTTGGATTTGGGCAACAATAACAATGTTATCTGTTATTCTAATGCCAAGATTTTTTGGAGAAGCAATGAATAACCCAAAAGACATTCCTTTTGCTTTGGGTTATATAATGAGTTTATATTATGCGATAAAAACTTTTCAAAGTTGGCCTATTTTCCGCTGGAATTCCGCATTTGGCTTAGTATTATCTACGGCTTTAGGTATAAGTATACGTATTGGTGGATTATTATCTGTTGGGATTTTCTTTATGTATGGAGGATTAAAGTTTTTAGAGAATCTTGGTTGGTCAAACGCGTTGAAGTTTAAATGGAAAGGATTTGGTAAATTCTTATTCGCGCTAATTGTATTGGGAGTAGCCAGTTATGTAGCAGGTATACTTCCTTGGCCCTATGGTTGGGACAATCCCATTGATAATCCACTAAAGGCTTTAAAAGAGTTTACAAACTACTCAGTATCTCTGCGTCAATTATATGATGGTAAATTATACGATTCGGATATGCTACCTCTGTCCTATTTAACAAATTACCTGTTAATTTCTACACCAACAATTTTATTGGTTGGCTTCTTTGTTGGGATATTGATAATTCTATTTAAGTTAAAGCGATATTTCAATCTTGAAATATTTTTGATTGTCTTCGCCGTAATCTTTCCAATCTTTTACATTTATATACAAAAATCACAAGTTTATGGCGGAATCAGGCAAATTATGTTTACTCTACCTTGTTTAGTAATCATAAGCGTTTATGGTTATTATCTAATTGGTGAATTATTATCTAATAAAATAAATGTTGCCTCCAAATTAAGTTTTGGATTATTGACAATTGGTATGGTAATGCCAGCATCTCACATTGCCAAAAATCATCCGATGTCGTACATATACTTTAATGAAATGTATGGTGGGGTTGAAAAGGCCTATGGAGAATATGAAATGGATTATTATTTAGCAAGCTTAAAACCAAGTACTGATTGGTTTTTGGAAAATGTAGCCAGAAAAAATCCTAATAAGAAATTTGAAGTCCTTTCCTACGGAATGGAACATGTTAGGTATTACTGTAGAAATGATAAAAATGTTCATGTAGGATATACACGTTTTGATGATAGGAGCGCTAAACAATGGGATTATTGTATTTTTTATAATGCATATTTTGATAAAGCAAGGCTCAATAGCGGAGAATTCTCCCCTACAGGAACTGTGTTCCAACCAAAAGTGGAAGGCAAGCCTGTGGGTATTGTTATACAACGACCTTCGAACGAAGATTATTTAGGTATTAAAGCCATTGAGCAAAGTAATTTTGAAGAAGGCATTTCCAGGTTATCAAAATATCTAGCGATTGACCCAACGCGGAGTGAAATCTACTTTTATTTATCAGCTGCATATGCAAGTACAAATCGACTTGATTCCGCAGTAAAAATATGCGATTTAGGTTATAAGTATTTCCCTGAGAATTCAAAAATACTCTACGCTAAATACGATTATCTAGTTAAACTTAATCGTTTTGCTGAAGCTGCTAAGGTTATGGATGAGTATATTGGATATCGTCCAAAGGATAGTGATGGATTTATTAATAAAGCCCAAGCAGAATTAATGCTTGGAAAGCCGTTGGATGCATTATCCACTATACAAACAATCATCCCTCAGAATCCATTAGATGTTAGATTATATCAATTGGGATCAGAAGCATATCGACTCCAAAAGGACCTAAATAACATGAACCTTTATGGACAGGCATCCAATCTAAATAACACAAATCCGCAAACTCAACAATTAGCGGTGGAGGCTATAGCATCAATTTATTTTGAAATAACAGGCGAAGATTTCGACTTAAACAAATACCTCAAATAGAGATTTTTTTATTTTCTGTATAAGAAGGTAATTACACTAAAGGGTTAAATCGGTTAAGGAAAATTGTGTGCCTTTTGCAAACTGGCCCTTTTCGTTTTTGATAACCGATGATAATTCACAGATTGCATCGTGTTCGTAAAACAATAACATATTTTGAGAAACTATATCATTTAGGATCTTAGCTTTCTCCTCCATTGTAATTAATGGCTGAATATCATAACCCATTACATAATTAACAGGAATATGGGCTGAAGATGGAATTAAATCTGCTCCGTAAACTATTTTCTGTTGCTCAGTATGAATAATCGGGACAATCATACCCAATGTATGTCCGTTTACAACATTTATTTCGATACAATCAGCTAGTAATTCACCTGTAGACACGAATGATAATACACCAGCGTCATTCAAAGGATCGAAATTTTCTAATAAAAACGATGCTCTTTCTCTTGGGTTTGGATTGTGGGCATGTAACCATTGGTCTTGATGAACCCAATAGGTAGCATTCGGAAATGTGGGGTAATACTTATCAGCTTCTTCAAACACTGCACCACCTACATGATCAAAGTGTAAATGCGTTAATAAAACATCAGTTATTTGGTTTACAGTAAAACCTATTTTCTCGATGGATTTAAGCAACGAATCCTCACCGTTTAGATCATAATAACTAAAAAACTTCTCAGACTGTTTATTACCAATTCCGGTATCAATTAACACAACGCGATTGTTAACTGTATTCTCGACTAACAAGCATCTCATCGCCCAATTACAGAGATTTTTTTCGTTGGCTGGCACCTGTTTTTCCCAAATCGTTTTGGGCACTACCCCAAACATGGCCCCACCGTCTAAATGAAAATTTCCCGTTGGAATTGAATATAATTTAATCATCGCGATTTAAAAATCATGATATACATCTGTTAAAGCCTCATATCCTGTATCGGTAATAAGTATTGTATGTTCAAACTGAGCTGACAACCTACCATCAATAGTACGAGCTGTCCAACCATCTTTTCGATCAATTTTCGCCCTAGCTTTACCGGCATTAATCATGGGTTCAATGGTGAAAGTCATACCTGGCTTCATTACTAATCCTGAATTTAAATCAGCAATATGCTGAACGTCTGGAGCTTCATGAAACTTTACACCAACTCCATGCCCACAGAATTCATATACAACGCTATACCCATGAGATTGGGCATGTTTAGCGATATAATAACCAATATTTCCCATTCTATTGCCTGGTTTGCATTGATCCATTCCAATGTGGAGACATTCTTTTGTTACCTCCACCAATTTAAGAGCATATTCAGAAGGCTGACCTGCGAAATACATTTTACAGGTATCGCCGTAGAAACCATTTAAAATTGTGGTTACATCAATATTTACAATATCTCCATCTTGCAATTCATATTGATTTGGAACACCGTGGCAAATTACGTCATTGGGAGAAATACATGAAGCATGCTTATAGCCTCTATATCCTTTCGTTGCTGGAATGGCTCCATGATCGCGAACAAACTCCTCACATTTTTTATCTAACTCTAAGGTTGTAATTCCAGGTTTAACAAATTGTTCTAGATATTTTAACGTTTCTGCCGCCAATTTTGAACTTTTTCTAATTCCTTCAATTTGTTCAGCCGTTTTAATAATTACTGAAGACATGTTCTTTATTAATTTACGAAACCTTGAATAACATCTTGTTTTGTGATTATATGCCAGTTACCACCCATGTCCATCATTAAAACCGCAGGATTTTTATCATCAATGAGGGTAGATACAAACTCTATAGAATCGCTATGAGAAACAATTGGATAAGGTTTTCCCATAATTCCAGAGACGGAATCCTCCATCTTTATATCGCCTTTAAGCAATGAAGCATACAATATGTTATCTTCTATTGAACCAATAAAATTACCTGAAAGATCTTTTACGGG
>JACCDX011554524.1_pt1 | contig 10021 bp, 7 predicted proteins | sample 7449681 | NCBI WGS metagenome assembly JACCDX01 (sample SAMN15323450, study PRJNA562643) | freshwater metagenome | isolation source: river surface water | place: USA:Blue River Watershed | collected 2017-08-18
ATAATGGACGTGGTATTCCTGTAGGGATTCATAAAAAAGAAGGTGTTTCAGCTTTAGAGGTTGTAATGACTAAGATTGGTGCCGGAGGTAAATTTGATAAAGATTCGTATAAAGTTTCTGGAGGTTTGCACGGTGTAGGGGTTTCTTGTGTGAATGCCTTATCTACCGATTTAAAAGTGACGGTTTATAGCCGCGATGGTAAAATTTACCAACAAGAATACAAAATCGGTGTTCCACAATACCCAGTAAAAGAGGTAGGAACAACAGATCGTACCGGTACATCGGTTTTATTTAAGCCGGATGAAACAATCTTTACGGTAACTGAATACAAATACGAAACAGTAGCGGGTCGTTTACGTGAATTATCGTTCTTGAATGCGGGTATTCGTATTCAATTAACGGATATGCGTGAATTGGATGAAAATAACGTAGCAAAAACGGAAGAATTCTTTTCAGAGGGAGGTCTTCGCGAGTTCGTAACTTTCTTGGATTCAACGCGTGAGCCATTATTATCTGAGCCTATCTACATGGAAGGCGATAAAAATGGAGTTCCGGTTCAAGTGGCGATGATGTACAACACCTCTTACACGGAGAACGTGGTGTCTTATGTGAACAACATTAATACGATTGAAGGGGGTACTCACGTAGCGGGTTTACGCGGTGCTTTGACTCGTACGTTGCAACACTACGCTGATAAGTCAGGTGCGTTAGATAAATTGAAAATCGATATCGCGGGGGATGACTTCCGGGAAGGTTTGACAGCGGTTATTTCTGTGAAAGTGGCGGAGCCTCAGTTTGAGGGCCAAACAAAAACCAAACTAGGTAATGGAGAGGTTTCTGGTGCCGTTTCTGCAGCGATGTCTGATATGTTAGAGTCTTGGTTAGAGGAGCATCCGAAAGAGGCTCGTCAAATCGTAGCCAAAGTAATCTTAGCAGCACAAGCGCGTCACGCAGCTCGTAAGGCACGTGAAATGGTTCAACGTAAAACGGTTTTAGGTTCGAACTCCTTGCCAGGTAAATTAGCTGACTGTTCGGATTCAGATCCAGAAACGTGTGAGATCTACCTTGTCGAAGGGGACTCAGCGGGTGGTACGGCGAAACAAGGCCGTAACCGTGCTTTCCAAGCGATTCTTCCATTACGTGGTAAGATTTTGAACGTGGAGAAAGCACAAGAATACCGTATCTACGAAAACGAAGAGATTAAGAATATGATTACGGCGCTAGGCGTTTCTTTCGGAAAAGATGGAGACGAGCGTGCGTTGAATATGGACAAGTTGCGTTACCACAAGGTAATCATCATGACCGATGCGGACGTTGACGGTAGTCACATTCGTACCTTGATTTTAACATTCTTCTTCCGTTACATGCGCGAATTAGTAGATCGCGGTTGTATTTATATCGCTCAGCCACCGTTGTATCAAGTGAAGAAAGGTCAACAGGTTCGTTATGTTTGGACGGAAGATCAACGTGCACAAGCGATTCAGGAATTAGCAGGTGGCGGAAAAGAAGATAATGTAGGTGTTCAACGTTATAAGGGTCTTGGAGAGATGAACGCGGAACAGTTGTGGGAAACTACGATGAATCCGGAGTCTCGTACCTTGAAGCAAGTAACGGTGGAATCAGCGATTGAAGCAGATTTATTGTTCTCTATGTTAATGGGGGATGAGGTAGCGCCACGTCGTGACTTCATTGAGAAGAATGCTAAATACGCTAAAGTAGACGTTTAGAATGAATTTTGATTTTAAATCCTACCATTTGCGGGGTATTCACGCAGAGACGTTAGAAGAAAAGCAAAAGATCAATCAAGAATTGAAAGACTTTTACAATTCCTTAACAGAAGAAGAAAAGCGCTTGTTTAACTTAGAACTTCAGAAATTCTTGGCCACAGAAATGGGGCGTTTGGGCTCTGATTACCAAGCGATAAAAAATCAAATACCCACTGAATAAATGAGTGAATTAGATAAAATACTGAAACACGATGAGACAAAAGATTCCCTTACCGGGAATCTTTTGTCTTTACTTACGCCTACGAATTGGAAGATTAATTTGATGGCTCCTCGGGAGCAAAATCGAAAGGTGGACAAATCGACCCAAAAGTCGAATGACACCATCGCCAAGGCGAAGTTCATCTCTCGGGATTTATCTTGGTTGAAATTTGATGAGCGAGTATTAGACCAGGCTAGGGATTCATCTAAATCCTTATTTGATCGCTTGAAGTTCTTAGCCATTACGGCCTCTAATTTGGATGAGTTTTTTACCATCCGAATGGGTTCTTTGTATAATTACATTGATTTAGGGAAAGAGCGGACGGATTATTGTGGCCTTCGGGAGGTGCCATTTAAACAAGCTATTATTGATCAAGCGCAGGAGTTTACCCAAGAAAAGCACCGTCTTTTCATGGAAGAAATATTGCCCTTGTTTCCGGAGAATGGACTTTTATTAGCTTGTTTGGATGATTTAGAGGAGGAAGAAAAGGAAGAGGTGGCGACCTATTTTCAGCGGACGATTTATCCGATGTTGACCCCGATGGTCTTTGATCATACACATACGTTCCCGAGTTTATTAGCCAAGACCTTGATTTTTGGGGTGGTTACGCTAGGGGTTTCGGATAAAAAGAAAACGAGAAATGAGAAGGAGCAGAAGATTTCTTTTGTTCAAATCCCCTTGAATTTAAAGCGTTTCTATGTGATTGAGCGGGAGGACAACGTATTGTTTATACCGATTGAAGAAATTATTCGCCATCACTTACAGATTTTGTACCGCAATGTGGAGATTGAATCGACGACTTTATTCCGTATTACACGGAATGGAGATTTTGATTTAGTGGAACACGAAGATTCGGATACGGATTTCGTGGATGAGGTGAAGAAGAAGATTAAAGACCGTCGTTTGGGTCGTGTGACACGGGTAGAGGTGGAGAAATTCCATTCGGAATTCTTGTTAACAGAGATGTTAAAGCGTTGGAATTTAGAGCGTTCGGATATTTTTGTTAAGAATTCGATTCTTGATTTTACGTGTTTTTGGCAGATATTAAAACACTCCGAATTTAAAACTCAATTAGCGGTTAATCCAGCCGTGGTTCCAGCTTTAGGGCTAAAGTCGGTGGTGATTGATGATATTTTTGATACCATTAAACGGGGTGATATTTTATTGCACCATCCCTATAATAATTTCGAGCCGGTTATTCAATTGTTAGAGCAGGCGGCGGAAGATCCGAAGGTATTAGCGATTAAGATTACGTTATACCGTATTTCGAAGAATTCGCGAATTGCGAGTGCTTTATTGCGTGCTGCGGAACAAGGAAAACACGTTTCCGTTTTGTTTGAAGTGAAGGCGCGTTTCGATGAGGAAAACAATATCAAGGAGGCGACGAAATTGCAGAAAGCAGGTTGCTTTGTGATTTATGGTATTCCGGGTTTAAAAACGCACACTAAATTACTTCAAGTCATTCGCAATGAAGGCAATCATGTAGTAAGTTATGCCCATCTTTCCTCTGGAAATTATAACGAGGATACTGCTAAATTATATACCGATATTGGTCTTTTAACGACAGATACGCGTATTACACAAGATATTTCAGAGTTCTTCAATGTTATTACAGGGCACTCGATGCCGACTCATTACGAGCATTTGATTACGGCTCCGCGCGACATGCGGAATCGTTTAATTGAAATGATTGAGATGGAGGTGAAGAATCACAAAGAAGGAAAACCGGCAGGTATTTGCTGGAAGATCAATTCCTTGCAAGATTTGAAGACGATGGATGCGCTCTATAAGGCTTCTCAAGCGGGCTTGCCAGTTTTATTGATCGTTAGAGGCATTTGCTGCCTGCGTCCTCAGCGCAAGGGTTTATCAGAGAATATCTTCATTAAATCGATCGTAGGGGAGTATTTAGAGCATACCCGTCTGTATTATTTCCACAATGAAGGCGATGCGAAAATTTATGGAGGAAGTGCAGACGTAATGGTGCGAAGCTTTGACAGACGTATTGAATCACTCTTTGAACTAGTGAATACGCGTGCTAAAAATTTGGCCATCACCATTTTGGATTGGAATTTACGGGATACCAAAAACTCCTATGAAATGCAGGAGGATGGGACATATTGGAAAATTGAGAGTGATGAACCGTTTGATATCCACACGAAATTTTATGAAATCAAAGAAGAGGATTTGGTTGAGGGCTTAGCATTTGATAAATTTACAATTAGCCTTGAAAAAAAATAGGCGAATTACACCAACAACAGCATAATGGAAAGATTTACAGGGTTACTCGGTATCGTATTGATTTTAGGGGTAGCATTTTTAATGTCAAATAACCGTAAAGCAATTAATTACCGGACAGTAGGCGTAGGTCTTTTGTTACAAGTGTTGTTAGCGGTCTTTATCTTGAAGACTGAAGTAGGCCAAAACCTCTTCCAGTGGTTAGGTGATTCCATCAATACCTTGTTAGGTCAAGCGGACAAAGGGGCACAATTTGTGTTCGGTTCGTTAGTGAATCGTGATTTGATGATCAAGGCTTTTGGTCCAGGAAACGATTATATTTTCTTCTTTAAAGTAGTTCCTACGATCATTTTTGTGGCTGTTTTAGTGAATATGTTCTATCATTTAGGCATTCTTCAGCGTGTCGTTTCTTTCATGGGTAAAGGTGTACACTGGTTAATGGGCGTGAGTGGGGCAGAGGCTCTTTCGAATGTGGCATCTACTTTTGTAGGCCAAGTAGAGGCGCAAATCATGATCAAGCCTTATCTGAAAAATATGACGAATTCGGAGCTGATGGCTTCGATGACAGGTTCTTTCGCCTGCATCGCAGGTGGTGTTATGGCTGTTTATATCTCGCTAGGTGTTCCAGCGGCCTATTTATTAGCGGCTAGTTTAATGGCGGCGCCAGGTGCTTTAGTTATCTCTAAAATCATGTTCCCTGAAACGGAGAAGTCAGAAACCGAAGGCGAAGTGAAATTAGAATTGTCTAAAACGCATGCGAATTTAGTAGATGCGATCGCGGCAGGTGCGAGTGAGGGATTGAAAGTAGGTTTAAATGTCATCGCGATGTTAATCGGTTTTATTGCCTTAATTGCTTTAGTTGACTTAGGTTTAGGCCATATCGGTGCTTGGGTGAATTATCCAGAATTATCGATGAATACGATTTTAGGCAAGTTATTCTCTGTATTTGCTTTCGCTATGGGTGTGCCTGCCCAAGATATTGAAGTGGCTGGTGCCTTAATGGGTAAGAAAATGGTCGTAAATGAATTTGTGGCATATCTTGATATGGTTCACTTGAAGGCGACTTTAGACCCTAAAACAATTGCCATTACAAGTTTTGCGCTTTGTGGTTTTGCTAATTTTTCTTCGGTAGCTATCCAAATCGGTGGTATCGGCGAATTAGCTCCTTCCCGTCGTTCAGACTTAGCTAAATTAGGATTTAAAGCCTTAATCGCGGGTACATTAGCTTCTTACTTATCTGCAACCCTAGCTGGTTTATTATTGTAATATGCGCATTGATCCCGAAACCGTCGAGCGAATAAAGCAAACGGCTGCGGTGGCAGACGTCATCGGGGATTATGTCACTATTAAGAAAAAGGGAGCGAACTATTGGGCTTGTTGTCCTTTTCACGGCGAGAAAACGCCTTCCTTCTCTATTTCACCTGCGAAGGGAATCTACAAATGTTTTGGTTGTGGTAAGGCCGGAGCTTCTGTCCGCTTTGTTATGGATATGGAGGGGCTGGGATATGGCGAGGCTTTACGTCATTTGGCCAAAAAATACGGCATCGACATCCAAGAAGAGGAAATGACCGACGACCAGCTCGTTCGTCAAAACGAGCGCGAAAGTCTACTCATCATCCTCGAATACGCCAAAGAATTTTTCAAAAAGCAATTATACGATACAGACGAAGGCAAGTCTATCGCACTTCCTTATTTCAAGGAACGCGGTTTCTCCGATGCAACCTTACAATCCTTCGATTTAGGCTATAGCCCAGAAGCTTGGGATGCCTTCTTGAAATCGGCTTTAAAACAAGGGTTCTCGCAAGAAATCATTGAAAAGGCGGGTCTAGTCACACAGAAAAATGACGACGGAAAAGTCTATGACCGATTCCGTAATCGAGTAATTTTTCCGATTCACAATGTGTCGGGAAAGATCATCGCTTTTGGTGCGCGTATCCTGCGTAATGATGCAAAGAACCAGGCGAAATACCTCAACTCTCCTGAAACAGAAGTCTACCATAAGTCGGCCACTTTATATGGTATCTCCCAAGCGAAAAATGAGATTCGTTCGAAAGACGTTTGTTATTTAGTAGAAGGCTATACCGATGTAATTTCCCTGCACCAAGCAGGGATAAAAAATGTGGTAGCGTCATCAGGTACCTCATTAACCATCGAGCAAATCAAGTTGATCGGTCGATTCACTCAGCATGTTACTGTGTTGTATGATGGTGATTCTGCAGGTATCAAGGCCGCATTACGTGGAATGGATTTGATTCTTGAAGAAGGCTTACAAGTGAAGTTAGTGGTGTTCCCAGAAGGGAATGACCCGGATTCCTTCGTTCGGAAAATCGGTTCTGAGGCCTTTGTTGACTATATTAAGAAAGAGGCGAAGGATGTCATCTCATTTCAAGCAAATCTTTTCAAAGAAGAAGCGGGAGACGATCCCTTCAAAAAGGCAGAGATGATTAAAGAAATGGTGCAATCCATTTCCAAAATACCTGATGCGATTCAGCGTAGCTTATTCATTCAAAAGACCGCCTCCATGATGCGGATGGATGAAGATGTCTTGCTGGCTGAATTAAATAAGCTTCAGTTAAATAAAATGAAAGGGGCTTCCAATGAGCCTCAACAAATCTCCGCGCAGCAATATGCGGAGGTAAGAGACCTGATCGAACCTGTTCAGGGTGATCAGACGGTTGAAGTACAAAATCTAGCCTATTACCAAGAATTAGAATGTGTGCGTTTGATGATCAATTATGGTCATTTGGAAATTAATCCAACACAGGCGCCAGGATTAACTGTGGTTCATTATTTAATCGATGAACTGGAGGGAACCGTTTTTCAAACGCCGCTTTTTATTCGCATTTTGGACCTTTGCAAGCAAGAATTTGCGGCTCAGCGTGCACCTAAGCCTGATTTCTTTCTACATCATGCAGATGAGGAAATCCAATCTTTCTCGATTAATATCTCGTCTGATAAGCATTCTGTGTCTTCCGAATGGAAGGATAAGCATGAAATTCGCGTGAACACGGATGAGGAGATGCTGGAGGATTTGGCCTATAAAAATGTTTTACGTCTCCGTAAAGTATATAATGATCAGCATTTACAGGAAGTACTTTCTAAATTGGATTCCTTGCAAGCGGACTCTCCGGAGATGGATGGCGTCTTGCTAGAATTCCTCCGTTTGAAAGAAATTCAAAAAAATATTTCCCAAGAATTAGGCACAGTTATTGAAAAATAGCCTATTTTTACTCTATAATGAAGAAAATACTTGCCATAATGCTATTCTCTGTGCTGCTTTACCAAGCAGGCGGTTTCGCGTTGCAGTATCTTTCGGATGGGAATACGGTAGCCATCGATCCGGAAACGGAAGAAACGGTTGTCGTTAAAATCCCGATCAATTTGCCTTATCAAACAGATTGGGTATCTGCTGAAGAAGTAGATGGATCTGTTCGCCAAGGAGATGAATTCTATGAGATGAAGTCGCGTAAGGTGGAAAATGACACCTTAGTAACGGTCATGGTGAAAGACCGGAACGCGCGCGAAAATTTCTTTGATTTAGCCGAGCAGGTAAACGAGCATCTAACAGATGAGCCTGGTTCTACTCCAGCTAAAACTAAATTAATTAACACCTTAGTGAAAGAATATTGTGCTCAGTCAACTGGCTGGGTATTCTATATTTTAGATTGGCCTGCTGCTAAAGAGGCAATCAGTCATCCAATTTTACCCACTCAAGACTTCTCGTCTGCATTTTTCTCGCCGCCACGGCAAGCTTAATTTTTCTACTCTTTATTTTCTAGGACAGGAATGTCCCAGAACATCGTGTATTATTTAAAAAATTAAGCAAATGAAAAATATTTTATTAGCACTCCTATGTGTAGGAGTAGGTATGTCTAGTTCTTTCGGTCAAGGTTGTGTTGCGGTTCGTCATATGAGTTGCTCTGTAGGTACGGGTTCAAGCACGAACTCGATGATGCACCCGGGACAATGGCAAGTTTCTGTGGGTTTTAGAAACCTTCACTCGTATAAGCACTTTGTGGGTGCAGATTACCAACCTGCACGTGAGGCTGCGGGTACCAATGTAATTAATGATCAGCAAGCCTTCGATCTTGGGGTTACTTATTCTGTAACGGATCGTTTATCTGTGGCCTTTAATTTACCTTTTAGTTTCAATTACCGTACTTCTTTGTATGAGCATTATGGAAATGCATTAGCAGGGAACCCAGCTCAAAAGCGTTTTGGGACGATGGCAAATGGAATTGGAGATGCGCGTTTGACGGCTTCTTATTGGTTATTAGATCCTTTGAAGCATATGAAAGGAAATTTATCAGTGGGCTTGGGTGTGAAATTACCTACGGGTGATTATAAGGCTATGGATAAATTTCACCGAAGAGCATCTGATGGTTCTGATTACACCATTGAAAAACCGGTAGATCAATCGATTCAATTAGGTGATGGTGGAGTAGGAATTAACGTGGAGATTCAAGGTTATCAGCAATTGTTTAGTCGTACATCTTTATACTACAATGGATTCTATATGTCCAATCCGAAAAATGTCAATAGCGCTGCCAACGTAGCGCCTGATAAAGTGGTTACGGACGAAATGGTGCGCTTTATGTCAGTAGCGGATCAATATGCGGGGCGTGTCGGCTTGAATTATGCTCTAGCGCCCAAAGCAGGAATCGGTGCTACACTGGGGGCTCGAATTGAGGGAATTCCAGCCTATGATTTGATAGGAGGTTCTGATGGATTCCGTCGTCCAGGTTATGTTTTCTCTATTGAACCAGGTATAAGTTATTCTACAGCAAAGAATACCTTATTCGTTTCTTTACCCATTGCAACGCAGCGGAACCGCATCAAAAGTGCAAGTGATTGGGCGAATAATAAACATGGAGATGCGGCTTTTGCTGACTACATTATTACAGCCACAGTTACCCATCGTTTTTAATTTACTAGTAAGGTGGTAACTATCAGCAAAACACGCTTGCATGCCTTAGAGACGGCTGCTTGGATGAATCGAGCGATGATCGCATTGGTTTATATTTGGTTTGGGCTTTTGAAAGTGCTAGGTACTTCTCCTGCAGAGGGATTGGTGACTAAGCTTTTCAATCTAACGTTAGAGCCTTATATGGGAATTCAAACGTTTCTAGTGATGTTAGGAATAGGGGAGTGTGTTGTTGGTTTTTTATGGTTGTTCCCGCGCTTGACAAAAGTGGCTTTTTGGGTGATGATTGCGCATATGTTTACAACATTTTTGCCAGTCATTTTCTTGCCAAACGAAACGTGGCAATCCTTTTTAACCCTGACTTTGACAGGACAATACATTATTAAGAATGTGGTCTTGTTATCTGCCTCTTGGTTTATCTATGTGTTAACGAAGGAATAAAAAAAGCCCCTGTAAATTCAGGGGCTTTTTTATTGAATAATGAGGTAAGTCTTAAAGACCTAAAATCTTCTTATTGAACTCTTCATCCGCTCCGGTTCCAGCAAAATCATCGAATACCTTCTCGGTTGCTTTGATGATGTGGCTCGCGATGAACGGCGCACCCTCTGTTGCTCCCTGAACTGGATCTTTGATACAGCATTCCCATTCTAAAACAGCCCATCCGTCGTATCCGTATTGGGTTAATTTAGAGAAGATGCTTTTGAAATCGACTTGTCCGTCGCCTAAAGAGCGGAAACGGCCGGCGCGGTTGATCCAAGATTGGTAGCCACCATAAACTCCTTGCTTACCCGTTGGATTAAATTCTGCGTCTTTTACGTGGAACATTTTGATGCGCTCGTGGTAGAAGTCGATGTATTGTTTGTAGTCCAAAGCCTG
>JACCDX011554071.1_pt1 | contig 10020 bp, 12 predicted proteins | sample 7449681 | NCBI WGS metagenome assembly JACCDX01 (sample SAMN15323450, study PRJNA562643) | freshwater metagenome | isolation source: river surface water | place: USA:Blue River Watershed | collected 2017-08-18
CTGGGCGTGGGCATTGGCCTGGGCCTGCAAAAACTGGTCAGCAATTATGTATCCGGTTTTGTGGTTTTGCTTGAGCGTAGTTTTTCAATTGGTGATTTGATCACTATCGATAAATTTACCGGCAGGATCGTGGAAATCAAGACGCGTTACACCATCTTGCGCGCCAGTGACGGCGCGGAATCATTGATACCCAATGAAATGCTGATATCGGGTCCTGTGCAAAATCTTTCGCTGACCGACCGCAATATTCATCTGACGACAAGTTTTACGATTGCGCATGGTACTGACCTCGATAGTCTGTTTCCTAAGCTCGAAGAAGCGATGAACGGCATGATTGGCGTTGTGAGAGACCCGGCACCGGCAGCAACCTTAATGCGTATCGATCCCGAGGGGCTGGTGGTAGAGATCGGTTTTGCGATTGCCCCTATTGACAGAGATAATAAATCGGCAATTATTTCCGGCGTTAATCGCGTGATTTTGCGCAGGCTGTCAGAGCTGAAAGTAGAGATGAGGACAAAACCCTAAGCATGTGGATGGTTAATTTGATAAATAATATTGCTTAATTGTCACTTTTTATATCTGGTATCGCTATTACTGATGCCAGTGTGCATTGAAACGACGTACAATCTTAGAGTTTGTCAGGGTACTTCTGCCAGTCTTCGTTGGTGCAGTAGTGCCGGACACTTTTGGAGAAAAAATGAATTCCTCATCAGCCCTGGATTTTGCGCTTGATTTTCTGGCTCATGGCCTCGTTCACGCTTCGGTTTGGCAGATCGTCATCGTCACGCTGATCATGACGCACATCACGATTGCGGGCGTGACCATCTTCCTGCACCGCTGCCAGGCGCATCGCGCACTGGACCTGCATGCAATACCCAGTCATTTCTTCCGTTTCTGGTTGTGGATGACCACCGGCATGGTCACCAAACAATGGGCTGCAATTCATCGCAAGCATCACGCAAAATGTGAAACTGAAGAAGATCCGCACAGTCCGGTTACGCGCGGCATACGCAAAGTGCTGTTTGAGGGTGCGGAACTTTATCGCGCGGAATCGCGCAATCGCGAAACTATCGAGAAGTACGGCCATGGAACGCCGGACGACTGGATCGAGCGCAATCTGTATACGAAACATTCAGCGCTGGGCGTGTCTCTGATGCTGGTTCTGGATCTGCTGTTGTTCGGCGTACTAGGCCTGACAGTTTGGGCAGTGCAGATGCTCTGGATCCCTGTGACAGCGGCCGGTGTCATTAACGGTATAGGTCACTTTTGGGGCTATCGCAATTTCAATTCTTCCGATGCATCCACCAACATTTTTCCGCTGGGCATACTGATCGGTGGTGAAGAGCTGCACAACAATCATCACACTTACGGTACCTCGGCCAAGCTATCGAATAAATGGTATGAGTTCGATATTGGCTGGCTATATATTTCCGTGTTGTCTTTCCTGGGTCTTGCCAAGGTTAAGAAAGTACCGCCAGAGCCGCGCTTTGATCATCAAAAGCTGGTGTGCGATCTCGTGACCCTGCAGTCTGTTGTCGCGAACCGTTATGACGTGATGGCGAAATATGCGCGTTCACTCAAACTTACCTGGCGTGATGAAATCAGCCAGATCCGTCAGAAATCAAGCTTTGATCCCGGGTTTCTGAAGTCATCGCAGAAATTATTGGAGCGCGAGCCCACCAGCTTGCTGAGCGCGCAAAAACAGCAGCTCTCCGAATTGTTTAAATACAGTAATGCGCTCAAAACCATGCATGAGATGCGTGAAGAGCTTTCTGCATTGTGGGGCCGTTCCCATCAAAGCAGCGATCAACTGGTCATGCAGTTGCGTGACTGGTGTGCACGCGCCGAGGCTTCCGGTATTCGTTCGCTGCAGGAATTCTCCCACCGTCTGCGCAGTTACGCTTAAGCACGCAGCACCTGGCAGTCATGTAACTGCCTGTGTGCCGGAAACAAAAAACCCCGCTAATTTGCGGGGTTTTTTGTTTTTACTGGAAACGAATGGAACAGTGCTGCAAAAACTTACTTGATCTTGGTTTCTTTGTAGATCACGTGCTTGCGTGCCTTTGGATCGAACTTCATGATTTCCATTTTTTCCGGCATCGTGCGCTTGTTCTTGTCAGTGGTGTAGAAGTGACCGGTACCTGCGGTCGACTCCAGCTTGATCTTGTCTCGGCCTGATTTAGCCATGATATGTCCTTTACTTTACGATTTCTGCGGTTAGACTTTTTCGCCACGTGCGCGCATGTCGGCGAGCACAGCATCAATGCCGATCTTGTCGATTACGCGCATACCGGCGTTAGACAGACGCAAAGAAATCCAGCGGTTTTCAGATTCAACAAAAATGCGGCGGTTTTGCAGGTTGGGCAAAAAGCGGCGCTTGGTTTTGTTATTGGCGTGGGAAACATTGTTGCCGGTCATCGGCTTTTTCCCTGTTACTTGGCAAACACGTGCCACGGCATACTCCTTAAAGACTCCGAAAATCGGAAAAAAGAGAGTATATAGAAAAAAACCAAAATATTCAACGACTTGCGAAAAACAATTGTGTCATATTTTATCGGATTTATTTAACAATTTGCCGCATGGATATTGGGTTTACCTGGTGGGCTGCGTAAAAACCAGCCCTCAGCACAGCCCATGTTCATGAAAAGACCAGGTTTCACTACCGCACACAATGATATGGTCAACCAGCTTGACTTCCACACTATGCAACAGGCGTTTCAGTTCGGCGGTTAATGATTTATCCAGCGGACTGGGTTCAGACTTTCCCGACGGATGGTTGTGGGCAAAAATAGCCGCCGCTGCATTATGCTCCAGCGCCCGCCTGATGATTTCACGCGGATAGACGCTGGTACGTGTCAGTGTGCCTTCAAACATTTTTTCACAGGCGATCAGACGCTGCTGCACATCGAGAAACAGGATCACAAAGCTTTCACTCTGGTGCCCGGCAAAATGCAATTGCAGGAATTGTTTAACCATGCCGGAAGACGGAATCAGGGGGCCACTTTTCAGCTCTTCAGAGTAAACCCGTCTTGCCAGTTCGAGTACGGCTTGCAGTAATGTGATTTTCGCCGGGCCCAGCCCCTTGATTTCCGAGAGCTCATGCGGATTGGCCGTGAAGAGTTTGTTGAGCGAGCCGAAACGCGCAATGATCTCTCTGCCCAGCTCGATCGCCGTTTTGCCGGATGATCCAGTGCGCAGAAACAGCGCCATCAGTTCCGGATCAGACAGGGCTTCCGGGCCATAGGTAATCAGTCGTTCCCGGGGACGTTGTTCTTTGGGCCAGTCACGGATCGCCATAAGCCATTCCATTGTTATTAAAACGGAAAATTTTAGGCTGATCCGGAAATCCTGAACGCATTGAGCCTCGCGCTGTGGCTTACAATAGCGCCAATTCATCATTACTAGAAAACGATGTCGAATAAATCACACAATATGGTCACAGAGCATGCCTTTCTGACATTGCACTATCGATTGTCTACAGTTGATGGCCAAGACATCGTGACGACTTTCAATGAAAATCCGGCCACTTTGCAAATGGGAAGCGGACAGCTTGCGCCGTTCTTAGAGACACTATTGATCGGTTTACCGGAAGACACGCACCAGATCTTTGAGCTCACGCCGGAGCAGGCTTTCGGGCCGCGCAATCCTGAACTGATACAGTTAGTTGCGCTGGAGACGCTCGCGCAACACTCGCAAGAGGGCGAAGAATATGAAATTGGCGACCTGGTCGACTTTGCCGCACCAGGAGGCGGTCGATTTGCCGGTGTGATGCGGGAAAAACGCGAGCAGGATGCACTGTTTGATTTTAATCATCCGCTGGCAGGCCAGCATTTAAAGTTTGAAGTCAGAATCATCAGCGTCATGTAAGTGCGAACAGTCTTAAGGATTGTTTGCGGGAGAAAAAAATGGATAAAGAAATTCTGCTGGCTCAGCCACGCGGCTTTTGTGCCGGTGTGGACAGGGCGATCGAAATCGTCGAGCGTGCACTGGCGCAGTTCGGCGCGCCGGTTTATGTGCGCCATGAGATCGTGCATAACGCCTATGTCGTTGATGACCTGCGCAAGAAGGGGGCAGTTTTTATCGAAGAACTCGACGACGTGCCTGCCGGCCAGCATCTGGTGTTCTCGGCACATGGTGTATCGAAGGCAGTCAAGGCCGAAGCGGAGGCGCGCGGACTGAAAGTCTTTGATGCCACCTGTCCGCTGGTGACGAAAGTGCATGTGGAGGTCGGCAAAATGCGCGAAGAAGGTCGCGAAATTATCATGATCGGCCATCATGGCCATCCTGAAGTAGAAGGCACCATGGGGCAGAGCGAAGCAGGCATGTATCTGGTCGAAACCATCGATGATGTACAAAACCTGCAGGTAAGAGATAGCGATCGTCTTGCCTATGTGTCGCAGACAACGCTGTCTGTTGATGATACGACTGAAATCATCGAAGCCCTGAAAGCCAGGTTCCCGAATATTGCCGAGCCCAAGAAAGGTGATATCTGTTACGCGACGACGAACCGCCAGCATGCGGTCAAATTCATGGCACAAGAAGCCGATCTGGTGATTGTGGTCGGAAGCCCGAGCAGCTCCAATTCAACGCGCTTGCGTGAAGTCGCCGAGAAAAAAGGTAGTGTCGCGTTCATGGTCGACAATGCCAATGAAATTGATCCGTCATGGCTGGAAGGCCGCACGCGAATCGGTGTGACGGCCGGTGCATCCGCACCGGAAATACTGGTGCAGCAAGTGGTCGCGCGGCTCAAGTTGCTAGGGGCGAAAAATGTCCGCGAGCTCGACGGCGTAGAAGAGCATGTCACCTTTCCGCTGCCCAAAGGTCTCAACCCGCGGACTTCCAGTTCATAAAACATGGATCTCTTACTGCAACAGATCATCAATGGCCTGATACTGGGCAGCATGTACGCATTGATCGCTTTGGGCTACACCATGGTTTATGGTGTGCTCAATCTGATTAATTTCGCCCATGGCGAGATATTGATGATCGGTGCAATGGTCGGTCTGAGTTTTTTGAAGCTTATTGCCTATCTTGCGCCGGGTTTGCCTGGCAGTGTGCAGCTATTGCTGGCAACGCTGGCTGCGATTCCTGTTTGCGTCATCATCAATATTCTAATTGAACGTATTGCCTATCGCCGATTGCGACAGGCGCCACGCTTAGCACCGCTCATTACCGCGATAGGTATGTCGATTCTGCTGCAGACAATTGCCATGATGATCTGGGGGCGCAATCCACTGCCATTTCCTCAGCTGTTGCCAGAGGAGTCGATCAGTATCGCGGGCGCGTTGATCACGCCAGCACAAATTTTATTGTTAGTCATAGCTGCACTATCCATGTTTGCGCTGGCCATGCTGGTCGAGCGGACAAGACTGGGAAGGGCAATGCGCGCGGTTGCAGAAAATCCGCGCATCGCATCGCTGATGGGTGTGAACGTCAATCAGGTCATTGTATTTACCTTTGCAATCGGCGCGGCCTTAGCTGCTGTTGCTGGCATGATGTGGGCGGCGAATTATGCGACCGTACATTTTGCGATGGGCTTTCTTCCGGGCTTAAAGGCATTTTCTGCAGCCGTACTGGGTGGCATAGGCAACATCTATGGTGCAATGCTGGGCGGTATTTTGCTGGGATTGATTGAGAGCCTTGGTGCAGGGTATATCGGTGAGATGACCGGTGGTGTGCTTGGTAGTCATTACCAGGATATTTTTGCTTTCATTGTACTGATCTTTGTGCTGACCGTGCGCCCGTCAGGCATCATGGGCGAGCGCGTCGCCGATCGTTCCTGATTGATGCATCATGAAAGCGCGCTTTGCCATAATTGCCGTAATCATTCTGGTCTTTCCATTGATTGCCATGCAATTTGGTAATTCATGGGTGCGTATCATGGATGTGGCGCTGCTCTACATCATGCTGGCCTTGGGGCTCAATATCGTCGTCGGGTTCGCCGGCTTGCTTGACCTGGGCTATATCGCTTTTTTCGCCATTGGTGCCTATCTCACCGGCTTACTGGCATCGCCACAATTCGCCGCATTTCTTGAATCTTTGTTGTTCGAATATCCGCAAGCAGGGCAGCAACTGATTGCCTTCCTGGGGCCAGACATTGCTGCAAACGGCATACATTTATCAGTCTGGCTAATCATGCCGCTTGCTGCATTGATAGCCGGATTATCCGGCGCATTGTTAGGCGCGCCCACTTTAAAATTGCGCGGCGATTATCTGGCGATTGTGACTTTGGGTTTTGGCGAGATCATTCGTATTTTCATGAACAATCTGAATGTGCCGCTCAATATGACCAATGGCCCTCAGGGTATCAATTTAATTGATCCGGTTCATGTGGCCGGTGTTTCATTTGCGGGCGAGCCGGGCTCCGGTGGCATGGTCAATCTCGCCGGATGGGTCATGCCATCTGTGAATGCCTATTATTTTTTGTTTGTGCTGTTATGTGTCGTGAGTATTTTTATATCGCATCGTCTGCAGTATTCACGTCTCGGGCGAGCATGGATTGCGATACGCGAAGATGAAATTGCCGCCAAGGCCATGGGCATTAATGTTCGCAATATGAAGCTATTGGCATTTGCCATGGGCGCCACCTTCGGTGGCGTGGCCGGCGTGATGTTTGCATCATTTCAGGGTTTCATTTCTCCGGAATCTTTTTCCCTGACCGAATCGATTGCTGTGCTGGCGATGGTTGTGCTGGGAGGCATAGGTCATATCCGAGGAGTGGTATTTGGCGCAATAATTCTGGCAGCACTGCCAGAATTATTGCGGCATACAGTCAACCCGTTACAAATTGCGCTCTTTGGCAAAGTCTGGATAGAGGCAGAAATTCTGCGTCAGTTACTTTATGGCCTGGCGCTGGTGGCCATCATGTTGATCCGGCCTGCCGGTATATGGCCTGCGCCGCAAAAGGAGAATCGTCTCCTGACTGAAGAAGAAGCGGTGCGCAATTGACAATCACACCCGTACTGCAGATCACGGATGTCAGCAAGCGCTTTGGCGGCTTGCAAGCCCTCGCTGATGTCAGTGTGAGTATTCTGCCAGGCCAGATCCATGGATTGATCGGTCCGAATGGCGCAGGCAAGACGACTTTTTTTAATATTATTACCGGCTTGTACCATTCTGATACGGGGCGCTTCGAACTAAATGGCAAAGCGTATTCGCCGTCTGCGCCACACAAGGTTGCAGAAGCGGGAATTGCGCGCACTTTTCAAAATATACGGCTGTTCGGTGAAATGACCGTACTGGAAAATGTGATGGTCGGCCGTCATGTCAGGACGCATCAAGGCGTATTCGGCGCAATATTTCGTCATCAGGCAGCACGTGAAGAAGAGGCTGCGATCAATGCCCATGCGTTGGAAATGCTGGAGTTTGTTGGTATTGCCCATTTTTCGCAACGGACTGCGCGACATCTTTCATATGGAGACCAGCGACGTCTTGAGATCGCGCGTGCATTGGCGACAGAACCTGATCTGCTGGCGCTTGATGAACCAGCAGCGGGCATGAATGCCACTGAAAAAGAAGCGCTACATCAATTACTGCTGAAAATACAAAAGCGGGGTACGGCAATCTTACTGATCGAGCATGATGTGAAAATGGTCATGAGCCTGTGTGACCGCATAACTGTACTGGATCATGGTAAGCCGATCGCAGAAGGCACACCTGCTGAAGTACAAAAAAATCCGGCAGTAATTGCTGCCTATCTGGGTGGAGAGCTGGTATGAGCATAACCGCGCCGCCCTTATTGAAGGTTAACGGACTGACCGTAAACTATGGTGGCATTGAGGCCGTCAAGGGTATTGATTTTGAAATCAGGCACGGTGAGCTGGTGACCTTAATTGGTGCTAATGGTGCTGGCAAGACAACGACCCTGAAAGCGATTACCGGTACGCTTCCGGCTTCCATCATCCGTGGCCAGATAGTTTTTGACGGAGAACGTATAGATCAGTTGCCCGCTTTTACGCTGATCAAGCGTGGGCTGGTAATGGTTCCGGAAGGTCGAGGCGTATTTGCGCGTATGTCTGTTCGTGAAAATCTATTGATGGGCGCGTATTGGCGAGAAGATCAATCTGGCATTGAACAAGACATAGAAAAATGGTTTGCTGTTTTTCCCAGACTTAAAGAACGTGCGTCACAACTGGCTGGCACACTATCCGGCGGAGAACAGCAAATGCTGGCTATGGCACGGGCTGCAATGAGCCATCCCAGATTATTGCTGCTTGATGAGCCTTCCATGGGACTTGCACCTATCATGGTGGAACTGGTTTTTCAGGTGATCAGGACGATCGCTGAGCAAGGCGTAACCATTTTACTGATTGAACAAAATGTGAGGCAGGCGCTGCAGATTGCACAGCGCGCTTATGTCATGGATACCGGGAAGATTGTGCTTGCCGGAACGGCTCAGCAGTTAATGACGGACAGTAAAGTGATTGAGGCATATCTGGGTGGATGATCATCGCTTGCCCCGGAATTTATGGGGGTATTGCATGCGAGGGTGGCAGTACCGCCTCGTAATGACCGCCCTGATCAAATACCATCACTGTGTTATTGCCTGAGCCGACAATATGCTCTGCGTAGTTTCCATCTGCATCGGCAAAGCAGAAATTGACAGACATTTCCCGACCATGATCTTTACCGATTCGATGGATCAGATTGGCAATCAGGTGTGTATCGAAATAAAGCGGGTCTAGCCGGCCAATATGAAAATTGCTTTCCTTTTCTAGGATGGATTTATAGTGCGCAGCCTTTTCATGGTGTTCGCTACGGTAGTCACCAGTCGCATGCTGCAATAAAGATATAAGCAGGCAATTATTGTTCTTGCCACTGTTGGATATGACTTGATAGTCATGCTTGTCTAACCATGCCCGTAATTTCTTACTTATATCAAACTGCGACTGCAGCCGCTCTGCTGCTGAGTCGGCAGTTGGTAAAGGCATTACCTCAGATTCGCTGGCCTGAATGGCGATCGCCAGCGCCTGATCGTTTGCAATTTCCAGAGCGTGAAGATTGTTTGAGTTCAGAGAATGCCGTTGTTCGGGCGTGATGAAATCATCCAGATTTTCAGCGTATATCTGGCTCGGCGTACTGTTCTCCGACTCAGAACGAGAGGGCTGGGGATGATGATATGGTTTTCCTATCTTCGGCATGGTTTTCTCCCGACTATGGTAAGCGGGAGATTGGTAACTGCCAGTAAGATACGGTTCCTGACTGATCAACTGCGTATACAGCGTTGATCAGTATCTGTCAGTGCGAGTTTTTTATGCTTTTGCTGGTTCCAGTACTTCTTTGGGCACCATGTTGAGCAATGCAGGCAATAGAAATGTCAGCATCGAGATATCATCTACCCAGCCCAGTAATGGAAACGCATCGGGCAGAAGATCAATCGGGCTCACAATATAAATGGCCATAGCGGCGAGCAGAATTTTCCCGAACAGCGGTGTGGCCGGATTGCGCATCGCTTGCCAGGCCAGAAGCAGATTTTTACCGGTAGCGCGAATTCTTCTGAAGATTCTCATGAACATGGCATTCCTCCTGTCAGGGCAAATCGTGGATCATGCTGCTTCCCGTCAGACTGTAAGACGGATGGCATAATCAGCTCATGCATTTTTACCTGCAATTATGAAACTTTACAGCTATTTCCGCAGCTCGGCATCCTACCGGGTGCGCATTGCGTTGAACCTCAAAGGCCTGCCCTATGAGCTCGTACCTGTCCATTTGTTAAGAAACGGTGGCGAGCAGTTCTCTAATGCCTATCGTACACTGAGTCCGGATGCCGTGGTGCCTGCGCTGCTGCAGAATGATGCCAGCCCCGCGCTGGTGCAGTCGCTGGCGATCATGGAATATCTGGAAGAGACATATCCGCTGCCAGCGTTATTACCGGAAAATCCGGTCGATCGTGCCTGGTGCCGCAGTATCGCGCTTTTAATAGCCTGCGATATTCATCCGCTTAATAACCTGAGGGTTTTGCGCTATCTCACCAATGAGCTTGGGGTCAGTGAGGAAGAAAAGAACCGCTGGTACCGCCAC
>JACCDX011162234.1_pt1 | contig 10019 bp, 13 predicted proteins | sample 7449681 | NCBI WGS metagenome assembly JACCDX01 (sample SAMN15323450, study PRJNA562643) | freshwater metagenome | isolation source: river surface water | place: USA:Blue River Watershed | collected 2017-08-18
AACTGCCCACCCGAGAGATTTAGTTTATTGTTGAGCTGTGTTTGAACGTTTGATGTTATTCCCGTTAGATAGCTCGCGTCGTTAAAGGTCATTGCTGTCGTCGCGACATATCCACCATCGTTTGTAGCAAGCACCCGACTAGAGGTGAGACCCGGAAGACTAATGGGCTGAGAACCAACGATTTGGAGTAAGCCCGTCATCGTCCCACCCGCAAGAGGGAGATAGTTCGCCAATGCCGTTGTATTGGCTTTCGCATTAATCTGCGTCTGAATCGCGGATGTCACCCCCGAGACGTAACCCAGTTCTGTGCTTGTTACCGCTGACTCGGCCAACTGCTTCGATGCGTTCGTAATGAGAGCACGAGACCCATTGAAGCCACTGAACAAAATGGGTGCACTACTCGTGAAATCAAAGGTGCCAAACGCTTGTCCGTTGGTATTGGCTAGCTTACCATTGAGCTGATTTTGTATGTCAGACGAAACATTATCTAGGTAGCCTAGCTTGGTTGTGCTAATTCCGGAAGAGACGAGTTGCTTCTTCTCGTTCAAGACGACGACTCGGTCGGCGAGCTGTGCCGGCATACTGACATTGGTAAGCGCTACTCCTTCCTCGTAGACGGTGAGATTCTTCCACTTTACCGCCTGATTCGACGGAGACGGCGCATCGTTGCTTACCGGGATAATAACGTTTCCGGTCGTGAGCGCCTGAAAGGTATAGCCGGATAGCGTATAGCTCGTGGAACCTTGTGGAAAGATAAAGTTTCCAATCACACCACCCGTGACCGGGTTGATATTGTCTACCGACTGGTAAAAATCGACATACCAGGTATAGGTTGGGTCTTCGATTAGCATCTCAATCGTAAAGCTATACCTCTTACCTGACGTGATGGGGAAGGCGATGAGGATAGGCATTCCAGAGGCAATGTCCGTCGTTGACTGGTAGACCCCAAGCGCGCTGGTAATCGTTCCAAAGTTCTGTCCTACGCTTACGGAAGCAGAAGTAATTAGATTCTGGTAATTGGCGTCAACTACGACTTGATTTCCAAGGTGAACTGGGACTTGGTCAACTACGTCTAATTCAGCGTTAAAGGTAACTTGGCCGGCTACCGTTTGAGGAGTCGTTGTGATTTTGTTGAGGAAGCTAGCCGACGAAGCTCCTGTAATGAAGGCGACCGCGTCCGAGAGGACTTTATTATTCACGACATCCGCGTCCGCCGAAGCATAGTGAGTGGTCTGGATGTTTTGAGAGCCCATATCAAGTTTCTGAGTCGCCCCGGTATAAGGGACTAACGTCGTGGGGTCGAAAAGAACTCCATTGATATATAGCTCACTAGTAGAGAGAGGCTGTGTTCCGTCTAAAGTTAGCGGGAAAAAGGTCTGTGTGATGCCGTTGAGAGACATTTATTATTATCTTGCCAAGATTTTAAACAATGAGCAAAATTATCGAAGCTATCTCCGCGCTCGTCGGCGACCCCCGCCTCCCTAAGAGCTTCCGCAAGACGCTGGGCAAGTATTCCGACGCTCAGCTTCAGCGTATCGAAGTCGTTCGCGAACCCTTGAGCAAACTCGCCGAAGGGATGATGTCGCTCATTACTGCGGGTAAGTGGTCTGAGATTCGAAAGAACTACGACAAGATATACCACCTCTACGCCATCCTCCACACGAGCAAGGGTAAACTTCACCTCGAGAAGAACCAGACTCCGCTGCTAAGCGAGAAAGTCCCGACCGTAGGTAAGGATGCCGATACGATGAACGTCAACGCGAGCGGGAAGACGGTGGGGGAGTTCATCAACAAGACTATTAAGAGCATTGGACTAGAGAGCTACGTTGACTACGATGGGTTCAAGAGAAACTGCCAAGCCTTTATCAAAGCCCATCTCCTCTATAACGGACTGTGGAGCCCACAAGCTCAAGGATTTGTGATGCAGGATACGAAGGAACTCGTTGAAAAGACTCCTAGCTTTAGTCAGTGGTTGGGAAAGGCGATTACCGACTTGGCCGGCGCAGCCGATACCGCCTATCAAGAACTCGTCTACAAACGCGGTGGAGCCGTCCGAGTGAGAAGAAAGAAGTTTGGTGTATAGTAGATATCTCCAGTAATAAGAAAAAAAGGGCGATGGGGATTTGATGGGGAAATGGGGAAATTTTATGCGTTTTCCTCCAACTTATTCTAAAATCAAAAAGTAGTTTCTAATTTCAAAATAGTTTGGAGGAAATTTCCCCATTTCCCCATCACCCCCCATCCGAATTTCCCCGAAAAAATCAGATGTATATAGGAAAAATTAAACTTTAAAAATATAATCTTGGTAAACAGTAAATATGGCCGCCTACCAGAAGATGCTAGAACTCATCAACGACCCAGCTACTGAGATTAGAGATAACGTAGACCACATTGTCTACAACCGAGTTGCTCATCGCCAGATAGCGGTATTGGACTTGAAGAAAAACCAAATTGACCTATTCGAGGCAGGAGAGCGCTCGGCCTGTTTTGTTATCTCTCGTATGGTGAAACTTGCTTGTCTACGTAAGATGATAGAAGACACAATGTAGCTCCATTCGGAGCCGAGCGCGTGCTGCGAGAAAAAATTATTTATAATCTTGATGGATTATAAACGATGGCATTCAACCAAAAGTATTACAAGGGAGTTACTACCTCGGAAGAGCTAAAGAAGGCTGTCCTGCCGAACCTTGTTCCGGACGTGGAGATTAAGGGTTATCGTATGACCCTCGAAGAACACGAACGTTTATTAAAATCCGAACATATAGTAATAACCAAGAATGACGACGACCGAGGTGATGCGCTACACCTTTCACGTGAACTCGGCACAGCGTAGTGCTGGAGCCAACACTGACTTTACGCTAAACCTTTCCCAAATCCTCGGACTTCTCTCCAAGGGAGGACAATTCCAAGTTACCGTAAGCAACGTCCAAATCCCATTCTCCTTCTACCAGCTCTCCGCGACGAGCGGTCTAAACCAACTCCCTGTCTTTGTCAAGAACTCTATTGACGTAGCAGGAAAGAACGCTACGATAACCCTTACTCCCGGTAACTATACTCCCTATACGCTTATCGCCGAGTTGGAGGCTCGCCTTACTACTGTTTGCCAGACCGCTGCTGCCGGCTTTACCCCGTTTACTCCGACGTTTGCGATAACCTATAGTCCCGTTAATGGCTACATCACCTTTGGCTTAACCGCTCCGGCTGGTTGCCAAATCAACTTGCTGTTCGGGAGCACGACTATCACCCAGCTTCTAGGAGGCTTCTTCGGAACGACGACCAACATCAATATGAGTCCGACCGCAAGCCCGATTCCTACAAGTTCACAACCCTGTGTCCTCAACCCTGTAAATTACCTCTTAATCCGAAGCAACTTGAAGCAGTTCCGTAATCGCGAGTTTATCACGCGCCCGGATGACGTATCCGATATCTTGTATAAAATCCCCATCACCACCCAACAAGGAACCTGGGTTTCCTACTACCAGGAGTCAGAGCCCATCTATATCCTTGATACGATGATTTCAAGCATCAACTTTTACCTGACCAATAACCTAACCTACGACCCGATGAACCTCCAAGGCATTCCGTGGAGCTTCTCCTTTACCATCAAGGAAGTGGTTCGCCCTGTTTATGAGAGTATTATCACCACCCAAGTCCAAAACATTATGCCTCCGACCAACGATGAGATGGCTAAGCAGAAACAGCTAGAAGAGTTGGAGAAGCAGAAGAACGAGCTCATCAAGCGGTTGGAAGTGTATAAGAAACGGTTAATCGAAAAACCAACGAAAAAAAATTAAAAGTTTTATAATCTTGTATGACTATAAAATGGCATCTGACCTGTGTAAAATCTTTAAGCAAAACCGTCCCGACTTGAGCCAGGGTTCTCTCCGAACGTATTGCTCGATTATCAAGAACTTGGGTTTACAAATCGACCTCCCGATTACCAAGCCGGAGGACGTTATCAAGCACTACAAGAAAATCGAGGAGCACTTGGAGGAAGTCGCCCCGAGCGTCCGTAAGACTCGTCTTTCCGCGCTAATCGTCTTTATCGACAAGACCAAGGGTGCGGAGGAGGCCATCGAGTGCTTTCGCGACCAGATGATGAGTGACGGTAAAAAGTCGGATGAGGAGGCTCTCGAGCAGAAGCTATCTGAGCGCCAAAAGGAGGGTATGATGACGTGGGATGAGGTGATGGAGCGCTACAATGAGCTGGAGACCGAGGTTGAGCCGTTGATGAAAAAGTCATCTCTCGACAAGCGCCAGTTCCAACGAGTCCAACTCTACGTGCTGTTGAGCTGCTACGTCCTCATTCCTCCTCGCCGCTCGCTCGACTATACCGAGTTTCGCCTACGCAATGTCGACCCGGACAAGGACAACTACTACGAGTTCAAGACGGTGGGAACGGGGCGAGCTAAGAAGAAGGTTCCCGAGTTCATCTTTAACGTTTACAAGACAGCTCGAAAGTATTCTCAGCAAAAAGAGGAAGTTCCGGAGAAGCTTATCAACATCATCCAAGCGTGGGAGAAGCTCAACCCGCACGACTACCTGCTGATGAACACGACCCAAAAGAACAAAATCACCCCGACTCAGCTCACCAACCTGCTCTACGCGTTCTTTGACAAGCCGGTATCGACTAGTATGCTTAGACACATTTTCCTAACCAACAAGTATAAGGATATCAACTTGAAGGATATGACCGAGACGGCAGCTGCGATGGGGCATACGGTAGCGGAGCAGATGAAATACGTCAAGCGTGCGTAAAAAATCTTCTTACCATAGAGTAAAAAGATGTGTAAAGAGGATGCCCTCGAACAAAAGAAGAAATACGAGGAGGATGAACTTAAGCGCCTCTTCCGGGAATACGCAAAGCGCTTAAGGCTTGTCTCATCGACCGAATCAGACTCTCCCGGTTCTTCTCCGTCTGTCCCCACTTCCACCCTACAAAGACGTGGTAAATCTCCCCGTTTACCGTAAGTTCGAGATGGGGTTGCTCACTGCTCAAGATAAAGGAGATGTCCTCGGTAAAGTCGTAGCGTATCGGCTTATCCACTCCTCGGTAAGACACCTTTCTCCGAGACAACCAATGAACCGCCTCCTCGGTAAATATGTTTTCTAGTTCCATAGTATATATCATCGATTCTTTAAGTAGTTATAAAGAATCTTTACCTTTCGTATACCTTTTTAGCCAAGTAGTAGTCTTCGTAGTTGGATTCTCGTTGAGTTAGTTCGTATCCTCGAATATACCTCTTGGCTTCCTTGTAGTGTTGTCTCGCTACTTTTAGCTGAGCTTCTCGAGGGAGTGTTTTCACCAATCTGGTCGCCTCCTCGCATATTTTTTCATAGAGTTCGGCTCGGTTCTTTGCGCGAGTCTTTGGGTTGAACTCGATACGGCCGATGCTCAAGCTAACATCATCGCGTTCCCACTTACCATCCCTATACTCGAAGTAGATAACGTAGGAATTAGGATATGGCTCTGGAGCATCGACGGGAAGACAAAGAAATTCCCTCGTTATTCTAGAAAAGTATCTAATACTTAGAGAAGTGGTGCTGAGTATATACTCCATATATCTGTTCCCGTTGTCGTGAAACAAGTCCATTTTTTCCTCTGCTATCTTCACCCACGTGCGGAACTTATTGTCCCGTGAAACGCGCGCCTCCACCATAGCGGCGATTCGAACACGGTCGACAAGATACTTCTCTTGCTCCTCCGCCGCCTCCATCTCATAGGCCATCTTGACAATCTCGCGAAAAATCGCCTGTTCCATACGACGAGCTGGTTTGATTGACATCGTTGTAATGTATATACTGTTTACTTTAAACCAAGATTTTAAAAAGAAATAATTTTTATTCGTTGGTTTAAAAATCATCGATTGAAAAAATAAAAAATCATTTTTAGAAGATGCTCGGAGTAGCTAGAATTTTCTGGTGGTGCTCATAGAGCTGACCTCCGTGCTTGAACGCAGCAGGGACGTGAGTCATACGACGACCGCCGCGCTTCATCTTGTCCGACTCTGACTTCTTGCGACGACCACCACGCTTCTTCTGAACGGGTGCTTCCGGAGCGGCTACGGCAGCTTTCACATCCTGAACGGTTAGACCGGCCTTCTTAGCCTCTTCCGGGAATTGTTTGATGGTAGCGATAAGCTGACTTGCTGTGTTGATGGGTTTGACTGGCATATCCTTAACAGCAGGAGGGATAAGGCCTCCGTCAGCTCGTAGGTGAAACTCGCCGTGGTGAACCTTACCACCGTGGGCGTATTTGGAGTTAATCCAATTGGCGACTGGAGCGCCGATGATGGGCACTTTGCCGAGCACAAAGGAGGTAGCGCCCTTAGCGGCTGATTTGGCAACGTCTTTGAAGAATCCGCTTACTTTAGCTCCCATTAGTTCTTTACTCCTACTCGAGAAAAGAAAAATTTTTACGGAATTCCACACAATCCACATAATTTACTTATCACATACGTTTTGATTTGGTCAACGAGCTGGCTTACGACCCACTTACACAGCTCTTTAGCAGTCGTAAAAAAGACTTTACAAGGCTTGGGGAGGCGATTTTCTGGTTGAGCAACATCCCCTCAAAGTCCTTACGGTTGATGGCGTGTTGCGGAACAGACGAGATGTCTACGGTTCCGAGCTGGAGCAGAAAGTCGTCCACTCCCTTCTGAATCCACCAGACGTAGGATACCTTGTGATACTTGCTCAAGTCTTGGCGGTTGAGAGTGAGTCTTGCCTCCTTGGTGCGGCAGTCCATCAGCAGGTAGTCGAACTCGAGTTGCTCAAAGGAGATGTTAAGTAGCTTAGGAGACCACTCCAAAACCTTACCGTGTTGGCGGAAAACAGACTTGTCTTCCTCTGTCATCTCACGGGAGAGAACAATAATGAAACGCTTGCCGTCGAGCGATTCGTCGAGGGGTTCAGCAGCAGGGGCGTTTACGACCGCGGGCAGCGGCGGTAGCTTAATTTGGTCGAGCAGGGACATCTTTATTCTTTAAGCAAGAATAAAATTATTTTTTCGGAACAAATCGGATGTGCGTGCCTCCAAGGTTATCTATAAAATGGTAAAGAAAACGATGCGGTTGTTCTTCTCGCTTGACGAATCGGAGGTAGCTCCGGGAGGAGCCGAGCGCTTGTCGCGAAGTCGTGTTTCTCAACGCCGGCATTTACCAATAGAAAACATTTTATTTTTTTGGATACTTGTAAGTTCCCGCCTGACCCATATGATACTCTTCCTCCTCTTCCGAAACGTCTTCATATTGGGCAGGAGGAGGAGCTTGCGGACCAAATATGCTTCCTGGAGGACGGGTTCGACCAAAAGAAGACACAGCGCTCGCCATACTTGAGACTTCTCTCTGAGACGGGAGCTTGAATGGGTGTCGGTCGGCGTGTTGTTCCTGCTGAAACTCCTCCTCACGCGTCTTCGGGCGCTGACCACGAAGCGGGAAAAAGCTTCCCAACGCGGTAGAAGAAGCCTGTGCCGCTTTGGGTTCCGGGATATTACCACGTCCCGTAGGCTTCTGAGAAGGCTGAGTAATCCACATATCCGGAACATTTTCACGAATATGGACGAGTGGTGAGCTAGATACACCATACATTGGAGTAAGCGTCTTTCTTGCCGGAACCGGTTCGATTTTTCTCGGGTTAGCCGGGTCTTTCTGCTCGTAAGACATTGGAAGAGGAGTATGCTCGATTCCCTTTCTCTCGAGAACGTTAGTAGACAGGTTATTGGGGACGGCGTAAGCGTCGTTTCGCATCACTGCCGGAGGAGCGGCAAAGTGGATGCTTGGAGGTGCGAGACGGAATTGGCTAAAGGAAGAAGCCTGACCACGACGAGCATCCTGAACCTCCTCGTCTACGCGTCTTCCGATGTTAATTTTAATTACGTTAGAGAGGTGCTGACTCGCCTTTGCCTTGCTGCTCGCCTTCGATTTGGCCTTTGCCTTTCCTCCCTTCTTCTTTAGGTCGTAGAAGGTGCCTCTGCTGGGGTGAGCCTGTTGTTGAAAGACTTCACGCTGGTCGAATTTCATCTTTACTCTTTATCCGAGATTTTATTTTTTTCCCGATATTCTATCTCATCAAACCGCTTATAGTATCTAGGCTTTCCGTGATACTGATTAATGAAGAAGAAGCTGTAGGGCTCTTCCGTGGCGAACTTATACAGCTTCATCAGCTTCTCCTCATCGTCGTTCTGCTCCTCGATAAAGGAGTCAAGTTCTTTCTTGTTGCCTGTCTGCCAGAAAGCGATACAGTCGGCGTTTGACCGGACGAGAGTAGGAAGGAAAGAGTTCCACTTTTGGAGGAGGTAGACGTTGGTAATGTTGCGATGGCGGTTCTGAGTGGCAAGTTCGTTGATTTTGGAGGAGCGCTTTCCCTTGAGCATATGAATACAGTCGTCGTAGATGATAAGGAAGCTGGGTTTCTTCTTCTTTTTCTTCCACGGAAAGTTGTCAATCCGGTCGCATATCTCGGTGAGAACCTCATTGTCGAGCGTGTCGTAATACTGGTCGTCGATATCCTCGAGCAAATCCTTGAGCTTGTCGTCTCGGCGAGCAGTAGGAGAGATGAGAAAAATGAGATGGAAATGTTTGAACCAGGGACTTTCCTTTCTCGAGATAAGGTTGAGGAGGAGAGTCGTCTTACCCTTACCCTTGCCTCCACAGAGAATCATATTACAGGGCTTCATCGGGAGAGGAGACTTGCTATCCGCACTATCTTTCTGATTGTCAAACGGCGCGAGGACTTTGGTTAATTCGGACGGAGAATCCATTTGTAGTATATCGAGATAATAATCATTCGGAAATATTATCTATCCAATAGGTAAATGCTCTCCCGTGCTCAGCGCCAATCCGTCGAATACAAGACAGGCTTTATGAAAGGCCGGAAGAATGGTATTTACCTCGCCTACCACAAAATCTTTCCTCTCCCTACCGAAGACTTGAGTAAGGATATGGCTCGAGAAGCCGCCCGCCAACTCCGTATGCCTCGCTATTCTCAGGTTTCCCAGGAGGAGTTGAAGCAATACATCATCAACCGTGGGTATGATACAGTGCTATTTAAAGCAGAAGACGGAGAAATTCAACTCGTGAAAAGATAAATCAACGATACTTTACGCCGTTGAAGAAAAATAAATTAAATTCTTGTCTTGACATTTAGTAAAGTAAAATGTCAGGAGAAGTCGTTTTGGTCAAAAAGGAGGAGGTTCCCGTTATCGGAGTTCCCCCTACCACGCTCGATAAAACCGTCCGAGCCAAGGAGAAGAAGCCGCTAACCGAGCGTCAGAAGGCGAATCTCGAGAAGCTCATCGCTCTAAACAAGCAGAAGGCTCGTGAGCGCAAGGGTATCCTCGAAAAGATGCCTGCTCCCGAGGAGATACCGGACGGTTATGTTGCCCTTCCTATCGCCCCAAAGCGCAAGTATACCCGCCGTGCTCCTTCTACTCCGATGGCTCCCGTCGAGGAAGATGAACCGCAGTGGGCTGCGCCTCCCGTAAAGGCAGTTCCTCGTAATCTACCAAAGGAGAACCCAAAGCTAACTCGTCAGAACGCTTACCACCGGGAGCAAGAGTCAGAGTCGGAGGAAGATGAGCCGTCTCCCGTAAAGAAGCCTGTTCGTAAACCGGCGAAGAAGCCTGTTCGTAAGCCGGTGAGAAAGCCCAACTACACGACAGAGGAGACGACCGATTACTCGGATGAGTCGGACTCGGATGACGACGAGAAGGTTCAGAAATATGTATTTAAAGCCCAAAAACGCATCGCTGAAGCCAAAGCCATTGAGGAGCAGATGAACCGTCTAAAGAATCCTTATGCGGCTCGTGGTTTTTCGATTTTTTAATCTTTTCTCGATAAAGAGTAAAGATGCCGCTCGTCCAATTCCGAATCGTTCCTTCCACAAACGGAACCTACTTTCAAGTGCCCATTACCGGTAAGTGCTGTATCCGCGTGCTAACCGTTCAATACCACGACTCGGCTGGTGCAGGAACCAATCGCTGTATTCAGATTCAGTCAGATGGTCTCTACTTTCCTTAC
>JACCDX010834187.1_pt1 | contig 10018 bp, 12 predicted proteins | sample 7449681 | NCBI WGS metagenome assembly JACCDX01 (sample SAMN15323450, study PRJNA562643) | freshwater metagenome | isolation source: river surface water | place: USA:Blue River Watershed | collected 2017-08-18
CTGCACAGCTCCACCAAGTTTATACGCAAGCCGGGTGAGTTGCTCAATCTCGATCCCGAGCCTTTCATCGAGCGCGAGAAGCACACCACGATCAAGCCAGGCTGGGATCTGTGGCGTTCAGTCACACAGGATTTTTTCGGCACGGCCACCTTTGCGGTCGTGGCGAATGAAACTTACGCGCGCGGTCTGCGGCACTTCCTCGAAGATGAAATGGGCCTGCCGTGCAATTTTGCGGTGGCGCGCAAGCCGGGTGAAAAAACCGATAACGAAACCGTGCGTCAGCTAGTGCGTGAAAAACCGCCGCTGATCATGTACGGCAGCTACAACGAACGCATGTATCTGGCCGAATCCGGTGGTGCTTCACCGATGAAGCCGGCGTTTATTCCTGCATCGTTTCCGGGCGCGATCATTCGCCGCCATACCGGAACGCCCTTCATGGGCTATGCGGGTGCGACCTACCTGATTCAGGAATTCTGCAACTGCCTCTTCGATGCACTGTTTCACATCCTGCCGCTGGGCACCGACATGGACAAGGTCGATGCAACACTGGCAAAAAGCGAACAAAACACCGCCTGGGATGACGATGCGCGCGATCTGCTGAATGACATGGTCGCCGCCGAGCCGGTGCTGGTTCAGATTTCAGTCGCCAAACGTCTGCGTGACCGCGCCGAGCGCGATGCACGCCGCGCCGGTGAAGAAAGCGTATCCGTTCAGCGCGTCGCGCAAGCGCGTGATGCTATGCGTGTCGGAGAGCCGGCCTGATGAGCGGAACAATGTCTCAGCAGAAGCCGATGAAAAGAATGTCGTGGCAGTTCGCCGCGGACGCCCGGGGTTGCGGGGCCTTACGCACCAATGGCTGTAAAGCTTATTTGAAGGAGCGCACTCATGGCTGAAAGGAAAAGCATCTCCGGGATGACCGATGAGGAGGCTCAGGAATTCCATGCGTACTACATGCAAGGCATGGTGGGTTTCACGGCAGTCGCTGTGATCGCACACATCCTCGTATGGGCATGGCGTCCCTGGATCACCTGATCTCGGATAGTCGATAAAAAAGGAATACTGCTATGGCACATACACATCTGAACAATGAGAAGCACCTGAAGGATCACAACCTGACCTTCTTGATGGTTTTCGCATTGGGATTTCTGATCGTCTTGAGCATTGCCATCGTCGGTACGCTGACGGGTATGCCCTGGCGTAGCTGGTTACCCGGTGCCGAGAGTTGCAAATCACTGTTCGGTGGCGTACAGGCCGCAGTGTATTCATTCATGTCACACACACTATAGGAGTAGGAACCATGTGGAGAATATGGCGCCTTTACGATCCTCTGCGAGCCATGGTGGTTCAAGGGATCTTCTTGTTCGGACTTGCAGCAATGATTCACCTCATTCTGCTGTCAACGAACAAATTCAACTGGCTCGATGGAGCAAAGCCTGCGGCAACGGCGCAAAACGCGCCGATGCCCGGACCATCGTCCTAAATCCACTTTCACAGTGGTGGGGCGGGCCTGCGCGGCCTTGTGCTGGCGCAGCCTGCCCTCAATACAGAATATATAGGGGATGACAAAGTGCATTCCTGCAGGAGGGCTCGATCATGGCCATGCTGAGTTTTGAAAAAAAATATCGTGTACGCGGAGGCACCCTGATAGGGGGTGATCTCTTTGATTTCTGGATCGGTCCCTTTTATGTGGGCTTCTTCGGTGTCACCACCATCTTCTTCTCCTTCCTCGGAACGGCGTTGATTCTCTGGGGTGCGTCGCAGGGTCCGACATGGAATATCTGGCAAATCAATATCGCACCGCCAGACCTTAAATATGGCCTTCGCATGGCGCCATTGATGGAGGGCGGTCTGTGGCAGCTGATCACCGTCTGCGCGATCGGTGCCTTTGGCTCGTGGGCGATGCGCGAAGTGGAAATCTGCCGCAAGCTCGGCATGGGTTATCACGTTCCTGCAGCGTTTTCGGTCGCGATCCTGGCGTATGTGACGCTGGAAGTGATCCGTCCGATCCTGATGGGCGGCTGGGGGCATGCCTTCCCTTACGGTATTTTCAGTCACCTCGACTGGGTATCGAATGTCGGCTACCAGTATCTGCACTTCCACTACAACCCGGCGCACATGCTGGCGATTACCTTCTTCTTCACCACCACACTCGCGCTGTCGATGCACGGTGGTCTGGTGCTCTCGTCCACCAACCCGGGCAAGGGCGAAGTCGTCAAAACACCTGAACACGAGGATACGTATTTCCGCGATCTGGTCGGTTACTCGGTCGGCACGCTCGGCATTCATCGTCTCGGTTTGTTCCTTGCGCTGGCAGCGGTACTGTTCTCTGCACTGTGCATCGTGATCTCGGGACCGTTCTGGAGCCGCGGCTGGCCGGAGTGGTGGAGCTGGTGGCTCAACATGCCCATCTGGAACCGATAAAGAAAGCGACAGGAGACCACGATGGCTGACTATCAAAATCTATTTACGACCGTGCAGGTTGCCGGCCCCGTGCATCACGGGATCGAACTGCACGATTCGCTGAGCCCGCGTACGGGCAAACCTTTCCTGCTGCATCTCGCCGGGCGTCTGGGCAATGCACAGATCGGACCGATCTATCTGGGTGGACTGGGCATCATGTCGCTGATGTTCGGCCTGGCCGCCTTCACGATCATCGGCATGAATATGCTGGCCTCAGTGAACTGGGATCCGATCCAATTTGTCCGACAGTTGTTCTGGCTCGCCCTGGAACCGCCAGCACCGGGCAATGGTCTGGGTCTGGCACCGCTGAATCAGGGTGGCTGGTGGCAGATCGCCGGTCTCTCGCTGACGATCTCGATTCTGCTGTGGTGGGCGAATGTCTATCGTCGCGCACGCGCACTGAAAATGGGTACGCATATCGCGTGGGCCTTTGCTGCAGCGATCTGGTTGTTCCTCGTGCTGGGTCTGTTCCGTCCGGTGCTGATGGGCTCCTGGGGTGAAGCGGTACCGTTTGGTATCTTCCCGCACCTCGACTGGACCGCCGCTTTCTCTCTGCGTCACGGCAATCTGTTCTACAACCCGTTCCATGCGCTCTCGATTGCGTTCCTGTACGGCTCGGCACTGCTGTTTGCGATGCATGGCGCAACGATTCTGGCTGTCGGTCGCTATGGCGGCGAGCGCGAAATCGAACAGATCGTTGATCGCGGCACGGCCACTGAGCGCGCCGCACTGTTCTGGCGCTGGACCATGGGCTTCAACGCCACCATGGAATCGATTCACCGCTGGGCCTGGTGGTTTGCGGTGCTGTGCCCGCTGACCGGTGGTATCGGCATCCTTCTGACAGGTACTGTGGTTGATAACTGGTATCTGTGGGCAGTCAAACATGGCGTCGCGCCACCCTATCCGCAGGTGTGGGGTCCGGTCATTGATCCGGCCACGCTGCAGGGAGTAAAACCATGATCGTCAGAATCTTCCAACTTATTACGATGCTCGCATTCGGCCTGATGCTGTCGGGCTGTAAAGAGCCACCCATCGAACGTCCGATGATGGATAGCGTGCAGCATGGTTATCGCGGTACTGGCATGGTTCAGGTGTACAACCCGCGCATTCTCGCCAAACAGGATGCGCTGAACACCGCGCCACCATCGACACCACCGATCCCGGATGGCGGACCGAAAGCCAAGGACTCGTATCAGAACGTCCAAGTGCTGGGCGATCTGTCGGCTGCACAGTTCATCGGACTGATGACGTCGATGACCGCCTGGGTTGCACCCAAAGATGGCTGTGCGTATTGCCACAATCTTGCCAATCTTGCTGACGATTCGAAGTACACCAAAGTCGTTGCGCGCAAGATGATCGAGATGACGCGGCATATCAACAGCAACTGGAAGAATCACGTCGCTGAAACTGGTGTCACTTGCTACACCTGCCACCGCGGCAATCCGGTGCCAACGCAAGTGTGGTTCACGCCGCTCGAGCAGAACAAGGGTGCCGACTTCATTGGCGACAATGCCGGTCAAAACACACCGGGCAAGCTGGTAAATATGTCGTCACTGCCCACCGATCCGCTGACACCGTATCTGCTGCAGGACAAGCAGATTCGAGTCAATGGCCCGACGCCTCTGCCCTCGGGCAATCGCAGCTCGACCAAGCAGGCCGAGTGGACTTATGGCCTGATGACCCACATGTCGAATTCGCTCGGCGTGAATTGCACCTACTGCCACAACACCCGCTCATTCCAGAGCTGGGAAGGCAGTCCGCCACAGCGCATTACCGCCTACCACGGCATCCGTATGGCGCGTGACGTGAACAAAGACTACATGGTGCCGTTGACAGATACCTTCCCGGTTGATCGCAAAGGTCCAGGCGGTGATGTTGCCAAGGTCAGTTGCGCAACCTGCCACCAGGGCGCCTACAAGCCGCTGTATGGTTATCCGATGCTCAAAGACCATCCGTATCTGGCCGGCCCCGGCAAGAGTGCTGCCGCACCGACCAGTGAAGTAACGAAGACCGCAGCAAAGTAAACGCATCAGGGATCCCGGCGCAAGCCGGGATCTGTCTCTCTCGTCATCCGGCAGACCCATGCTCGCCAGTTGACCGCCACCCGCCAGCCATCAGGCAGCAGCAACCGATTGCGGAGTCTTCCGTGAGTACAGGCCGACTCATCAGCAAACAACACACCGGCGGCACAGCGCCTGGTGCTTCTGCATCTGATTCATCCTCCAGGGAGCAAACCGGAACGAACGTCACGCCGCTCAAAGGCATCGTGGTCGTCCTTCTGTCAAAGCTGCGACCGACCCACTGGCACTGGGGCTGGCAGCGCATTGCCTTTGGCAGCTGGTGGCCTGATGCCACGCCCGGCCTGCGTTTCATGAAGACACTGGGCAGCGGAAAAGAAGGCGGTTTTGGTCTGATGCCCAGCCTCTCGCATCAGGGCATGTTCTGTGTGTTCGACAGCGAAGCAGAGGCGACCGATTTCATCAACACGTCGGCACTGGTCGAGCGTTATCGCGATCGCAGCGAAGAGCTTTTCATCGCCGCGCTCCGGCCTGCCAGCGTACGGGGCAGCTGGGATGGCATGACCCTCGCCACCGGCGAGAGCCTGCCCGCAAACGCTATGCTGGCCACGCTGACACGTGCGTCGATACGTCCACTCGCCGCAACCCAGTTCTGGCGACATGCACCCGCAGCGCAAGACAGCCTTGCGGATGCGCCCGGTTGTCTGCTGGCCACTGGTCTGGGTGAAGCGCCGATATTCAGGCAAGCCACCTTCAGCCTTTGGGAAAACACCGCCGCCATGGATGCGTACGCGCGTACCGGCGCTCATCGCGATGCGATCAGCGCAGCATGGAAGCACCAGTTTTTTTCCGAGTCCATGTTCGTTCGTTTCGAGCCACTCTCTTTGCAAGGCCAATGGAAGGGGCAGTCGTTTGACTAGCGCCCTGCACGAACATCGCGTCGTGGTGGTCGGCGCGGGCGTTGCGGGTCTGGTCGCGGCCTTGCAGCTCGCGCAGCGAAATATACAAGTCACGCTCATCGAAGCCGCAGATCAACCCGGCGGCAAAATGCGGCAACTGGTGGTCGATGGTGCTCCCATCGACAGTGGCCCCACTGTTTTCACGATGCGCTGGATTTTCGAGCAGATCTACGCCAGCGCCGGCGCACGGCTTGAGGATGAACTCAAGCTGACCGCCTTGCCTGTGCTCGCGCGCCATGCCTGGAGCGAGACGGAGCGTATGGATTTGTTTGCCGACCCCGGACGCTCGCGTGATGCCATCGCGCGTCTGGCCGGCCCCGCAGAAGCTGCGCGCTTTGTGCAGTTCTGCAAAGAGGCGCGCAAAGTCTATGACACGCTGGAAGGTCCGTTCATACGCTCGCAGTCGCCAACGCTTGCCAGCATGGCCGGTGATCTCGGATTGCGCGGGCTGGCAGTACTCGCGTCGCTTGGGCCGATGAGTAATTTGTGGGATGCGCTGCGTCAGCATTTTCATGATGTCAGGCTGCAGCAGTTATTCGCGCGGTATGCGACCTATTGCGGATCGTCGCCCTGGCAAGCACCGGCAACGCTCATGCTGATCACCCAGGTCGAGCTGGATGGCGTCTGGTCGGTGGAAGGCGGTATGCATGCACTGGCCCGGTCTCTGGCTGCGCTGGCAGAAAAAAACGGTGTCCGTATCCGCTTCGGGTCGCCATGCACAGACATTCTCACCGAGGGAAAAAAAGTGTCGGGCGTCCGTCTGGCCAGTGGCGAGGTGCTGAAAGCCGACAGCGTGGTCTTCAATGGCGATGCTTCAGCACTTAGTCAGGGCCTGCTCGGTGCCGAGTTGCGGCGAGCTGCTCCGAGACTGTCATCAGGCAAACGCTCATTGTCAGCATTGACCTGGAGCGTACACGCCAGCACCGAAGGTTTTCCGCTCGACCGCCACAATGTTTTTTTTCAGCCCGACTACGCGCGCGAATTCAGCGATATCTTTTCGCGCGCCCGACTACCGCAAACACCCACCGTCTATGTCTGTGCGCAGGATCGCGGCACGGCCGCAACAGCATCGACGCCATCGGATTTGCCACCCGAGCGCGATCGCCTGCTGGTCCTGGTGAATGCGCCAGCCGAGGGCAGCCGCACGCTTACCGAATCGGAGATTGACGCATGCGAAACCCATTCCTTTTCCCTGTTGGCGCGCTACGGCCTGAAGGTACACCGCACGCCGCAGAACACTCAGCGCACAACGCCAGCGGAATTTCACCGTCTCTTCCCGGGCAGCGCCGGCGCTCTGTACGGCATGGCGACCCATGGCTGGATGTCGGCTTTCGCCAGATCGGGTGCGAAGACCCCGCTACCGGGGCTGTACCTCGCGGGCGGGACCGTCCATCCGGGACCGGGCGTGCCGATGGCGGCCATGTCGGGCCAACTGGCGGCCGCCACGCTGATGGCTCACCTCGATTCGACCAGCCGGTCCCGTCGGGTGGTTATCTCTGGTGGTACGTCGATGCGCTCAGCGACGACGGCAACTACGGACTGACCATCATTGCCTTTGTCGGCAGTGTGTTTTCACCCTACTACCGCGCTGCATTGAAACGCGGCCCTGCCGATCCTGAAAATTACTGTTCGCTCAATGTCGCACTTTATGGCCGTAATCGCCGCTGGGCCATGACCGAGCGTGGCCGCAACAATATGCATCGTGATGCGTCCAGTTTCACCATCGGACCCAGCAGTTTGCATTGGCATCATGATCATCTGGAAATCGATATCCGTGAAACCGGTATGCCCCTGCCACTGCCGGTGCGCGGCAAAGTGCGGGTCTATCCGTCATCGCTGTCGACATTCAGCACCGCACTGGATGACAACGGTCGTCATCGCTGGGGGCCGCTGGCCGCTTGTGCGCGCGTCGAAGTCGAGATGGACAAACCTTCGCAGCGCTGGGGTGGACACGGCTACCTCGATTCAAATGAGGGCGATGAACCGGTCAGCGAGCCTTTCCGCGAATGGGACTGGTCACGTGCCTTGCTATCGGATGGCTCCGCTGCAGTGATCTACGATGTGCAGCAAAAACAAGGTGCCGATCGCCTGCTCGGTCTGCGTTTTTATCCCGATGGACGGATTGAAGAATTTTCCCCGCCACCACGTCATGTGCTCGATCTGACTGCCTGGCGTATCCCGCGTCGCATGCGCAGCGAAGGCGATGCGCCGGTAAGCGTAATCGATATGCTCGAAGACACGCCGTTCTACGAGCGATCTGTCCTCAAGAGTCGTTTGTTTGGTGAAGATGTCATCAGCGTGCACGAAACACTGAATGTGCCGCGACTGGTGTCACCCGTCGTGCAGTACATGCTACCTTTCAGGATGCCGCGACGGGCATGATGCCGTGATGATCTGGTCAGACCTGCCGCCCCGGCGTTGATAGCCGTTCAAACAAATCAATCACCCATTCGCAGCGTTCGTCGAAACTCTTTGGCGTAATGCCATTGACTTTGCGCTCCGCACCCAGAGCGCAGGCATCGATCAGAAACTGAATCGCCGGCAGCGGGGCGTCGGTATCGCAGCGGGTAGGTAATTGCGCGCGTGCCTTGGCGATACATAGCAAGGTCAGCTTGCGCGTGCTGCCGACAACGGCGCGGCTGTTGACGGAATTCATTTGGCGATCGGCGATCACCCGGCCGATTTCTGCATAAATCGTTGAGGCGGCAAGAATGGCACCCCGGCAGTCGCGCGGCAGAGCGGCAACGCCGCTGGCACCGCGCTGATAGAGGCGATCGGCTTCGAGTAGCAAACGACCGATCACATCGCCCAGCGCGGGCGTGAATTGCGGACAGACCAGCCAGGCATCCGGATCGATGCCTGCTTCGCGCATCCAGGCACGCGGTAAGTACAAGCGGCCATTGCGCGCATCTTCGCCAACATCGCGGGCGATATTGGTGAGTTGCATTGCATTGCCAAGTTCGCAGGCGCGGGCCAGTGCGTGCGGGTTGGTGATACCCATGATCATCGCCATCATCGCGCCGACGCTACCGGCCACGCGCGCGCAGTAGTGATGCAAGTCTTCTATAGTTTCGTAGTGCCGTCCTGCGGCATCCCAGGCAAAGCCTTCGAGCAGCGCTTCGGGCAGTTCGCGCGGTAACCCGTAACGGCTTGCGACCATGGCCATCGCGCGGTCTTCGATGATTGCTGCAGGCTGACCGTCATAAATTGCGGCCAGACGTTGCTGCAGCTTTTGCATCGCCATCGGATCGTCGTCATGTTCATCAATCGCATCGTCAGCAACGCGGCAAAATGCATAAAGTGCAATCGCCGGCATGCGTACGCGCTGTGGCAGCAGGCTGCTGGCTGCAAAAAAAGACTTTGATCCGCCGCGCATCAGTTCTTCGCAGGCGGCCAGATCAATGCCGGGTGTCGGGATGGCGCTATCAGGCATCGGGTACCACCTCGGCCATCGCCTGTGCCGACATCAGCACGCCGGGCACACCGGCACCCGGGTGAGTACCGGCGCCGACCATGTAAAGATTTTTCACATCTTCGCTGCGGTTGTGAGGCCTGAACCAGGCACTTTGCAACAGCACCGGCTCCAGCCCGAAGGCCGCGCCGTTATATGACCAGAGCCTGTCCTTGAAATCCTGCGGTGTCATCAGCTTACTGGTCACCACGTGCTTGCCCAGATCAGGCATGACGGTGCGCTCAAGATGCTCCTGAATCTTCATCCGGAAGCGCTCGCTTTCCTGAGCCCAGTCGGTGCCGCTGCCCAGATGCGGTACCGGGGCCAGCACATAAAACGCGTCATGGCCGGCCGGTGCCATCGAAGGATCGCTGGCGCTGGGGCGATGCAGGTACAGGCTGAAATCTTCGGCCAGATGCAGGTGCTTGAAAATATCGTCGAGCAGTTCGCGATAGCGTGGCCCGAGCATGATCATGTGATGTGGCACATCGTCGTAGATGCGGTCGGTGCCGAAATACCAGACGAACAGACTCATCGAGTATTTGCTGCGCGCGATTTTGCGGTCAGTCCAGTGGCGGCGTTCTTTCGCATCGACCAGATAGCGGTAAGTCCATGCGGGGTCGCCGTTCGACACGACAATATCGGCGTTGATCATTTCGCCATTTTCCAGCGTGACGCCAGTCGCTTTGCCGTTGCTGACATTGATGCGCGTGACCGCCGCATTACAGCGCAGATTCACGCCGCGCTCTTCGAGCAGATTCACCAGTCCGCGCACCAGCGCGCCGGTGCCGCCCATCGCCCAGTGCACGCCCCAGCGACGTTCCAGCGTATTGATCAGGCTGTAGACGCGAGTGACCGAAAAAGGATTACCGCCGATGAGCAGCGGATGAAAGCTGAACACCTGACGCAGCTTGGGATCGCTGATGTGGCGGGCAACGAGCGTGTACAGGCTCTCCCAGGCTTTCATCCGCATCATGCTGGGCAACGCAGCCGTCACGCGCATCAATGTTCGCAACGGCCAGGCGACTGGCGTCACGCTGGAGAATGGCGAAGTGCTTGATGCCGACATCGTGATCTCCAATGGCGACGCCGCATGGACCTATCGTTATCTGATTGATGCAAAAGATCGC
>JACCDX011317007.1_pt1 | contig 10017 bp, 12 predicted proteins | sample 7449681 | NCBI WGS metagenome assembly JACCDX01 (sample SAMN15323450, study PRJNA562643) | freshwater metagenome | isolation source: river surface water | place: USA:Blue River Watershed | collected 2017-08-18
AATGGCAGACTGATATTGCAGGGGCCTTACAGCATGCTAAGCCACGATGGGGAGACTCACAATATGGCACACGTATGATGATTAGTTATCTTATTAAAGACAGCCTTATGGATGAAACAGGGTTTGGGATCTACTCTATAGCGGAGGGATCGTATGACCTAGGGGACCAGACCGTCGTCATAGACTTTGTTGATAAGACTGTTACTGATAATGTATCCGTGAACTGGGATAACTTTGTCAAAGCATATGGCAGGGACCTTGTCAATGCATAATAATATTAGCAGGGATGTATGTCGCCTGCAGCATATGGGCACGAGGAAGGGTCACCTCTAACCCAACAAGGGGCGTGGGTAACTTTTCCTACTTGCGCCCCTACACTTTTTTTGATACAATGAACGAGGGGTATGAACAATGACATTTAAGCGACTTGGTGCTAGTAAAGAAGAAAGAATTGCTATCCAAATTGGCAAGGCTTTAACTGACTTTACTACTGACTTAGAGGCTGTTGGATATTATTTATCTAAGCAACCCTATATTGTTTATTCAAGAGCGATGGAAGTTTTAGAGAGTGCTGAGTTCCAAAAGGAAGCGGTAGAGTATAACAGAATGGGGTACTACAATGACAGACTTTTCTAATAAGGTAAAGATACTTGCTGACCTATGGATTAACTATAGGGATGAAGAGGACTTTGTAGATTTCTGTGACTACAATGATTTAGGTTTACCATTAGCATATTTAGCAGATAATGGTTTGGCTACTGCTTCAGAATTAGGTAACAAGTATATTTCTGAAACATTTGACCTTTTGCTAGTATCATTAAAAATATCAGAGGATACAGGGTTTGAGGATTTGGATGAGATGTTAGGTAAGGCTATTTAACATCCACTTGTATTTTCAGGGGAGGTCAGGTATACTTTGGATATGATAGTTAACTGCTTTCTTTGTAATGTAAAGATCCATAGACATGACGCTGAGTGGATTAACGAGATTGGTCCTAATGGTGAGGAACCTGATTTAGGCGATCCTTATTGTCGCAAGTGTTCGCCTCCTGCCCCTGTGCGGTAAGCGGGGCCGAGGTAACAATATTTATCAAACCACCATTACGAAGATGTTATAATTTTCCCCAAACCAGGTATTACGAAGAACTATAAAAAACCCCTAGATTATATATCAAACCATCATATTTGTCAAACCATCATATCTGGATATCAAACCAATGTTATAATTGTTTTATGTCTCCACATAACTATCAAATGAAATTTAATGGATATCAAAACCAAACCGTAAAGGATCAATATACTTATTACTCTACCTTTAATGGTGTTAATGTTAAGAAGAGTGTTTCTCTTATCCCCCGCCTTTTTGGGAAGGTCGGGGCAATCTTTAATAGGACAAATAAACATTACGAAGGGGCTCAAAAAACCCCTGAACTTCCTATCAACCCAGAGGAATTTTGGCGGGACTTAGGAAGACCATAACACTTTCCCCTAGTAGTAGATATCAAACCACTATATTCTGATAGCAAATTATTTTTAAATCTTTTTAAAACTTTTTTAAATCTTTTGATTTATTTATCAAACCTTTTAATTAATTTATTACGAAATTTGTGGATTTTTCCCTGAAATTGTCATAAGGTTTTGGTACAAAACATACTTGACAAACACTATTGTTTGATATATAATGCCAAACCATATATGTTGGATATGGGGGTTTGACATATATTTGGATATGTGGTATAAGGGGTTTGGGGATAGGTGGTTTGGGCCCCCATTACGACGCCCTCTTTAAAATGTGCACTATCACCCACTATCCTCCACAATCCTCCACTCCTAGAATGTCTAGAAATATCATCAGTAAGATATATCTGTGGATAAACCTGTGGATAACTATATCAAAAACCACCCAAACCCTATAAAACCTGTGGATAACTTTGTGGATAAAGGTGATAAAATATCAATATGAAACCCCATATCGACCTTATCCTATATGCAATTTCCCTAGTAGTAACAACATATCTAGTCTTTATCAAACCATAAAAAACCAGGGTATCAAGAACCCTTAATTGCCTTATTGACCATACGTATGAGAGTCTTTTTCCGTATCTTTCGTGCATTAAATGTCTCCGTATATCCGCTTTGAGGCATATCCGACTTATCAAGAAAATGTCCGTATCTTTCCCTTAGTGTATTTACTACTAGTGTTTCGACTCTCTTGGCTTCCCCCCGATTTTTGAAATACCAATATGAAACCAGTTTCCATCCTTTGGTCCTATGCTGGCGATATCTCCTACCTGTTATATCCCCAATACCTATCTTGATGGCATCAAACCCTTCATGATACATAATATATAGGATGGTCATATTGACATTATATATGGGGTTTGATATCCTTAGTATATGCAAACCTTTATGCCTTTTGAGAACTATCAAGATACCGCAGATATTTTGGATAATAAACGCCTTAACAAACAGATACTAGAGGGATATCAGATTTTGAAGATTTTATCTGGTGCCTCAGAAACTGGTGCTTGGCGTAACCATCCAGCAGTGCTTATGTGGAAAAGATCAGAACATCATCTGTCTAACTATATAGATACTCTTGTTGATGAGGCAAACCATAGAGGCATCAGGACAGAGAAAAATGTGTCAAACCTTAATATCTTGAAAGAGGGGTTTGGCGATAGATGGGGAAATACAACTCCTTTTTGGGTTAGTGATCTAGACAAGTTATCTCGTGTTACTGATAGCCATAAGGCTAATCTGTATAGGAAAGATCCTATCTACTATGCAGAGTTTCAATCCAATACCGCCAATCCTTGCTGTGATAAATGTTTGTATTATTGGCCAACACACATTAAACAATGAGACATAAATCAGAACCACCTCATGGCACACGATCTGGCTATGATTGGCACAGACGAGATAAGAAAGAATTGCCATGTGATGAGTGCAGAGAGGCTGAGGCTGCATATTGGCGTTTAATGAGAATTGTTCGTAAAGATGCCATACAAGCAAATTCCAAAAAAAGAAGGTTTTCTGTTGCAGGTGCTATAAGGTATAACCGTAAAAGGGCTAATAAATTTGGTGTAGATTCAGAGTGGTACTCTCCTAAAGAAGTGTTAGAAAAATATGGAACAGATTGCCATATTTGTAATAAGCCTATTGATCTTAATGCACCTAGAGGTACTGGAAAACCAGGATGGGAAAATGGATTGCAAATAGATCATGTATATCCTTTATCAAAGGGTGGTTCAGATACTATAGATAATGTTAGACCTTCTCATGGTAGATGTAATATTCTTAAGTCCGCTACCGTGGATAATAACCAATAGTGCATCGTTAGATGCATAAGAAGGTTCTCAACCTCTATATCGTCGCCGAACTTTAAAATCTATTTTTTCGCTTGACTTTACCGCATAAAGAGGATATACTGTATATATGCTAAAAGTGTTATGTTTTGATTGTGGTGCTATGTTTGAGGTTTCTATTGATACCGCCAGCCCAACCAAACAATGTCCTAAGTGCAAAGATAAATAATGAAAGAGCCTAAAATATATCAGATGGACTGGAGAGCATTAGGCTATGTACCAGTTTATAAGGACGGTAAGTTAGTTTGGATAAAAGAATGACATATGACTTTTTTGCAAGAGAGTGGTTTGGGGGTTGTGGTGCTTGTGGAATTGAACTGTTTGCCCCAACCAAAGGAGAATATTTAATGTCACGCATGATACATACTCGTTCTAAAAACTGCTTAGGAGGCTGGTAATGGAAGATATAAAAACACTTGACGATTTAACTGAGGATCAAAAACGTGATGTTATGAACTTAGTTATCCTAACAGTGAAAGAAATTAGAGAACAAATTGCGATGGATATTGAGGCGACAATTCCTTTATGGAAGTCTAAAGGTTTACTTAAGAGTCGTAGAACTGAAAAGGCATTTAGGATTTCTGCTGCAATGGCTAGAGGTCAACATGAACAGCCACTCGTATAAATTTCTTTGCATGTATTGTGATTCCCGTCTTGAAGGGGATTGGCAATACGAAATAGAATTTGAGCAACCATGCTTATCTTGTGGCTTGCCAATGGATATGATTTATCATATGTTTCCAAATGGAGAAGTTTGGATGATTAAGGAATATTTAGAATCAATTGATGACTAAGGTAGTATAATTAGTTATGCTTAAATTTGAAAAACATATTCAAACCAGAAATCCAGTATTACGATCAATAGGAAATATCTCTGGATCTATCTCAACTTATTTCTTGATGAAAGAGATCCGTGCTGAGGATAAGAATAATAATCTAAGAGCAAGAGTATTTGCCAAACTATTTTTAATATTTGAAAAGCCTCAAAAAAGATGGGGTACATACTATACGCCTGCACAAGCATTAGCAGTAAAAGGCGATCAACAATGGACTGTCCCAAGGTCCTACAAGAATACACTGATATAATTAAAATATGTCAATTATTGTAGATATAGACGATACTTTATTACGTAATGGGGTTTATCCTATTAGACGTACTATTGACTATATTAACTCTCTTCCTGGATCTAAGATTATTGTTACAGGTCGTCCTGAATCTACCCGCAAAAAAACGGTAGAAGCCCTACATAACGCAGGCATTAGATACTCTCGTCTTATCATGAATCCATACGGCACTAAGGACTCTAATAAGCATAAGGCTGAAGTGGCTGCAAGACTAAAAGGTGTAACCCTAGCAATTGATAATGATTCTGGTGCTCGTGCTGCATATTCTAAAGCAGGTATTCCAACTAAAGATCCAGCCTCACTACCAGATCCTAAAAAATTCTGGCAGATAGATTATCAAATTAAATAATCTGATATACTCTTGGTATGACTCTTCATGCCGTAATATCACTTTCTAACGTAACCCCAACCAGACTTACACCAGCAGGAATGCACTCTGGTTTAGATATTACAATTCAGAATATATCTACAGAAGGATATGTTTATCTAGGAAATGAAGGCGTAACAACATCAGATTTTGGATATAGAATTAGTCCTAATCACGCAATCTCATTTGAACTTCCTGAAAAAGATACAATGTACGCAGTAGGAAGTGACACTGGCGTAGAGATTGCAGTTATTAAAACTAACTTGGAGAAATAATGGCACGGTTTACGCAACCTGGTCCAATTGGCGCAACAGTACCTGGTCCAAAAGGTGATCCAGGAGATAGTGCATATTTAATTGCAGTACAAGAAGGTTTTTCTGGAACTGAACAAGAGTGGTTAAACTCACTTGTTGGTGCACAAGGTGCACAAGGATTAAAAGGTGATAAAGGCGATCAAGGCGAACAAGGTTTACAAGGTATTCAAGGAGAACAAGGAATACAGGGCGAACAAGGTATACAGGGTGAACAAGGTATCCAAGGACAAAAGGGTGATCAAGGAGAGCCAGGTCCACAAGGCATTCAAGGTGAGCAAGGAATTCAAGGTGAGCAAGGATTAAAAGGAGATACTGGAGAGCAAGGAATTCAAGGTATTCAAGGAATACAAGGAGAACAGGGTATCCAAGGTGAACAAGGTATCCAAGGAGAAAAAGGCGATAAAGGAGATACTGGTAACGCAGGAGCAGACGGTATTGACGGAATTAATGGAATTGATGGTACAGATGGAATTGATGGAGATTCTGCATATCAAGTAGCAGTTAACAATGGATTTATTGGAACACAACAGGAGTGGTTAGATTCTTTAGTTGGTGCTAAAGGAGATAAAGGTGACACTGGAAATGCAGGTACAGATGGTATTGATGGAATAAGTTTTAATTGGGTTGGTGCATGGAATATTGCAAACACTTATAATGCATACGATGTTGTAAGCAATGATGGAAATAGTTACATTGCATTGTTTGATATAACTACCCCCAATATTACGCCAATTACTGATACACAATTTTGGGATAAAATGTCTTCTGCTGGAGCAGACGGTGCTGATGGTTTAAATGGAGCAGATGGTGCTGATGGAGCACAGGGTATTCAAGGGGAGCAAGGAATTCAAGGCGAACCTGGTTTAGATGGAACAGATGGTTTATCTGCATACGAAATTGCAGTTAATAATGGATTTGTTGGAAATGAACAAGCATGGTTAGCATCTCTTGTTGGTGAAGCAGGTGCTGATGGGGCAGATGGAGCAGATGCTCTTTGGAATTTTACTGGTGCATATAATTTAGGTGCATCTTATGCTGTTGGCGATGTTGCAACCTACGAAGGTCAAACTTGGTATCGCATTGATTCACATGGTGGAAATACTGGAGACACTCCAACAGAAGGAACATTCTGGACTTTAATTGCACAAAAGGGTATAGATGGAACAAATGGAGCAGATGGGGCAACAGGTGCTACTGGAGCAACAGGAGCAACAGGTCCAGCAGGTGCTGACGGTGCTGACGGTATAGATGGAAATAGTTTTACATGGCGTAGTGCTTGGAACATTCAAACACTTTATTATGAAAGAGATGTTGTAAGCCACAATGGTAGCAGTTATGTATGTATAGCAGATATTCCATCAATTGAAACGGTAGATATTAGCAATACAAACTACTGGGAATTAATGGCACAAAAGGGAGATACTGGTGCTACTGGTTCTCAAGGTATTCAAGGTATACAGGGTGAAAAGGGAGATATGGGTGTTTCATTCCATCTTCTTGGTAACGTTCCTACAGCAGCAGATTTAGATGATATCGTTGATCCACAAGAAAATGACGCATATATTGTTCTTGAAGATGGAGACTTATATGTTTATGATACAACTACAAGTGCATTTATTAATGTTGGCCCTATCGTTGGCCCTAAAGGTGATAAAGGAGATACAGGAGCAACTGGTGCAGGTGGTGCTATTGGATACTATGGATCATTTTATGATTTAACATCACAAACTGTAAGTATGGCTGGTTCACATACCCCAGTTTCTTTAAGTGTTACAGATATTAGTAATGGAGTTAGTATTCAAAATGATAGTGAAATTATTTTTGCTCATACTGGTATTTATGATATGCAATTCTCATTCCAATTCCACAACGAAGGTGGGGGAGGATCTGGTACAACTGTAGAAATCTGGCTTAGAAAAAATGGTACAGATGTAACAAATACAAATACTCGTGTTGCAGTAAATACAAACTCTCCATATGTTGTTGCTGCATGGGACTTCATGCTTGATGTAACTGCTAATGATATTTATGAACTTATTTGGACAACCGATAATACACATATTGTAATGAAGGCTAATACTGGTTCATTTGGTGGTCCTCAGATTCCTTCAGCAATTGTAACTGCGATGCAAGTTATGTATACACAAGTTGGTCCACAAGGAGATGCAGGACCTGCTGGTGCTGATGGCGTAGATGGTGTTGGTGTTCCTGCTGATGGTGCTACTGGTTATGCCCTCGTAAAAAATAGCGGAACTAATTATGATACAGCATGGGTAGATTTAGCATTAAAAGAAGAAACACTAGAAAATAAAACCATTGTTATGGCAGATAACTCTTTATATGGAACAACTGCTGAATTTAATACAGCATTACTTGATGGAGATTTTGCTACACTTGCAGGAACTGAAACATTAACAAATAAAACACTTACATCTCCAACATTAGGTGGAATTACAAAAGCAAACTATATTGAGACTACTAGTTCGTCAACAAGTGGTTCTGTATTTGCAAACGTAAATACTGGAACAATAGGTTTTGGAGATAATATTGGTACAGCAGGAACGGTATTGATTGGATATGGTGGTTCAACACACATTGCCAATGCTGCAGTTTCTGCAACAAAAAATATTACAATTGGTGCAAATGGAACTGGTGGAACAACAAATATTACTTTAGGTACATCTGCAGGTGGAACAAATAACGTAACAGTTCATGGTCCAACAACTCTTAATGGAACAGTAATATTGCCTTCAACAGTAAATGGACCAAGCATTAGCACATCAGTTAATTTGTTGTTTCCAACTCAAAGTGGTCACATTACTCTTGGTGGGTCACAGACCACTGGAAACCTTACACTTGGCGGAGGAGCAAATAGAACAACTGGTGTAATTGGAATTGGAACTGGTGCAACAACTACTGGAACTAAAACAATCAATATTGGTACTGGATCAACTGGTGGAACTACAGCAATTACAGTTGGCTCTGCGGATGGTGCAACATCTAACATTACTTTAAATGGAACGGTAACAGCAGCAAATAACCTTGTAGTATCAGGAGACTTAACTGTAAATGGAACTACTACAACTGTTAACTCTACTGCAGTTAATGTTAATAATGCTGTTGTTTTTGAAGGTGCTACAGCAAATGCTTATGAAACAACTCTTACAGTAACAGATCCCACAGCAGATAGAACTATTACCCTTCCAAATGCAAGTGGTACAGTTGCTTTGACATCAGACATTCCAGCACTAACTGGATATGTAACTGAAGATGGAACACAGACTTTAACTAATAAGACAATCAATAATGCAACAATTACTCAGGCAACAATTAATTCTGGATATATTAATGATGTTCCTACTGTTGATACTGGTGGATTTTATTTTACATCACCAAATACTATTGGATATTGGACACAACTTAAGGCTGCTCAGGCTATTAATGCTCAAGCAATAGTTATACTTCCAACAGTATCAACAACTTTAATTGGAGATAATACAACTGATACTTTGACAAATAAAACAATTAATCTTTCAAGCAATACATTAAGCATGACAAAGGCACAACTTAATACTGCTGTATCTGATGCTGATGTAGCAACTATTGACGGTACTGAGACCTTAACTAATAAGACACTTAATCTTTCAAGCAATACCCTTAGTATGACTAAGGCCCAGTTGAACTCTGCAGTTTCTGATGCTGATGTTGTTACTATTGATGGAACTGAGACTTTAACTAACAAAACATTAACATCACCTAAGATTAATGAAAACGTATCATTAACTGCTACTGCAACAGAATTAAACACACTTGATGGAATTACTGCATCAACATCAGAATTAAATATTCTTGATGGGGCAACTCTTTCAACTACTGAACTTAATTATGTTGATGGTGTTACATCTGCAATTCAGACACAGATAGATACTAAGGCTCCAAAAGCAAGTCCTACATTTACTGGAACAGTAAACTCTGCACCACTTATAGTTACACAGTCATCTAACAGTCTTACATATCCATTTACTATTTCATCTGCAAACCAACAAAATGGTGGTGTTGGCTATGTAGATATAATGAAATTAACGAATACTGTATCTGGGGCTACAAATCCAAGTAAGTATGTCCGTATTAGTGATAGTGGACATTATGAAATTGTTAATAATGCTTATTCATCTACTCTTTTATCTTTAACTGATGGAGGAAATTTATCAGTTGCTGGAGCATTAGGTGCTGGAGCATTTACTGCAGGGCAAACCGTTAAAACAACAATATGGTCTGCATCAGATATGGGATTTACTACTACATATAATCAGGGTACAAATACTTATACAACCATTGCTTCTAAAACATATAACCCAGGATCTGCGTCATCATATATTTTTGTTGAAGTGTATGCTCGTTATTATGTAAATGGTGCAGCAGAAGACTCATTCTTCTCTCAGTTAACTTGGAATGGAAATGAATTTGCAGCACAACGTCAATACTGGGCAAACGCTCAGGGTGGGGGAACAAGAAGTTCAACCTTATTCCCACTTGCTGGAAGAATTACAAATGGTAGTTTAACTGGATACACTTTAGCAATTAATGCCCGTAGAGATTCTGCAGATGATACGCTTTCTGTATATGCAGATGGAGCGTTTAACGTTAAAATAACAGAAATAGCACGATAATAATATTATCTTGACAATCTAAATACCGCCTGATATACTGATATGATGCGGATGTTGCATAATGGTAGTGCTTCTGCCTTCCAAGCAGACAGTGAGAGTTCGATTCTCTTCATCCGCTCCATGTCCCCATCGTCTAGTGGCCTAGGACGTCGCCCTTTCACGGCGTTAACACG